>Ga0228700_1000259_pt1 | contig 51620 bp, 45 predicted proteins | sample McNCre317_Aug_MG_FD_178019 | JGI IMG/M metagenome (GOLD analysis project Ga0228700, IMG submission 178019) | Freshwater microbial communities from McNutts Creek, Athens, Georgia, United States - 3-17_Aug_MG | ecosystem: Environmental > Aquatic > Freshwater > Creek | place: USA: Georgia...
CGCACAACCAGGCGCGCCAGACCTTCACCAGCCTGCAAGGCGTGCTGCAACCTGCGCCCGCACCGCGCTTTGACCGCACACCGGCCGATGCACCGCACGCCAGCACGGCATCGACCCCCGATGAAGAGCGCCAGCGCTGGCAAACCGCCACCTGAAAGGACCGACATGGAAGACATCCTCGACATCCAGCAGCAGGGCGGCGTTTTGCGCCTGACCATGAACCGGCCCGAACGCCTCAACGCCCTGAACCCGGCGCTGGCCACAGCACTGCGCGAGTGTTTTCAGGGCCTGTACCGGCGCAACGACATCCGCGTGGTCATCCTGCAAGGGGCCGGGGCCAGCTTTTGTGCGGGTCTGGACCTCAAGGAACAGGAGCCTGGCAAGGAGGTGGGCACCTCCGACATGCTGGCGGTGCAGTACAGCATCCGCGACATCATGCTGGCCATGCGGCGCTGCCCGCAGCCCATCATCAGCATCGTGCAGGGCGCGGCCAGTGGTGGCGGCTTTGCGCTGGCGTTGGCTTCCGACATCCGGCTGGTCACGCCCGACGCCCGCATGAACGCTTCGTTCCTGCGCATCGGGCTCACGGGCTGCGACATGGGCGTGAGCTATTTCCTGCCGCGCATGGTGGGCAGCTCGGTGGCAGCGCAGTACTTGCTGACCGGTCGCTTCATGGACGCGGCGCGTGCACATGCCCTGGGGCTGGTGAGCACGGTGGCCCCCTTGAGCGAGCTGCAGCAGGAGGCGCAGGTCCTGGCCGATGACATGTTGCGCACCACGCCGCTGGGTCTGCGCTTCACCAAAGAGGCCTTGGGTCTGAGTCTGGACATGGGCAGCCTCGAAGCCGTCATGGCCATGGAAGACCGCCAGCAGGTGCTGTGCACCCAGACCGAAGACTTTCGGGAAGGCCTGCAGGCCTTTTTGCAAAAACGCCCGCCGCACTACATCGGCCGCTGATGCCCCACCGACACTTTGGAGAACACGCGATGACGCTCGACGACCTGATTTATAAACCCGGCTTGCTGGCGGGCCAGCGCGTGCTGGTCACGGGCGGGGGCACGGGCCTGGGCCGCGTGATGAGCGAGGCCTTGCTGCTGCTCGGGGCCGAGATCCACATCTGCGGGCGACGCGGCGCGGTGGTCGAGCAAACCGCCAGCGAGCTGATGGCCCAGCACGGCGGACGCGTGGTGCCCTGGGTGTGCGACATCCGCAGCGACGAGGCGATCCAGGCCATGCTCGACAGCATTTGGCAATCGCATGGTCCGCTGGATGGGCTCATCAACAACGCGGCGGGAAACTTTGTGAGCCGCACCGAAGACCTGTCGTCGCGGGCCTTTGATGCGATTGCCAACATCGTGTTCCGTGGCAGCTTCTACATGACGCTCGAATGCGGCAAGCGCTGGCTGGCCGAGGGCCGCAAGGCATCGGTGATTTCCATCCTCACCACCTGGGTGTGGAACGGCTCGGCCTTCACCGTGCCTTCGGCCATGGCCAAGGCCGGGCTGCATGCCATGACCCAGTCGCTGGCGGTCGAGTGGGGCGGGCGCGGCATACGCCTGAATGCCATCGCGCCCGGCCTGTTCCCGACCGAGGGCATGAGTGCGCGCCTGAACCCGGGCGGCGGCGAGCACAAGGCCGAGGGCAACCCGATGGGCCGCACCGGCCGCATGCCCGAGTTGGCTAATCTGGCCGTGTTCCTGATGGGGCCGGGTTCGGAATACCTGAACGGTCAGACGATCGCCATCGACGGTGCGCAGTACCAAGCCACTGGCGGCAACTTTGCACACCTGGCCAGCTGGAGCGATGCCGATTGGCACAACGCACGCGACAGCATCGCGCAAAAGAACGCTGCCGACCGCAGGCAGCGCCAGGCCTGAACAGGCGCTCAGCCGATCAGGCCCAGCCGCCGTGCAATCGCCACGGCCTGGGTGCGGCTGTGGGCGTCGAGCTTCATGTTGATGTTGCGCAGGTGGGTGCGTACCGTGCTGTCCGAGACGAAAAGTTTTTCGGCCATGGCGCTGTTGGAATAGCCTTCCACCAGCAGTTGCAGCACCCGGATTTCCTTGCGCGTGAGCGGCTCCAGCGGGCCCTGGGTGGGGGCGGGCATGGTGTCCACATCGACCGGCAGCGGACCAAAGGCCTGCACCAGCCGCTGCAGGTAGTCGCCCATCAGCGGGTCGCGCACCGCGCTGCTGTTGTGCTGCGTCTGGTAGCGCTGCACCAGCGCGCCCAGGGCCGGGCCTTCGTCCAGCAGCTGGCGCATGAAGCCTTCCTGGCAGGCCCATTGCAGCGCTGTGCCCAGGGTTGACAGTGCGGCAGGCGTGTCGCCCACGCGCTGCAGGGCCAGTGCGCGCAACAAACGCAAGCTGAGCACCCGGCGCTGGCGTGCAGCGGCCACGGCGGTGTCCAGTTCGGCGTCTGCCTGCCGCAGGGCGCGTGCGGCATCGCCAAAGGCGGTTTCCCAGCGGATGCGGGCCAGCGCCAGGTATTCGATGTCGTTGGCCAGCAGGCGCTGGCCTTGTTCGCGTTGCCAGACGGCCGGGTCATCGGCCCGTTCCAGCTCGTCGTGCGCGGCGGCGCCATGGCCTTGCAGCAGCAACAATCGCGCTCTTTCGAGCTTGGCGGTGGCCACCACGCGTGGCAGTTTGCGCTGGTGGCCCAGGTATTCGAGTTCGGTCAAGGCCAGCCAGGCGGCGTCCACATCGCCTTGGGCAAAGGCGATGCGCGAGCGCATGGCGTGGCTCAGGATCATGTGGTCAGGCAGGCCCACATCGCGCGCCACGGGCAAATAGACGTTGAGCAGATGATCGGCTTCGTCCAGCCGGTTCGCCTCGTACACGATGCTGGCGTACAGCACCCCAGCCCAGGCGTTGCCGTGGGTGTGCAGCAAGTTCACCACACGGGTGGCGTCCACCGCCAGCCGAAAGCGGGCACTCGCCTGGCGCAGTCGGCCTTGCAGCAGGTCCAACAGACCTTCGGTGGACTCGTTATACATGCGGTTGAAGGTGCTGTTGTCGCTGTGCTGCTTTTTGGCTGCATCGAGCAACAGCTGCGCTTGTTTTTGCTGCCCAGCCATGGCGGTGGTGTGGGCCATGACATTGAGCAAGGTGGTGATGGCGAAATGGTGGCCTGCAGGCAAACGGTCCAGTGCGTCGCGCCCGGCTGCAATCGCTTCTTCTTTGCGGTCCTGCATGTCCAGCAAAAGCGGGCGCACACACATCGCGTCATGCCGGAAGCGCTCATTCTGCACGCCGCTGGCTTCCTGCTGCTCCAGCAGGGCCATCGCGCTCAAAGAACCATGTGTAAAGCCCGTGGCCCAGATGGCAGTCATTGCTAGGCGAGGCCGTTGCTGCAGCTCGGCCGCAGGCAGGCTGCTGCACCAGCGGTACAGCATGCGCATGCGGCCTTGTTCCAGAAAATCTTCGGCGTGCTGCTCCAGCAGCTGCATGGCCAAGGGATAGTCCCCGCCTTCAATGGCGTGGTCGATCGCGGGCACCGGACGACCTTGAGACTCGTACCAACCCGAGGCCGCCAAATGCAGCCGCGCCACATCATCTGGAAAGTCTTGCTGCAGCTGCTGGCGCAGGTGGTCGGCAAACAGGCTGTGGTAACGCCAGGTGGGCAGCTCACTGGCCACGGGCGTCAAGAAGAGGTGGTCCGTGTCGAGCTGTTGCAAGATGGCGGCACTGTCGGCATGCGGGTTGAGCGCTGCACACACCGAGGCATCGAGCTGCCGCAAGATGCTGGTGCGCAACAAGAAGCGGCGGATGTGCGCGGGCTGGCGGGCCAGCACATCTTCGGCGAGGTAGTCGGCCACAGCCCGGTTGGAGCCTGAAAACCGCGCCACAAAATCTTCCGGGTTGCCGCTGCCGTCCAGCGCCATGGCCGCCAGCCACAGGGCGGCGACCCAGCCTTCGGTTTTTTCGTGCAGACGGAACAGCTGGTCGGCGCTGAGCTTGTGGGCATGCGGGCGCTGCTCGAAAAAGCTGGCCGTGTCCTGCAGGCTGAAGCGCAGGCGCTCGGCGTCGATCTCGATCAGCTGGCCGCGCACCCGCAGCCGGGCCAGGCCGATTTGCGGCAGGCTGCGCGAGCCGATCACCAGCAGGCCCTGGCGCGGCAGGTTGTGGGCAATTTCGCGCACGATGTTCAGCAAAGCCGCTTCGTGGATGGCTTCGAACTCGTCCAGAAACAGCGCAAACGGCGTATCGATGCGGGACAGGGCCTGCACCGTGTCGTTGCCGGGCAGGCCCAGTTGGCGCACGGCAGTGTCCAGACAGTTCAAAAACCGCGAGACGTCGTTGTCGGCCCGGTCCAGTGTGAGCCAGGCGGTGGCGACACCCGCGTCTTCGAGCCGCACACGGGCCTGCATCATGGCCGTGGTTTTGCCAAAACCGGCCGGTGCCCGCACCAGCACCAGTTGGCCTGCGCCCCGGCAGATCGTCTCGCACAGGCCCGCACGCGCCACTTGCGAGGCGTCGTGTGCAGGCGGGTTGAACTTGCTCTCCAGCCCCAGCGTGATCGAACTCGCAGTTGCAAGGCTGGTCAGGTTGTCGGGTTCGCGTGGGGCAGGCATGAAGGCGGGTTTGGGCAAACCAAGGGGCTCGGGTGGGCTTGAATGGGCAATTTTCATTATGAGCCCAGCATTCGGGTCGACTTGGTCACCGGTTTGTCATGCCACCTGATCTCAGGAGGGCGATTTCGTCGCTTCGGACGATGCCGCACGCGCCATGACTTTTTAGACTGGCCAGAAGGCGGCAGTGGTCCGTCATCAGGAGAGTTTCAGTGTTCCAAGGCCAAAGTATCCGTGTTGTCCCGCTGGCCGAAGCGGGCGTGTTTGAGCTGGTGTTTGACCGCGAGGGGGAGTCGATCAACAAGCTCGATGACCGCACCGTGAACGAGTTGCGCCAGGCCACGCAAGCCTTGGCGAACGAGAAAGGCTTGAGGGGCGTGCTGGTTTCCAGCGCCAAGGACGTGTTCATCGTGGGTGCCGACATCACCGAGTTCGGCGCCAAGTTCAGCCAGACGGCGGCGCAGATCACGGCAGGCGTTGCCCACAGCAACGAGGTGTTTGTGGCTTTTGAAGACTTGTCGGTGCCCACCGTGGTGGCCATCAACGGCTTTGCCCTGGGCGGAGGTTTGGAGATGGCGGTGTCGGGCAGCTTGCGGGTCATGTCCACCACCGCCCAGGTGGGGGTGCCCGAGGTCAAGCTGGGGCTGTTTCCGGGCTTTGGCGGCACGGTGCGCCTGTCGCGCCTGGCCGGTGTGGCTGCCGCCATGGACTGGGTGGCCAGCGGCAAACCCCAAAAAGCCGCTGCTGCACTGGCCGCCGGGGTGGTGGACGACACCGCTGAACCCGAACAGTTGCGCGAACGCGCCCTGGACTGGCTGCGCCGCGCCATGCAAGGTGAGGTGGACTGGCAAGCCCGCCAGCAGCGCAAGCGCGCGCCTGTGGCCATGGCCGCCAGCGACCTGCAGGTCGTGACGCGGGCCCAACTGGACAGCATCGCACGCACCGGTGCACCGCATCAGCCCGCCGCCCGCATGGCGGTCGAGATGATGGCCGAAGCCGCCCTGTGTGACCGCGCAGGGGCACTGGCCCTGGAGGCCCAAGCCTTTGGCGAAGTGGCCCGCACCCAGGCGGCTGTGGCCATGGTGCAGACCTTTTTGAACGACCAAGCGGTCAAGAAAATCGCCAAACGCCACGCCAAGGTTGGCCGTCCGGTGCAGCGCGCCGCTGTGCTGGGCGCGGGCATCATGGGGGGCGGCATCGCCTACACCAGCGCCCTCAAAGGGGTGCCGGTCCGCATGAAAGACATCCAGCAAGTTGGACTCGATCAGGGCATGGCCGAGGCGAACAAGCTGCTGCAACGCCAGGTCAAGGCAGGCCGCATGGACGCGGCCAAGGCCGACAAGGTGCTGGCCGCGATCACCCCGCAACTGGGCTTTGAAGGTTTCGATCAGGTGGACTGCGTGGTCGAAGCCATTGTCGAAAACCTGGCCGTCAAGAAAACTGTGTTGGCCGACCTGGAAGGCCGCATCGGCGCAGACACCGTGATCGCCTCCAACACCTCCAGCCTGCGTATCGACGACATGGCGGCGGCCTTGAAGCACCCTGGGCGCTTTGTGGGCATGCATTTCTTCAACCCCGTGCATGTGATGCCGCTGGTCGAAGTGGTGCAGGGCAGCCACACGCAGCCCGAGGCCTTGTCCACCGCCGTGGGCTATGCGGCCGCCATGGGCAAGGTGCCCATCGTGGTCAAGGACTGCCCCGGTTTTCTGGTCAACCGCGTGCTGACCGCCTACATGCGCGGTTTTCTGGAACTGGTGCGCGACGGCGCTGACTTTGTGAAGGTGGACCAGGTCATGGAAGCCTTTGGCTGGCCCATGGGCCCGGCCTATCTGGAAGACGTGGTGGGCATGGACACGGGCAGCCATGTGAGCGATGTGATTTCGGCCGGTTACCCCGAACGCATGCCGCGCATCGAGCATGACGCCCTGGGCCTGATGGCCAGCCAGGGTCGCTTTGGTCAGAAAAACGGCATCGGCTTTTACCGCTACGAAACCGACCCGAACGGCAAACCCCGCCGCAGCCCGGCACCCGACACGCATGCGCTGCTGGCGTCCATTCAGCCGCAGGGTCTCAAAGACTTCAGCGCGCAGGACATCCAGGACCGCATGATGCTGCCCCTCATCGTCGAAGCTGCGCACGCGCTCGAAGACGGCGTGGTCGGCAGCGCCGCCGAGCTGGACATGGCCATGCTCCTGGGCATCGGCTTTCCGGCCTATGCGGGCGGCCCGCTCAAGTACGCCGATTGGCTGGGCTTGAAAGAAGTCGTGGCCCGCTGCGAGCGCTGGCAGCACCTGGGCGCAGCCTACGCCCCCACCACCCGCATGCGCGAGATGGCCGCCAGCGGCCAGCGTTATTACCCCACATGAATGACCCTGGCGCTTCCGTACTCCCCGCAGGTCGGGGCTGAAGCCACCGACCTACAAAACCACCTGCCAACACCCAAACCTCATTCCCACAAGGAGCACCAACCATGCAATTGAATTCACAAGTGACAGCCATCATCACCGGCGGGGCCTCTGGCCTAGGCGCGGCCACGGCGCGACATCTGGCCAGCCGAGGCGTCAAGGTGGCCTTGTTCGACCTGAACGAGGCGCAAGGCGAAGCCCTGGCCAAGGAGCTGGGGGGCATCTTCTGCAAAGTCGATGTGACATCGGAAGAACAGGTCGATGCGGGCTTTGCCAAGGCACGTGCGGCACTGGGTCAGGAGCGCATTTTGGTCAACTGCGCAGGCACCGGCAACGCCATCAAGACCGCCAGCCGTGACAAGGCGACCGGTGAAATCCGCTCTTTCCCCACGGCCAACTTCGACCGCATCATCCAGATCAACCTGGTGGGCACCTTCCGCTGCATCGCCAAATCGGCCGCAGGCATGTTGACCTTGGCACCGCAAGAAGACGGTGAGCGTGGTGTGATCGTCAACACCGCCTCGGTGGCGGCGCAGGACGGCCAGATGGGGCAGGCCAGTTACTCGGCCAGCAAAGCGGGCATCGTGGGCATGACCTTGCCGATTGCCCGCGACCTGATGGGAGAGGGCATCCGCGTCAACACCATCTTGCCGGGCATCTTCAACACCCCGCTCTTGCAGGCTGCGCCCGACAACGTCAAGGCCGCGCTGGCCGCCACTGTGCCTTTCCCCAAACGGTTGGGTGACCCGGCTGAATATGCGCACCTGGCCGAAACCCTGATCACCAACCGCTACCTCAACGGCGAGTGCATCCGCATCGACGGGGCGATCCGCATGGCACCGCGTTGAGAGGGCATGGCGGTTGTTGAAGGCTGTGGCCGCAACAAGCGTTCTTCAGGCAGTCGTGCTTGTTGTCGGCTTAAGGCTGGACGCGGTCTTTGTCATGCGGCCAGCGATTGGCGGTAGCCGACCCTGAGCTGGCATGCCGGGTGGCTGATTGCTTTTGCTTATTTGTCCGTTGATTCGACCGACCAAATTCACGCCAGTCAATCGACACAGCACTCGCCCATGCGGCTTGTGAGAATTCAGCAATCAGAACTCATATTCCGCTTGGAAGCGCAGCGTGGTCTTTGGCGTGGCACTGGTGGTACCCGCCAGCAGACCTGCGTTCCATTTGATGGCTTCTTTGGTGCCGGTTCTGACCTTTCCAAACAGTGCGGGACCCATCTTGAACTCCTGTTGCCCGCTTGCATTCCATTGGTTCCAACGGCCTGCATTGCCGAAGCCTTGGATGCCCCACTCAAGCTGCTCGCTGTTACGGTATTTCAGCTGTAACTGGTAGAGCAGTTCGGTATCGAATGCCGCGCTGGCACGGACGTGCTTCTGTATGAATGCGTTGAAGTTGCCTTGCAGCTTGCCCCATTCAGCCTGGAACATCGGCCCGTAAGTGATTTCATAGCCCTCGATTCGGTCTTTGGGCCGTTCGACTTCCAGCAGAAAACCGACGTCAACTGGGTACTTGCCTGACTCTGTGAGCTGGAAGCGGTTTTCCCATTCCCACGCATCAAAGCTGGTTGACTCACCTGCCGGCCTGGCGTACTTGGCATAGACCTCGGTAAACCACCAGCTGGTGGGTGTGAAGCCAAAGCCAATCGAATTGGCAGATGCAGTGCTGCCATCGCGGTTCTTCTGGATCCCGGACTTGAAGTCAATTTCTCGTTCACCGTATTCCACCGTCGGGGTACGAATGTAATCGTTAGGGCCTGCATGAACTTGCGAGCCAGCAAACAGGCAAAGCGCTGCCATGGCCGGAATGGCCTTTTTCTTGAACATGATTTTCCTTGAGGGAGTAAGAGAGAGAAACAGCCGGCTCAGGCGCGAGTTGAGCGAAGGCGAATTTGCCGTGCTGACCATCCAATCAGGACCGAGGTGAGCACATAAAACAGCACCTGCAGCTGGCTGGGGTTGGCGTCATACCCAACCACACCATGCAAAAGCATGCCCAGCAGACTGTCATTCGAGAGCAGTGACGAACTGTCCCAAGCGTTATCGCTGAGCCAATGCAGCCAGTCTGCCTGTTGAAGGGTCCGGGCCAGTTGGCTGGCAAGACTTCCTGCCAGCAGCAAGATGAGTACATTGGTGATGCCAAAGAGGCGCCGGGGCTGAACTTTGCCAAGACCGGCGTAGATCAACCATCCGACGGCAACACCCAGCATGAGTCCTATGACAGCACCGAGCATCACGGAGCCAGTCCCTTCGGTGCCTCCTGAAACAAGCCCCGCCACAAAAAGCACCGTTTCTGCACCTTCACGAAGTACCGTCATCGCCACGGCCAAAGCAACAGCCCATAAGGCGCCTGCTTCTTTTGCTGCACTGCTACCTAGCCGTCGTGCGTCCTCGGTCATTTCCCGTGCATGAGCACTCACCCAGATGGTGTGCCAAGCCAGCATCAGCAAGGCAAAACCCAGTATGGCCACAGTCACCAGGTCTTGCCCGACACCGTTGGCCCAGCTGCTGATTTGCGCCATAGCGGCGGCCATCAAGAGTGACCCCAGCGCCCCCAGAGCAGCCCCCAGGGCCAGCCAGCGTGTGCGATGGGCGACAGTGCGTGTCGCAGCAGCAACGATGCCTACAAACAATGCCGCTTCCAAGGTTTCTCTGAAAACAATCAAACCAGTTCCAAACATGGTTCAGCCTTATTCTGCAACGACCACGCCTTTGGCCGTGGACGGATTGAATTCACCAAAAAAGTCGTAGCGACCCGGTTTGAGTGGTCCGATATAGATCGCAGCCTTGGCGCCAGCTGGAATCAACTTTTCACGGTTGAGTGAATGGCTTTCGAACTCTTCAGGGGTGCTGTCCTGGTTATGGACATCGAGCTTGATGCGCTGGTTGGCGGGCACCTTGATTTCAGCTGGAGCGAACTGGTGGTTCTTGATCGTCAAGACCACCTCATTGTCGGCTGCATGTGCTTGCGAGGTCAGCAGTGCCCCAATGATTGCTGCGTAGATGAATGATTTGTCCATGAAATTAGCGTTTCTTTGCAACTTGCCGGATGTAGAGAAGTGCCTCAAGTATAAATGAGAATGGTTATCATTTGCAAATGACCATGAGCTACCCGTGGATATCAAAATTCCATCGAATCAGGAATTGCGCCAATGGCAGCTATCGCTGCAAACCAGCCTATGCCCCTGCACAAGTACCCATTTCAATCCTCTGTCAGAACCAATACCTCGCCGCATCCCGTTACCGCCCTCACCAAAATCGTCCGTTCTGACGATGCTGACAGACCAACCCGCCCGCCAGAATGACCTTCATTTGAAACTTTCGGGGAACTCCACATGTCTGAAGCATTCATCGTCGCCGCCACCCGTACCGCAGGCGGTCGCCGGGGCGGGCGTTTGTCCGGCTGGCATCCGGTTGATCTGGCCGCCCAGGTTCTGAACGATCTGGTGGACCGCACCGGGGCCGATCCGGCGCTGATCGAGGACGTGTTCATGGGCTGCGTGAGCCAGGTGGGCGAGCAGGCCACCAATGTGGCGCGCAATGCAGTGCTGGCTTCCCGTTTGCCCGAGTCGGTGCCGGGCACCTCGATCGACCGCCAATGCGGCTCGTCGCAGCAGGCGGCGCACTTTGCGGCCCAGGCCGTCATGTCGGGGGCGATGGACATCGTGATCGCTGCGGGCGTCGAGTCCATGACGCGCGTGCCGATGTTCAGCCCCAACGCACTGGCCTCCAAGGCGGGCATGGGCTCTTACCAAAGCGACTTGGTCAACCAGCGTTACAACAATGTGGCCTTCAGCCAGTTTGTGGGCGCCGAGATGATGGCCCGCAAATACGGCCTGAGCAAGGATGAGCTGGACCGCTACGCCCTGCTGAGCCACCAGCGCGCCCTGGCCGCCACCCAGGCGGGGGCGTTCAAAAACGAAATCCTGCCCGTGGCGGTGCGCACCGCAGACGGCGCCGAATCGGGCGAGATGCACAGCGCCGACGAAGGCATCCGGGCAGAAGCCACGCTCGAAGCGATCCAGAGCGTCAAGCTGCTGCAAGAAGGCGGTGTCATCACCGCCGCCAACGCCAGCCAGATCTGCGACGGCGCCACCGGCGTGATGGTCGTCAACGAGCGCGGGCTCAAGGCGCTGGGGGTTCAGCCGCTGGCGCGCATCCACCACATGACCATGATCGGCCACGACCCGGTCATCATGCTCGAAGCGCCGATCCCGGCCACAGAGCGGGCCCTGAAAAAAGCGGGCATGAAGATCGACGACATCGATCTCTACGAAGTCAACGAAGCCTTTGCCTCGGTGCCGCTGGGCTGGCTCAAGGCGCTGGGGGCCGACCCGGCACGTCTGAACGTTAATGGCGGCGCGATTGCGCTGGGTCACCCCCTGGGTGCCTCGGGCACCAAGCTCATGACCACCCTGGTGCATGCGCTGGGCCAGCGCGGCAAGCGCTACGGCCTGCAGACCATGTGCGAAGGCGGTGGCATGGCCAATGTGACCATCATCGAGCGCCTGTGATGCACAGCGGTGCGCCTGAATCCGGCCAGCCCCTGCTCAGCATTTCGGGCGTCACGGTCCGGTTCGGGGGCATCGTGGCCCTCGATGGTGTGTCCTTCGATGTGCACCGAGGGGAGATTTGCGCCCTGATCGGGCCCAACGGTGCGGGTAAGAGCACGCTGTTCAACTGCCTTTCGCGCCTGTATGTGTGTGACAGCGGCACCATCGCGTGGAACGGCCAGCCGCTTAACAAGCTGCCGCGTCACCGCATGGCAGGCCTGGGCATTGGCCGCACTTTCCAGAACCTGGCGCTGTTCAAGACCATGACCGTGCGCGAGAACGTGCTGGTGGGTTGCCACAGCCAGCACCATGCGGGGTTCTTGCGCAATGCGTTTCGTCTGCCGGGCGTGGCCCAGGTGGAGGCGCAAGCGGCGGCCAAGGCCGATGAATTGATTGAATTTCTGGGCCTGCAGGCCGAGGCCCAGCGCGTGGTGGGCGACTTGCCTTTTGGCACGCAAAAGCGGGTCGAGCTGGCGCGGGCCTTGGCTTCGCAGCCGCAGTTGCTGCTGCTGGACGAGCCCGCCTGCGGCCTGAACCACGAAGAGCTGCACAGCCTGGGCGAGATGATCCGTGACATCCGCGACCGCCTGAAGGTCACGGTGCTGCTGGTGGAGCACCACATGGGTTTGGTCATGGGCATTTCGGACCGGGTGGTGGCACTCAACTTTGGCAAGAAGATCGCCGAAGGCACACCGGCGCAGGTGCGCCAGCACCCCGAAGTCATCCGCGCCTACCTGGGCGAAACCGAGGAAACCGCGTCATGAGCCATTTGCTGGAAGTGCGCGATCTGCATGCGCGCTATGGCAACACCCAGGTGTTGCATGGCCTGAACCTGGACGTGGCCGAGGGCCAGGTCACGGCCTTGCTGGGGGCCAACGGCGCGGGCAAGACCACCACTTTGCGAGCCCTGTGCCAGCTGATGGTGCAGACCACCGGCAGCATCACGCTCGATGGTGTGGCCCTGAACAGCCGCAACACCGAGCAGATCGCCCGCCTGGGCGTGGGCCATGTGCCCGACGGGCGCGGCACCTTCATGGCGCTGAGCACCGAAGAAAACCTGCGCCTGGGCGCGTTCAGCCGGGCCAGCCGCGAGGGCCTGGCCCAGGACATGGACAAGGTGTATGGCTACTTTCCCCGCTTGCGCGAGCGGGCCAGCCAGCAGGCGGGCACCTTGTCGGGTGGCGAGCAGCAGATGCTGGCGATTGGCCGTGCCTTGATGGGCAGGCCCCGTTTGTTGCTGCTCGATGAGCCCTCGTTTGGTCTGGCTCCGCTGGTCGTCAAGGACATTTTTGCCATCATGCGGCGCATCAATCAGGAGGAGAAAGTCTCCATCCTGCTGGTGGAGCAAAACGCCAAGCTGGCGCTGGACATTGCCGACACGGCCTACTTGCTGGAAACCGGCCGTGTGGTGCTGCAGGGTTCGTCGGCCGACATGCGCAGCAACGACGCGGTGCGCCGCGCCTATTTGGGCGAATGAGGAACAAGCGATGAACGAATTGCTGCACCAAACACTCTCGGGTCTGGCCACTGGTGGCATCTACGCCAGTGTGGCGCTGGCGCTGGTGATGATTTACCAGGCGACACAAGACATCAATTTCGCTCAGGGCGAGATGGCCATGTTCTCCACCTTTGTGGCCTGGATGCTGCTGGAGGCCGGGCTGCCCTACTGGGGCGCTTTTGCGCTGACGGTGGTCTTGTCTTTTGTGCTGGCCGCGGCCATCGAGTTCGCCGTCATCCGGCCCATGCACAAGGCCCCCGAGTTGTCGGTGGTGGTGGTCTTCATCGGCTTGCTGGTGATCTTCCACAGCCTGGCAGGCTGGTTTTTTGGCTACACCATCAAGACCTTTCCGAGTCCTTTTGCGGCAGATGCCTGGTATGGCTCGTCGCTGATGTCGGCGCACGAGGTGGGGGCCATTTTTGTGGCGCTGGTGATGGTGGCCTTGCTGTTCTCGTTTTTCCGTTTCACGCCGCTGGGCCTGGCCCTGCGGGCGGCCGCGCAAAACGCCAATTCCTCGCGGCTGGTGGGTATTTCGGTCGGGCGCATGCTGATGCTGGGCTGGGGCTTGGCCGGTGCCATCGGCGCGGTGGCCGGGATGATGGTGGCCCCTGTGGTGTTTCTTGACCCCAACATGATGACCGGTGTGTTGCTGTACGCCTTTGCCGGCGCCTTGATCGGCGGCATTGACAACCCGGTGGGCGCGGTGCTGGGCGGCTTCATTGTGGGCGTGCTGGAAAACCTGATCGGCACCTATGTGGTGGGCACCGAGCTCAAGCTGTCGGTGGCGTTGGTGCTGATTGTCGGTGTGCTGATCGTTCGCCCCTCGGGCCTGCTGGGCAAAAAGATTGTGACGAGGGTCTGAACCATGAAAACCCGTGCGACCCTGAACGCCTCTTTGCCGACCGCCGTGGCGGGTTTGTCTGACCGCACCGTCAAGGCCGGCATGCTGGTGCTGCTGATCCTGGCTGTGGGCCTGGCCTTCGTGCTCAAGGGCTACCAGCTGTTCCAGGCCACCATGGTGGTGGCTTATGCGATTGCGCTGGTGGGCCTGAACATGCTGACCGGCTACAACGGCCAGATCTCGCTCGGGCATGGCGCCTTCTTTGCGCTGGGGGCTTACGTCACCGGCATCCTGATGGAGCATGCCGATGTGCCTTACTGGGCCACGGTGCCTGCAGCCGCCGTGGTCTGTCTGCTGGTCGGTTACCTGTTTGGGCGACCGGCGCTCAAGCTCGAAGGCCTGTACCTGGCGCTGGCGACCTTTGCGCTGGGCGTGGCCATGCCGCAACTGCTCAAATACAAACACCTCGAAGCCTGGACCGGTGGCGTGCAGGGCATCGTGCTGATGAAACCCGATGCACCCTGGGGCCTGCCGCTGACACAAGATCAGTGGCTGTACTTGTTCGCTCTGGCGGTGGCGGTGGTGATGTTCTGGCTCGCGCACAACCTGCTGCAAAGCGGCACGGGCCGGGCCATGCGCGCCATCCGCGACCACGCCATGGCGGCCGAGGCCATGGGCGTGGACAACCGCCACTACAAGTCCATGACCTTTGGCGTGTCGGCGGCCTACACCGGCGTCGGTGGCGCGCTGTCGGCGATTGCCGTTCAGTTTGTCTCGCCCGACTCCTTCACCCTGTTCCTGTCGATCTCCTTGCTGGTGGGCATCGTGGTGGGTGGCGTGGGCACGTTGTGGGGTGCTTTGTATGGCGCGATTTTCATCATGTTCGTGCCCAACCTGGCCGAGAAGGTGTCCAAGGCCGCGCCTTGGGCGGTGTATGGCGTGGTGCTGATCTTGCTGATGTTTGCATTACCGGGCGGCGTGGTCGGTTTGCTGCGCAAGCTGCAGGCCTGGCGTGCTGCACGAAGCCACTGATTTTTGGGAGACACCATGACCGATGAACATCCGATCCTGCTGGAGCGCCAAGGCGATGTGGCCTGGCTCAAGCTGAACATTCCCCAGCGTCTGAATCCGCTGGCTCAAGGCCTGCAAGTGGCCATGCGCGAGCAACTGGCCGCTTTGAGCGAAGACCGCTCGGTGCGGGCGCTGGTCATCACCGGTGTGGGCAAGGCCTTTTGCGTGGGTGCGGATTTGGGCAGCATGCGGCCACCCTCCGACAAAAGCCTGGGCGAGCAGACGGCGGACACCATGGAGGCTTTGTCCAACCGGCTCATCGAAGACATCCGCAGCTTGCCGTTTCCCGTGGTCAGCGCCGTCAACGGCCCGTGCGCGGGTGCGGGTGTGGGCGTGGCGCTGGCCGCAGACATCGTGGTGGCGGCGCAGTCGGCGTATTTTTATTTGCCCTTCATGCCGCGCTTGGGCATCGTGCCCGACCTGGGCAGCACCTGGTTTTTGCAGCGCTCGGCCGGGCGCGCCCGCGCCGTGGGTTTGAGCTTGCTGGGCGAGCGTTTGTCTGCCCAGCAGGCACTGGACTGGGGCATGATCTGGGCCTGTGTTCCAGACGATCAACTGGCCGAGCAAGCGCAAGCCCTGGCCTTGCGGCTGGCGCAATTGCCCGCCCACGCGGCGCAGGAAATTCGCCGCACCTATGACCATGCCGAAAGCGCCACGCTGCCCGAGCAGCTGCACTACGAAGCGTCACGCCAGCGTGAGCTGATCGACCGCCCGGAGTTTGCCGAAGGCGTGCGTGCTTTCCTCGAAAAACGCGAGCCGAAGTTCCCGCCGCGCTGAGGCTGCTTCAATATCGTCAGTTCCGACGATGCTGCCGACAGAGCAGTTTTCTACGATGCAAGTGACTCTGGCGCATGGCTGTTCCCCAAGCATGACGCTGGAGCTTGATTCCCTTCCTTCATAACGACCAGGAGACAACATGAGCAAACCTTTTGACGCCGATCTGCGCCGCTCCCTCAAACTCGGTGCCGGCCTGTTGCTGGCCAGTGCCTTGCCCTTGTCGGTGCAGGCCCAGAAAAAATACGACACCGGGGCCAGCGACACCGAAATCAAGCTGGGCAACCTCAACCCCTATTCGGGACCAGCGTCGGCTTATGGCACCTGCGGCAAGGCCATGCAGGCCTACTTTGACAAGGTCAACGCCACCGGCGGCATCAACGGCCGCAAGATCAACTTCATGACGCTCGACGATGCCTACAACCCGGCCAAGTCGGTGGAGCAAACCCGCAAGCTGGTGGAACAAGACGAAGTGCTGCTCATGTTCGGCTCACTGGGCACGGCGCAAAACATCGCGGTTCAGCGTTACCTCAACGCCAAGAAAGTTCCCCAGCTGTTTGTCAACACCGGTGCCACCCGCTTTGGTGACCCCAAGACCAACCCCTGGACCATGGGCTGGCAGCCGACCTACCAGGCCGAAGGCCGCCTGTACGCCAAACACATTTTGCAGACCAAGCCCAATGCCAAGATCGGCGTGCTGATGCAAAATGACGACTTCGGCAAGGACTACATGAAAGGCCTGCTCGACGGCTTGGGCGACAAGGCCAAGACCATGATCGTGCAGCACCTGACCTACGAGGTGACCGATCCCACCATCGACAGTCAGATGGTCACACTCAAGTCGGCGGGTGTGGACGTGTTCGTCAGCATCACCACGCCCAAGTTTGCGGCGCAGGCGATCCGCAAGGCGGCCGAAATCAGTTTCAAGCCCACCCAGTACCTGGTGAGCGTGTCGCAGTCGATGAGCTCGGTCCTCAAGCCTGCAGGCTTTGAGAATGCTGCTGGCATCATTTCGTCGTCTTACATGATCACACCGTCTGACCCGGCTGCCGCAGGCAACAAGGATGTGGCCGAGTACGTGGCCACCCTCAAGCAGTTTTACCCCGGCGGTGACCCCGACGACACGCTCAACGCGATTGGCTATTCGGCTGCGGCCACCATGGTGCAGGTGTTGCGCCAGGCCGGTGACAACCTCACGCGTGAAAACATCATGAAGCAGGCGGCCAACCTGTCGTACGCGGCGCCCATGCTGTATCCAGGCATCGACGTGAAAACCGCGCCGGATGATTTCTACCCGATCGCCAAGAAAGTGCTGCTGCGCTTCAACGGCAAGGCCTATGAACCCATGGGCCCTGCGGTGGCAGGTTAAGGAGTGACGACATGCTGGGATTGATGCAAGACCGCCCGCTGCTCATTTCTTCACTGATTGAGCACACCGCCAGGTTCCATCCGGATGCCGAAATCGTGTCGCGCCTGCCCGAAGGGCATGTGCACCGCACCAACTGGAAGGGCATTTGCACCTTGTCCCGGCAGGTGGCCAATGCCATGCAGGTTTTGGGCATCCAGCAAGGTGACCGGGTTGGTACGCTGGCCTGGAACTCCTACCGCCATCTGGCGCTGTATTACGGCGTGTCAGGCAGTGGTGCCGTGTTGAACACGGTCAACCCGCGCTTGTTCCCGGAGCAGATCGAGTACATCGTCAACCATGCCGAAGACCAGGTGCTGTTTTTTGACCTGACCTTTGCGCCGCTGGTGGCGCAGCTGGCGCCTTCGCTCAAGACGGTCAAGACCTTCGTGGCCATGACCGACAGGGCGCACATGCCCGACATTGGCGTGCCCAATGTGCTGTGCTTTGACGACCTGATGGCCTCGCAAAGCAGCGAATACACCTGGCCCGAGTTCGATGAGCGCAGCGCTTCTTCGCTGTGCTACACCTCTGGCACCACAGGCAACCCCAAGGGTGTGCTGTATTCGCACCGCTCCACGCTGCTGCACACGCTGATGGAACTGGCGCCTGACACCTTTGGCATCAGTTCAAATGAAACCTTGCTGCTGATCGTGCCCATGTTCCACGCCAACGCCTGGGGTATGCCCTATGCCGCAGCCATGGTGGGTGCCAAGCTGGTGCTGCCTGGCCCGCACCTGGACGGCGAGAGCGTGTTCAACCTGATGAAACAGGAACGCGTGACCTTCTCGCAAGGCGTGCCCACGGTGTGGATGATGTTGTTCCAGTACCTGGACGCGAACCCACACCTCGACCCGAAAGCCTTGGGCGTCAAGCGGATCGGCATCGGCGGTTCGGCGGTGGCACGCGGCATGCTTGAACGGTTTGAAAACCAGTTCGGTGCCGAAGTGGTGCAAGGCTGGGGCATGACCGAGACAAGCCCGATCGGCGTGATCAGCAAACTGCTGCCCAAACACGCCAATGTGCCGGCCGAAGACCTGATCAAGACCAAGCTCAAACAAGGTCGCGGCGTCTGGGGCGTGGACCTGAAGATCGTTGATGAAAACGGCCAGGCCTTGCCGTGGGACGGTGTGGCTTTTGGGCACCTGTATGTGCGCGGGCCATGGATTGCCAGCGGTTATTACCGCCGTGAAGGTGGCGAGGTGCTCGACGACGAAGGCTATTTCCCGACAGGCGATGTGGCCACCATCGATCCCGATGGTTTCCTGCAGTTGGTGGACCGCGCCAAGGACGTGATCAAGTCGGGTGGCGAGTGGATATCGTCCATCGATGTGGAGAACACGACCAACTCGCACCCGGGCGTGGCCGAATCGGCCGTGATCGGTGTGTCGCATCCCAAGTGGCAGGAGCGACCTCTGCTGGTGGTGGTGCGCCGTGCAGGCATGCAGGTCGAAGCCAAAGACCTGCTGGACTACCTGTCCACGCGGATTGCCAAATGGTGGCTGCCCGATGACATCGTGTTTGTGGATGCCTTGCCGCACACGGCCACGGGCAAACTGCTCAAGACCAAGTTGCGCGAGCAGTACCGCGACTACCGCCTGCCGACGGCCTGAGCCCATCGTCGGTAAAACGTCGGACCTGAAGGTGCCGACCTACTGGAGCCATGCTTTTGTAGGTCGGTGGCTTTAGCCCCGACAAGTAGCCCTTAACTCTCCAGCAGCATGCGCTGCAACTCCGCCACTTCTTGCGGGCTGAGACCGATGGCGCCGTGCAGGTAGTCGCGCATGCCGCCATGTTGCGCATCGACGGTTTCAAACGCCGCATGCAAAAACTCGGGCTGTACTTGCCAGAGCACTTTCATCACATGCGGATGCCCTTTGCCTTCCAGGCGCGGGTCGCGCCGGTACAGCTGGTTGGTCAGCAGGTAGTCGTGTTCGATGGTGGCGCGACCCACACCCAGCGCTGACAGCAGCAGCGCCGCCGCAAAACCCGTGCGGTCCTTGCCTGCGGTACAGTGAAAAACTTGGGGTGTGGGCTGTTTCAGCAAGTGTTTCAAAAAACGCCCGTAAGTGTCGGCATTGCGGTTGACAAAGTCGCGGTAGGTCTCGCGCATCAGCTCGACGGTCTCTTCGGTGGTGGGCACAATGCCTTGCGCCACCAGCGCCTGCATGCGGGCGATCACCGTGGGCTCGATCGTCAGTGCCACACGCTGCACACCGGCGATGTCATAGGGCGTGGCCTGGCATTCGGCTTCGCCGCGAAAGTCCAGGCTGTGCTGCACGCCCAAGGCTTGCAACTGGCGCTGGTCTTGCGGCGTGAGACCAGCCAGATGGTCCGAGCGGAACACATGGCCGCGGCGCACACGCTGGCCGCTGGCTGTGGCATAACCGCCCAGATCGCGGAAGTTGGAAGCGCCTTGCAGCAGGGCATTAGGTACCGGGGTCATGACTTCAATTCGTTGGAACGTGATCGCTATTGTCGCGCCTGGTGTCGCGTGCGCCTGTTGCTGCAGGTGACATGGCCTCGTCAGATTGGAGGCGCCCGCATCACAGCTGTGCGCCCGGTTAAAATCCCCTCTTCCCCAAGGAGCGTTGCAGCCCGCCGCCGTCAAGGCGCCGCAGGTCAGGCTTGGGGCCTTCAATTCCTGATTGTTTTGCACAACGACGCTCACCTGTAAGCCCAAGGTGAGCCTGTGTCTGTTGTCGCATCTTCCATCGTGTCTGTTCCCCCCATGAAGTTGTCCGGTCTGGAGCCTGTCTCCATCGGCGAGGGGTCGCTGTTTGTCAACGTGGGTGAGCGCACCAACGTGACTGGCTCCAAGGCCTTTGCCCGCATGATTTTGAATGGCGAGTACGAGCAGGCTTTGGCCGTGGCGCGCCAGCAGGTCGAAAACGGCGCGCAGGTGATCGATGTGAACATGGACGAAGCCATGCTCGACAGCCAGGCGGCCATGGTGCGGTTTTTGAACTTGATGGCCGGTGAGCCCGACATCGCCCGCGTGCCGGTGATGGTGGACTCGTCCAAATGGACCGTGATCGAAGCCGGTCTGCGCTGTATCCAGGGCAAGGGCATCGTCAACTCGATCAGCATGAAAGAGGGCCTTCAGGAATTCAAGCGCCAGGCCAAGCTGGTCAAGCGCTATGGCGCGGCTGCCGTGGTGATGGCCTTCGATGAAAAAGGCCAGGCCGACACCTACGAACGCAAGGTCGAGATTTGCGAACGCGCTTACCGCGTGCTGGTCGATGAGGTGGACTTCCCGCCCGAAGACATCATTTTTGACCCCAACATCTTCGCGATTGCCACCGGCATTGAAGAGCACAACAATTACGCGGTGGACTTCATCGAGGCCACGCGCTGGATCAAGCAGAACCTGCTGGGCGCCAAGGTGTCGGGCGGTGTGTCCAATGTGTCTTTCAGCTTCCGGGGCAACGACCCGGTGCGCGAGGCGATCCACACCGTGTTCCTGTACCACGCGATCCAAGCGGGCATGGACATGGGCATCGTGAATGCGGGCATGGTCGGTGTTTACGACGACTTGGAGCCCACGTTGCGCGAACGGGTGGAAGACGTGGTGCTGAATCGCCGCCCTGACGCCGGTGAACGCCTGGTGGAAATTGCCGACAGCGCCAAAGGCGCGGCCAAGGACGAAAGCACCAAGCTCGCCTGGCGCGGCACGCCCGATGCGCCTGTGAACGTGGCGCAGCGCTTGAGCCACGCGCTGGTGCATGGCATCACCGATTTCATCACCGAAGACACCGAAGCCGCTTACCGTGACGTGTTGGCCCAAGGCGGTCGCCCGCTGCATGTGATCGAAGGCCCCTTGATGGACGGCATGAACGTGGTCGGTGACCTGTTTGGCCAGGGCAAGATGTTCTTGCCGCAAGTGGTCAAGAGCGCCCGCGTGATGAAGCAAGCCGTGGCGCATTTGCTGCCCTACATCGAGGCCGAAAAATTGGCCCAAGAGGCGGCGGGCGAAGACGTGAAAGCCAAGGGCAAGATCGTGATCGCCACCGTCAAGGGCGATGTGCACGACATCGGCAAGAACATCGTCACCGTGGTCTTGCAGTGCAACAACTTTGAAGTGGTCAACATGGGCGTGATGGTGCCCTGCCACGAAATCCTGGCCAAGGCCAAGGAAGAAAACGCCGACATCATCGGTCTGTCGGGCCTGATCACGCCCAGCCTCGAAGAGATGCAGTACGTGGCGGCCGAGATGGAAAAAGACCCGTACTTCCGCGAGCGCCAGATGCCGCTGCTGATCGGTGGTGCCACCTGCAGCCGTGTGCACACCGCTGTGAAGATCGCGCCCAATTACAGTGGCCCGGTGGTTTATGTGCCCGATGCTTCGCGCAGCGTGGGCGTGGCGCAGGGTTTGTTGTCCGAGCAAGCGGCCAAGTTCATCGCCGACTTGAACACCGACTACGCCAAGGTGCGTGAACAACACGCCAACAAAAAACAAACCCCCATGTGGACGCTGGCGCAGGCCCGCGCCAACAAGACGCCGATCGACTGGTCCCGGGGCGTGCCTGCTGCGCCCAAGTTCATTGGTCGGCGCGTGTTCAAGAACTACGACCTGGCCGAGATCGCACAGTACATCGACTGGGGCCCGTTCTTCCAGACCTGGGACTTGGCCGGGCCTTTCCCCGCAATCCTCGACGACGAGGTGGTGGGCGAGCAGGCGCGCAAGGTCTATGCCGACGGCCAAGCCATGCTGCAAAAAATCATCGACGGCCGCTGGGTTACGGCCAATGCGGTGCTGGGCCTGTACCCCGCCAACAGCGTGAATGACGACGACATTGCGCTCTACACCGACGATTCCCGTCAGCAGGTCGCCATGACCTGGCGCGGCCTGCGTCAGCAGACTGAAAAGCAGCGCATTGAAGGCGTGATGCGCCCCAGCCGTTGCCTGGCTGACTTCGTCGCACCGCAAGGCACGGCCTCAGACCATGTGGGCGTGTTTGCCGTGACGGCAGGCATCGGTGCCGACAAACGCGCCGCCGCCTTTGAAGCCGCGCACGACGACTACAGCGCGATCATGCTCAAGTCCCTGGCCGACCGCCTGGCCGAAGCGCTGGCCGAGTGCCTGCACAAAAAAGTGCGCACCGACCTGTGGGGCTATGCCGCTGGCGAGGCACTGAGCAACGAAGACCTGATCGCCGAAAAATACCAGGGCATCCGCCCCGCACCCGGCTACCCGGCCTGCCCCGATCACAGCGCCAAAAAGGCGATGTTCGAGCTGCTGCAATGCGACGACATCGGCATGGGCCTGACCGAAAGCCTGGCCATGACGCCTGCGGCCAGCGTGAGCGGTTTCTACATCGCGCACCCCGAGGCGCAGTACTTCAACGTGGGCAAGGTTGGTGACGACCAGGTGCAAGACCTCGCGCAGCGCAGCGGTGTCGAGGTGAAAGACTTGCAGCGCTTGTTGGCCCCCAATTTGTAAAACACCATGCACACATTCTGGACAGCTTGCGGTCACCAACACCTCACCTGTAACGAGCGGGGGTGGTTGGTGGCGGGTCCAGACTATTGGCGCTGGTGGTTGCAGCGCCCCGAGATGGCGCTGGTGCCCGAGTCGTGCAAGGAAGAAATTCGCCTGCACAAGGCCTTGCTGGAAACCCCCTTGATGCAGGTCGCACCTGCGAGCCTGAAAGCCTTCAAGGACGACGATGCGCGCGAGAACTATGAGCTGTTTTTGCGTTTTCGTGACGACGTCGAGCAAGCCGGTGCGCTGGAGTCGGCCTACATGGGCTGGATGCAAAGCGGCGACATCCAGTTGCCGCCCTTGTTCATCGACCTGGTGGTGCAGGCCATCGTGAGCCGTGTGCTGGCAGATGTTCAGGATGCCTGGGTCTGGCGTGCGGCCGAGTTGCTGTTCAGGCGTCAACGCATCACCATCGAAGGTGGTCGCGTGCTGGCCGGTGACAGCGAAACGCTGGACGCCTTGCAAGCCACGGGCGGCCTGGGTGAGATGGGCCGTCTGTTGATGGAGGGGGGCGCACCGCTCAAGGCGGCCGATGTGAAAGTGCTGCACCCGGACAATGCCCAGCGTTATTGGGCGCAACGCGAGGGCCAGGGGCGCTACGCCTTCTTGCTCGACCTGACGCACGAACTCCAGAACGAATTGCCGCACGGCTTGATCCTGAGCATGGTCAACGCCCGCTCGGGCTTGAAAGCCTTGTCGGTGGTGCTGACCCGTTGGGTGCAGCATTTTCTGGGCGTGTCGGTGCAGATCGAGCCGGTGCAAAAAGTCAACGATCCGGCCTGGCGCTGGCATGTGGGGCTCGATGTCACGGCGACCGCTTTGCTCAACGACCTCTACCAGGGCAAAGACCTGGACACGACTGCCCAGCGGCAACTCATCAGCCTGTTCACCTTGCGCTTTGACCACCCGCAAGACATGCGTGCCGATGTGCAGGGCAAGCCGGTCTACCTGGGTTTGGCCATGAACGCGCAGGGCTTGCTCAAACTCAAACCCCAGAACCTGTTGCTGAATCTGCCTTTGGCGTCCAGTGTGTGAGCACCGGTTTTCAGTGACCCTTTCGTCACGAGAATGTCCATGAGTTTCGATTTCCCCATCACGCGCCGTCAAACGTTGGGCGCCTTGGCTGCAGCCACAGCCTGGACGGCGCAAGCCGCCAGCCCTTGGCAAGACACCGAGCGTGCTGCCCGTGGCCAGACCGTGTACTTCAACGCCTGGGCGGGCAGTGAACGCATCAACGCTTACCTCCAATGGGCCGCTGCTGAACTGCAGCGCGACTTTGGCATCCAGCTGCAACACGTCAAGATCAGTGACGCGGCCGATGTGGTCAAACGCGTGCGTGCTGAAAAACAGGCAGGTCGCCAAGGCCGGGAAGGCACGGTGGACCTGGTCTGGATCAACGGCGAAAACTTCGCGGCCATGAAGCGCGACGGTTTGTTGTCTGAGCCGTTTGCCCGGAATTTGCCGAACTTTCAGTGGGTGGACACGGAGGGCAAACCCACCACCTTGGTGGATTTTTCGGTGCCCACCGATGGGCTGGAGTCGCCCTGGGGCATGGCCCAGCTCACGTTTTTTGCAGACGGCCAGCGCTTGCCCAAGCCGCCGCAAAACATGGCTGAGTTGCTGGCGCTGGCCCGTGCGCAGCCCGGGCGCATCACCTACCCGCGCCCGCCCAATTTTCATGGCACCACGTTCATCAAACAGGCCTTGATCGAGTACGCGCCGGATGTCAAAGCCCTGGCCCAACCGGTGACGCCTGCCGCGCTGGAGGCACAGGCTGCGCCGCTGTGGCGGTTTTTGGATGCCTTGCATCCGCACTTGTGGCGTGGTGGCAAGCAGTTCCCGCAAAACTCGGCCGCTGTGCGCCAGATGATGGCCGACGGTGAACTGCTGATGGCGTTGACCTTCAACCCCAACGAAGCGGCCAATGAAATCGCCGCCAAACGCTTGCCAGTCACGGTCCAGAGTTGGCAGTTTGCCAAAGGCACCGTGGCCAACACACACTTTGTGGCGATCCCGTACAACGCGCCCAGCAAGGCGGCCGCGCAGGTGGTGGCCAACTTTTTGCTCTCGCCTGCTGCGCAAGCGCGCAAGGCCGACATCGACGTGTGGGGTGATCCGACCGTGCTCGACGTGGCCCGTTTGCCTGTGGCGGAGCGCGCCCGCTTTTCATTGGCACCCCGCGCCGGTCAGCTGGCCAAAAGCGCGCCGGCTTTGCCCGAGCCGCACGCCTCCTGGGTGGATGCCCTCGAAAAAGAATGGGTGCGCCGTTACGGTGTGTGAGATGAAGACCGCTTCTTGCCGCTTGACGGTTTCAGCCCCGAGCGTGGGTCCGTCCACCGCCAACGTCGGCGCCCAAGCGCCGACCTGCGGGCCATGAAGGTGTTTGGACCTTGGCTGTTGGCCCTGATCGCAGGCCTGCCGATGGTTTGGGCGCTGTGGGCTGCCGCATCGCAGGCGCTGGATGTGCAAGCCTGGCAAGCCCTGTGGGCCGATCCGCAAACCTTGCGGGCCTGGGGCCTGGGCGTGTGGACCGGCCTGGCCTCGACCGTGCTGGTCTGGCTGACCGTCGCACGTTTGTTGGCCAACGGTTTCATTCGCCGGCAGTTGGCCCGGTACTTGGTGCATGTGCCTGCTTTGCTGGCCACGCCACACGTGGCCATGGCCATTGGTCTGGTGCTGTGGCTCTCGCCCAGTGGCTGGGTGTTGCGCCTGGTGTCACCGGGCTGGACGGGATTTGACGCACCGCCGCCCTGGCTCACCACGCAAGACCCTTGGGGCCTGGGCTTGATCCTGGCGCTGTGGCTCAAGGAAGTGCCTTTTTTGGTGTGGGTGGCTGCCACGCAAATGCAGCGCGAGGATCTGCGCCGCCGCTGGCAGGCCGAGCACGCGCTGGCGCAAACCTTGGGCCGTACGCCCAGACAAGCTTTTGCCCAAGTGATCTGGCCGCAATTGGCGCCGCGTTTGCAGTGGCCTTTGCTGGCGGTGCTGGCCTATGGCCTCACGGTGGTGGACATGGCGCTCATCATCGGTCCGGCCACGCCGCCCACCCTGGCGGTGCTGGCCTGGCAGTGGCTGGGTGATGCCGATGCGGCCTTGCAGGCACAGGGCGTTGCGGCTGCGGGATTGCTCACGCTGAGCGTGGCGCTGCTGGCCGCTGGTGCTGTGGTGGTTTTACAAGCGGGGGTAGTCCTGCGCAAAGTCGCAAGCCGAGGCTTGTCCCTGCACATGACCCAGGCCCCTGGTGTTGTGGGTTGGGGTGAACGCTCGCGCTTGCAGGCGAATGTCATGGGAGGCGTGATCGTCATGGCCTACCTCGCCGTCTGGTGGGCCTTGGGTGTGGGCAGTGTCCTGGGCGTGTGGCCTTTCCCGCAGGTCTGGCCAACGCTTTGGACACGTGATGCCTGGGTGCAAGTGTTGGGCAGTGCCAGCACGGTGTGGACCACTTTGGGCCTGGCGGTGGCCTCGGCCAGTGTGTGTCTGCTGTGGTCGGTGGCCTGGTTTGAGGTGGCCAGCGGCCGCTGGCAGCGGGCACTGCGCCCGGTTTGGCTGCTGCCGTTGGTGCTGCCTTCGGTGTTGTGGGTGGTGGGACTGTACGGCCTGGCGCTGCAATGGCATCTGGAGGGCCAGTGGCCAGGCTTGCTGCTGGCGCATGCGCTGATGGTCTTGCCCTATGTGCTGTTGGCGCTGGAGCCAGCTTACCGGGCGGTGGACCCGCGGCAGGCCGCGGTGGTGCACAGCCTTGGCCATGGTCGCTGGACTTATTGGTGGCGCATCAAGTGGCCACTGCTCCGGCGTGCCATCACCTCGGCCTGGGCGGTGGGCTTTGCGGTGAGCGTGGCGCAGTATTTGCCCACCTTGTATGTGGGCGCGGGCCGCTATGCCACGGTGACCACCGAAGCGGTCACGCACGCATCGGGCGGCCAGCGTTCGCTCATGAGCGCCTATGCTGCTTTGCAAATGCTCTTGCCCATGCTGGCCTTTGTTGGAGCCGGCTGGCTGGGCAGGCCGCGCCAATTTGAGAAGATCGCTCCCATGAAGGACACACCATGAACGCAGGATTGCATGTCGAGATTGACCGCCTGGGCACGGCCGCGCATGCGTGGGTGCGTGGCCTGCGTCTGCATGTGCCTGCGGGTGAGATCCTTACACTGATGGGGCCCAGTGGCTGCGGCAAAAGCTCGGTGCTGGCGGCCATCGCGGGCACTTTGGCCAGTGTCTCTGAAGGTCTGCGCCCTCTGCAATTTGAAGGCCGTGTGCAGCTCAATGGGCGCGACATCACGCCGTTGCCCACCCATCTGCGCGGTGTGGGGCTGGTGTTTCAGGATGCCTTGCTGTTTCCGCACATGACGGTGGCCGAGAACTTGTTGTTTGCCGTGCCCGCAGGCCCCCCAGCGTCACGCCAGGCGCGTGTTCAGCAAGCCTTGCAGGAAGCGGGCCTGGAAGGGCTGGGTGAGCGCGATCCGTCCACCTTGTCGGGCGGGCAGCGTGCACGTGTGGCGCTCATGCGAGCCTTGCTGGCCGAGCCCCAGGCCTTGCTGCTGGACGAGCCGTTTTCAAGGCTGGACGCCGCCTTGCGTGCGCAGCTGCGGCCCTGGGTGTTCGCGCATCTGCGCGAGCGGCGCATCCCGGTGGTGCTGGTCACCCACGACCGCGAAGACATCGCCGATGCGCAAAGTGTGGTGGAGCTGGGCCATGCTGGATAAATATTTTCAAAAAGTCCTCACGCCCGTGCTGCAGGCGGTGGCGCGGCAATTGGTGCGCCGGGGTGTGCATGCGGATGCCCTCACCTGGACCGGTTTTGGTCTGGGGCTGCTGGCCGCTGTCGCGGTGGCCTTTGATCTGTACGGTGCAGGCTTGGCGCTGTTGCTGACTTCGCGTTGGATGGACGGTCTGGACGGTGCGGTGGCCCGCCTGACGCAGCCCACGTTTCGCGGTGGTTTTCTGGACATCACGCTGGACTTCATTTTTTATGGCTCGATCGTGCTGGGCTTTGCGCTGGCCGATCCGCGGGCCAACGCCTTGCCGGCTGCGGTGTTACTGGCGGCCTTCATTGGCACGGGCAGCAGTTTTCTGGCGTTTGCCGTTGTGGCCAGCCAGGCGGGTTTGCCCGATACAGCACCTTTGCGAAAAAGTTTCCATTACCTGGGTGGCCTGACCGAGGCCACAGAAACGCTGGCGGCCTTCGCGGCCATGTGCTGGTGGCCGGCGTACTTCCCGCAGATCGCGTATGGCTTTGCGGCTTTGTGTGCGCTGACCGTGGCGGTGCGCATCCATGCCGGTTGCATCACATTCAGCCGATCGAAAGACAAGACATGAACCTCAAGAAATGGCTGTTGCTGTGTACGGTGGCACTGCTGCTGGCCGCTTTTTTTGCTTTCGATCTGGGGCACTATTTGACCTTGGCCGAAATCAAAACCCGTCAGGCGCACATGGCCGCGCTGTATGCGCAATCGCCCTGGACGGTCTTGCTGGCTTATGGCGCGGTGTATGTCGCAGTGACGGCCTTGTCCTTGCCGGGTGCGGTGCCGCTCACGCTGGTGGGTGGGGCTTTGTTTGGCTTGGGCGCGGGCACCCTGGTGGTGTCGCTGGCATCCACACTGGGTGCCACTTTGGCCATGCTCAGCGCCCGTTATGTGCTGCGTGACTGGGTGCTGCAGCGCTGGGGCCACAGGCTCGAAGCCATCCAGCAGGGCATTGACCGGGACGGGGCGTTTTATTTGTTCAGCCTGCGCCTGTTGCCGGTGGTGCCTTTCTTTTTGTTGAACCTGGCCATGGGCCTCACGCGCATGACGGTGTGGACGTATGTCTGGGTCAGCCAGCTGGGCATGCTGGCGGGTACGCTGGCCTTTGTGAATGCGGGCACCCAGCTGGGCCGCATCGACAGCGTGGCGGGCATCTTGTCGCCTGCGTTGTGGGGCTCGTTCGCCTTGCTGGCTGTGTTGCCGTTCATCCTCCAGAAAGCATTGGCGCTGTGGCAAAAGCGCCAGGTCTATGCCCGCTGGGCCAGCGTGCGGCCCTCCAGCTTTGACCGCAACCTGATCGTGATCGGTGGCGGTGCGGCGGGCCTGGTGTCGGCCTACATTGCCGCAGCCGTCAAGGCCAAGGTGACGTTGATCGAGGCGCACAAGATGGGCGGAGACTGTCTGAACTACGGCTGTGTGCCGAGCAAGGCTTTGATCAAGAGCGCCAAGCTTGCACAGCAGATGCGCCATGCTGCGCAATACGGTCTCAGCGATACGCAGCCGGTGTTCAGCTTCAAGGCCGTGATGCAGCGTGTGCACGACGTGATCTGCGCGATCGCCCCGCACGACAGCATCGAGCGCTACACCCGCCTGGGCGTGGAGGTGTTGCAAGGCCATGGCAAGTTGGTCAACCCTTGGACGGTGGAGGTGGCCTTGAACGACGGTACCCGCCAGCGGTTGACCGCCCGCAGCATTGTGATCGCCGCCGGAGCCCGCCCCGTGGTGCCCGACTTGCCGGGACTGGACGAAGTGGGGTACCTCACCACCGACACCTTGTGGGACGCTTTTGCGCAAAGGGAGGACATCCCGCAACGCATCGTGGTGTTGGGGGGCGGACCGATAGGCTGCGAACTGTCGCAAAGCTTTGCGCGGCTGGGGGCGCAGCTCACGCTGGTGGAGCTGGGCGAACGTCTCATGGCGCGCGAAGACGCCGAGGTCTCTGCGCTGGTGCAAGAGGCCTTGCAGGCAGATGGCGTGCAGGTGCTGACGGCTCACAAGGCTTTGCGCTGCGACGCGACGCCCGCCGTCACTGCGGTGCGCGAAGCGGCACAGCCGTTCATGGATCGTCACGCTGCGCTTGCGATGACCAATCGGGGTGAAAAAAGACTGGTGCTCGAACACCAGGGCCAGAAGCGGACCCTCTCTTTTGACGTGTTGATTTGCGCTGTCGGTCGCGAGGCCCGTTTGCAAGGCTACGGCCTTGAAGACATCGGTGTGCCCACACACCGCACGGTCGACACCAACGACTATTTGCAAACGCTCTACCCGAACATCTACGCCGCAGGCGATGTGGCCGGGCCTTGGCAGTTCACCCACACGGCTGCGCACCAGGCTTGGTATGCCGCGGTGAATGCGCTGTTTGGCGATTTCAAATCCTTCAAGGTCGATCACCGCGTGATCCCGAGTGCGACCTTTGTGGACCCCGAGGTGGCGCGAGTGGGCCTGAACGAGCAGGAAGCCCAAGCACAAGGCATTGCTTATGAAGTGACCCGGTACGGCATCGACGACCTGGACAGGGCGCTGGCCGACAGCGAAGCGCGCGGTTGGGTGAAAGTGCTCACCGTGCCGGGCAAAGACCGCATTCTGGGCGTGACGATGGTGGGCACGCACGCCGGTGACCTGTTGGCTGAATACGTTTTGGCCATGAAACACGGTCTGGGCTTGCGCAAGATTTTGGGCACCCTTCACACCTATCCCACGCTGGCCGAGGCCAACAAATACGTGGCCGGTGAATGGCAGCGTGCCCATGCGCCGCAAAAGTTGTTGGTCTGGGCCCAAAAATTCCACGATTGGCGGCGCAGATGACACCTTTGCAGCGTGCTACCGCAAGCGCCGTGTGGCGATGCACAAGCCAAGGCCGGCATGCGCACGGGGGTGCAGTCCCAGCGGTGGTGTTGGCGCTGGCGCTGGTGCTGTCATCGGCCACACAGGCCCAACTGCTGTCGCCGCTGGTCCCTGCCGAAGGCGGGCAAGTGCCTGCGCCATGGCGTGTCGTGGGCTTTCCCAAAGCCCGTGCCCATATTCCGGTGACCCGTTTTGAAGTGGCCACGGTGCAAGCCGAGCGTGCGATCAGGGTCAGCACACAGGCGTCTTATGGCACGTTGGTGCATGACCTGTCGCATCCTTCCACTGGCCGGCTGCAATGGCGCTGGCGCCTGGACCAGCCGCTCACGGGCGGTCAGGTGCAGCCCGACATCCTGAGCAAAGCCGGCGACGATGCCGCGCTCAAGGTGTGCGTGATGTTCGACCACCCGTTGGACCGTGTGCCCTTTGTGGAGCGCAGCAAATTGCGCCTGGCGCGCAGCCTCAGCGGCGAAGACCTGCCTGCCGCCACCTTGTGCTACGTCTGGGACAGCACACGTCCGGCCGGTTTGCATGGCGAAAATCCGTACTCGCGACGGGTGCGCTTCATCAGTTTGCAAGGCCAGGCTACAGCACTGGGGCAATGGCAAACCGAGACACGCGATGTGGCGCAAGACTTTGCCAGTGTGTTTGCCGACGAGCTGCCAGCCAACGCCCGCGTGCCGGACATGCGGGCGGTCTTGATCGGTGCCGACAGCGACAACACCGGCAGCCACAGTGCGGGCTGGGTCGCTGCTTTGCGGTTTTTGCCTTGAGGTGTGAACAGGCAGGCGGGTCAGCCCAGCCCCAACAAGGCCTTGACCGGCAACCAGGGCGCGGCATCGGCTGCTGACAGTTGCAGATGCCCTCTATGGGCCGATTGGACCAGGCGTTTCAACATCTCCGGGCGAGGCTCGACCGTGCCGGCAAAACAGAACTGGCCTTGATGGTCGAGGATCACGATCGTTGGGAAAGTCTCGATGTCGATGCCCGGCAAAGCGTCTTCCTCGTCCTCGATGTCGATCCAGTGCCAGGCATGCCCGGGCTCTTCGGTGGCCATCTGTTGGAACAGAGATTCATAGCTCCGACAAATGACGCACCACTGCGCGCACAGGCAGGCAATGTGCAAAGTGCCGTGGGGCAATGGCGTTGTCATGGTTTGCTCACAGTTTCAGCATCACGGGTTCGATGGCTGTGCTTGGCGCGTTGATGCGGCCAATGGTGGCCGCTTGCGCATAGCCGGCCGCTTGCAGGGCCGCGATGCAGGCATCGGCCTGTGCGGCAGGCACGCTGGCCAGCAGACCGCCTGCAGTTTGAGGGTCAAACAGCAGTGGATAGCGCAGGTCTTGGACGAAGTCTTGCGCGTTGCGCACGGCAAGGCGCAGACGCAGGTTGTCCGCTTGCAAAGAGCTCAGGATGCCCGCCTTGATGCAATCGGTGGCGCCGTCCAGCAGCGGCAGTGCGCTCAGTTGCAGTTCGGCATCCACACCCGAGGGGCGAGTCATTTCCACCAGGTGACCGAGCAGACCAAAGCCGGTCAGGTCGGTACAGGCGGTGGCGCCATAAGCACTCAGGATGTGTGCGCCGACCTGGTTGGACGCCAGCATCGACTGCATGGCCCCATCGATCCAGCGACCGCGTGCCGCGCCACGCGCATGGGCAGCCAGCAGCGTGCCCGTGCCGATGGGCTTGGTCAGCACCAGCACATCGCCTGCTTGCATGCCGCCTTTGCGCATGACCCGGTCCATCTTCTCGTCGATCAGGCCGTTGATGGCAAAGCCCAAGGCCAGCTCGCGTCCTTCGCCCGTGTGGCCGCCCACCAGGGCACAACCTGCGGCGTTGAGCACTTCCACCGCACCGCCCATCATTTGCAGCAAGAGGTCTTCGACTTTGGCCTCCAGCCCGGGGGGCACGGTGCAGATGGCGGTGGCGCTCTGGGGTTCAGCGCCCATGGCGTAAATATCGCCCAGTGCATGGTTGGCCGCGACCTTGCCAAACAGATATGGGTCGTCGATGAAGGCCCTGAAAAAGTCCACTGTCTGGACTACGGCTTTGTCCGCCGGCACTTTCATCACGGCCGCGTCATCGGGTTCATGCAGGCCGATCAGCACGTCTTTGCGCGCAAGGGGTTGCAAACTGCCCAGAGCCCGCGACAGGATGTTGGCGCCCACCTTGGCACCGCAACCGCCGCAACGCATGGCCATGGCCGAGAGGGCTTGCAGGGATTCATCAGCGCTCAGGCGCATTGCGGGTATGGCACGCGAGGCCTGGGGCTGCCACCGGTTCAGCAGCCTTTGCACGGGGGATGCGGAAGCGGTCATGGGCGCAAATTCGTTGAAGCGCTTCATGAACTGGCGGTCGATGCGGTCTTTCCATGACCAGACCCAGGCACCGGCAAAGCCCAGTGCACCGCGCGAGGCCACCGCGTAGCGGTTGCCGGTCGAGATCAAGGCCAACCATTGGCGTTGGGGCTTGTAGGCCTGCAATGCCTGGCCGCGCAAGCTGCGCCGCAAATTGGCCGTCAGGGGCTTGGCCATGCGCACCGCGAACACGCCGGCCTTTTCCAGCGGCCGCTCGGTGAAGCACGCGATGTCCCCGGCTGCAAAGATTTTCGGGTCGGTCAGCGTCTGCAATTGCGCGTTGACCTGGATGAAGCCGTTGGCATCCAGTGCCAGGCCAGTGCTTTGCAGCCAGGCCGGGCCACCGGCTTGGGTGACCCACATGGTTTCGTCGGCGTCGAAGGTGCGGCCGTTTTGGGTGTGCAGACAACCGGGCGAGACCTGCACCACCTCGGCTTGGGTGTGAACCTCGATGTTGCGCTCGCGCAGTACCCGCACAAAGCGTTCACGCACACCGGGGTTGTGGGTGGGCAGCACGGTGTCGGCCGCGGTCAGCAGCACGAATTTCAGGTCTTCGGGGTTGCGCCCCAGGGCTTTGAGTTCGTGGCGCAAGCGGTATTGCATGGCCAGCAGCAATTCCACGCCACCGGCACCCCCGCCGACCACCGCCACCGTCATGCGGCCGCGCCATTCGCGCACCTTGGTCAGCAGTTGCAGCCAACGCTGGTTGAACTGTGCAATGGGCTTGACCGGCACGGCCAGGGCTTGTGCGCCTTCGATGTGCTGGATCTGCGGGGTGGAGCCGATGTTGATCGACAACAGGTCATAGGCCACGGGTGGGCGTTTGCGGCAGATGACTTTCTGAGTCTGTCGGTCGATGCCGATGACTTCGTCGCGGTACAGGCGCGCGCCCGTGGCGGCGGCCAGCCGCCCCAGGTCGATGTGCACTTCGTCAAAGCTGTAGTGCCCGGCCACGTAGCCGGGCAGCATGCCTGAATAAGGCGTGTCGATGTCGGTGCAGATGACGGTGATGCGCAGGCCCGGTTCGGGCTTCATGGCGAACATGCGCAGCACACCCACATGGCTGTGGCCACCACCGACCAGCACCAGGTCCCGCAGCACGGGTTGTTCAGAAGATTGCATTCAATGGGTCCAGAGATCCTGCACCCAGCGGTGCAGCGCAGAGCGTTCGGCCTGCGGTTCAAACAGTGTGGCGCGTTCGGCGCACAGAGCCGACAAGTGTGACAGCAAGCCGTGGACCTTGTTTTGATCGGATCGGCATTGCTGCAACATATCGGCCAGGGCGTGGGCATCACCCACCTCGAACGTGCCGGGGTAATTGTCGCCGAGCATGCCCAGGTTGCCGTCAATGCGCGAGGCCAGCACGGGGGTGCCGCTGCGCAGGGCTTCCATCAGCACATGGGCGCCGCCTTCCATGCGGCTGGTGTGCACCAGCAAGTGGGCGCGCTGGATGCGCTGCAAGGTCGCGGTATGTGACAGGCCACCCAGCCAGCGGTATTGAGGGCATTGCGCCTGCGTCTCGCATGCAGCCTGCCCCAAAGCGGGGTCGAGCGCCTGGCCGATGTGGTCGATGAAGATGTCTGGCTGCGCACGCAGCAGCCGTGCAGCGGCCATCAGCGTCAGCGGGTCTTTCTCGTCGCGCAGATGGCCGACCATCACCACGCGCAAATGGCGCGCGGTTTTGACCAAGGTCTGCCGTGAACGACCGGACGCCAGGATGACCCGCGTTTTGCTGTGCAGAGCCTGGGGCAGTGCCTGTATGCCTTGGCCTTGCAGTACGACCAGGCTGTTGGCACAGGCCAGTGCGCTTTGCGCTGCTGCATCGTGCTGGATGTCGCGGTACAAGTCGGTGCCTGTGAGCACCAGGCCCAGGCCCTTGGGGCCGCGCTGATCGAACCAGGCCTGCACGGCTGGGGCAGAGCGGCGTGCATGCAAGGCCAGCATGACCTTGTCCTGTGCGGCGTGGGCATCGGGCCAGGTGCTGACAATGCGCACCGCATGGGGTGCCAGCAGGTTTTTCCAGCGACGTGCGGTTTGCCAGTTGCCATTGTTGGCGTCGACCAGGGCGGGGCTGACAATGACCACACGGATTTTTTGCATGGCCGGTTTATACCTGAACGGTCTCAGAGGCAAGCTTCAGTGCTTGCGAGTCCGAAGCGTCAGATGTTGCGTCAGCCACAGGACGGCACCCCAGCTCAGGTGGCCACCACCACGTATGCCGATTTCACAGGCATGGTGGGTTTGCCCGCACACCAGCGGCTTGACGATCAGTTTGGTGCCACACCTTGCTGAGCGTGCTTGCCCTTGGATTGCCTCAGGACCGGTACTCCAGCCAATCCAGAACAGCTTGTTGCGTGGGCATGGCAGATACGGCACCGTGGGCCTGAGTGGACAGGGCCGCTGCGGCATTGGCGCCGCGCAAAGCAGGAGCCCATGCATCGCCGCGTGCCAGTGCAGCGGCCAGACTGCCATTGAACGTGTCCCCGGCACCGATGGTGTCGGCCACTTTCATGGGGTGACCCGGTATGGTCAGTGCAGCTTCACCAGGACGGTACAGACCACAACCGTGTGCGCCCAGCGTGACCACGACGGTGCCGACGCCGCGTTCGAGCAGGCTGCGCGCAGCTGTCTCGGTGTCGGCCTCACCTGTCAGAGCCTGTAGTTCGCCTTCATTGGGCGTGAGCACATCCACCAAAGGCCACAGGGCATCGGGCAAGTGCATGGCGGGAGCCGGGTTCAGCAGGGTCAACACGCCGTGGGCGCGAGCAGTTTCAAAGGCGGTTTGGGTCGCTGCCAAAGGCACTTCACACGAGGCCATCACCACACGCGCATGGGCCAGCATGTCCGCAGCCGCTTGCACATGCGAGGTGTTCAGGCCTGCACCGGCGCCGGGGTACACGGCAATCGAGTTGTCGCCGTCTGCATACACCAGGATCAGCGCAGTACCGTTCGTTTCACCTGCGCCGCGCACCACATGCTGGCTGTCAATGCCTTCACGGGCCCACAGGTCCAGGCCCATTTGCCCGAAGTCGTCGCCGCCAATGCGGGCGATCAGGCCGACCTGTGCGCCCTGGCGCGCAGCGGCAATCGCCGCATTGCTGCCTTTGCCGCCGGGCAGGCGCTCAAAGGCTTGCGCCATTTGGGTTTGACCACGTTCCAGCGGTTGGGGAATGTGGGCAATCAAGTCCACATTCCAGCTGGCCACGCAAACGACGTCCACCGTCATCAGCTCGCTCCTGGGGCGCCGTAACCCATGGTCTGTGGCAGCCACAACACGATTTCAGGGAAGATGGTCATGGCCACCAGCAGGCCGAGCAGCATGACCAAAAACAGCCAGCCCTCGCGCATCATGTCGCCAATCGGGATGCCGGTCAGCGCCTTGGTCACGAACAGCAGCATGCCAAACGGCGGGTGGATCAGGCCGATCATCATGTTCAGCACAATCAACACGCCAAAGTGCACCAGGTCAATGCCCAGCAGTTTGGTCGCAGGCAGCAGCATGGGCACAAACACCAGCAGCAGCACCGACACGTCCAGGAAGCAGCCCAGAATCAGGAACAGGGCGTTGACCATGAACAAAAACTGCAGGCGACTCAGGTGCATGTTGTCCACCCACGCGGCCATGGCCTGCGGCACGCCTTCGGCGGTGAAGGCGTAGTTCAGCATGAAGGACCCTGCCAGGATGATGGTGATCACCGCACTCGACCGGGTGGATTCGAGCACCACGCCCCAAAAAGCCTTCCAGCTCAGGGCGCGGAACACAAAGGCCGCCAGAATGAGCGCATGCAGGGCTGCCACGGCGGCGGCTTCGGTCGGGGTGAAAGCGCCCGAGTAAATGCCACCTAGCAAAACGATGGGCATGGACAAAGGCAAAGCGCCCCGAAAGAGAATGCCCGGCCACTCCTTGAGCGGGATGGGCTCTTCGCGCGGCATGTTGCGTTTGTGGGCGATGTATTGCACCACGCCCATCATGAGGATGGTCATGCACACACCGGGCATGACGCCACCCAGGAACAGTGCACCGACCGAGGCACCCGAGACCAGCGCATAAATCACCATCGGGATCGACGGCGGAATGATCGGCCCCAGCGTGGCGCTGGCCACCACCACCGCACCAGCAAAGCCAGGCGTGTATTCGGGTTTTTTGAGCATTTGCTTGATGGTGACCAGACCCGGCCCGGCGGCATCGGCAATCGCGCTGCCGCTCATGCCTGAGAAGATCACGCTCACCAGAATGTCCACCTGCGCCAGACCGCCGCGCATGCGGCCCACCAGAATGCGGCAGAAGTCAAAAATGCGCTCACTCACCGTGCCCGCGTTCATGATGTTGGCCGCGAACACAAACAGCGGCACCGCCAACAGCACATAGCTGTTGTACAGGCCGTTGCTCACCTGCTCGGCCACCAGCCCCAGGTCCTGCCCTTTGACCAGCAGGTAGGCCACACCGGCCATGAGCATTGAAAAACCGATCGGCACGCGCAGCAGCATGCCGATCACCACCACGCCCGCCAGGGCCCACAAAGCCATCGTCATGTTGGAAGTCCTTGGGCCTCAAGACCCTGTCCTTTGATCGCTTGCCAGATGCCAAAGGCACTGCGCAAGACCAGCGCCACCAGCAGCAGCACAAACGGTAAAAACACCCACTGGAACGAGATGTCCAGCACGGGCGACGATTCGCGTGCCATGAAGTGCACATAGTCCCAGCTCGCTGGAATGGCCACCAGGGCCAGGCCACCGATCATCAGGTTGCCCATGATGCGCATGACGCGGCGTGTGCCGATGCCCACGCTGTTCCACACCAGATCAAACACGACCTGTTCGCGCTCGGGCACCATGAAGGCCGCAGCCCACAAGATAGCCCAGAGGTACAGAATCACGGCCAGCTCGTCGGTCCAGGCCATGGGTTTGTTGAAGCCGAAGCGGGCGGTGATCTGCACCAGAAAAGTCAGGAACAGGCAGAGGAAGATAATGCCGCCGAGCGTGTCGGCGGTTTTTTTGAGCCAGCGCATGTTCAGCGGGTGTTGTTGATGCGCTCAAGCATGCCAGTGGGCCAGACCTTGGCGTAGTCCGACTTGGCATAGGTGTCCTGCACCGACTTGCGGAAGGCTTCCAGGTCGGGCGTGGTCACCTGCAGGCCTTGCTGCTTGAAGAAGTCCACGATCTGGCTTTCTTCTTTGATGCGGTTGTCGTTGTTGTATTGGGCGGCGGCTTGCGCAGCGGCCTTGACGTTTTGCTTTTGCGCAGGCGTCAGGGCGTTCCAGGTCTTGTTCGAAATGGCAATGAAGATGCCGTCCACCAGGTGGTTGGTCATCACCAGTTGTTTGGTCACTTCATAAAACTTGGCGGCGCGCACGGTGGGCAAAGGGTTGTCCTGGCCGTCGATGGTGCCGGTTTTCAGGCCCAGATAGACCTCACCAAAAGCCAGAGGTGTGGCCGTGGCACCCAGGGCTTCACCCAGGAACAACCACTCTTTGGTGCCGGGCATGCGCAGCTTGATGCCTTTGAGGTCGGCAGGGGTCTTCACGGGGCGTGCTTCGCGCAGGTTGACCTGGCGGGTGCCCAGATAGGCGGTGGAGAGCACCGTCACGTCCATTTTTTCAGACACGGTCTTGAACAAGCCTTCGCCGATCGGGCCGTTGAACACCTTTTGCTGGTGGGCAGGATCGCGCACCACATAACCGGCTGTGAAGATTGAAAACTCGGGCACCAGTTTGGCCATATCAAAGGCCGAGATGGCCGACAGCTCCAGGTTGCCACGGGCCATGGCGGCGGGCTCGGTGCCTTGCTTGAACAGCGCGGCGTTCAGGTTGATCTGGGTGTCGAACTGATTGGGCGAGGATTTGTCGAGCGTGTCTTTGAACACAGTCCACATCTTGGCGTGCCAGTCGTCGGGCACGGCCGGGGTCGAGATGCGCAAGGGGATTTTGGTTTGAGCCAAGGCCTGGCTGGCCATGCCGCACAAGGCGATGGCCGAGACGCTGGCGGCCAGCAGGCCACGGCGCAGGGTGGATACAGAAGTCATGCTTGTCTCCTTAGGGGGTGAGTGAACCGGCTTATTCCCGGTGGGGGTCGATGTTGAACTGCTGCACTTCTTGGGCAAAGGCGGTATGGGCCTCCGGCGTCATGGCCACCAGCGGTGCGCGCACGCGCAACCAGTTGGGGTCATTGTGCAGTGTGGCCATCACGCTCTTGAGGGCGGGCATCAGGGCATGCGGTTTGAGCAGATCCAGAATGGCCTGAATGCGCTGTGCATCGTGTGCGGTGCCGGGTGCATTGGATTCCAGCACCATGCGGTGCACGACGCGGGGCATGAAGTTGGCCAGCCCGCTGATGGCGCCGGTGCTGCCCAGTGGCCCCATGGTAGTCAGGTCCGGCTCGAAGCCCACATACACAGTGATGGGCGGCATGAAGGCCTTGGCCAGGGCCACCGAATGGGCTTGATCGCAGCTGCTGTCCTTGATGCCCGCAATGATGCCGGGGTAACGCTGCAGCAATTGCGCGATCACGCCATGGGGCAAGTCCACGCCGATGACCTGGGGGATGTGGTACAGGTACAGGCGCCAGTCTTTGCGGTTCACGCCTTCGATGATCTGCACATAGCCGTTCAGGATGCCTTCGTCGCTGATGCCCTTGAAAAAGAAGGGCGGCAAGACAAGGCAGCCATGCACGCCCCGGTCCACCGCGTGGCGCGTGAGTTCCAGGGTTTCAACCAGGGCTGCGCAGCTGGTGGAGACGATGATGCGCTCGGCGGGCACGCCGTTGGCGATCATTTCTTCAACCGCTTCCTTGCGCTCTTGCAAGGAAAAAGACGGGCCTTCGCCCGTGGTGCCAAAAATCGTCACGCCGCCGCAACCCGCGCTGATCAGCGACAGGGCGTGTGCGGCCAGTTTGGCGTGGTCGATGTTCAGCTGGGCATCGAGCGGGGTGAGCAGGGCAGGCCAGATGCCTTGAAAGCCATTGCGGCTGTTGGTGAGCGAGGCGGTCAAGTGAACTCCGTGAGGGGGGTGGAAGAAATATCGGCGGGAACCGGTGTGTTCAGCACGCGGCGGTCCTGTCCGAGCACACGCTGGTGGGCGCAATGGATGTGGTAGGCCACATGCTCGGCCACGGCCTGGGCGTCGCGGGCCTTCAGAGCCGCGATCAGGTTCAGGTGTTCTTGCATGGCGGGCAGCAAGACTTCGGGCGACAAGGTGGAGCGCTCCAGATGGATCAGGCGCACACGCAGGCTGTTGATGCGGTAGGTGTGCGAGATCAGCTCATTGCCCAGGGTGTCGATCATCAGGTCGTGCAGGCCCCAGTCCACCGAGGTGGCTTCGGTCAGCAACTCGTCGGTGATCTGCCCGGCCTGGGCTTGGTTGACGATGTTCAGGTGCGCTTGCTCGATGCTGGCCAGATCGGCGTCGCTGACCGACTGCACAAAATGCAGCGCCGCTTCGCGCTCCAGCATGCCGCGCAGCTGAAAGGCGTTGTGGATCAGCTTGAGGTCCACATGCGCAATCTGCAGGCCGCGTTGCGGCACGGTGCGCAGCAGGCCTTCGGCCTCCAGGCGCGGAATCAGCTCGCGCACGGCGCCCAGCGGCATGTCCAGCAGCTGCATCAATTCGCGCTGCGAGACGAACTGCCCGGGGCGCACATTGGCCCGCAGGATTTGCTGGCGGAAGTTTTCGTAGGCGCGGGCGCGCAAGGACTGGGGGTTGGGCGAGGCGGTCATCGGGTCAGTCGGTCGAAATGACGCCCTTGCGCAGCAAGATGTTGGCGTATTTGCGCAGGTCACCGGTCTGCACCACCAGCCGGGCCGAGCGGGCCTGCTCGTAAAACGCAAAACGCTCCAGACTGCCCGGCGCGGCTTCGCCCTGGGTCTGCAGGGCTTGCCGGAATTCGGCCACCGGCACTGGCACCGTCTGCGCATCGCCCACCACCTGCATGGTCCAGGCGCAGGGGCTGTCAAAGCTGTCCAGCGGCAAGACGCTGAGCACCGCCTGCAGCACCTGCGTGGTGCTCAGGCCGGGCAGCTGCACCAGGCGGGCATGGGCTTGTTCGGCAATCCGGTCGGCCGGAAAGTTGGCATCCACCAGCGCCACATCGTCGCCATGGCCCAGCTTGGCCAGGCCAAACAGCAGTTCAGGGGTCAAAAGGGGGGAAATGTTTTTCAGCATGACTGACTAACATGTTAGTCATGATTCGGCCCGTCAACACCCCGGGATTACCCGTGTTTCGGGCTTTTGCCCACAGCACTGGTCAGCCACTGCTTTGGCCCCTACGATGGCGGCCATGTCATCTCAACTGTCGTCATGAACACCTTCGCTTTTTTGCCATGCACCGACGGCGCCCGTCTGGGATTGGGCGGCGCGCCGCTGGGCAATTTGTTTGAAGCCATGAGCGATGCGCAGGCCCGTGCCGTGGTCGATGCGGCCTGGGCTGACGGCTGCCGCAGCTTTGACACCGCGCCGCACTACGGCCACGGCCTGTCCGAGCGGCGCCTGGGCGATGCCCTGCGCGGTCACCCGCGCAGCAGCTTGCGGCTGTCGAGCAAAGTGGGGCGTTTGCTCACCCCGCAGGCCCAGGTGCCGCATGAACAGCACAGCTATGTGAACACCCTGCCTTTTGTGCAGCACTGGGACCTGTCGGCTAGCGGCGTGCGCCGCAGTGTGGAAGACAGCCTGCAGCGTCTGGGTCTGGCCCAGCTCGATGCGGTCTACATCCACGACATCGACGCCGCCACGCATGGCCCCCAGGCCGCCGCCGTGTTGCGTCAGGTGCTGGAGGAGACCTTGCCCGAGCTGGCCCGGCTTCAGCGCGAAGGACTGCTCAGCCATATCGGCCTGGGCGTGAACGACCACCAGATCGTCGAGCAGGTGCTGCGCCACGCCGATCTGGATGTGCTCATGTTGGCGGGGCGCTATACCTTGCTCGACCAGGCGGCTTTGCCCACGCTCATGCCGCAATTGATCACGCGGCAGGTTGCGCTGGCGCTGGGCGGGGTGTTCAACTCCGGCATTCTGGCCACGCGTGTGGCGGCAGATCGCCCCCTGACCTTCAACTACGCCCCGGCCGCAAAGGCCTGGGTGGACAAGGCCCTGGACATGCAGGCGGTGTGCGACCAGCACGGCGTGAGCCTGCCCGCTGCCGCCTTGCAGTTCGCGCTGGCCCACCCGGCCACGCAGATCGTCATGCTGGGGGTGCGCAGTGCCGACCAGTGGCAAGCGGCCCGGCAAGCCGAACGTGAAGTGATCCCTGCCGATTTCTGGCAGCAAATGCGCCACGAAGGCTGGATCCCTGCCGAGGCGCCGATTCCGGTCGTGGCGGCATGATCGACGCCCATTTCCATTGCTGGCAATTGGCGCGGGCCGACTATGGCTGGCTCACGCCCGAGCTGGCGCCCATTTACCGCGATGTGTCCGTGGCCGACTGGCAGCGTCAAGCCCGGGCCTGGGGCGTGAGCGGTGGTGTGCTGGTGCAGGCCGCACCCACAGCGCAAGAGACGCAGTTTTTGTTGCAGCAAGCGCAGGACAACCCCGCCGTGCTGGGCGTGGTCGGCTGGATCGACATGCTGGCCCCGGACGCCGTGCAGCAGGTGGCGCGTTGCGCCGAGCAGCCCTTGCTCAAAGGCCTGCGGCCCATGCTGCAAGACCTGAGCGACCCTGACTGGATCTTGCAGCCCGCCATCCAGCCCGTGCTGTCGGCCATGGCCCGCAGCGCTCTGGTGTTCGATGCGCTGATCACACCGGTGCATCTGCCGCGCATACTGGCGCTCACCCAGGCCCACCCCGATTTGACCGTGGTGGTGGACCATGGGGCCAAACCCGTCATCCACGCAGCGGCCATGGACCCCTGGCGCGAGGCGATGACGCAACTGGCCCGCCAGACAGATCCGGCCAAGGTGGTGTGCAAGCTGTCCGGTTTGTGGACCGAGGCCCCAGCCGGTCAAGCCGTGGACGTGGTGCGCCCTTGGTGCGAAGCCCTGCTGGCCATCTGGGGTCCGCAGCGCCTGCTCTGGGGCAGCGATTGGCCCGTACTGGAGCTGGCGGGCGCTTATGCCGCCTGGAGAGCGTTGTCTCAGGATGTCTTGCTCAAGCTGGAGCCGGAACAGCGCATGGCGGTTCTGGGCGAGAACGCCCGGCGCATCTACCGCTTGTGATGGGTGCACACGTCGGCTTGTTTGGCGCGGTGTTCATGACTCCTTGAGCACCCGGCGGTATTGCACCGCCTCGGCCACATGCACCGCTTCGATGGTGTCGCTGCCCGCCAGGTCGGCGATGGTGCGGGCCACTTTCAGGCTGCGGTGGGTGCTGCGGCCGCTCCAGCCCAATTGGGTGGCGGCTTTTTGCAGCAAGGCGGTGGCCCGGTCGCTCAGGCCGGCGTGCGCGTCAATGGCTTGGCCTTGCAGAGCGGCGTTGGCACAGCTTTGCCGAATCAAAGCACGCTGGCGAGCGGCCAGCGCGCGGGCCGCAATCGCTGTGGTGCTTTCGCCCGGTGGCGCGTTCAGCAGGTCTTGCGCGGGCAGGCTGGGCACTTCGATGTGCAGGTCGATCCGGTCCAGCAGCGGTCCGCTGAGCTTGCCTTGGTAACGGCTGACCTGGTCGGGTGAACAGCGGCACGACCGCGTGGTGCTGCCCAGATAACCGCAAGGGCAGGGGTTCATGGCCGCGATCAGCTGATAAATTGATTGTTTGATATGATCCAGTGATGAAACATCAAGCAATTAGTTACCTACGCTACAGCAGTAAAGGGCAGGCGAGCGGTGACTCTGAGCGACGACAAGAGGACTCGTTTAATCAATGGTTGAGTCGTAACCTTGATAACTATCGTCTATATGAACCATTTCGTGACTTCGCTAAGTCTGGCTACACAGGTCGGCACATTAGAGGAGATGGGTCGCTAGGTAGGCTTATTCAACAGGCTGAAGATGGGTTCTTCGGTGAAGGAGATGTGCTGGTTGTCGAGGCCATAGATCGGCTATCTCGCCTTGAGCCACTAGCAGCCTTGGATCTTTTTCAGAAGCTTGTTGCAACAGGTCTAAGCATCATTACGTTAGAAGATGGACAAACATACACCTCAGAAAGTTTGAACTCAAATGGACTTGCTTTGATGATGCTTGTTTACAAGATACAAGCTGCTCATGAGTATAGTAAAAGGTTAGGATTACGAATTAGGGCAGTGCATGAGAAGAAGCGCACAGAAGTAGAAAAGGGGAAGACGGAGAAAATTGTTAGTGCTGCATGGCTGAAAGATGGCAAGTTATATGAACCTGTAGCTGTATTGGTAAGAACCGCAGTAGCTATGTATTTAGATGGTTATGGGACAAGAGCAATTGCAATTAAAATTAATTCGCTAATAGATGCTTCAGAAATATCGGTTAAAGAACGCTATAAAAAATTAGTTAATCCAACCACCATAAGAAGGTGGCTCAGTAATCCTGCATTAATTGGAGATTGGCAATCAAAAGAAGGGCTGATAAAATCTTGCTTCGAGCCGTTAATAAAACATAACGAATGGATAAAAATTCAGAATGAACTCCAAGCTAGAAAAGATAAGAAAATAAAAGCTGGCACAGTTAACCACTACAAATTATCGAGCCTTATCATTTGTGGTTGCTGCGGGTCACCATTCACTGTCAGAGTTCAGAAGCCAAAGCCTACACTAGCTGCTCCGTTAGGAAGTAAAGCATATGCAGAAAAACCCGCTATTAGATATTTGAATTGCGGTAAATATTTGAAGTCGGGAAGCTGTTCAAATAATGTAACTTGGCCATATCAGGTATTGGAATTTATATATGAACAAACGATTAATGAATGTTTGTATCAAATTGCTATGGGTATACCGGTTTCAAAGAAGGCGGAGGCGGAAATTAATTCTATAATGGAGGAAATAGCTAAAGCTGAAATCGAGAATCGTAGAATGTATGATCTTTATATAAGCTTTGGTGATGATAAAGTAAAGCTGCAATACGGAGAATCATTAGAAAGATTGAAAAATTTAAAAGATAAAAAAGATGCTCTTGTTATCATTCAGAACTCTACAAGAATAAATAATGGGGAAGAGTTTGGTGATGGTTATAAATCTGAGCCAATAAAATGCCCTCCTTGGGAGAATTCAGATGCAATAGGGCGAAGAAAGCTATTGAAAGATGCGGGGTATGAAATTTTAATTAATAGTAAAGAAGCAACATGTTGGTATGGCTCAAAACGTTGGAATCTAATTAAACGGAATCAGTTGAGCTGTACCTATACGGTACATGAAATAAGTTCAGAAGATGGCCTAGATGAATTATCTGAATATGTGGCTGTCAACCAAGATGGAAAAGCGATAGCACGAGCAGAAAGCTTGAGCAGTTTGGCATTGATGCTTGATGGGAAGTCACAGGGAAGCTAAATATAGAACAAGATTTCAAAATATCAGCCGCTCTTCCTGATGTTTATGACGTTCGCTCTTGAGATGCCATAGTCCCTAGCCAATTGCGACACAGTCACACCCTCTGATAAGCGCTGACGAATGATCTGTCGGTCGCTGGCGCTGGTTTTGCTTCTTCTGCCTAGCTGCTTTCCTTCGGCTTTTGCTCTTGCTAGACCGGCTTTTGTTCTTTCAATGATCAGGTCTTTTTCCAGCTCGGCAACAGTTGCCAAGATTCCGAGAATTGCCTTACCAGCTGTAGAAGTCAGATCAACATCACCCAGCGCCAGCACCTTTACCTTGATGCCTTTTTCAGCAAGCCTACGAATGGTGCTGACAACATCAAGGGCATCTCTACCGATCCGATCAAGCTTGCTAACAACCAATAGATCACCAGCCTCTAAGCGCTCCAATAGCTTGTTAAAGCCTTTACGTTCAGAACTTGGTACGCCACCACTGACCGTCTCAGCAAACCATCTATGAGGCTCAATTTCAAAGCCTAGTTGCTGCTGAAGCTCCTGCAATTGGTTTGATGCAGTTTGATCAACTGTACTTACACGACCATAACCAAATACTCGCATGTGAGAACCCTGTATATCCGTTAGAAAACGGTGTAAGTATCTTTTGGTTGTTATTAATTGTCAACCCCTATTTTTCTAACAGTTAAAAAGCCTATGTATTCAGGGTGTCAGATACCTTCGATAACTTACAGGGGGAGATCATCTGGATTGTTCAATTTTCTGATCATTTCTGCAGGGTCAGCACCGCATGCATGGCAATAGTCTATGAATAATAAGGTATCAATATAGCGCTCTCCTCGTTCGATCTTTGACAAGTTGGATTGTTCCATTTGTAGATGGTCGGCAAGCTCGACTTGTGTCAGGCCTGCGGACTTCCGTACTTGCTTGAGTACCGACCTCAGAAGTGCATATCGCTTGTGATGAACTGAGACCATGTTGCAATGGTCTAGGTCAAAGTGATATAGTCCGAATTGACCTATTTAATTTGTAGAACTCAACAAATCACAAGAACCAAAAATATGAAAAAAGTACTAATAGGATTGGCAATCGTTCTTGGCGTATTGATTGTCATGTTCATCATTGGACGCAACATAAAAGATGATGGAAGAGGTGATGAAAGAATGGCGATCAAATTGTGTTGGGAAGATCAAGGTAAAAAATCAAATACACCGGCACATGCACGGTTTATTGCAGGGATGTGTGAAACGATGGAATCGGAATTCAAAAAGAAATACCGAGCGAATCCATAAAAAGGAATGAAAAATGGCAAATACTAAAGAATGGAGCCCCGGCGTAGCAGCACTTCTGAGCTTTGTAATACCGGGGGCAGGACAGATATATAAAGGAAGTATAGGTGTAGGTCTGCTATGGTTGATATGTGTCATTGTTGGCTATATGCTAATGATAGTACCCGGTGTCATACTGCATATCATTTGCATATATAAAGCACATAGTGGTAATCCATATAAATTTGATCCTGAAGAACCTAGACCTGAGACACATGTCAGGTGTCCTGATTGCAAAGAATTGGTATTAAAGGAAGCGGTAAAGTGCAAGCATTGTGGATGCAAACTTATACCTCAAATCTGGTCATAATTAAAAAAACCCTCTGAGCGTAATGCTAAGAGGGTTAAATAACTGAAGAGCAGCATGGACTTCATACTATGTCTATTCTGTCAACAGTGTGCAAATCAAAACAATATTATTATCTAAATTAATGTTGGAATTGGTACTATAGAAGATATAATATATCCATATTACTTGATTGATAAATCTTATACTTCAGCTAGAACGACAGATGTCATTCTAAATAGCAAGAAGAGATAAACATACATAACAACGTACGTATTAATGTATATTATAACGTATATTGAATACTTTAATAGTATCAGCCTAGGAACCTTAGATACAATAAGCCTTTTAGCATTGATGCATCATAGTCAGTAAATCCGACTAGCATCAATAAGCTAAGCTTATGTATCCAAGATAAGGTATCACCCTGAGGTCTCTAGACAGCATACCAGTCTATCTGATGACTGGTAGAGGCATCCATCATTAAATCTGGTGATCAGGGGAACTAATCCATGCCAATCTTCAGACCCTTTTACACTGATGGAACTTACTAATGTAAGCTAAGTTATGTGAGGATTTTTCCGCAAGTGCTCCAGCGGTACAGTGCTCTTAAATAGTTATGAATTTCTAAAAAATGGCGAAGGAAAGAAAAGAGTTATGAATTTCATATACTTTTGAATCTAAATACAAAGCTATTCCTACTGCGTACCTCTCGGCAACAAAAAGACAATACAAGATGTTGCTCAGAATAATGAAATTATATCAGTTACCTTACGAAAAGTCAAGGGAAATCTACATTCAAGGAAGAGGAGCGATTAAACGGCGTTAAAGGCGATTTCTTGCTTCTGGCTACGAGGGTATGTGTGCGGAGAATAAAAGGCTTTAATCCGTGTTTTAGAGCGTTCTAGGGCCATTATAAACTATAAAGAGTCAATTAAGATTGATAAAACGATAAATAATGATTGATAATAGTAGCTAGCAAACTGTTGAAAGGTTCATCTGTAAGAGTCAATTTGCTGAAAGCGCGCCGGGAACTCGGCCCGCCGCGCAGCCCGTGCGATGGTGATGGTGCCGGTCTCCAGGGGTTCGCGCAGGGCTTCGAGTGCGGCACGTGGAAATTCGGGCAGTTCGTCAAGAAACAGCACGCCGTGGTGTGCCAGTGAAATCTCGCCTGGCCGGGGTGGCGAGCCACCCCCCACCAGCGCCACCGCACTGGCCGAGTGGTGGGGCTGGCCCGTGGGTCTTTGTGCCCAGCGTGCCAAATCAAAGCGCCCGGCCAGGCTGGCCAAAGCGGCTGCCTCCAGCGCGTCTTCGACCGACATCGGTGGCAACAAACCCGCGAAACGTTGTGCCAGCATCGACTTGCCCGAGCCGGGTGGGCCGACCATCAGTATGTTGTTGACAATTATTTGCCTATGAGTTTGAATCAAAAAATGGTCAAAGCCTACTCATACATCCGCATGTCAACTGAAGTTCAACTGCGAGGCGATAGCCTGCGTCGGCAGCTTGAACTTTCAAAGAATTACGCGACAAAGCATGGGCTAGAACTTGTCGATCACATCGATGGCAAGTCACTGCATGACATCGGTATCTCTGGATATCGAGGCCGCAACAGCTCTGTAGGGGCACTTTCAGTCTTCATGGACGCAGTGAAGAGCGGGAAAATTGAAAAAGGTAGTTATTTATTGATTGAAAGCCTTGATCGACTTTCAAGAGAGTCGATTGCCCCTGCCCTGAATCGCTTTATGACGATGATCAACGACGGACTGGTTATTGTTACTTTGATAGACGGTGCAGTTTATTCAGAAGAGAGCGTGAATGCGAATCCTGGCATGTTGTTTCTATCTATGGGGACAATGATTCGGGCAAATGATGAGTCGGCGATGAAGTCTATGAGACTTGCTGCAGCATGGGAAAATAAGAGAAAACTAATATCAATTAGGCCCATTACAAGCGTTGTACCAGCTTGGGTCATCTTTAATAAGAAATCAAATAAGCTTGATCTTATTCAACATAAAGCAGATGTTGTTAAGAAAATATTTGAACTGTGCTCGAATTCACTTGGAATACAAGGAATTGTTAAGTATTTAAACGAAAATAAAGTGCCTGTGTTTGGGCGATCGAAAATATGGGGTAAATCCTATGTGGCAAAAATAATAAATAATCGAGCTGTTTTGGGGGAATATATGCCTCATATTCTAAAGGATGGTAAGCGAGTGCCGCAAGGATCGGTGATCTTTAATTATTATCCGGCAGTAATAAGTGAGCAGGTATTTATCAATGCTCATGCTGCTATGGAAAGGAGAAAAACTACGACTAGAGGAAGAAAAGGCCCCAATTTTGGAAATATTTTTACTGGCCTAATGTTTTGCAAACATTGCGGTGAGAAAATGCAATATCGAGATAGAGGCGATACAAATAAAGGCGGCCAATATCTGGTTTGCAAAAATAAATTATCTGGAATTGACTGTGAATCGCCAGAATGGAAAGTTGATGAACTTGAGGCTTTGATTTTTAAACATTTAAAAGAAGTGGATCTGTCGAGCATATTTTCTCAAGAGTCGAGTAAGGTGGCCGCTCTTGATCAGAAAATTTCAAGTTGTAGCTATGAGTATGACAATCTTGTCGCCAAGAAGAAAAGATCTGTCGATAATTTATCTGAACTTGACTTGGATGAAGATGCAAGAAATCAGATTGTCAGCACCATTAATGATTTGAATAATAATATTATTCTGAAAAATGAAGAAATTAAAGAATTAAATTCTGAAAAGAATTCATATCTCGATGCAACCAGTCTTCAAACTTCGAATGGATTGAAGAATTTTATTGAAGCATACAAGAAAAATTACAAAAATTATCAATTCAGATCAGAGATTAATGAATTGCTAAGAAGGGCTATCTCTAAAATTGAGCTTAAGCAATCTGTATTTGGAATAGATCCGACTGATTTTGATGAAAATAGCTCAGAAATAATTTCATATAGAAAGCGATCAAAGAAAACCAGTAAAGCCAAGCTGGATGATATAGTTCTGAGAGAAACATTTATTCGGCATTGCGAATGGCTTTCACGTGAGATATACATATATTACAAATACGGCGATAGGCGATATATCTCATATGACAATCAGCTTACATTTCCAGTTAAGAAAACTAGGTTCGACTGATCTCTTCAAGTTGGGGGTGTTTTCAGATAGTTGTAAAGCGTCTGCCTACTCACCCCAAACTGACGCATCAAATCAGATATTTTGCTGCCAGCCTTGACTGCCCCAATCAGTTCAACCTGCTGCTCTTTCGTCAGTGCAGGCTTACGCCCTTTGTAGACGCCCTTGGACTTGGCGATAGCAATGCCCTCTCGTTGACGTTCGCGGATCAGATTGCGTTCGAACTCAGCAAATGCGCCCATGATGCTGAGCAGCAGTTTCGAGACTGAATTGGCGTTCTTGTCGAATTCCAACCCCTCTTTGATGAACTTGACCGTTACCCCTCGGTCAGTCAGATCCGTGACGATCTTTCGCAGGTCTTCAAGATTTCTGGCCAGTCGATCCATTGAGTGGACATAGAGGACATCATGCTCGCGCAGATGCATCAAGGCCGCAGTCAGTTGGGGCCGATTTGCATCTTTGCCGCTGGCAATGTCTGTAAACACCCTGTCCAGACTCAGTCCTTGCAACTGCTGATCCTGACGAGCCGTACTCTGGTCAGCAGTTGAAACCCTCACATATCCCACAGTTTGGCCGATGTTCTTGCTCATAACGTCACCTTAATGTCAATCTAAATTCTAAGATCTCAGATATATATTTGTCAAATAATCGCATAATCAACCCTATATTGGCATTTATTCCACATAAAAAAATCATCAATTTAGGGCATACCCTAAACTCAATCCGCCAATATCCAAGAAAATAGGTTCGACATTCAATTAATGGTTGACATTTAAAGGCGCGCCATTTATAATAATCATGCCTATACCTTATATATAGCCTTAAAGCGCAAAGTCGCTAAATACTTTTGCATACAACTAGTTCTACCAAGCTAGTTGCACACATCACACAAATTGGCTTATTGCTTGCAGCTAAGGCAGCGTGCTGTATTCAGCGCTGCTTTATGGTACTTATTGACTTTACTGGCAATTTATAAGTATGGGTGAAACTTACTTAAAAGGAACTTATATGACTACTACAAACGAACTAAAAGAAAATACTTACAAGCATAACAACAAGCTTACAAGCGAAGCAATTGCATGGATTGAAAGACATAAAGCACTAGCAGAAGCTGGATACACGCAATATCAATTCAATCTGACGTACTTTCCAAATCTGAAGTCAGCCAAAGGGCACACATCAGAAGAAGTCCAGAAGAAATTCACAGACCTCTACTTGTATAAGTTCTGTCGTTACTATCTATTCGATGGCGATAAGAACTGGACATCAAATTCTCATGAATTGCAGCCTTACTTGGATGTATTCGAAGAGGCACATGAACATGGAGCCATTTTCAGACCACATCTGAACGAAGGTGCTTGGAAGCAATACCAGTTCAGCGACCGACTGCATCACCATGGAATCATTTCGGTGCACCCCATGCATGTCGAAAAGATGAACGATTTGGTCGGGAAGAAGAACCCTTTGAACCCGTACAGCAACCACGTCATGACGTCACATGTAGGGCTCGTGTACGATAGTGGCTGGACAACTTACATCCTCAAGGACCAAGATAAGTTCATAGGTACCAGCCTGCACTATGGCCCAAAGAACCTTGAATTCCCGCCAAAGCTATACCCTCAGATGCATTGAGGCAAGTCGCCTGATAGCCTCAGGCGAGCACTGTGCAGCCAGTGATGCAGAAAAGGCAGGTGAGGCTTGAGTACCTGCCCGAGTTTTGCAGTGATGTCTGTAAACGGCCAGAAGGCGTCGTTGGTGTGTTCCACCAGGAGGTCCGGTCTAGGCTGCCAGCAGCCCTACATCTCACATCAGTTAACCGGCAGCTACTGACCAATTCTGTTGAAAAACTCGTGCCGAAGCGTTGAACAAGTTGGCGTTGCTGATCTTTTTTGAGGATGCAGACGCCATCTTCGGCGGCAAATCAGCC
>Ga0228700_1000260_pt1 | contig 51610 bp, 67 predicted proteins | sample McNCre317_Aug_MG_FD_178019 | JGI IMG/M metagenome (GOLD analysis project Ga0228700, IMG submission 178019) | Freshwater microbial communities from McNutts Creek, Athens, Georgia, United States - 3-17_Aug_MG | ecosystem: Environmental > Aquatic > Freshwater > Creek | place: USA: Georgia...
ACTTTATTATGTTTCGCAAATCTGTTCCTCCGCCGCCGTGTGGCTTGAGCTGCACCGGGTACTCGTCGGGTTGGAACGTGTCCACATGGGCCACTTCGCTGTCGCAGTACACGACGGTCACGGACTCGGGCAGGCACTGCTCGATGATGCGGTTGACGTGCCCCGAGAACACCCGCAGTTCCTCGCCACCGATGGAGCCCGACGTGTCCACACCGATCACCATGGGGCCCATCGTCGGCACGCGACTCAGGCCGGGCAGGTACATGCCGTGGGCCATCATGCGGCGATTGGGCCGGCGCCACGAATAGTCGGCGGACACGAAGCCCACCATGAATCGCTCGAGGATTTCGTACCACGGGGTCTTGACCGTGAGTATGTCGTCCACCAGACGCTCGATGCCGGCGGAGAGCTTGCCCTGCATCTTGGCGGCCTGCGCAGCTTGCGCCAGCTCAACACTGGCTTTCTGCTTCAGCTCCTCGGCCTCGGCAGGCGAGGGCTCACCGTCGGGGCAGGGGATCAGGTCATCACCCACACCACCACCGCCGCCTTTGCCGTCGTCCTCGTTGTAGAGGTCTTGCCACTTCATGGCTTCAGCGCCCTTGTGGCGCTGGCCACCTTCGATGAAGTCCCCGATGCTGTCCTGCACCAACAGCTCGTTGATCACCTTGTCCATGGCGATGTTGCAGGCCCGCTGGTTGCGGGAGCCGATCACGTCCTGGTGAGCGTGGTGAAAGGCAACGTGCAGCGTTTCGTGCGCCAGAAGGAACACACACTTGGCGACGGTGCCCACGGCGTCCGACAGGATGAACGCGGGGTTGTAGTAGACCCGGCCACGGGCGTCGGCTGCCGCCGTAGGGATGCTGAATGACTCGATCAGAGGCCGGCGCAGCACAAGGCTGGCATAGAACGGCTGGTCCAGGACGAGCTTGGCTTTGGCTCGGGTGATGAGTTGCGCGGCCTTCTCGCGGTCGGCAGCAGAGAGGGTGGTGGTCATGGGGACTTCCTTACTTGCTTGTTGGTTTGTCGTTGAGGCCGAGGGCCTCACGGCCCCTTGTCAGTTCAGCACGCCACTGTTAGCGGATACCCACTCCACAAAGGCGCGGCTGCTGGAAATGCTCGCGTTCCGCTTGAACGCATCACGCACTGTCAACACACCGAACTCTGGAGGGATGCGCTTGGTGTAACGCACCACACGGTCGAAGTTCTCCTTCGTTGCGCGGTGAGCGATGGCACCGCACAGAGCGAACAAGGCACCACGCTCCCCTGTACCGGGCAGCCGGATGTTGTCAGGGTCCATCAACACCGCGTCGGGGTTGGGCATGGACTCCACGATCTCGCGGAACGCGCTGACCTCCGCCGCAGCACCAGGACCCACAAGGCCCGTAGCGATGGGGAACGCCAGCTCCTTGGGGCAGTCGTCGCCGGTCGTGAGGCCAACCATCTCCCAGGTACGCTCCGTGGGGTTCTCCCGGCGGTCAGCGTCGAACTGGTTGAGCAGCTCAGGCTTGAAGCGCAGGAACGCGATGAGCCACATCGGCATGCCCGCCGTCAGCGCCCATTCGGTCCAGCCGTCCAGGTCGCTCTCCATATCCAAGTGCAGCAGGCGGTTGGCTGTGTGGCTTGGCATACGGTTCGACGCAGCCTTGTCGGTTTGGCGGTTGCCCGTCGCCACCACACGGACGCCGGGGTCCAGGGTCACACGACCGACGTGGCGGTCAAGCATCAAGCCGTTGAGTGTGTTGAACATCATCGGCACCGCTTGGTTCAGTTCGTCGATCACGAGCAGGGCTGTACCGTATCGCTTGGCCATCGCGTTGACACGCAACAGGAAGTCAGGCGGGCTCCAGGTCGTCACGCCGTCCACCAAGTTGGGCAGGCCGGTCACATCCACCGGGTCGTGGTTAGAAGGGCGGAACATCACCACTGCGCTGTCCTCGTGCGTCACCGGCACACTGGGCAGACCCAACGCATCACGCAGGCCGATCGTCGCAGCGTGGGACTTACCGCAACCGGGGGCTCCCCAGATCATCGTGGCTTGGTTGGGTGCGGCCTTGGCAGTGTGAGCGATCAGGGAAACGATTTGACTGTATTTCATGGTGAACTTTCTTACTGGTTGGTTGAGTAGACAAGCTAACTGAACTGTTAGTCTGTCTTGTTGTCGATCTGTTTGATTTCCGACCGACTGATGTAATTGTATAACAAATAAGCTAACTTGTCAAGTAGTTAGCCGGCTGACCGAAGTCAGTGGTCGCAGTTGGGTCAGGCACACGGTGGTGGCGAAGTCCTCCGTAGTTGACTGGTAGAAGTACGCTTTTCGGCGGCTGCCGTAGCCGTTGCCGTTGCCGTAGCCGTTGCCGTCGCCTCTGCCGTGGCCGTTGCCTCTGCCGTTGCCGTTGCTGTAGCCGTCGCCTCTGCCGTTGCCGTTGCTGTAGCCGTTGCCGTTGCTGTAGCCGTTGCCGTTGCCGTAGCCGTTGCCGTTGCCGTTGCCGTAGCCGTTGCCGTTGCCGTTGCCGCCGCCGCCGCCGTTGCCGCGTGCACAGAGAAGGACGCTCATAGCCGTAGCTCCGCGAGTGGTCGCAGTTGGGTCAGGTACACGGTGGTGGCGAAGTCGTGGGATATGGCTGGGAAGTGCTTGGCGTTGCGCGAGGTTCCGCTGCCTACACCTCCCCCATAGAGGTCGCCGTTCACCCGGACTGTGTGACGGCTCCGGCCGTCACCGTCGCCTTTGTCTCGGGTGTACCCACCGCCCGCGCCGTCACCATCGCCGAAGCCTACGGCCCCGTCACCGTAACCGTTCTGGTGGAGGACTGTCACACCACACAGCGGATCTGCATGATGACCGCGTGGAAGGGGACTTCGGTGTACCCGCAAGGGTCCAGCACGATGTCTTTGGTTGGGCCATCCAGGGCGATCTCGCCCAGGCCCATCGTGGTGCCCCACGAACGGATCACGTTGCCTTCATAGAGGACCATAAGGTCGCCTTGACGCTCAACGTAACCGATAACCACCCAGCCGCTCTCGATCACAACGATCTTCTTGATGGCGGTGCGGGGAACAGTCTGGTCGTCCGAAGTCAGGCCGGCGGTTGCCAGTTCGGTGTTGGTCTTGTTGCTCATTTGGGTACTTCCTGAATTGCTGGTAAAACACCGCGACGCCGAGTGTCGCGGAACAAACGCACATGGCTAGAACCATGAGTGCGTACTTATAAGCGGACTCGGCCCGCTGTTCAATCTTGGCGTGTTGTTTATCGCGCACTGTATGGCGAATATCTTTTGTGGGTCGTAACCCAGTCCCGAAGTTTTCGGTACTCGTCAGGGTGCCCTTGTACGCTCTGAAGAAACACGTCGCTACACTCATTCAGCCGTGCGGTTTGCCGCATGGCCCGCAGACGCATTTGATGTTCTTCGCGCTTTTCGGCGCGGTTGAGTTTCTTTTTCATGTGATCTCCGTGAGCGGCCGGAGCCGCGCTAGTTGGATAGTCTCAGTGAAGTCCTCCGTAGTTGACTGGTAGAAGTACGCTTTTCGGCGGCTGCCGTTGCCGTAGCCATTGCCTCTGCCGTCACCGTCACCGTCGCCGTAGCCGTTGCCGTTGCCGTTGCCTCTGCCGTTGCCTCTGCCGTAGCCGTAGCCGTAGCCGCCGCCGTTGCCGTCGCCGTTGCCGTTGCCTCTGCCGTAGCCGTAGCCGTAGCCGTAGCCGCCGTTGCCGTCGCCGTCGCCGTCGCCGTAGCCGTAGCCGTTGCCTCGGCCCCGTTTCTCTAAGAGGACAGTCATTGCCGTAGCTCCGTGAGCGGCCGGAGCCGCGCTAGTTGGATAGTCTCAGTGAAGTCCTCCGTAGTTGACTGGTAGAAGTACGCTTTTCGGCGGCTGCCGTAGCCGTTGCCGTTGCCGTTGCCTCGGCCCCGTTTCTCTAAGAGGACAGTCAACCAAACATGCGCTGCAACTTGACGTACAGCGCCCTCGCTTCTGCGATAGTCAACGAGTCGAGGAACTCATCCACGGACGCACGAACTGGCGCCACGGGGGGTGCAGTCATCAGTTGTTTCGCTGGCGGGAGTCCGATCAGGCTGTCGAGCGCTGTCTCGTCCACCTCATCCACAACCCGTGCTGCTTGCACAGTGGTCGCAGTGGGCCGCGCCTTGGGTGTCTTGGCGGGCTCGGGTGGCAGCTCGTACTGTTTCATGCCGTGAGGCGTCGAGTAGGTGTGTATGTTGCGGGCTTGGGGTGTGCCGGCCGGCCCAGGAAAATACATCTTCTTGGAGGAGCGGACGACAGCCCCGCGCTTGAACAGGATGAGCATGGTCTGGTTGACCCCGAGCGGCGTGATGTATGCCTTGAATACGCTGTGGAGGTCGGACGCTGTGACCCCTGGATGGTCCTTGATGTAGTTCCACAGACGCTCACGCATCGACCCCCGCACTGGCGTGGGTGTGGGCGTAACTGTTTTGGCGTTTGCGAACGCGTGTTGCATAGTGGTTGTCATTTCTTTCTCTCCAGGTTGAACTCTACTAATTCATTCACTTGTGTTACCCACAGGGCGTGTCGCCCGAGTACAGCGCCATCATCAGATCGTGTCCGGCTTAGGAAGCTCGCTCACAGGCACTTCGATGTGCTTGTAGGCTCCGCCCCACACGAGCGCCCATTTGTCGATTTTCGCCAAGGCACTGGCGTCCACGACGCCGTATGCGGTACTGCGGCCGCAAGAGATCAGGTTGGCGTACAACTCAGGGTCGTCCAACTTGTCTACCATTTCATCCAGTACATTATGAGCAGTGGTCTTTCCGTAAAAGGCGCTGCGCTGCACGACGTAGTGACCGCCACTCAGCGCTAACGTGGCCTGGGCCCACGCTTTGAACGGGGCGAGTCGTGCACGTACCGACTTGGCTATCTCTTTGTCCACTACGCGGCGCGTAATCGTTGCAGGCGTGCAGTCATCAGCGAGCTTGTAGTAGCGCACGTCCTCCGGGTCCACGACGAACCGCAACGGCTCGCGGTGCTCGCGGTAGTATCTGACCGCCCCATTGTCACGCCGGACACCTACCCACATATGCCCTCGGTGGTTAATGGCGAGTAGATTAGAAGGAAGTAGGCGCCCGGCGAACAGGACCGTGCTCCGTGAGTCGTAGCTCCGAACCACCACGGAGCCGTCGGGAAAATACGCCACCACATCGGTGCGGTGGAGCCGCAGGGCCACCGACTTGTCTGCGTTGAGTATGACGCGCTTTGCGTCGTTGCGGCTGCGCTCCAGAGGGCGAATGTCCTCGCCCCGTCCGCGGATTGGTGTGATTTGTTCCCACTGCGCCAACGCTTCAGCGTAACTACGGATGCGTGGGAGGTTGCTGGTACTAATTGAAAACATAGGACATCCTTACTTACTGGTTATGTTGTCACTCGCCGGTGACGGTGTTCTTGTTGCGGGGCACGATGCAGAACTCGCGGAGCAGCACGCGGATAAGTTCTCCCACGTCCGGCTCACGAAAGTCGATGTTAGCGTTGGTCCATGCGTCGTCGATCGCCAAAGCAAGTTCGTGGTTCACTGCTTCTTCTTTGGTGTCGAACTGGCGTCCGTCGTCAGCGATGTAGATGGTCTTGGTGACTTGTCTCATGGTTTCGCTCCTTACAAACTTGTGTTGTTCATCTTGTCGGCCAACCTACCCGCAGCGGAATAGTGTTGAACCTGGTTGCGTTTCAAGTAGTCGTGCAGTTTCGTGCGGCTGTCTTTGAGGTGCGCCGTCGTGTCGCGTAACCTGTGCGCCACCAGAAGAATGTCCTCGTCCTTGGCTTCAGGGTGGTTCACCAGTTCCATGAACGTGTTGGTCATCTTCTTACGCAGCTCCGCCATGTGCAGCCACGTCTCCATGGCCGGCACGATCTTGGGGTTCGGCTTGGGCGTTGCAGTCATGTGAGTTCCCCCGGAACTTCGGCGGTTTCGCCCAGATTGCTGGTGACGTAGCAGCGCATGGCGGCTACGAGCGGGGTTGGGTCAATCGCTCTGCCGGCGACGCAATAACCGTCCATGAAAGCAACCCAGCGCCCACCGCGTGTATCCACTCGCAAGGTAATTCGCTCTCGCTCAATAATTGCCCCGCCTCGTGCCCAGTCGGTGGATGGGCGGAATTGCACAAACCCACTGGTTACGCGTCCATACAGCACGTTACCGGCGTGAACTTCGCAATCGTTTTGCTTCCCCTCACACACCGCTACCAGCCAATCCAATTGCTTCGGTGTGGCTTCAGATACCTTGATTGTTTTCATGTTCATGATTTACTCCTTGTTGGCAGCTTCTTCTGCCAGGATTTCCGCGATCAATTGTTTCGCCAACGCTTCGCGGTCTTGCTGTTCAGCCAACGAAACGCCGCGTGTGACGTAGTGCTGGGCAGGGTGTCGAACAAACTGGCACATACACCCCGCAGGCAACTCATCGAGCGCATCGAGGCAATAACCATTGAGCGAAAGCACAAGGCCGCCTGGGTTGAGCGCATCGAAGTGGCGTTGGTCAATCAGGCCCAGTGTGTAGGCCCGGTTCTGGTACGGGCGCTCACTCTCTGCGGCGATGATTGCGGCGTGGTTCATGATTGCTCCACAACAGTGAATTGTTCGTAGTCACCTGCATCTGCAAGTGCCTTGTTCGCACCGATGGCCACGTATGCAGCGATGAGGGAGCGGATGGTTTCGTGGTGGGTCATACTGTGCCTCCTGCTGTTTGTGCGTTTTCTCCCGGTGCTGCCTCGTGTGCTGTCAGCAATTCGATAAGATCGTCGGCTTGTTGTTCGCGGGCTGCGTCCGATGCAGACTCCCATGCTGCGGCCAATGCTGCGTGCCTTGCCGCTGCCCCTGCTGCTGCCCTTGCTGCGGCACATACTGCCCATGCTGTGTACCGCGCAGCCTCTGATGCCTCTGCAGACTCCCATGCTGCGTGCCCTGCTGCCTCTGCTGCTGCCCTTGCTGACGCAAGTTCCTCATCAGTCGCTTGGCCGTGCGCGTGGCGTTCGGCTACGTCAAGTGCGTTGAGGCTGCGCTGGTCGGTCAGCAGGTGCTGGACGCGTCGTGCGTACTTCACAGCAAGCAGCCGCCACAGATTGTCGTGCTGCGGCTCGGCTTGGAGACACCAAAATGCGTCATCGAGGCTGTTGCTTTCGAGCACAGCCGCGAGGGGGAGAGGTTCGTCGTCAGCCTTTGTTTTGTTGAGCGACTTGAGTAACTTCGCCCAGCCGCTGGCGCAGGGGTTGTGCTCGCGGATTCGGTTGAGGGTTGTATAAATCATTTGGTGACTCCTATTGCTTTGGCGATGGCTGCTTGGGCCTTTTCTGTCCACGGCTCAATCGGCTTCCCGTCAATCCGCACGCCCTTGAATTTCCGTGCACGCCCGGCCATGATCGCGGTGGCTCTTGTCTTAACCCAAGACAATCCGAGTGATCCGCGAAAGTACCAGCGACCGCTGTCATGGGGGATGCACTGAACCTCAGTCACCGGCTCGCCATTCATCCACACTAGGTAGTGCTGGTAGGCTATGCGCTGAATCGTCGCCAGCTTTCCATCTTGCAGCTTTTCGATACGATGATTTGGCATCTGAAGGCAACGTGGAATGCTCATGCTGCACCTCCACTCACATACTCACGCAGCGGCTTTGTCAGCGCGTCGAATGCGGCTCGGGCGTCGGCTTCGGTGAGCCATATGAGGCCGTTGTGGAGGGCGTGTCGATTTTCTTCGCCACCAAACCAAGTAGTGATCCTAGAACCACCAAACGAACTAAGCGACCAATACTTTGAGCCGTTAGCCGGAGCCACTTTCTCAGGAGCTGGCACTTCGATGCCGTTGATTGTCACGGTGTCGGGAGCGACTCGGTAGCGTTCTGGTTTGAACTCTCCCCGCGCAATCTCATGCAAAAGTGCGCGACCTTGGCACTGCACGGCCCATTCACCATCTCCGTTTTGCCACTGAATCTGCTTGCCTGCGGCGATACCCAATAAAACGTGGGCGTAGGGGTTGGGTTTGTTACTCATGGTGGACTTCCTTACTACTTTGTTAGGGTGTCCCCGGTTTGGCCGGGGAGCGAGGGAGTTGGTAGTCCCTAACGAAACACTACTCAACTGAATACATATTATGCCACAAATAGTATCGTTTGTCAAGTGGTTAGTGGGTGTGTTAGGTGGTCTCGGATGCAGTCATAGTGGCCACTCCACCAAGGGTGCCACGCGTGCGAGGCGGACCGTGTTCATGAAGTCCCGCGCTATGGTGGGCAGCGCCCACATTGGTGGGTTCCAGTTGAGGCCGGTGCCCTCGTCGGATGCTCCCTTCCCGTCCCCTGTACAGATCAGGTGCCCGTTGTCGTCGTACTCCCTGCGGTGGTAATGAGGTGTTGGTAGAGCCTGTGGCTCGAGGCACTCCCGCCACTTTGAAGGGCTGTCTGCGTCGCATGGTTTGTACGGGCTGGCGTCCAGTAGGTACGTGATCTCGTAGTCGTCCATGTGTCACCTCTCAATCAGTGGGCGCAGCCGCGCCAGTAGGATGGTGGTGGAAAAGTCCCGGTCGATGGACCTCACGAGTCCTCGTGTCATCGGCTGCGCCCTAGGTGTTTGGTTGCGTGCTAGGCTTTTCATGAACGCCCAACTGCCTTTACCCGTCCCATCGCCAGCGGCTACTTTGTGGTGGCGCCCCGCGTTGGTTGTGTAAACGGACCCACTCCCGTCCTCACGCGCTCCCGTGGTGAAGCGGTACTCCTCATCCGGCCCGTCCCCGTTATGCATCCCTTGGTTCGTGAAACTACTGCGTACCCTCCAGTCGTCCATGTTTGTCAGTGGGTCGAGTATGCTGTCGTTGAACCCCGCCGCCTGTGTAGCTGGCAGGTTTTGCCTCATCATCGCTTGAAGTTTCGATGTCAGTGTTGTGTTCATTCTTCCTCCGTGTACCGAGTGTGCTTGAAGTGCCAACCTGATGGGTGGGTCTTGCCGTCGTTCATCGAGTTGCGGGGGTTCCCAGCTCTGCCTCGCCCTGACGTGAGCCGCCCCTCACTTGTCCGGTAGGCGTTCGCCGCCCGTTCCACCTGATCGCGCATGTTGGGTATGTACTTGTCGAGCTGATCTTCTGTCCAACCTCTGTACCGCGTCCCGTCTGCACTCCTGTCCCCGATCAGCGCCAGTCCATCAGCGCCAACCATGAGCTGAAGCCTCTCAAACATAACGACTGGCATCTTCATCGCCGTCGCTTCCCCGCCGGACAGCAACAGTCTAGGCAACCGCGCTCCTGTGTCTAAGTACCCCGCCGCGCCCCACAAGGTATCGTTCATTACTCGTGACTCGCTGTGTGCTCGCCGCACATAGGTCAGTGCCAGTTTGAAGTCCGTCCCAAACTTCGTGGTCGTGATGCCGCCGAACCCCAGGGCTCGAGCCCACGACTCCATTCGTTCCAAGGTTAGGTCCCGAACCACGGTTGGTGCTCTAGTGGCTTGCGGTTTGAGCGCGTCCGTTCGGGTGGTGCTACCGCGAGGGTCAACCTTCGCCGCCAGCCCCGTTCCCCGCAGTGTGTTGTCCCCGAACCAAGTCTTACCAGCCTCCCAAGCGAGGAGTAGGTTCTCCGACACACCTACGGCCTTTGCTACCTCGCTCTCTGGTAGTCCACGCACTTTACGTTCGTCGCGCAGGATGTGTATTAAGTCAAACAATGGAAGTGCCACCAGTGGAACCCCGGCGGGCGCCAGCACGCGCGGCCTTGCAGTCACTGAGGGGGGTAGCTCCGGTATCTGCGGCGAGGACAACATAACCGGCTCGATAGCTTGTCCCTTGAAGTCGTCCGCGCTCGTTTCGTCGAAGTCGGGCGGATCAAACAAGTTCACGTCGTTGCTGACGTTTACGTCTTTAGTTTCGAGCGTCACCCCACCTCCCCGCCGATCGTAAACGCCCGACGCCAGTAACTGCCCTAGCCTGTCCAGTTGCCCCAGCTTTAAGTGTTGCGCTAGGCGGTCGCCGTAGTACCGTTCGAGGTGTCGAACAGAACACCCAATCAGGGGTGCTAGTTCCGATTGTGGGAGACTTAGTTCGTCGAGTAGTGGTTTCAGTTCGTTGAAAATTTTGAAGCTCGACAACCCGTTCAAAGGCCACCGGAACGACACTCCACCACGACCCACGCGGTACGCTAACGCGTTCACCTTGTTAGCTGGTGCCATTGCTGCGGCGGATTCTCCCTCCCTCCAGCGCCTGAAAGTTGCATATGAAACCCCGAACCGTTCGAGGTAGGCCCCACTCGTTCGAGCATGGGCGAGGTTCTTTTGACCCAGGGTTGCGGTGACACCACGTCGAAGGTAGGACATGATGGTCAGGGGGTTTGAAGGGCGGGGAGGTAAAGTCACTTTGCAATTCATTTGTTGCGACCTGTAGTGATTGAGGGTGTTTTGAGGATTTCGAGGTGTTGGTGGATTATGCCATAACCGCAAGTGATCCTGGCCAGTGACAAGCCACTTTACAGTTTGGGGCCCGAGGCAGGGCAAAAATACAAATCAAACAATACATACAGAGTTTTTGTTATAGCTCATCTAAAAAAAATTCGCATTCCTGGCGGTTTGTAAGATTTAACCCACGAAATGGGCTGGAAGCCCATTTATACAAACCGCCAGGAATGCGAATAAAATGCTATATCGACTATCACAACTGTTTGGGCTGTATATTTGTATAAATTAGTTAAAAAGAAAGAAGAAAGAAGAAAAGGGCTGGCTCTGGCTCCCCCGGCAGGCTGGCGCCTACCGTCCCTTGGTGTACCGTGCGATTGCAGTCATGACTAGAATGCGAACTTTTCTGGGTGCGGCTATCACGAAAATCAGCTTGTATAAATAAACCCAGTTTACATTTGAGGGCGCCGGCGCCCTCCCTTGTGGTTAGGACATTCTGACGGGGCTGTTAGCATGTCGCCCACTGAACCCCCCATGCTGACCTCGAACGCAAAAAGCCCGCGCTAGGCGGGCCCCCCCAAAAAGAAAACCCGCCTAGCGGCGGGTCGGTGTTACTGGATGTATGCCTTTTTGTAGGCCACCCGTGGCGGGTGCCCTAGGCGCCTAAGCGCAAGGTAGATCTGCCAGTTATACATTTAAGCCACCTTACGGGTACGCTTGGCTTTCGCCATGGCCTCTGCCACGGCCCCGCCAGCGGCGGCGCTGGCAGTCTCTAGTTGGCTGGCGCGGGCCACCACCTCGGCATCAGGAATCATCCGCAGAACTTGCGCCCAATTCTTGTCCAGGAACATTTCCACGGCAGCCAAGTCGGCAACATCCATGCTCTTGATCTTTTCGTTGATCCGGGCCAACACGCCCTTGGATACTTCCTTAGCCTCTTTCACCTTTGCGCTCTCGGCATCCTTTGCGATCTTGGCAAGTGCGCGCCGGGCCTGCTCATGAGCCTTAGTGGCCTCCTTGAGCGCTTCGGCATCGGCATCGGCAGCCGTGATGACCTTCGCAGCCTCAGCCAGCGCGGAGCGCAACTCTGATTCGGGCTTACCCTCCATCGGGTTGACGCGCTGTTCGGCCTTCTTAACTGCGGCTTCGCTGGTGGCCTTAGGCTTGCTGGGGATCGTGAAGTCAAAACCTTGCTCCTCCACGTAAGCCTTGAGGCGCTTGATCATGCGGCCCCACCACACGTTAGCGGCGTCGTCGGTGGCCTTCGGGTACTTGCCCCGGTACACGTCGGAAATAGCGGTCTTGCGGACGGTCTCCCACGTCTCGAACGTGGGGGCATCACCGATGGCGCGCATCAGCTTATGGAGCGACAAATCAGCATCCGTGTCGGCCTTGAACCATTGGGCGATGGCGGCGACAGATTCGCTCACGACCTTGGAATCCACGACAGGCGCGGCGGGCGCGGCGGTCACGACGCCAGCGAAAGAGGCGAGAACTTGAGACTTAGACATGATCAATCCTTTAGGTTACTTACTAACTAGACCATCTAGCTAGCGAACAAATTAAACCATAAATCGGTTAGCATGTCAAGACGCTCTGACAGGGATGTTAGTATGTCCTGCAGGGGGGGTTGCCACACGGCCATGCCGGGTGCCAAGGGTACGGGGGGCGGTGGGTCCAAAGGCCCAGGGGGGCTGGCGTCTCGTTAGGCATCACGTACACATAATCCCCTAATTTTCCTCGTGTAAACCAACTTAACACCCACCGGACCCAAAGCGTCACAAAACCCACTAATCCCCCCAACCAAAAATTTTCCAGACCCACAAAAACACTATGTAAACCAACTTGGCATCAGCCCTGGAGTTGACAACCACCTCCAAACACGCTAACAATCACACTATGAACGTCTCATCTGCTCTCAGGCTGGTACACACCGACCCCCGACTGGTTTTCGAGCTGGCTGCAAGGGTGGAGCCACCTGAGGTCATCGCACGCAACTACGACCTGGACCCCCAGACGCTCCTGGAGCTGATGGAGGTGCCCAACATCAAGCGACTCATCAGGGACAAACGCAAGGAACTGGATGAGAACGGGTTTGTCTTGGCGACCAAGGCCAAGCTGATGTTCGAGGACCTCCTGGCCGACGTATACAAGAAAGCCAAGGGAGAGGGGACCAGCCTGTCGGCTGTGTTGGATGCGGCGAAGTTCATGCGCACCGTGGCGGGGATGGATAAGCCCTCCATGGGGGACTCAACGGCCGAGAAATTCGGCATTTCTATCACCATCAATGCCAATGGTGCCCCCGCCACGGTGACGATCGGACAAGCCAACCCGAACAACGCAGCCCCGGTGATCGACGTGCCGACGTTCGAGCGCAAGGAGGAGGCCGACAGCATGGGGTTCGATGAGGCGTCCGTGCCAGTGTGGCTCCTGGGGCTGCGCACCCATTCCATGGACCTGCACTACGAATGACCACTCAGTACACCCCGTCACCCTCCGTGGTGCCGTTCCTCCTTGCGGAGAAGTTCGCTAACTTCATCGTCGGGCCCGTCGGGTCCACTAAGACCACTGCGAGCATCATCAAGATCGCCATGGAGGCGAAGAAGGTGAAAGCATGTCGTGACGGTATACGCAGAAGCCGATGTGCGGTTATCCGAAATACGAGGCAAATGCTTTGGGACACGACGATCCCTGACTTCCTGAAGTGGTATCCCGACGGGCTGGCTGGAGCGATGATGAAGACGGACTCAAAGTTCGTCTTGCGGTTCGACGACGTGGAGTGCGAAGTGTTATTCCGGGGGCTAGACGACGCGAACGACGTTCGACGGCTGTTGTCGTTGCAGCTCACGTTCGGCGTGATGGATGAGTTCCGCGAGATACACCAGGACATCTACAACGCACTGACCGGGCGCTTGGGGCGTTACCCAGACAAGACGATGAACGGAGTCGGGGCCTGCGATGACAACGGCGCCCAGGTGTTCAAAGTGTGGGGGGCGACCAACCCGCCGGACGCGGACACGAAATGGGAGGAGTTGCTCTCAGACCCGCCAACCAACACACACGTCACGATCCAGCCCAGTGGGCGCAGCCCGGAGGCGGACTGGGTGCAGTTCCTACCCGATGGGTACTACGACAACCTGTGTGAAGGCAAGAGTGCAGAGTGGATCGCCGTGTACGTGGATGGGAAGTTCGGCAGCTCACTGGCTGGGAAACCCGTGTTCCCGGCGTTCAACGCAGGCACGCATGTGGCCAAGGAGGAGCTGACGGTACTCCCCAACACACAGGTGATTATTGGAGTGGACGCCGGTCTGTCGCCAGCGGCGGTGATCGGGCAGGTGAACTACCAAGGCCGGGTGGTCGTACACGACGCGATCATCAGCGAGAGCATGGGGGCGCTTCGGTTCATTCGAGAGAAGCTGAAGCCGTTGTTGGCCTCGAAGTACGCCGGCTGCCGCGTGGGTGTGGTGATCGACCCGGCGGCGTTCCAACGGGCGCAGACGGACGAGCGCACCGTAGCGGATATGTTCAAGGCCGAAGGGTTCTCCGTGAAGCCGGCCAGGACGAACACGATCACCGCGCGGATCGCCGCAGTGGACCAGTACCTGACACGTACCGTGGACGGGCAGGCGGGGATCATATTGAACCCATCGGGGGCGCACCCACTCATCGTGGCGCTGCGGGGCAAGTACCGGTACAAGATTTCCACAAAAGGGGAAGTCGATGAAACCCCCGAAAAGAGCCACCCGCACAGTGACGTGGCGGACGCCCTACAGTACCTATGCCTACATGCAGATAACGGTTCTACATTAGGTTACTCCCAAGTTGGCAAGCGGCGCGACGTGGTGAAATCACGTTATCACTACGGTTGACCTGTTAGCATATCTGGGCTATAACCGCCCGTATGCTCGGACTCACCCCACCTTCATCCTTTGGCACCACAGTGCCCGCCGCGGCGCCTGCGCCGATCATGTCTGTCGGGGGGATCATGCCGATCATGTCGGCTGCCCAGGTGGACGCCGAAGCGCGCAAACGCGCCGAGCTTGGTCAGCAGGCCGCGCCGATCCTGGGGCTCGCGCAGCACGTTCGGACTCAATGGACGATTCACCGACAAGCGAAAGAGCAGACGATCGAGCAGAGGATGCTGTCGAACGTTCGGATGCGCCGCGGCGAGTACGACCCCGACGAGCTGTCGAAGATCCGGGAGCAGGGCGGCTCTGAGATTTTCATGATGATCGGCTCCACCAAATGCCGCGCGGCCGGGTCCTGGCTCCGTGACGTGATGGTGGCGGTGCGCGATGAGAAGCCATGGACGCTGAAGTCCTCGCCCGTGCCGACAGTGGACCCCCAGGTCGTGGAGCAGGTGCGCCAACAAGCGATCCAGGCGGTGATGGGCTTCATCATGATGAACGGGGCTCCGCCGGACGAGGCACTGATCCGTCCGATGTTGGAGCAGACGCACGACCAAGTGTTGTCAAAGCTCCGCGACGAGGCGAACCAGAAAGTGGCCCGGATGGAGGACAAGATGGAGGACCAGCTCACGGAGGGCGGGTTCATCCGAGCGCTCAACGACTTCATCGACGACCTGACCACGTTCCCCACGGCCATCATCAAGGGTCCAGTGGTGCGGAACAAACCCCGCATGAGTTGGGTGCCAGGGCCCGACGGCCAGTACACCGTCCAATACAACGACGAGCTGGTGCTCGAGTGGGAGCGCGTGGACCCGTTCGACGCATACCCCCACCCCGCGATGACGGATGTGAACGAGTCGCTGCCGTTCATTCAGCGCCACCGGATGACGCGCTCCCAGCTCACAGAGCTGCTGGGTGTTGAAGGGTACGACGACGACGCGATCCGCGCGGTGCTCGACCTGTACGGGAAAGGCGGCCTGCACGAGTGGCTGCGCGTGGACACCGCCAAAGCGGCGGCCGAAGGGAAGTCCACCACGCACATCTTCAACAACCCGGCCGGCGTGATCGACGCGCTCCAGTTCTTCGGCCCCGTGCAAGGCAAGATGCTGCGTGACTGGGGGATGACGGAGGAGGACGTACCCGACACCGTGAAAGAGTACCACTGCGAAGTGTGGCTCATCGGGAACTGGGTCATCAAGGCCACACTGAACTACGACCCACTGGGTCGCAAGCCTTACTTCTCGACCTCCTACGAGCGCGTCCCCGGCGCGTTCTGGGGCAACAGCGTGCTGGACCTGTGCCGAGACAGCCAACGGATGTGCAACGCCGCCGCGCGTGCAATCTCGAACAACATGGGCCTGTCCTCGGGTCCGCAGGTTGGGATCAACGTCGATCGGCTGCCGCCCGGCGAGGCCGTCGAGCAGATGTACCCCTGGAAGATTTGGCAGTTCACGGACAGCCCGTCGGGCTCGACCCAGGCGCCGATCACGTTCTTCCAGCCGCAATCAAACGTGCAAGAGTTGATGCAGGTGTTCCAGCACTACAGCGTTCGCGCTGACGAGGACACCGGTGTGCCTCGGTACATGACTGGCGAATCACCAACAGGCGGCGCGGGGCGCACGGCCTCCGGCCTGTCGATGCTGCTGGGCAACGCCAGCAAGACGATCAAGCAGGTGGTGAGCAACATCGACGTGGAGATCCTGACACCGCTGCTCGAGCGGCTGTACACCTGGAACATGATGTACTCGGACGACCCAGAGCTGAAGGGTGACGTGAACATCGTGGCCCGCGGCGCGACGAGCATCATGCTCAAGGAGTCTGCCCAGGTCCGTCGCAATGAGTTCCTGGCCACAGTGGCTAACAGCCCGGTCCTGCAACAGATCGTCGGCCCTCTCGGGATCGCGGAGCTGCTGCGCGAGTCGGCCAAGACGCTGGACATGCCGAACACCGACTCGATCGTCCCGCCGCCCGAAAAGATCCGCCTCCAGATGCAGATGGCTCAGGCCATGCAGGCGCAACAGGCAGCGCCGGCCGGGGGCCCGTCACCGGGGAATCAGGATTTGCACAACGGGGCGCCGGCCACAGACAACTTCAGCCCGCCACGCCAAGGCTAACTGTTGACACAACCAATGTGTTAGCATATAGAATCGCACCAGGAGAACTCTCATGGCTACCAAGAAACCCGCCGCCAAAGCTCTGTTCAAGGGCAAAGAAACCTACAGCGAGGAGCTGAAGGAGGCCAAGGCCATCAAGTCCGGCAAGATCACACCGCAGCAGTACGCCCGTGGTGAGAAGTCGGAAGAAAAGATGGCCCGCGGGGGCGCTGTGAAAGGACGCAAGTGCTAACACGCCCCACTGACGAGGAGATCCACGCGCTGGCAGTGACCAGCCGGACCCCTCACGGGCAGATTTTGATGAAGTACCTCGAGCGCATGGTGGCGGACGTGGACACGAAGCTGAGATCAGCCGATGTGCCCGGCGTGTACCGTCTCCAAGGTCGAAGCGAGGCGCTGCTTGAGTTCACCGGAGTGTTCCGCGACGCGGTGGCGCTCCACAACAAAGCCGAGAACCGAGCCCCGAGCCGGTAAAGGAAAAATTCATGGGAATCCCCGCACAGATTCAACGTCAACTGGAGGCTGCTGAAGCTCTCCAGGCCAGCCTGAGTGCTGCGCCGGCACCCGCCGAGCCCGCTCCCGCCCCGGCCGAACCCGTTGAACCTACCCCGGAACCCCAACCGGAACCCGTTGCTGCCGCGGCGCCTGCGCCCCAGGCATCCTCCGCTGACGAATTGACTTGGGAACAGCGCTATCGCTCTCTCCAAGGCATGTGGCAATCGCAGAAGGGCGTGATGGCCCAGTATGAACAGCAGGTGCGCAGCCTGACTGAACGACTGGACCAAGCCACTGCGAAGATCAGCGAGATGGCCAAGCCTGACGCCCAGGCCGAGCAGAAACTGGTGACGGACAAGGACGCAGAAGCGTTCGGACCTGAGTTGATTGAACTTGCGCGTCGCGTGGCGCGTGAGGAGTTTGGACCGGAGCGTTCCCAGTTCCAGGCCCGCATCGCAGAGTTGGAGAGAACGGTTGCCGTTCAAAACCAGAAACTCGGCGGCGTGGAGCAAAGCACTGAGAAGCTGTCCGCAGCGACGTTTTACCGTGATCTGGATCGCGCCCTGCCTCAGTGGGAAACAATCCAGGCTACGCCTGAGTGCCAAGCGTGGCTCGTTAGCCGTATTCCCGGCCAGCGTGGTCGCACATGGCACGACTCGTTGCAAGCAGCAGCCAGCGAGTTCAATTCGGACGATGCAGCGGAAGTCTTCGAGGCTTTCCTGGCAGCGCACCCGAAGCTGGACCCCCGCCGCGCACCCGAGCCAACGCAACCCAAGCCGAACGCCCAGCGTCAGGTAGCGCCGTCGAAAACGTCGGCTTCTGCACCTGCCCCTGCCGAGAGCACCGTCTACACACCCGCGGAGTACGAAGCCGCGATGATGCAGATGGTTCGGCTGAACAAGGAACGGAAGTACGACGAGGCCGCGGCGCTGGAAGCAGCATTGAACGCCGCAGTAGCTGAAGGCCGAGTACGCCCGTAACTGCGGCTCCTTAAAGGAGCATCCAAATGGCAACCATTACCCCAGCAGCCCTTTACCCAGTCTCCGGTAGTTACGCGACCACCCCGTCGTACTCCGGCACGTTCATTCCGTCGATTTGGTCGGCGAAGCTGAACGCGAAGTTCTATGCGTCCACCACCTTCGGTGACGTGTCGAACACCAACTGGGAAGGTGACATCTCCAGCATGGGCGACAAGGTGGTGATCAACAACATCCCCACCCTGACTGTGAACGACTACACCGTCGGCACCAACCTGACCTACGAAGTACCCACCCCGAACACCATCGAACTGACGGTGGACAAGGGCAAATACTTCGCCTTCCAGGTGAACGACGTGATCGACCATCAGGCCAAGCCAAACCTGATGGACACGTTCTCGACCGACGCTGGCAACCAGTTGAAGATCAAGGTGGACACCGACTGCTGGCTGGCGGTCTACAACCAGTCTGACTCCAACAACGTTGGTGCCAACGCTGGTGCGATCACCCAGGGCTTCAACATGGGTACCGACGCGGCTCCCGTGACGTTGACCTCCGCCAACATCCTGTCGTACATCACCCAGATGGCGACGATTCTGGACGAGCAAAACATCCCTGAGTCCGACCGCTGGCTCGTGATCACCCCGTTCGAGCGCCAGTTGCTGATGAACTCCAACATGGCTCAAGCTCAGTTCATGGGCGACAGCACCTCGATCCTGCGCAACGGTCGCATTGGTCAGATTGATCGTTTCTCGGTCTACCTGTCCAACCTGCTGCCACGCGCTGCGGCCAACTTCAACTACATCGGCGGTGCTGATGCCGGTAAGGTGAAGCGCCACACGATCCTGGCGGGCCACAAGTCTGCGCTGACCTTCGCCAGCCAGATCAACAAGGTGGAGACCATCCGTAACCCTAACGACTTCGGCGATTACGTCCGGGGTCTGATGGTGTACGGCCGCAAGTGCGTACTGCCCACCGGCCTGACCTGCGGCATCATCGCCGGCTAATGATCTGGGGGGCTCCGGCCCCCCGTTCACACAGGAGAGAAACATGATCGGACAGATCGTTAAATTCGTGCGCATGGGCCTCTGGGCACCCATGATGACCCCTACGGCGTCCACTGGCCTCACCGCCGCGGGCTCGACTCAAGCCACTGCGCTCGCACTGACGGCTGAGTTCAACCAGTTCTCCACCGTGGCTGCCAGCACTGGCGCCACTCTGCCGGCCGGTAGCGAGCCGGGCGACGAGATCCTGGTGATCAACAACGGTGCTAACGCACTGGCCGTGTACCCCACAGGCACCGGCACCATCAACACCGGCTCGGCTTCGGCGGCTCTGTCGGTGGCCGCAGGCAAGGCAGCTCGCTTCACCTGCATCGGCGGCGGCACTGGCCTCACCCGTACCTGGGTGGGCATGATCAGCGCCTAACGGAGACTCGGCATGGCGACGTTTAGCGACCTCATTTCAGACGCCCTCATCATTCTTCAAGACGTGGCGGGGGAGCGGTACACCGTGCCGCAACTGCTGAAACATGCTAACAGCGCTATCGCCGAGGCTTTGCTCCTGCGCCCGGACTTCCAGTTCGGCCAGGGGTACACCGGGGTTGGGTCGTATTCTTTGACGGATGCGGTCCCAATACCTGCTAACTACCACGTATTTGTTGTAGACTACCTCGTGTTCCGCGCTGAAATCCGGGATGACGAGTTTGCAACTGACGGACGCGCGGCGGCGTTTCTTACCCGATTCCGCACTGGCCTGACAGGAACCAAATGAGCACCGTCCCCTACTCCGCCTTTCTCGATGATGTAATGCCTGACGTTGGCGGGGCCACTTCGGACGTGGTGCTGCACGCGATCCAGAACTCCTGCATTCAGTTCTGTGAACAAACCAATTTTCTGTGGGAGCGGCAAGATCCGTTCCTTCTCGAGAAAGACCGCCCTGAGTACGACCTGTTTGCGCCCGCCGGTGCCAAGGTGTTCAAGGTCCTGGAAGTTTGCACTGAACGCTACCCGCTGACGCCCCGTAACTCGCAGTGGCTGAAGAACAAGTACCCGAACTGGTCCGCGTGGACCGGGATGCCGCGGTACTACAACATGCCCATCGAGACGGTGGTTCGCGTGGTCCCTTACCCCAGCGCATCGGACTCCGTTGATCCGACGTTGGACACTTTGACCGTGACCGTCGCGTACAAGCCAACGCGCAACTCCACATTGGTGGACAGTCGGCTGTACGAGGAGTACCTCGAAGTGATCGCTGCTGGTGCGAAATACCGTCTCATGAGCAGCCCGGCCAAGCCGTATTCCAACGTGGACTACGCCGCGTTGAACTTCAAGATTTTCTGGCAAGGCGTAGCCAAGGCCAAGCGCGATGTCCAGGGAGCGCTCTCCAATGCCCTGCAACGAGTGACGCCCAACAAGGCCGCATAAGGAGCACCCATGGCTGGATTCAGCACTTACCTCGCCAACGCGATCATCAACTCAAGCCTCAAGGGCCAGTCGTTCCCAATTCCGTCGGGCACGTATTTCGCCCTGTTCACAGCCGACCCCACCGACACGTTCACGGCAGGCACCGAAGTCTCGGCCGCGTGGTATGTGCGACAAGCCACAGGCACCTGGGCGTCTCCTACGAACGGCGTGACGTACAACCAAGCCGCGGCTACGTTCCCTGCGGTTACGGTCTCCAGCGTGACTATCACGCACGTCGGCATCGTGGACGCCATCACTGGCGGCAACTTGCTGTATTCCCAGGCTCTGACCACCTCGAAGACGCTCAACGTCAACGACGTGTTTGTGATTGATTCTGCCAGCACCAGCGGCGACTTCACCATCAGCGTCCTGTGAACTTCACCCCGATCAACTCCGGCGCGATCAATACGGGCAAGCCTACGCTTGTCCAGCGGGCAACTGTTGCTCTGCAAGCGGCGGCGTCGATCGTGGCCAATGCGCACATCAACGTGCGCAGCATCATCGCGGCGGTTGGTTCCGCGATCATCAGCATTTCAGGCAAGCACAAGGTTCGGTTCGACGAGCCAATGCAACTGGATGGGCAAGCCGTTATCACGCTCAAGACACGCGTGAAGTACCGGTTCCCGGTCAGCGTTGCAACCAGCGCCGACATCCTGGTGGTCCCGACCATGCACCGCCGAAGCCCCATCTCTGCGTCCGCCCAGGCGTACATCTTGGCTACCGGCCGCGCGGTGTTCAGCCCGGTCTACGACAGACCCGCTCCAGCGTACCGTCAGATGGTTGTGGCTGGGTACAACCGAACCATCAAGGTGTGAACATGATCCTCGGCTCATTCACCCAGACCCCCTACGAGCGGCTGGACTACGACATTTACTTCGGTGATTTCTTCCCGTCCGGCGACTCGGTGAACACCCAAGTGACGACGGCTGACACCGGGCTTACGGTGAGTGCGTCCATCAACACAGCCAAAGACACCGTGAAGGTGTACGCGAGTGGCGGCAACGCAGGTTCGCGCTACAAAGTGAAGGTCCTCGCCACCTCGGTGCAGGGTCGGATCAAAGAAGGCGAGTTCTGGGTAAACATCAAGGAAGACTGAAATGGCGTACCAGAAATTCGTCAATAACTTCACCTCGCAGTTCAGCGCGGCCGTTAAAGCGTCACCCACTTCGGGCACGCCGAGCACGGAACTGGACTACGGAATCCTGCGGCTGCCTTCGAGCGCGGCCACAGCGCTCACCACACTGACGGGCGGGGACTACTACATCCTCACTGCGTTCAAACAGAGCGGGTCAGTGGAGAGCGCAGTTGAGATCATGAAGGTGACGGCCATCGACACCTCGGTGATCAATGAGACGCGCATCACAGTGACCCGTGGCTTTGAGAGCACGACGATCCAGTCTTATGTAGCTGGCGATTACATCTCGATGCGGTTCACCGCGGCCGGCGCAACGGGTATGGCGCAGACTGCCGACTTGGCGGCCAAAGAACCCACCGTCACAGCAGGCACTACCAGCCAGTTCTGGCGCGGGGACAAGGCATGGACTGACTTTGCGACCACGGTGCGAGCCACAGTCCTCACTGGGCTATCAACGGCCACCAACGCCGCAATCGCGGCCACCGACACGCTTCTGGCGGCGCTAGGCAAACTCCAGGCGCAGCTCAACGGCGTTACATCTCTGACAGGGTTGCTGAAATCCAACGGTACGGCTGTGAGCGCCGCCACGGCGGGCACCGACTACCTCGCGCCCCCAACCGGGACGGCTATCCAGAAAGCCAACAGCGGAGGTGCACTGGTCAGCGCTGTCTCGAACACCGATTACCTACCGCCGGTCAGCCCAACGGTGTCGTCGGGCAACCTGAACTTCAGCACTACAAGCCAACGCATTACCGGCGACTTTACGAACGCCACGGTCGCCAGTCGGCTGATGTTCCAAACCACCACGACCAACGGTTCGTCGTTGGTGGAGGTCATCCCGAACGGTACGCCTTCGGCCGGCACAACTGGCGGCGGCTTTGTCGCCAGTGAAAACAGCGACCCGGCCAACGGCGCGGTAGCACAGCTCTACGTGATTCGTGGTCAGGAGGTTCGACTCGCATCAGGCCAACGAGGCACAGGCACCAATTTGCCCATGACGTTTGTTGCTGGTGGAGCAGTCCGCATGACCCTGGCCACGAGCGGCGCGGCGGTGTTTGCTGGCGGCGTGCAGGAGACGCGTACCGCGATGGGTGCCAACAACGTCGATCTGGCCGCAGGCAACTACTTCTCCAAGACCATCAGCGGCACGACCACGCTGACAGTGAGCAACGTGCCCAGTTCGGGCACCACGGCGAGTTTCATCCTGGACCTGATCAACGGCGGCAGCGCCACGATTACTTGGTGGTCCGGTGTGAAATGGGCCGGCGGTACTGCGCCCACGTTGACTGCCGCAGGTAGGGATGTTCTAGGGTTTTTCACCCACGATGGCGGCACAACCTGGACGGGCCTCGTGCTCGGAAAGGATGTGAAGTGAGCGTCCACGATCTGATCATGTCAGCCGCAGGTGCAAGCGGCGGTACAGGCCCTGCGGGCATCGCGTCAGGTCTGGTGTTCTGGCTTGACCCGTCTGACAACTCGACTGTGACAAACGTAAGTGGGGTGTGTTCGCAGCTACTCGATAAGTCACCATCTGCGAGGGTGTTGTCACAAGCAACTCCTTCGTTGCGCCCAGAAGTACAGTCAACCACATTTGGGATTCAGGCCATAGGTTTTACTTCAGGTGCGCTGCTCGACTTCAACAGCGCGTTGAATTTCGGAAGCACGTTCACCGCAGTAATGGTTGCGTCACTGAGTCAAGGTTCTGGCACATACCGAATGATCGGGTTCTCTAATTCAACAAACACAATCGCGTCAGGAACTGATGCTTTCTTCTGGAATACGGCAAACGCAGCCGCCACCCTGCAAGCACAGGTATCCACTAGAACAGGCAACGGCAACTCGTACACGTATCTCTATTCTTCAGACTACGCCGCAGGTAAGCATTTAGTTCTTCTTCAAAGTACAGCCACTCCGGGGCAGGGAAAAATTCGACTTGACCGCGCCGTGGCTACCATTGGCGGGGATACGTTGGACGGCCCACCACTGATAAATCGTATGGGGTCGGCCAGCGCAGAGCTTTATTCTTCTTCGGGAGTAATTGGGGAGGTGGCCGTCTATAACCGCATTCTTTCAGCAGGCGAGATAACCACCTTAGAAAACTACCTTAGGACAAAGTGGGGTACACCATGAACTACATCAACACACAAACAGGTGAGTATCCGATCCACGAATACGCGCTGCGCGAAATGTTCTCCAACATTTCATTCCCCTCTCCGTTTCAGCCGCCTGAAGGCTTTGCGGAGGTGCAGTGGACGGAGGCCCCTCCATTCGACAACATCTCACAACAGTCGGTCGAGCAGGCTCCCGTCGAGGTGAACGGTAAGTTCTTGCAAGTGTGGGCAATCGAGGACCGCACCTCCGGGGAGGCGGCGGCTCGACTCGCGGACGCCAAAGCAGCCAAAAACAACCAGATCAACGCATGGCGCCTTGCGGCCAACCGGAGCACGTTCCTGCACGGGGGCAAGACCTTCGCGTGTGACGAACTTAGCCGCAGCGACATCGACGGCGTGACCTCATTTGTAACGCTGAACGGGGCGCTGCCTCCGGGTTGGCCGGGTGGTTGGAAAGCCCAAGACAACACCTACTACGCGATCACAGATGTGGCGGGGTGGACCGCGTTTGTCGGCTCCATGGTGGCTGCGGGCAACGCTCACTTCGCTAGATCCCAAACGCTCAAAGCACAACTGGCGACAGCAACCACGACGGCAGAGATAAACGCAATCCAATGGTGATGCATGGCCAAGCTCGCACTCTACAAAGGCAAAGGGAAAATTGGCAACGCGTTGATCCGCGCCTGGACGCGGAGCGAGTACAGCCACTGCGAGCTGGTGGTAGGCGGCATCTGTTACTCCTCGAGCCTCATGGACGGCGGGGTGCGATGCAAATACATCACGCTCGGGCCAGATCACTGGGACATCATCGAGCTGACACCCAAGTACGACAGAGCCATACTGACGTACTACGAGAAGACCCGCCAATACAAGTACAGTTGGTTGGATCTGATTCGCAGCCAGATGTTCAATCTCGCCATGGACGAAGAAGGCGCTGCCTTCTGTTCGGAGTGGTGTGCGGCGGCTATCGGCCTACCAGAGCCAGCGACGTTCAGCCCCAAGACGCTTGCTGAATTTGTCAAATTTCTCACTAACAGCATCCCCCAAAAGAGTTAACTCCGTGTACCATCGCAGGTCACAAATGAGTTCCCGCTGGGGTAAATATGCTAACATGCGACACCGATGAGCAACTTGTAGGAATTCTCCTCATGCGAGACGATGAAATCGAATTGACCGAACGGGAGATGGCTGTGGCCAAAGCCGCAGCTAGACTCGCAGTCAAGGAGATCACCGATGATTTCTACAAGGGTGTCGGGCGCACTGTCGTTAACCGCCTCTTGATCGTTTTGGGCGCCGCGGTAGTCGGCGTTGCATACGGTAAGGGGTGGATTCAACTCCCCTCCAAATGATCAATTCCCGCAGCCTCTACGACCTCCACCCACCTGTTGCGCAGCGAGCTGCGGCGTTCAAGGAAGCCTGTGCTGAAGCCGGCATAGATGTCCTGATTACCTCCACCTTCCGCGACAGCGAATCCCAGGACGCCCTCTACGCGCAGGGCCGCACGGCTCCCGGAGCCATCGTCACCAACGCCCGCGGCGGCGACTCATACCATAACTGGAAGTGCGCGTTCGACTTCGTGCCGATCACCAACGGCAAGCCGATGTGGAATGACCTGGACACTATCCGAAAGTGCGGAGCCATCGGTGAAAAGTGTGGACTCGAATGGGCCGGACGCTGGCACACCTTCAAGGAAATGTTGCACTTTCAGTACACCGGCGGCCTGACGCTGACCGAACTCAAAGCTGGCAAAATCCCTAAATAGGAGCTAACATGGAGAAGTTTTTAGCAATCCTGTCGCTGTTCCGAAAGGGGTCAGAAGTTGGCAACCCGGAGTCCTGGAAGACTGGCCAAGTCACGGCGAACGCTGTGGGCGGCTTCATTCTGGCTCTGGTCACAGTCGCAAACGACTTCGGCGCCAATCTACCTGTTTCTGACGCACAAGCACTGGCTATTGGCGGCGGCTTTTTTGCCCTTGTTAACGTCGTGCTCACTGTGGTTACAAGCAAGCGGGCCGGCCTCCCCGCCAAGCAACCTGAGCTGCCACCCGACGATAGCACCCGTACTGGTGCGTGATTGTCGGGCGGACGACTTCAGGTCTTTTGAGGCTTGTGTGATAGGCGTAAAGGTCGGAGTGGCCTGCGCCTTCTAGGAGAACTCATGGAACAACTGATCGCTGTCGTCAACGTCCTTCGCATCGTCGCCCCGATCCTTTCGCAACTGATCCAAGCAGCAGAGCAGATGCTGCCGGCCTCCGGCAAGGGAGCAGCCAAACTCGAACTGGTACGCGGGTGGATCAACGCTGCCTTGGAAGCCGACAAGGCCCTGGCCCCACAACTCGCTGTGGCGTGGCCTGCGGTGCAGACCGCTGTGGCCGTGATCGTCGCTGCATACAACGCCTCCGGCACATTCAAAAAGGCAAGCTGATGGCTGTGATCCCGCTCAAAGTGTTCTCGGGCGAGGTCCCGCAGAAGCCGCCCCACCTGCTCGAAGACGACAACGCCCAGCAGGCGGTAAACTGCGACTTCTCCCACGGCAACCTTCGCCCCCTGGCAGCAGGCTTCTTCTTGAAGTCCATGGCCAACACTGTGCGCGGGATCTACACCGAGGACGGCCTCAACTTCTTCACATGGCCGATCGACACGCTGGCCTACAAAGGCCCGGTGGTGGATGACACTTTCCGCCGGGTCTATTTCTGCAACGCCAACGGGCTGTTCGTCACCCAGTCGGACCAGATGCGCCTGAACGGCGGTGAGCCAACCACGGCGTACAAAGTCGGTGTCCCTCCACTGACGGTGGCCCCCACGGTCAAACTATCCAACCGCACGTCGCTGCCGGACTACCCAGGTGCTACGATCAAGCTGCGGTTCTTCCGGGACTACCAGGGTAAGCGCTACGACGAGCAAGACATCTCTGCCACGTCGAGCACCGAATACTACGAGTACACCTTTACTGAGCCTGCGGCCAGCTCGAGCACCGGCAGCGCTCAAAGCGTGTCCAAGCGCACGGTGTACGCGGGGGCAGTCGGCAAAATCAGCACCGGCGACGTTCTCGCGTCGCCCATGAGCAGCATCCTGATCGCTTCGGCCACCAAATGTACGATCGTTGCCACAAGCGTCGTAGTCGATGGCGGGGCGGACGAGCTGTTCTACACCAACGCAGACGGCGTGGCTGTAACGTTCTCTGAGCTGTTGGCGACGGTGGGCTCTGCGGCGTCCACTCCAGAGTCGGCCAGCCCTGCGGTCCAAGTGACACTCTACGACCCAACGTCGAAGCAAGACATCTTCGTGGTGTGTAGCTCGAACGCAAGCTCCGGGTCGATTCACTCGGACGCAATCCCTGGTGGCGTGGAGGCAATCCTGTCCAAAGTGGACGGAACCACCAACCAGTGGAAGGTCAAACTCGACTACGGCATCTACGAGACCCGCGCCTACGTGGTCACACTGGTCAACGCCTGGAACGAGGAGTCTCAGAACTCGGACCCAACTACGGTCAACGTGACGTACATGCAGCAGGCGACGATCTCGTTCCCCTGGCTGGTCACGCAGACTTACGGCCTCATGGTTCCGAACCGCTACCGGATATACCGTTCCACGGCAGGGACTAGCCCGACGTACCTGTCTTGCACCACAGCGCCACAAACACTGAACCCAGTGAATGGAACGGTCACGTTTGTGGACACCCTGATCACGGTCAAGGAGACCGATGCGGTTCTGAAGTCCCAAGACTGGTACATGCCACCTGACGGTCTGCGCAACCTGACGGCCATGCCTAACGGGTTCTTCATGGCCAGCAAGGGCAACACGGTGTACCTGAGCGAGCCTTACCGCCCCTGGGCATGGCCCTACAGCATGACGTTCCCGTCGTCAGTTGTCGGCATCGTCGCCACGGAACAGACCGCGGTAATCACCACCACGTCAGCGCCCTTCGTTGTGAACGGGGTGAACCCGGACGGAATGGCCCAGTCTCGTCTGCCGATCCAGCAAGCCGGTGTCAGTCAATACACCACCGCCACACTCGAGGGCCAAGTGGTGTTCGCGTCGCACGACGGCATCGTCGCCGTAGCGGGCCTGAACGCTTCGCTCAACTCAAGTCAGCAGTTGTTCCGGCGCGACAACTGGCGTGATCGCTACGACGTGGTGTTGCCTTACATGAAGTGGGCGGTCTACGACGGCGCCCTGGTGGGCTTCTCGACCACGACACAAGACAGCTTCGTCATCCGTATGGACGAAAACATCGGTGACTACACACAGCTTCGGCTGCAAGTGGACTCCGCGTTCTACCTGCCACAGAGCGACCAGCTCTACTACTCCCAAGGCAACTCGCTGTACCAGTATCGTGGCGGCGCAGCCATGACCTACGACTGGTGGTCCAAAGACTTCATCGTACCCAAGCCGCTGAACTTCGGCGCAGTGTACGCGCGGGTGGATGAGATGACCTCCTTGTCGGTCTACATCGACGGCGTGTTCTGGTGCACGATCCCACTGCCGGCTACGGGCTACTACCGCCTACCTTCGGGTAAGAAGGGGCGCCGCTGGTCGTTCCGCCTCCAGGGTAAAGGTAACGTGAACGAGCTTCATGTGGCTGAGACGCTGAAAGAATTGGCCAATGTCTGATCCCAAAGTCCCAACTCTCCCGCCACTCAGCGACATCTCCGACGCGAGCACCCAGCGGGCGCTCGTAGCGCTCAAGGGGATGATGGACGTGCGCAACGGTCACATCGGGAGCGGGGACGAAGCGTTCATCACCAAGGCCCAGCTCAAGGATCTGGTGAGCAACAACTTCTCGAGCCTATCCAATACCTACAGCTACAGTACGGGTAGTGGAGTGGATGGTACAGGGAACTCGGGGGCTGCGGGTGGCGGCACGAATACACGCCCCGACATCGGCGGGATACTCGGCTACCTCCAAGGGTCCATCACGGAGTCCATGCTCTACAAGAAGCTGGGCGACCGAATTGACAAGATCGACGCGCCAGCCACAGGACTCATCACGCAGGTTGGCAAGGCTCGCGCGGGAATCGCCGCGGAGACGTTCAACCGAGTCAACAGCGACAACGTGATCGTGCAAGCCATCAACACCATCTGGGGTGTGGTGGGCAACTCCAACGCTCTTGTTCAGAGCGGCAGCTCGGTGACGTTGAACAGCTACGCGGCGCAGGCTGACCAGTGGAACCAACTCCAGGCGCAGGTGGGCGAACACTCCACACTGATCCGCCAGGAGGCTACTGCGCGAGCCGACGCGGACGGCAAACTCATGGCCCAATACTCGGTCAAGATCGACCAGAATGGGTATGTGTCAGGCTTCGGGCTGTCGTCCGAGACCCCGACGGCGGGGCCCACCACGTCGAGCTTCATCGTCCGCGCGGACAAGTTTGCGATCGGGTCCCCGAGCGGCCCAGGCATCACGCCAAAGGTGCCGTTCATCGTCACCACCACACCAATCTCTCGCCCGGACGGGACTACGATCCAGCCAGGGGTCTACATGGATTCGGCCATGGTGGACTCGCTGTACGGCACGTACATCAATGCGGGTACGCTTGACGCCGGCACCATCTACTCTGGCAGCCAGATCGTTGATCGCTCATCCAAACAGCCGATCCTGTCCACCACGGCCACGAGTTGGGGCGCGACTATCATTAACTCGGTGGTGTCTCCGGTCACATGGTCCACGTTGCGCATGTACGGCCCAGGTTGGCACAGCTCGGTGCCCGTGAACCAACGAGTGCGGTACGCACAGTCCGGCGTCAACCCGGTGGCGTTCACGATCATGGCGTCAGCTACCATCGACCATTGGTTCACGATCTGGGCCCGGTACAACACCGGCACATGGGTTCCGATCACAACGGTACAGGAGCCACAGAGCGGTTACGGCTCGGCTACGGCGGTGATCTCTGGGACCACGTTCATGGACACAAACGACTACTTCGACATCGGCGTGTCGGCCACCGACTCCTCGGGTGCGGTGTGGAACGCGGGCGCGTCGGATATTCGCTACCTCACCATCTCTGTTAGCGTCACCAACATATGATCACCGGCCCGTTCTACCTCTACGCCCAACCCAACGGCATCCCCGACGTGTCGCCGTATGAGCTGCAACTCGCGTTGTTCCCTGGGTACACCTTTGTCGGCAAGTACGACACACGCCCCAATGTGGATGGCAAGCTGTTCTTGGACGGAGAGTTCCGCACCCCAGGCTTACCATACTCCATGCAGCGGGCCCAAGCGTACCCAGCGATCGGGGACCAGTTAGACGCCCTGTGGAAGTTGATTGGTACAGCAACTGATCTTCCAGCAGAAACACGCGACATGCTAACGAAGATCCAAGAAGTCAAGAACGCCTATCCGAAAGTTGACGACACGAAGTAGAATCGTCGAATGGACACACCAGAACTGAATCGACTTCATAAGCACGTTCCACTCATCGCCGGTTTCCTAAAAGGCGACCAGCGGGCGACTGATTTTGTCGTCTTGGTGTTCCGTGCGCTCCACGTCTGGGACGATCTGATCGACCAGGACAAAAAGCCGACGGCGGACGAAATCAACTCCGTGTTTTGGGATTTGCTGATTGAGCTGCCAAGAGACCAGTTCTACATGAGCAACTTCCAGTACCTGAACGCCACCTTGGTCAACGCAGTGATTAACTGGCACGCGGCCACGGACCTGGAGCGTAACGGCGGGGACCACGACAAGTCCATCGCGTTCATCCTGCGCGGGGCGTACATCGACATTGTTTCTGCCGCGGCCCTCTTGGTTGGAGGTGTGGAGTGGGCGAAACAAGTAACGCCGGCCATTCGGCGCTGGGCACACGAGGAGACCTACTCGATGTACCTGGACAACCTCAAAGCCGAAACGGAGGCGCGAAATGTGTGATAGCGGCGGCAGCTCCCCCTCGAAAGAGCAAAATGATATGTACGCCGCCACGGCGCACCAAGCCAATCTGGCTTCGGGCGCTTACGAGCAGTACGGTCTCCCAGGCATCGCTCGGATGGAGCGACAAGGCAACGACTACAAGTCGAACGCTAACAAGTCTCGAGTCTCGGACACGGCCATGGCGGACAGCGCGGCGGCCTACGGCAACGCCATGCGCATGGCGGACGCCAACCAATCCGGGTATGGAGGCCCAACCTCGGAACGTGCAGAGGCCGTTCGCCGCGGTGGCGCGGCCACTCAAGCTGCCGGTGCTGCCGGTGCTGCTGAGAACGCCCGCGAGAACCAAGACCGCATGGGTAATGCCTTGCTGGCCGACTCCACCAGCTTGGGCCTGGGGCAAGCCGCTACAGCGCAGAACGCCATGAACGCGGCCTCGAGCACAGCCAACGCGATGCAGAACCAGAGCAACTGGGGCGCTCAACAGAACGCGAACGCCTGGGGTTCAGCCGCCGGCGCCGCAGGCTGGGGCATCTCCAACTGGAGCAAGATCAAGGAATTCTTCGCGGCCGACGGCGGCGAGGTCCCCGAGCGCGGGTACGCGGGCGGCGGCCCAGTGTCTCCAACCTCTCCACGCTTCAGTGGCGCGGCGGGGCTCAACCCCAACAACATTCAGCCGGTACAGAACCCCAACCCTCCCCCCTCATCGGGCGGCGGCCCCTTGGGCTCGGCGATGAGCACCATGAGCGCCCTCAACACGGCGACCAAGTTGGTGGACAAATACTCATCGGGCCTGACAGGCGCTCAGACAGCCCCCGTCTACAGCCCAGCGGCTCCGGTCGGCGTGGATCTACCTTCGATGGGCTCTATGGCCGGCATGGAAGCCGCGCCCACAGGTGCCGCGCTGTCCGGCGCAACCGGTGTAGGTGAAGCCGTTGGCGGAGCCGCCGGTCTCGGAGAAGCCGCAGCCGGGGCAGGACTGGCCGCAGAGACCGCAGCCGCTACAGGCGCCGCTACCGCAGCTACGAGCATTGCCCCAGAAGCCTTGGCCTTGTTGCTCTTACGCGAAGGTGGCGCAGTCCCCAAGGCGGGCATTGGCCGCGGCAGCCGCCTGACCAATGGCAGAGCAGAGAACCCCAGCGGGGGCACAGTCCGAGGCGCCGGTGGCCCCAAGGACGACATGGTGCCCGCCCGCTTGTCGCCCGGCGAGTTTGTAATGCCCGTCGAGGCTGTAAGCCATTTTGGCTTGAAGAAGCTGGAATCCATGAGGCAGGAAGCCTTGCGTAACCCACGGAGAAATTGATGTCCACTGTTGATGAACTGATCGCCAAGTACAACGCCGAGCCCGTCTGCGGCCGTTTGATTGCCCGTGTAGGCGGTCGCAACGAGTACATCGCTGACTACGGCCCCACCGGTTTCATGCTGACCGAAGTTGGCTTGAAGCTCGAAGAAGGCATCTTGCAAGCGGACGCCCGCCCGGCCAGTACCGATGAGTTTGCTGCGCCCGTCGAGGCCCCCAAGGCCAAAACCCGTGCGAAGAAAGCCGCTGCGGCCGAAGACACCCCCGTCAAAACTGACAGCGACGACTTGAGCGGTCGATTGGACGAAGCTCTGGGTCAATAAACTGAGAGGCCACCATGGCAGGACTGATGAACTTTGGAGCCGCAGCCCGCGGCCTAGTTTCGGGTTATGAGCAGGGCACCAAGTTCCGTCGTGACGAGGAGGCCGCTCAGTTTGCTGAAGAACAGCGCAATCGTCAGCGCAAAGACTGGCAAAAGGCAGATACCCTGGAGAACGAACTCTCCCAGGACGCCTACGCTTACGGCGCGGGCGACGAGGGCCCGGTTCGCACTGAACGCGACCTACCCACCACTCTGAAGGCCCAGGCCGGCACGATGGCCCGCCACGGCAAAGTCAAGGAATCGGCGGAGACCGCCGGCCTTGCTCGTGGGGAAAAGAAGGGTGGCCGAGAGGAGCGCCTGCTCGACAACCGCGATCGCATTTTTGCGGACTATGGCAAGCACCTCGCCATGATCGACGGCGGGGACACTGGACACGTTGACTGGGCCAAGCAGTTCGGCCCGTCGTTCAATGACGACTCCCTGGGTGGCCCCGGCCACGCAGGGTACAAGGTCATGTTCGACCCCACCTATGCCACCGCCCACTACGTCAGCCCTGATGGCCAAGTGGTTAAGACCGGCGAATGGAACTCCGCCAACGCCCGCGTCGCGGCCAAGGCCCTGATGGAAGCGCGTCTTGCGGCCCTGTCCCCTGAGGACTACCAGCAGCAACGAGCTGCCGGCTTGGAAGACCGCAAAGTAGGTGCCACCGAGCTGGGCGCTCGCGCGACCATGCGCAACGCCGAGACCCAGGAACGGTTCCGCCAAGACCAAGCGCCATTGCTTGCAGCCCAGGCTCGCGCGGCGGACTCTCAGGTCGGACTCAACGCAGCCCAGGCTCGCGCGGCGGACTCTCAGGTCGGACTCAACGCAGCCCGTGCCGCGGGTGGCGGTGCGAGCGGGGCGGTCAACAACGCCCTGGTGGATCTTGCAGGCAAGTACGCCGAACTCACGCCGGAACAACAACGCGGCGCCGAGGGGCAGACCATCATACGGCAAGCCGCCATCCTCAAGGCCAAACTCGACCCACTGACCGTGCTCAGTGACAACAAGCCCGGCAAGGCCCCAGTCACATTGAACGATGCCCAGAAACTCGCGTACCCGAAGTACGTTGAGCAAGTGCTGGCTAACCCGAAGATGACCACCAGTGAACGGGCAGCTTTGGGCGCCAAGCTCGGGCTGACACCCGAAATCACCGGGGCGCAGCCAGTGGACTATGTTTCCGCGTTCCAGGCGGGCGGCCCCGGTAAGGGCGGAACATCCACCAAGCCCGGTCCAGTGGCAGGCACACAACCTAACACGTCGGACAAGACTACTAACGCGCTGCGTTCGCTCGTACAATCCGGGGTAGGTATCCCCGGAGCGCCACAACCTGCTGTACCCGACTGGGCGAGCATGGAGCCCCAGCAACCGGGCTTCGGACTACCGGGATACCGCCTACGCTAAGGACACTCATGCCGACGATCGACGAAATCCGCTCCGCTGCCCCATGGACCCAGGGGCTCTCTGATGTTGAAATCCTCGATCACGCGGCCAAGATGACCGGCCAGCCTCTCGAGGCTGTAGCGGCGGACTTCGGCGTCAAGCTCAACCAGACGCGCAATCCCCTGGCGGTCGCCAACGACACGGTGATCGAAGCGGTTAACGCGGGTGTGGGTGGAATCAAAGCCGTGGGGGACTTTGTTTCCCCTGGCAACTCCATGTCCCAGGGCATCGCAGGGCTCATGCGCCAAGGTGAGCGCTCACAGTCTCTGCCGGTTCAATACCAGAAACACCTCCTCAATCAAGCCCTGGATTCGGGTAGCGTGGGTGAGGAGTTGAAAGGCGTCGGCCGGTACGTCGTCAACAACCCACTCCTTTCCGCGGCCCAGGCCGCCGGCAACATAGCCGTACCCGGCGCAGCCATTAAGGGCGCTCGCGGCGCTGCTGGGTTGATGCGCCTTGGTGATCAGGCCATAGCTCGCGCGGGCATAGGCACCAGCATGGGCGTAAGTGCCGCAATGGGCGGCGGCGACGCAGCGGGCGACGCTTACGACGCCGTAATGAATTCCCAAGCACTGGCAGACGTACCCCTCGCGCAGCGCCAGATCATGGCCACTGACGCGGCCCGCAAAGCCAGCGTCGTTCCTGCTGCTATCGGCGCGTTCACCGGTCGCGTAGGTGCGGAGGGAGCCCTGGCTCGTAACGTTTCCAAGGGCGTACTCAAGACGGCCGGCGAGGAGTTTCTGTCCGAAGGTTTTGAGGAAGGCGCTACCAAGCTGTCGGCCAACCTCGCCGCGAGCCAATACGACCCGTCAATCCAAGCGTTCAAAGGGGTTGCAGGTGCGTCGGCCCTCGGTGGCGTCATGGGCGCTGGCACTGGTGCTGCTACAGCCGTGGGGCTCCGCCAACCTAAGAGCCTGCTCCCCGGCGCGAACCCGAACGCGGTCAACACGGACGGCACGCAGAACACCGCAGTGCCTCAGTTGGGCTACAACCCTAATGCGGGCGCCATGACCGTGTTCCCTGACGGATCGGTAGCTACCAGTGAAGAAGCAGCGTTCCAGCGTCGGTATGCGCCCCAGTCGTCTGATGGCAGTTTTGATTATGCCCCTGTAGGGTTTCCGAAGCAGTACCCGGAAGCACCCTACAACTACCAGAACGCCGTTCCGTGGGAACCGACCCATGTGTTGCCTGGGGCAACTCCTACGCAAGCAAACCAAACCCAGGTGCCACTGATGTCAGGGCAGCCGGATATGTTCGACCCCCTCCACGATCAAGCCAACGGGCCTGCGATGGTGGAGCAAGAATCGGCTCCGGTTGAACAGGATACGCAAACTCTGCCGTTGTTCCACAACGCTCGTGATGCTGAGATCACTGCGGTACTGCGCAACGCCAACGGCGGAAGAGCCAACAAAAACTTGCTTACGTTCGCGCAGCGGTTCAAGCAGGCGATGAACGACCCGCAGCAGCTCGAGGACTTGCTGGCAAACACCAAATTGGTGTCCGGCGACGTAGTTGAGAAGGCCGCCGAGCTGGCGGAGATTTACCGCAGCCAGGCTCTACAGATGATGCGCGACCGCAACTCTGAGAGCGCGGAACCCACGACCACCCTGGCAGATCAGATCGCGGAACCCACGACCACCCTGGCAGATCAGATCGCGGACACGGACGCCCGCGTTGCTGGTGCAGAACAACAGCGGGCCCAAGCGGAGCGACTCGACATTCTGAACCGAGTGCTCGACGACCCAACTACGAAGAACCCCGCCGCGCGGTTCCAGGCTGCGTTGCGCAAGCTAGGGTACACCAACACAGTGGTCAGCGAGCAAGAGCTGGCCCGCATCCAGCGACACGAAGACATCCGTACTGCGCTCGCTGACACCGTGGAGCACACGCCCAATGAGATGGATGTGGAATCGTTGGTGCCTGAAAAGAAGGTCAAGGTTGTTGCGCCCGCGCCCACAGCCAAACGCGGAAACCCACTGACCAACCCGGCGTACTTTGAGCTTACGAAGTCCCCTGGCCCAATGGACGTTGCCGCAATCGAGCGCGCTGAAGCCAAGCGAGACCGGAAAGCCGCCACGCAGGCTGAATCCGAGGCGCCCGCGCCCACTGCCAAGGGGCAAGGTGAGTTGTTCACCAAACGCGGTGAACCCACAGCTAAGGCTGACTGGCAACGCCAGCAAGCGAAAGCCGAAAACAAAGCTGCACCCGCCGCCAAGCCGGCTACTAAGCCTGCACCAACAAAGAAGGGACCCGATGCCGCCGCCAAGACTCAGGACACTCGAAAGAAAGCAAGCCCGCCGACAACGACGGAAACTACGAATGAAGACCTTACGAGCAACGTCACCGAGAGCCCTGAACAGCAACGTGAGCGCCTCACCGGCCGGCTCAACAAACTGATCTCTGGCAAGACGGCCCTGGATCTTCAGGACGAGGCGGCCATCGCCGACGCGATTGAACGTGGTGATTTCGACGAGGCCAAGGCCAAGCTGCATGACGTTGAGACCGCAATCCGCGAGCGTCGCTACCGCACTCAGGCCCAGGCGGCACCGGCCAACGCCATCAGCCATTCTGCGCTTGAGCGCATCGTCGCCAGCATCGAACGCGCCCTGGGCGGGCATGTCAGCGTCGCCATCATGGATGACGTAACGCAGTTCGACCCCAAGCAACGCCCAGGCTCCCGTGCCGGTGTGATGGATCGCGGCAACATCATTCTGTTCCGTAGCGGCATCGCCAGCGGCATCGAAGGTCAGAAAACGATCTTCCACGAGCTGTTCCACAAGGGGCTGCGCAAACTGCTGTCCCCCGGTGAGTACACAGGCACGCTCAATCGGCTGTACAACAGCAGCGCCGAGATCCGCGCGATGGCCGACGCGTACCTGAACAGCGCAACCGGCAAAGCTGACACCGCCGGCATGAACACGGCCGACGCCCGCGCCCTGGCGGTTGACGAAGCCCTGGCCGAACGAGCTGAAACCCTGGACCTCAAGCCTAACACAATCCGTCAGATGGGTAACTGGTTGGCCGACGTTGCCGATCGCCTGGGGCTGAAACAACTCGCACAGTGGCTGCGCTCGGCGCCCATGTCACAACTGGACACATTCATCCGGGACACGATGATGGCCGGTATGCAGGTCAGCATAAACTCAGGAACCAACTTCCGCCCTGGCACCAGTGCCTTCGATCGCTGGCTCGGCAACTACGACCCGACGAACCCCGACATCCGTTATCGCACCGTCACTGAAGCCCGCGAGTCCATGGCGGACGTTCTCAAGTACGACGTGCTGGATCGGATGCGCCGTGGCAAGCTGGGGTTCGCGTTCCTTCGCAACATCGCGGAGAAGTACCAGGGCAAGCTGGCGAGCGTGGCTCCCCACGTCAAGTCTGTGCTGTCCATGGGCGCAACTGCCGAGGCGTACCGCGACAGCGCTTTGAAGGTCCAGGACGCCCTGGACGCCCTGCCCGCAGCGCACCTGAAGCAAGTCACCGAGCTGATGGCCGACGCCACCGTGGCCAACGTAGCAATCGAGGGCACCAACGCTCACTTGGCTCCCAAGGAACGGGTAGCCGCCCAGGCGCTCAAGGACCGCTTCGACGTGTTGACCTCACAGCAGAAGACCGCGTACCGGCTCGCCCGCGACACCGCCAAGAAGTTCTGGGCTGACCGCGCCGAGCTGATCAAGGCCACCTCCAACTCGATCTACAAGCCGCTGCTCGACGATGCCCGCGCCGCAGGCGACACCAAGAAGGTCAAAGTCCTTGAGCGCGAGTTGAACGCCTACTTGGCTGAGACCGATCGACTGCTCAACAGTTTGTCCGGTGATTACTTCCCGCTGCTGCGCCACGGTGACTGGCTGGTGGTGCGCAAGTCCAAAGAGTTCACGGATCTCCAGAAGCAGCGCGATGCCGCCTTCGACCACCTGAACACTCTGCTGGACAAGTACGAAGTTCCACGAGACCGGACTCAAGCCAAGCAAATCCGCGCGTACAACAAGAAGCTGGAGAAGGCCGGCGAGGAGCCCCTGGGTAACTTCACGCCGGAGCAGGCCGAGGAGATCAAGCAGGCGCGCAGCGAGTACCACAAGCTCGAGTCCGAGCTGGAGGCCATGAAGGGCAAGGAAGGCCATTACTACGTGGCCGCCTACGAACGCAAGTCCGAGGCCGTGGCTGATCAACGCAACAACGGCGGCGAGCTGTCACTCAAGCAAGACCACCACCGCGAGCTGAACCCCATCACTCGGGCCGCCCTGGGCCGCCTGGAGGAGTCGATGGCTGCCACCATGCGTGGAGCCGGTAACGTGGAGGCGCTACGTGACGCCAAGCGAGCCATGTATCAGATTTTCCTGACGCAGCTCCCCGACCGCTCGGCGATGAAGCGCGAAGCCAAACGTAAAAACGTCGCTGGTTTTGACCGCGACATGAAGCGCAACATGGCCCAGTCGATGATGACGGACTCGTTCTACCTGTCTCGTCTCAAGCACATGGACGACGTGATGGGTACGCTGAACGCGGTGCGCACTGAAGCCCGTGAGAGCGGCGACGCGCATCTGCAGGAGGTCGGTGAGGAACTCGCCCGCCGCCAAGCCAAGTCCATGGAGTTCGTTGATACCCCACTGCAAGACAAGGCCAGCGCCTGGACGTACTTCGCAACCTTGGGGGCCTCACCCGGCTTCCTGCTGTCGAACATGCTCCAGCCTTTCATGGTATCCGCGCCCATGCTGATGGCTCGCCACTCGGGCAGCATCTCCGCCATGGGTAAAGCCTGGGCTGAAGTGGCTGCGCTCACCAAGTCATCGCTGGGCACCAACAAACGCGGCGAGATCCGCTACACCGACGCCCCCTTCACCCCTGGTGAGAAGGTCATGTTGGACGCGCTGAAGGCGCAACGACTCATCACCACGACGCTGACCCACGATCTGACCACGATCGCCGACGGCGGCAAGGCTGCCAAGTGGGCCCAACGCGTCGCGGCGCCCGGCCACTACATCGAAGTGCTGAACCGCATGAGCACCGCCCTGGCGGCCTACCGCCTGGAGCTGGCCAAGACTGGCAACGAAGCCATGGCGCAAAGCTACGCCGAACGCGTGCTGGCCGACACCCACTTCGACTACTCGACGGAGAACTCACCCTACTGGATGAAGCCCGGTGCGGTGCCCGTGGGCAAGCTGCTGTTCCAGTTCAAGAAGTACCAAGCGGCCATGATCGCGCTGTACGCTAAGAACATCTCCCACGCACTCAAGGGTGAAACCCCTGAAGTACGCCGTGAAGCCCGTCGCACGCTCCTGGGGCTGTTCGCCACCACTGGCGCAATGGCTGGCTCCTTCGGTCTGCCGGGTATGGGTGCGGTCATGATGGTGGCCAACCTGATCGCCAAGGCGTTCGGGGACGATGACGATGAACCGTTCGACGCGGAAGTGGAGTACCGCAACTGGTTGGTTGATGTGGTCGGCGACAAGACTGTCGCGGACGTTCTGGTCAAGGGGCTGCCGACGCTGCTGGGCGCTGACCTCTCCAAGAAAATTGGTTCGGGCGACTTGATCCCGAACCCTGACGTGGGCAACTCCAAGAACTCCCGCGACGCCTACAAAGAGCTGCTCGCCAGCTCGGCCGGTCCGTTCCTGGGGGGCATCCTCCCCCGCTGGTTCGACGGCGTGGACTTCATGATGAAGGGCGACGTGACCCGCGCGGCGGAGTCGTTCCTGCCGAAGATGCTGGCTGATCCGGTGAAGGCTTGGCGCTTTGGTAACGATGGGGTGACGACCCGCCGCGGCAACGTCATGGTTGGCGCTGACGAGCTGTCTTCGTGGGATCTGTTCCTCCAGGCTTCCGGTGTTACCCCCATGGAAATGTCCGATGCCTACGACGCCCGCAACGCGATCGAGAACCGCAAGCAGGCCATCAGCTCCAGGGCTCAGACTTTCAAAGAGCAGTGGGCCACCGCTTTCAACAAGGGCGACACCGACAAGACATCCTCGCTCCAGGATCGACTGGCCAAGCTCAACGAGTCGCGCACAGCGAGCGGGTTCAAGCCTATCACCTACAGCGAACTGCTCAAGGCGGCCAAGACCCAGCAGGACGTGAACCGCAGCTACCAGACGACTGGCGGGGCGGTCGGCAAGAACGCGAAGCTGGCAGAGCAGGCTCGGTTTGCGCAAGAGGAATAAAAAAAGCCCCGGCGAACCGGGGCTACCAACCAACAGAAAAGTGTCGTTACTCTACCACACCCTGATTGAGCATGGCTTCCACCTCGGCGACGAGCGGTAGCGCCGCCTCCAGGGTGGGACTGATGTGACCCTCACTGTTGGTGAGGTCCTGCAAGATCACTTCGATTTCCTCGATCACTTGACGGCTTTCAGTTGCGCAACCGACTCCATCGCAGAGGTCTCCCCAGCCGTAGCGAGTAGGTCGATTTTGTAACACCGGCTTGGTGCTGTTGCGTAGTCGTTGGTGCCCTTACCGAGAGAGAAAGGCGCGACTTGCAACGAAGCCCACTGGCGCATCACCAGCTCCCCTGTCATCTGGCGGTAGTCCGCTTGGTTTTCTGAACACCAATGACGGATAACGCTGATCGGCAAGTACAACGTACCGGTCTGTGAGATGACACGCCCGACAAGTTCACCTCTTGGAGCGTGAAGAACATGAGCCTTCCCTGCGGCGCCGCCACGAGCGTCCCCCTCACGGTCAGTTACGAGGAATCCCGAGGACAGCTGGTTAACCATGGTGCCGAACTGCTCCAGCACGCTGGTCTCGTTCTCACCCATCAAGTCGCGCATTGTACGCACCTGACGAATGGCCCAATCCAGCAATTTACCGAGGTCGAACTTGATGAGCCCCAGCTTTTTGGCCAGGGTAAGCCCTGTCACGATGGCGCTCATGCCGGCGGCCCAGAACCGCTCATCCTGGTTAATGCCTGCACGGGTAGAAATCAGGTCGCGCACTTTGACGAGGGTATCCCGCACCGTGGATTCGTTCTCCACGATGAACTTGATGTACTCCCGTCCAGCAGCACCCCAGCAGTTGGTGGCCTTACCGAACACGCGATCCGCTTCGACCTTCGACATGACGTTGGCTGGACGTTGGAACTTGAACTCAAAGACTCGAGCGATCTCAGGGTTCGCGTTGGCCTTCGCCGCCGCCAAGGTTGACTGCGCCGAGCGGTTGGAGGTACTGGCCATGATGGTGTTCCAGCCGTACACGTTGGTGCGCAGCCCGCCATCACCTGTGGCTCCAATGCGACCCTGCCCCTGAGAGAAGGTGTACACGAGGTCTGACAGCTCCAGGCCCTTCACGTTGGTCATCTCATCGAGCAGGATAGGGAGGCTCCCCATCAGGCCGATGTAGGCAAACAAACCCTTCGTGGTGGCTTGCTGCTTCGTGATCATCAGGCGCCGCGGGTCCCCGTAGAGGCCTAGGCCCACCATGCCCGCAGTTGACTTACCCAGGCCGGATTCTGGGCTGTAGGCGTTCACCACGCAGCCCGCCATCGTGTTACCCAGGAACTTCACCAGCGGAGCGCCGAAGGCGGTGCCCAGCATCCATTGGTACTGCTCGTTGTTCGGGCGGTTGTACGCCGTGTCCACAGCAGCAACCCAATCTTCAACCGCACCCGCGGGCTCGAACGCTTCGAGAAAGGTCAAGGCGTCACCCTGGACCCGCACGCGCCGCTCGCCTTCTTTGGTGAACAGGGTATCCCCTAAGAGGAACCCGCCATCCTTCTGCCAGCCGAACGTCTTGTAAGCCGCCACCTCATCGGTGGATGCCTTCAACGCGCTGAACCAATCGGTGATGTATGCTTCCATTGACTTCTTCGTTCCGTAATTCGAGACCACACCCTCCCGCCCAAACGCGGCGAACAGGTCCCGGCCGCCGGTACTGATGGCTTCAGCCGACACTTCAAAGCGTCGGTATTTGCCCATGCGCTCCCGGCTGATCCAGGTGGTGCCCACGCTGTCGGTACGGTGGTGCGTCTCGGGCCAGATGAACTGGTTGAGGAACGCAATGTCAGTCAAAACACCTTCGTGGTCCTTCTTCCATTCACACAGCGCATCGTTCTTCCAGGTGTACTTTTCGCGCATCGACTCGGGCAGCTTGGGAATATCGGTGACGATCTCGGGAGAGTCGTCGGCCAATTCTTCCTCGATCACGTCCGACTCCGGCACCACGGTTCCTAACTGGATCGGACTTTTGATCTTTCCAGCGAACTTGCAACCGGCGCAGCCGGCAGGGTTGGCCTGCTCGAACTTAGAGCACGTCGTGGGGCCAGCGGGCCATTGGTCGATCTTCTGCTGCGTGGCTCCGGCTTCGTAGGCCGGGTGGCCTGCGCTCCACTCGTGGCAGAGACGCTCACCGTCGATCACGAACTTGACAACACCCAGGCAGGCGTACCACAGGGGCTCCGACACATCCCCAAGGGAGTTGCGAAAATCCCGGATCTGTTGACACTTGTCCGCCACTTCCTCGCCGGAGGCCGGGGGGTACTCGGTGCCAGCGCTCAGGTCGCTGTTCAGATCACTGGTGACGCGGGGCTCGTGGACCTTCTGGATCGTCAAGCTGTGAGACTTGAACAACGTCATGAGGTGGTCTGCGAAGGCCGCCGCGTCGAGCTGGGCCGGAACATCACCCAACACCTTGACTACCTTGGGGGTGTCGCGCTTGCGGTTGTACGTGCCAACCGGGCGCAGGATGGAGGCGATGTCGGTGGTGCGGGATGGGTCGTGCTTGATCTTGAAGTGCTCAACGACTGCGCGGAACACGCGGGCCAGTCGGCGCCATTGGGTGGCAGGCACATCGGCGTTGAACACCCAGTAGCAGTGAACGCCGTACCCAGAGCTGACCAGCAGGGGGCGGGGCAGTTGGGTCTCGTTGCACATGCGGAACACTTCACTGATGGCAGTGCGAGCGTCCGGGTAGTCCTTCTTCTCACCACAGTCCAGGTCGAGCCACAGGCTTTTGGCCCATCCGGCGTTGTCCTGGGTGCGGTATCGGCGCTTGGGGCGACCGTTGTCGTAGGTCTCGCCGGTCTCTACAAACGCTTCTTTGAACGACGCGCAAGCATGGTAGACAGCTTCTCCCTTGGCATCGGCTTGCTCGGCAATGTCGGCCGCGATGCTGGCTGATTCTGTTGGCTTATGAATCCACGGTTTATCCTCCGCTCTCTTTATGGCTATGAACTTGAACCCCTGCTTAGGCAGGATGTGTGAAAGAAATGCTGCTGTTTCCAAGCTACCCCCGAGGCGAGCCGCATAGGCTAACGTATGACACGCCCTGTTGCAACGACAACCGGGGACGACAAGTCAAGGATTACTGGTTAGCAACCTTGTTCAAAGACTTCATGAGGACCTTTTTGAGTTCCTCGTTTCTGCTTTTCTCGTCAGTGTCTCGAGCCGCGGGTAGCGGCAGCATTTTCAGTTCCACCGCAAGCGCAACGGCTTGCAGCAGGCGCTCCACCTTGGGACGGCGGAGCTTGTGGATGGGGTGCCCGTTGACCCAACTGCTCACGGACACACGGCTGACCTGGAGGAAAGCGCCAAACTCAGCCTGGGTGATACCCGATGCTTTGAGAATGGAGAAGTCCATCAGGCCCTCCAGATACGGACACCTTTGCGAACGCCGGAGTCGGAGCGTTCTTCCACGTAACGTGTGACCAGCTTGATGCCCGCGCGGCGTGCGTAGGAGGCGGCTGCTCGTTGGATGCGCTTCACATCTTCGCGCTTAGTGGCCAGCTCCAGGTAGCTGTGGCCCTCGGCGGCGTTCTTCAGATCCCCGAAAGAGTAGCGTGGGGTCCGGCCGGCGGATTCAACTTTGGGGATCGGGATGTTCTTGTCGATTTGTACTGCCATGATGTTCTCCAAAAAGACGGGCCCGAAGGCCCGCCGTGGTGTGGGTAGGGGTTAGTCGTCCAGCTCGCCGAGCACATCGTCCAGCTCGGACTCCAGGCTGTTCTCGACCACCTTCGCCTTGGGCTTGGCCGCGGGCTTGGCTTCCACGACTTCAGCCACCTCGTCTTCGCTGACGGCCGGCTTGGCCTTCGCCTTGGGCTTCGGAGCTTCCTCCACCTCGTCCTCCGCGGGGGCAGCCTTGACCTTCGGCTTCGGCTTCGGAGCTTCCTCCTCCGCGGGGGCAGCCTTGGCCTTCGGTGCCGAACCCTTCAGCTCGCTCACGGAATCGTCGTCCGCAATATCCACAGGGGCTTCGCCGGGCTGGCCCAGGATCGACTTGATGACGTCACTGCCAACAACGTCTTGCACTTGGTCAAACTCCTCTTGGCTCAGGAAGGACAGCGCCTTGAAGGTCAGCTTCGGAGTAGCCGCTTCGCGGTCGAAACCCAGCTTGGTCAGCACGGCGTTGTAGGGCACGTTGCGCTTGGCCAGGGTCGTACCATAGTCAGCTAGGGGCTTCAGCGATGCTGGCGGAACGCGCAGCAGCATGGGGGCTTCCATGTCGTCCACGTTGGCGATCGCCACGCGGCGGCTGTCAGAACAAGCCTTCAGCTTCTTGCCGGACTCGTCGATCTTGGAGCCCCATTGGTTCTTGGGGCAGGCCGCGCACTTCTTGGATTGCGGCGATTCCACAGAGCTGTCCGGGGCGGTGCCGTCGTGGCTGAAGCAATCAGGCTTGCCATCCGAACCATCCACGTAGCCCTTGGCGTACCAGACTTTGGACAGGCCAGCGTTGGCCTTGAGCAGCACCACGTTGATGGAGGTGGCCGGTTCGTCCTGGTCCGAGGGGTTCATCACCATCTCGCGCTCGCCGCCCTTCACCACGGTGAAGGTCTTGCCCTTGATGGACATGACGGCGAAGCCACCGCCGCCCACGTTGGCGGTCAGTTCGGAGGCCAAAGCCTTAGCGGCTTCGGGGTTCAGGTATGCGGGCAGCTTGGCGGATTCAAAGGGGACGATTTGGGTCATGTTGGTTTCTCCTGTTGGTCAGTTGTTGCGGTTGTGGCAGCCGATGCGGACAGTGCGGTCAGCATGCTCAACCAGGGTTTTCAGCGTATCCAGCTTCTGAATCACGGTGCCGTCGGTGTGGTCCACCAACACGCGGCCGATCAGCTCCGCCAATCCAAACAGCACTTCGGGGGTCTGAAACCCTTTGTTGCTGATCGCATCTCCGGCGGTACGCCACACGCCGGCGATTTTTTCTTTGTTCACAGAAATTTCCATGGGGGGCTCCTATTTGCCACGCCGCACACCGACGACCACTTCGGCGCTGTAATTCAGGCCGGGTGGGAGGTCCTCGTTGGCGGTTTTGTACTCCTCCACAGCCTTCTTGGAGGCGCGGAGGTCTGCCAGTTCCCAGGCGTTGTTCGCAAGGATGAACGCCCGGAAGACTTCACGGTCAGCCACTGTACAGCTAGAGCGCGTCGAGCGGTAGCAGGTGCCAGCAGCGGTACGAACCGACTCGGTGCCCGTTTCCTCGAAGTGGTTGAGCATCACGCCCTCCACCTTCTTGAGCAACTCCTCGATTCGCTCGATTTTGCCGTCGTACTCGGCCTTGATAGTGGCCTTCTTGTCACGCAGGGCGACGTACTTCTCGACCAGTGTGTTTATGTTCATGGGATACCTTTCGTTGGTTGGTGCGTTAATTATAGTGTGAGACTAACAGCATGTCAAGTCAGTTGTCTCTCATTTCACTTTTTATCAAGTCTAACAGAACGCCTTGCATTTCTCCGCGGTGTTCTAAGCGATTGTACATCTTCCGTTCTACATTACTACCCTCCAAATGAATGATGTGCTGGTGCAATGTTTGCCCCTGACGGGTGATTCGGCCGCACGCCTGCTCGTAGACGGAATAGTCATTCGTTGGTATGTACCAAGTGATGACGTTCGCCCTCGTTAGCGTGAGCCCGTGGGCCATACACTTCGGGTGAGCTACTAACACCTGGAGCCCGTTAGCAGTGTTCTGGAACTGGCTGAAGATCGTGTCACGTTCGGCCTTCGGGGTCTCCCCGTGGACCACGCCCACTTCATACCCATCGGCGCGGAGTTCTTCCGCGATCCGCTCCAAGCCGCCTGTCAGTGGTACATAGACAATCACTTTTCCATCGGCAGACTCAATGATCTCTTTGACTGCAGCGATCCGCTCCGGGGTGGGGAGAATCATCCGGCCACCGTCGTCTTGGTACGCCACGCCACACGCCACTTGGACGAGCTTCATGGTCTTGACCGCCTCGTTGATTGCAGTCACTTGTCCGCCCTCAAACTCCGCCCGCAGCGAACGCACCATGTCCTCGTAAGCCTTCTTCTGTTCAGTGCTCATCTCCACATGGCGGGTGGAGAACGTGCAAGGCGGCAAGTCCAGGCACTCCTCGCGCTTGAACAGGATCGACGGCTGCATCGCCTCTTTGACGATGTGCGCCGCGTTGTCCCTGGGGGCCCACTTGAACTGGTTGATCTGGCGCATCACGAGGTCACGGAACCTCGAGAAATACTTGGGCACCTTGTCTGGTGCGATCAGCCGGCACTGCGCCCAGGCGTCCGTGGGAGCCTTCGGCGTCGGAGAACCTGTCATGCCCCACACCCAGCGGCGGCTGGTGCAGAGGGAGTTGAGCGCCTTCCAGCGATCGGTGCTGGAGTTACGGAACTCAGCCAGCTCATCCACGATCACCGCGTCGATGTCGTCGCGGGCCTTGAGGTCGTCCAGTAGAACTTTCACCCCGTCGTGGTTGATGATGTACACGTCCACGTCTTGGGCCAGCAGCTTCTGCCGCTTGGCTTTCGACCCATGGAGCACAGCGCACTCCAGATGAGGGAAGTGGTTGAAGATTTCATCAGCCCACACTCGGTCCAGGGTGGACAGGGGGGACACCACCAACACCTTACGGCACAGGCCTGCTTTGCGAAGGTAGTCCACCGCCCACAGCACCGAGAGGGTCTTGCCGGAGCCGATCTGGTTCAGAACGAACGCACGACTGTGCATCGTCAGAAACTCAGCCGTCACAGCTTGGTGCTCGAACGGCTTGTAGCGCCCAGACCACTCGTAGTAGTGGCGGATCGGGAAGGGCACCTTAAAGCCAATGTTGTTGAGGACTTTGACTTCCTCGTCCTTGTGCGGGACCGCCACCAGGGTACGACCCTTGTAAACGAACGTCTTGGCTGTAGGAATAATCGTGGTGATCCGCTCAGGGTCGCGGCTGTTGATCACCACCTTGCGGTGTTTCTTAGAGATCAGCATTGCAGAAAATTAACCATGGCTCGCGCCGATTCTTCGTTGTGGAACGGGCCATAGACTTCAGCCTCGCCGGAAGCCCACCACACCACGTAATACTCGCGGCTAACAAACGGCCACTTCCAGGCCCACACCCGTTTATAGAACAAGATCATAGTCGGAACCCGTCCATCGTAAAACCTCCACAGCTCTTGCGGCGTCTCCGCCATTCGGGACAGGAGTGCCTTTGACCCCCACGACTCTGCGGTTTGGTAGAACTCCCACTTCGTCATACCGACATCCTCATCGCCACCGAGATGGCTTGGATGTGCTGCCGAAATCGCTCTGGGTCCGAAGTATCAATCGCAGGGATCTTGAACAAAATCGGGTCCTCCTTCGGCTCCTTGGTGCGCACCAGTGCCACCAGCAGTACGTCCCTAACGAGGTCCTCGCGGGTCCGTACCTGGAACCCGTTTCTGTGAGCGGGACCTATCAGCTCGAGCCGGAGCTGGTCCTCCGCGCTCCAATGAATAATAGCCATGCGAACCCGGCCTTTCTGTCGTACTACAAACTGTTATATAATGCGCTCCGATTCCCCGATAGCTCAGTTGGTAGAGCGACGGACTGTTAATCCGTACCTCGCAGGACATTATCTATTGTCCTGGACGATTCCATCAAATGCCCCACTTTTAGGTGGGCGTATCGACGAACCATCTGTACCGATTTCCAGCCGCCCATTTCCTGGAGCGCGTACATCTGCACCCCTGCCTGAGCCAGCCACGAAGCCCATGTGTGCCTCGTCGCATCGTGCCACCGGAACCCCACTATCCCTGCCCGCTTCAAGGCGTCCTGCCATGCCCTGGTGTTGACGTTGCGCACCGGCTTGCCGCAGTAGGTGAAGACCCACCGGTGGTGCTTGCCTATCTGCTTCGTCAGGACGGACATGGCCACGTCGTTCAGTGGGACCCCGAGGGGCTCACCGTTCTTCGTGTCGGGCACATACAGCGCCCTGGCGTCCATGTCCACCCAATCCCATTGCATATGCTTGACGTTGCCCTGGCGTAGACCGGTGGCGAGTGCGAAAAGGAACATATCCGCGGCGTGCGGTTGCAGCTCCTGAATCAGTCGCTGCACCTGTTCTTTCGTCAAGCTCCGAATTCTCCGCTTGGGCTCCGGGTACGTCTTGAGCGCTGGCATCGCGTCCAACCACCCCCACTCTCGTTGCGCGGCTCGCATGATCGCTCGGATGAGCGCCACATACCGGTTACGGGTGGCAGGGGTGTTCTTCTGCTCTACCACTTTTCGCACCATGTCTCGGGTGATGTCCCTGAGGCGGCGACCTTCAAGATGCGGGCCCAACCAATCCAGCTTTGCCCTGTCGCCACGGATGTCTGCCTTCTCACTGCGTTCATCCAACCACTTCTGTGCTGCTTCTTCCCACCGGTAGGTTTCCATCAGGCTCCTGTTCCGGCCGGGTTCGCGTTGTAAGGGTAGCTCAAAGTCCGTTCGCTTTGAAGTAGGCCCGCACGTCTTCCGCGCTGGCGGCCAGGATGTAGTGCCCGCCGGCCATCTCGATTTCGCGCTGGCGGTCCTTTTGGTTGGTGGACTGCTCGCCCTTGGGGGCTTTGGCCTCGATGGCCACGGGAGTCAGCTTGTAGAACCCCACGAAGTCGGGGATGCCGTTGACACCCATGGGTCCCATCTTGATCGGCATGTACATCCACCCAGTGATCACTTCCGGCGCTTGCTTGGCGCCGGCGAACCACACGCCCTTGGAGGTGAGGAACTTCTTGATGTCGTCCTTCACCACGCCCTCGGGGGTGCGTGCCATCAGTGGAACCTCTCATACTGCAGGTCCGCCACGTCGATGCCGTTCTCCTGGAGGCGACGCACGCACTTCTCAGCAAACAACAGCGCGAAGTCCAGACGCCGGGCCAGATCGCGCTCAACATCCGTGGCATCGTTGCTGTTGTAGACCCGGTTGAGGGTCTCCTCGTCGGAGTAGTGTTCGGGCCTCATTTCGAGGGCCTTTTGTTCTTCGAGCGGTTGACGGCCGCAGGCACCACCTGGAGGTTGCTCTTAGCCGTGTAGCTTCCACCCAGGGCCAGTTGCTGTTTGTGGTCCACCTCCATGCCGTCACCCTTGTGGACTTTACCCTCGCGCATCATTTCGCGGCGGGCTCGGTTGCGGGCCACTCGCTTGGCGACCTCATCAGGCTCGGCCTGATGCTTCTTGTCGTAAGCGGTGTACTCATTGCCTTTTTTCGCGGTCATCGCTTTTCCTTCCAAAATTCGCAGTTGGCCCTGCCAACAGGACACCAACCATTACATAATCCAGATGGCCTCGGCACCCACTTGTCGTTCTCGAATGCGTACTTCATACGCTCAACTCGCGGGGCGAACTCTTGCCAGATCCCACTGATGTCATCGCGGGTGAATTTCTCCCGGTCGATCTTCTTGTCCGGCAACCAAACAAACCCCGTGGTGATCTGATCCAGGTAGGGCTTGTGGTGGAACAGCAGTGCAGCAAACAGTTGGAGCTGCGTGCTTTCAGGCTTACGCTTGCCGGTCTTGTAGTCCAGCGCGATGGCCTTGGTGCCACGCTCCACGGAGTAGTCCACGATCCCTCGGCACCATGCCGACTTGTCGAACCACTTGACCGGCTGGAACGACTTGTTGATCGCCAACTGGAGTTCCGCGGATCGTTTGCCGGGCACGACCATCAGCTTCTGCGCAAGCGGCTGCCACTGACTGTACTTTTCAGGTAACGGCTGCTGCTTCAAAACGGAGGTCTCGAAGGCTTCGTGAACAGCGTTGCCATGTGTAGCCGCTTCGTTCTGCGGCTCTGTCACCACCTTGGCCACTTTGGTTAGGTAGTGCTTGCGGGGGCACGTCTCGAACGACGTGAGGGAGCTGTAGCTCCAGGCAGGCATGTTAGCCATGGTTAGCAACTCGCTCCACCAGGGCCATGTACCCACAAGCGTCAACCTGTGAGTCACGGTGCATCGGCGTGTTAGCAAGCCGCGCAACCTTCAGCAACACCATCAAGTACGCCACGTCCTCGTAAGTCAGGGACCCGCTTGCCAGCCCGCGGGCCTTGAGGTAGTGGGTCCAGAAAGCGGCGATCGTTTCCAGGTTCTTGCCGGGGTTCCCGTAAGTCTGTTCACGATCGCCGTAGATCACTTGCCGGGCTTCGTCGAGGATGCTTTTTGAAACGCCTTGGAGAGCGCTGTCACCGGTTTGGGGTGCTCCACTTGCACCAGTCGCTTTCGTTTTGCGGGCGGCCGGTCGAGTACCGCCTTTGCCTCGGCCAAGTCCTTCTCGAGCTTGTCGTCCACTCGGCGCCAATATTCGTTGGCTGCCTCGTTTCGTTCTTTCCATGTCAGGTTGCCTTTCGATGCGATGAATTCATTGCGTTCACGCATCCATGCGGTCTGCGTTACGCGCTTGTACTGGTCGCGCTTGTCCGCGGTGAGAGGGTTCCCACGTACCAGCTCCTCCAATTGGATGGCCTTTGTGAGTCTCTCACGCTTCTCGCGCATCAGTTCGCGCTGATAGTCTACACGTTTGGATTGCGGAACGGCACGTCTTTTCTGTTGGGCCAGAGCGACGAGTTTGTCGAGTACCTCGGGGTTGGTGAGGCCCACATCCACCAGGGCATTGAGCGGCTCTAGCGCCCCACCAAACAACATCGGGGTGTCGTCCCAGTTGACCACAATGTCCTTGATCTGGGCGACCCGTCGCACAAAGGCCGTGGAGCTGATCAACAGCGAAAGGCCGGCAGCAATTTTCGTTTTATCCATAACATCACCTGTACTCCTAAAAGGAATATGTATATTACGACTATAGGTTAGCCGTGTAAAGTCTACTTGCAGTACCCGTAACGCTTTGCGTGGTCGCCTTCGCTCCAGGTGATCAGCTCCGGCCACCACTTCGGCGGCTGGCGCATCCGGTCGTTCAGCACCTTGGAGAAATCATCCACGTCGCTGGTCGGGATGGAATAGGCCAATTCGTCATAGACCTCCAAGCCGGGGCGGAAACCAGTCTCCTTGAACACATCAAACGCCACGTCGTAGATCACGTCGCGGGCCAGGGCTTGCACGATGTTTTCCACCGCCTTCGGGCCGGTGATCCGTGCCTTGTGGCGGCCTTCGCCGTAGAACAGGCTGTACTTCTCCCGGCCATCGTTCCACACACCGTCACGCTCCTTGTGTAGCCCTGGGTAACGGATCAATCGGCCGCTGGGCAGGCGGAAACCCTCAGAGCAAGTCTTGACCAACCCCCACGGGTCCACGTCAACTTCCGCGCCTTCGATCACGGCGAGCAGGGCTTTGCCCGAGGTTTTCCACCCAGCCACGATCTCAGCGTAGGCCGCCCGCCACGTAGAGACGGCGCTCTTAGACTCCTCGTCGGAGAGGCGGAGGCCACCCATAACGCGGGCGACTTTTTGGAAAGTCGAAGGCCCTGCGCCAAAACCAAGCCCCAATTGACAGTTGGAGACTAGCTTACCTTCACAAGTGAAACGATGTCGGGGTCCGCACTCGAGCAAGTCCCATACACGCCTTTGGGTTTGCAGGACGGCTGCGCCCAACGCTCCACGATTTGTTCGGCGGTCAGCCCCTTGGATAGCAGGCTGCGCAGAGTGTTGTCCGCGTACCTCACTTCCGGGTGGTTCAGTCTGAATTCGTGGAAGTCCCTCGATCGGCTGCGCCGCTGGTTCGCTACGTTCTGCTTGCGCGTCACCCACCGCAAATTGCCCGGTTCGTAGTGGCCGTTGTTGTCGATCCGATCCAGCTCCTTCGTCCGCTCCAGGCCAAGGTTGTTCATCACCCACACAGCCGCTGCGGCCACCGTTGGAAACATGAACTCCACCCCCCGACCCCCGTACCGATCGTAACCCTGGTCGTTCGGGTTG
>Ga0228700_1000261_pt1 | contig 51464 bp, 51 predicted proteins | sample McNCre317_Aug_MG_FD_178019 | JGI IMG/M metagenome (GOLD analysis project Ga0228700, IMG submission 178019) | Freshwater microbial communities from McNutts Creek, Athens, Georgia, United States - 3-17_Aug_MG | ecosystem: Environmental > Aquatic > Freshwater > Creek | place: USA: Georgia...
CTTGCTCATGGTGTTTTATTTAGAAGATTGAACAGCAGACACCGCGGCACGCAAAGCCAGCTCGTAGCTGTCAGCGCCAAAGCCACAAATTTGGCCTTTCACAATTTCAGCGAACACTGATTTGTGGCGGAATTCTTCACGCGCGTGAATGTTGGACATGTGCAACTCAACCACTGGGCAAGTCAACACAGCCAAAGCATCGCGAATGGCGTAGCTGTAATGGGTCCAGGCGCCGGCGTTGATGAGCACGGCGTCTACGTTGTCAAAGTAGCCTTGATGAATGCGCTCGCACATGTCGCCTTCGTGGTTGGTCTGATAGCACTCCACTTCAGCGCCCAACGATTTGCCCAATGTGTGCAAATTGGCATTGATCTCATCGAGGGTGATGGTGCCGTATTGCTTGGGGTCGCGTTTGCCAAACATGTTGTGGTTCACGCCGTGGAGCATCAAGACTTTCATATGCAACTTCCCTTGAGAGTTTTTATATTCATTCAACAAAAAAAGCTTCGCCGCACTCAAGCGGCGAAGCATCATGCAAGCAATTACTTGGCTTTCTTAGCAGGTGCAGCTGAACGCACTTTGTCGATTTCAGCTTGCAACTCTTTGACCAAGTCTTGGCCCACGGCCACGCCATGCTTGGCGGTCACTGGACGCATCTTGTCACGCAAGATGGCCATTTCAGACTCAGGCAATTGGGTCACTTGCATGCCATTTTTCTTCAAATTGGCCAACAAGCTGGCTTCCAAGTTACGTGCAGTGTCGCGTTGGAACTTGGCAGACTCAGTCGCCGCATCAGCCACCACTTTTTTCTCAGCAGCGCTCAAGGTGTCCCAGAACTTTTTGCTGATGATCACAGACTGTGGGTTGTATTGGTGTGCTGTCAACACCATGTGTTTTTGCACTTCATACAACTTGGCGCTGTTGATGGTGGGGATGGGGTTTTCTTGGCCGTCCACAGCACCTTGCTCCAAAGCGGCATACACCTCTGGCCATGGCAGTGGTGTGGGGTTGGCGCCCAAGGCCTTGACCCAATCCACGTTGATTGGGTTAGGAATCACGCGCAACTTCAGGCCTTCGATGTCAGACACTTTGTTGATGGCGCGCTTGCCGTTGGTGATGTGACGGAAGCCCAACTCGTAGTAAGCCAAACCGATCAAACCTTTTTCTTCCAACTTGGCATGCATTTTTTTGCCAAAAGGACCGTCCACCACAGCATCCGCTTCTTTGGTCGTGGCGAACATGAAGGGGAAGTCGAACACGCCAAATTCTTTGACTTGGCTGGCGAAGATGCCAGAGTTCATGGAGGCCATTTCCAAAGAGCCGCCTTGAATGGCTGACACGTTGGCTTGGTCGCTGCCCAAAGTGCCACCGGGGAAGATGTTGACTTTGAGTTTGCCGCCAGAGTTTTTCTCAACGATTTCTTTGAATTTCTCCATCCCTTGCACGATGGGGTGACCCGCAGTGTTCTGGTTGGCGAACTTGATGGTTTTCACTTGTGCCGAAGCGATGCCCATGGCGGCCATGGCCACAGTCGCGATCACGGTCTTGATAAATACACGTTTCATGTCAGTGTCTCCTGATGAACTTTGCGGTCGTACGCCAAAGATGGGTTTCACGGTCTGGCGTACCCGGACAGACCGTGAAAAAGAAATTAATAAAGCCAGCGTGCAGGCACCATCACGATGGATGGGAACAACACCATCAAGAACATGACGATGAATTGCACAGCCATGAACGGCATCACACCACGTGTGACGTCATCCATGCGCATACGGCCCACACCCGCCACCACGTTCAGCACAGTGCCCACAGGCGGTGTGACCAAACCGATGGAGTTGTTGATGATGAACAACACACCGAAGTACACAGGGTCAATGCCAGCGGCTTTGACGATGGGCATCAACACTGGGGTCAAGATCAGGATGGTTGGCGTCATGTCCATCGCGGTACCCACGATCATGCACAAGACCATGATGGCTGCCATCAACATCGTGGGGTTGCCCAACAAAGGCTCAAGCAAGCTCACCACTTGTGCTGGCAAGTTCGCCACGGTGATCAACCAAGCCGACACCATCGCTGCGGCCACCAAGAACATGATGACGGCGGTCGTTTTTGCAGCCATGCGGAACACATCAAACAACTGTGACCATGTGAGTTCACGGTAAATCACACCGGCCACAAACAAGGCGTACACCGCAGCGACCACGGCCGCTTCTGTGGGTGTGAACACCCCCATGCGCAAGCCCACCAAGATGATGAGTGGCAGCATCAAGGCCCAGCCTGCTTCACGCATGGCCGCAAACACTTCTGCCCCTGTCTTGCGTGCAGGAGGTGTCAAGTCTTCTTTGCGTGTGCACCACCACCATGTGGCCCACAAACCAGCAGCCAACACAATGCCAGGAAAAATACCAGCCAAGAACAACTTGCTGATCGACACGTTGGCCGCGACGCCAAAAATCACAAAGCCAATCGAGGGGGGAATGATGGGGCCAATCACACCGCACGCGGCAATCAAGCCACCGCTGCGTGCTTTGTCGTGACCTGCTTTGACCATCATGGGCAAGAGCAAGGCTGTCAATGCCGCCGCATCTGCCACCGCAGAGCCAGACAAGGCGGACAACAAACAGGCCGCCACAATCGTCACGTAACCCAAGCCGCCACGGATGTGGCCGACCAAAGCCATCGCGAAATCGACGATGCGACGTGACAAACCACCGGTGTTCATCACCTCACCCGCCAACATGAAGAAAGGCACAGCCAAGAGCGGGAAGCTGTTGGAGCCTTCGATCACGTTTTGCGCCAAGATTTGCGCATCAAACATATCCATGTGCCACATCAACGCGGAGCCACACAGCAACAAAGAAAAAGCGATCGGCACACCCAGCGCCATGGCGGCGAGCAAGGAGCCCAAAAATACAGCGATAGTCATGATTGAATTCCTTGGGGTTTACTTGAGGGGGGCGGGAACGTCGATGGGTTCTTCTTCAGACTCGCGAACACCGATCAACTCACTGTCAGCCAACTCACCGCGCATCAAACGCAGCAGATGGTCAATCAAAATCAAAGCGCCTGATGCAGCCAGCACCATGCCACAGGCATAGAAGATGCCCATGGACGCTTCCATCACTGCACTGGTGGATTCCCAATTGATGATGGTTTGATCCAGCGAACCTTTGAACAGCAACCAGCACACAAACAGCATCAAGCCGTGGCCAATCACCAGAAATATTTTTTGCCAACGCACAGACAACATGGACACGATGGTGTCAGAGCCCAAATGCGCGCCGTCTTTCATCGCCACAATGGCACCTAAGAAGGTGACCCACACAAACAACCAGCGTGACAACTCTTCCGACAAGGTGATGCCTGAGTTAAAGGCGTAGCGCATCACCACGTTGCCAAAAACCAAAACCACCATCACGGCGAGAGCAACAGAAATCACCAGTTCGAGAAACCGACAGTAGCGATCCAAAAAACGATTGAGCATTGGGAAGTCCTTGAAGAATATGGGCTGGAACAAAATGTACAAAACAGTTACTTTGTGACACGTTAGTGAAAACCCGCACTTAAATCTCGCATAGCCAACTACCTGCTATGCCAAATTTGAATAACTTACAAAACGAAGAACCATCTCCACCACGCTTTGGCGTCGTGCAGCCAAGGCTTTGGCGGTTTGGCCATTGCGTTTGAAGATCAAATCGAAGGTGTAACGGTTGGACACGTTGAAAAACGTCAACGCCGAAATGGATGCATGAATGTCGATGGGGTCCAAGCCTTTGCGAAACACCCCTGCTTTGACACCGCGCTTGTAAAGCGCTTCGATGGCCTGAATGACCGACACGTTGAGCTCTTGAATCAGCTTGCTTTGCGCCAGATACTCGCCGCGTTGCATGTTCTCGGAAATCACCAAACGCACAAAATCTTGGTTGCTGTGGTGGTGATCGAAGGTAAAGCCCACCAGCGCCTTGAGCGCCTCGACAGGTGACAGATCGGCCAAGTGCAACTCGGCTTCGGTGGCACGGATACGGCGATACGCATCTTCCAACACGGCCAGGTACAGGCCCTCTTTGCTGCCGTAGTAGTAATAAATCATCCGCTTGCTGGTGTGCGTGGCCGCGGCAATGGCATCGATGCGCGCACCCGCCAAGCCCTTGGCCGCAAACTCTTGTGTCGCCACAGCCATGATGCCCGCCATCGTCCGCTCGGGATCGTTGGTGCGCTTGGGCGCTTTGCGTGCAGAATGTACCGTTTCGTTCATTCATAAAGTATAAAGTGCAGAACGTGGCACATCGACACCAGAGGAACCCTAATAGGTCAATCCGCTGCAGACCAGGCCTGCTTTAAAAATTCCAAGCTCTGGCGCATGGCAAACACAGGATCCCCCTGAACCCCACACTCTGCACTGAGCAATCCACAGTAACCACTGCGCTTCAAGTGAGCGAAGAACTCAGGATAGTCATAGCTGCCAGTGCCTGGGTTCAAACGCCCAGTATCGGCCAAATGGATGTGCCGCACCCAATCGCCCTGCTCTGACAACGTTACCAAGGGCTCTTTTTCTTCATCCATGTGATAGAAATCAGCCAAAGCTCGCACCTCAGCTCGGTTCAATTGCCGAGCCAAACGCACACCATCGGTGACGCTGTTGACCAGGTTGGACTCTTTGGTGTTGAGCGGCTCAATCACCAGCGTCGTCCCCACACCTGCAAGCGCATCTGCGCACCATGACAGCGCATGTAAAAACTCATCCTCTGTTTGTGCTTGGGTCCATCCTGTTGGAATATTGCGCGTCCACCCACTGCCCAAGACCACGATGCGACTTTGCGCCAATGCCAGCACCTCAACCACTCGGTCAAAGTAAGCCCGGTTGCGAGACTCTTGTTTTTCGACCCCCACCAATCTGAAATCATGCGGGAACAAATAGCTCATGGCCAACGCGGGCAACGGCAAGTCACGCAGCTGCGCTTTGGCCTGTGCAAAGGCTGCGTCGTTTTCCAATTTCATCGGCACAAGCTGTGCCTCGATGTAGTTCAAGCCTGCTTGGTGCATGTCAGCCGCACGCTCCAGCGGGCCACACCAACCAATGGGTGGGTTAGAAGGTTGCATTAACAAGATCTTTCATGAATTCAATGGCACGGTGAGCGCTCGAATGACGTCACGGGTGTCTGGCCGAATGCCGCGCCACCATGCAAAAGCTTCTGCGGCTTGCTCAGCCAACATCCCCACGCCATCCGCTAAATGACGCACGCCTGCGTTTTGAGCCAATCGCAAAAACGGCGTCAGGCCTTTGGCGTAAGCCAACTCATATGCCAGAGCATCGGGTGCAAACACGGTGGCAGGAACGGCGGGTAATTCGCCACGCAAGCTGGCTGAAGTGGCATTGAACACCACATCAAACTGCATGTGTGCAAGCGCTGAATATTCAGAGGCTTGTACTTGTGTCAGGTCAGATTTGTGCTCATTAGCAATTGCAACCAGAGCTTCAGCCTTGGCAAAGTCTCTGTTAGCGATCACAAACAATTCTGGTTTTTCAGCCAAGAACGGAAGCAACGCGCCACGTGCAGCGCCACCTGCCCCCAACAATAAGACTTTTTTACCTTTGAGTGCATGTCCTAAGTTATGCACAACATCCCGAACAAGTCCAACACCATCAAAGTTTTCTGCGAGCACTTCATCACCCACAAACGACAAGGCATTCGCCGCCCCTGCGAGCTCGGCTGCGGCAGATCGTTTGGTTGCGTATCGAAAGGCGTCCAACTTGAAGGGTGCGGTGATGTTGATGCCTTTGCCACCTGTGGCTCGAAACTGGTCGACAGTTTCCTTGAACTGCCCTAGCGGGCCCAAGATTTTTGTGTAGTCCATATCTTGGGCCGTGCTCTTCGCAAAGCTCATGTGAATGAACGGCGACTTTGAAAAATCGATTGGATTGCCAATCACAGCGTATTTATGCGTCATCACAGTCACTTTGAAAACAAAACACCGTCAGATTGCAGCGCTGTAATTTGCTCGGTTGTGTAACCCAAGTTTTTCGCGACTTCAACGTTGTGCTGCCCCATATCGGGTGCCACTTGCTGCATGGGCACGTTGGTATCGCAGTCTGAGAAACGGAATGGCAAATTAGGCAAACGCAACTTACCGTATCGGGGATGGTCTTGTTCCAAAATCATGCCGCGCGCTTGAATTTGTGGGTCATTGATGACCTCATCAATGCGTTGTACTTTGGCGCTTGGAATGTCAATGCCATCGAGCAGCGTCAACACCTCTGCCACCGTTCGCGCAGCCACCCATGGCTTCACAATCGCCAGGATTTCTTCACGTCCTTGGTTACGTCCATTCAAGTTGTGAAATCTCGCGTCTTGCCCGAAACCTGCGGGGCCACCATGGGCTTCAATCAACTGTGCAAAACGAATCCACGCATCATCCACTTGGGCGGCAATCACCAAGTCACCGTCTTGGGCGCGAAACACCCCGTACAACGTGGAGGTAGGCATGTCGTGCCCAGTTTGTTGCGGCAGCACAGTTCCACCTGACAAGGTGTAGCACTGCACCGCGTATTCGTGCATAGACACCAAGGTGTCGTACAACGCCATGTCAATGTGTTGTCCTTTGCCTGAATGCACGCGCCCTAGCAACGCCGCATTGATGGCAGCCACCGCGTGAATGCCTGTGTACATATCGCCTAAAGAAATACGCAACAACGGTGGTGCTTCTCCGGGCACGCCCACCATTTGCATGATGCCGCTTTTGGCTTCCGCAATGAGTCCAAATCCCGCACGATGAGAATCAGGCCCTGTGTGACCATAAGCCGAAATAGAGCAATACACCAACTTTGGATTTCGGCTTGACAGCTCTTGGTACCCAAGGCCTAACTTTTCCAGCGCTCCGGGACGGTAGTTCTCAATGAACACGTCGGCACTGTCACAGAGCTTTTGCATGAACTCTTTGCCGCGTGGGTCTCTCATGTTCACACTCACCCCTTGCTTGCCCATGTTGAGCTGCAAAAAGTAACCGCTTTGCTGGTCATCAATCACATGTGAATGTTGACGACCTGCATCGCCTGAACCGGGACGTTCGACCTTGATCACTTCAGCGCCCATGGCGGCCAAACAGCGGCCCACGTAAGGCCCCGCCAAAAAGTGGCTGTAATCAATGACGCGAATTCCTTTGAGTGGTAAGTCTTGCATCAGAACGCTCCTGGGCGACGTGGAATCATGAGGCGATGTTCACCCTTGTGCACCACTTCACCATGTTGATTGATCAGCTCTGAAGGCAAGATCACGATGCCCCAGCCTGGGCGGCTTTTCGATGCGCGCAAACCTGTGACAGTGAACTTCACGTGCAGTGTGTCGTTGATCTTGATGGGCAACAAAAAGTCCCAAGTCCACCCCAATGACATACCTGGCAAGAAACGGTATTCGCTTTGGGTTTTCAAACCATCGGCAATTGAAAGTCCTAGCAAACCATGCGCCACGCGTGTCCCAAAGGGCGTGGTTTTGGCATAGTCTTCATCGATGTGAACAGGCGTGTAATCACCGGTCAGCACGGCATAGGCATTGATGCGTTCTTCCGTGACTTCATAAGAAGGGCTGATGCAAACGTCGCCGTCTTGGGCGTCATCCCAATATTTTTCCGGTGTCTTGAATTGAATGACAGGAGGCGTGAGTTTCATATCATTTACTTCGCTCGGGGATTAACGGATAGTGCTTGTGCGATGGTTCCTGGCGCAGCTTGAATCAACTCGACAGCCAGTCCATCTGGCAACTGAAGCCAATTTCTTCCTTGTGGCAACTGCGTAACACCCCACTTGTGAGCTTCAGCAATTGCACCTTCGAGGTCATCCACCATCACACCGAGGTGGCCTAACCAGCCAGAATCGTTCGACGGAGGCGCTTCAAAATCAGGCGTCGACATGAATTGCATGCCACCTATCGTCCAATATTGGCGTGGGTTGTCGGTTGGGCCATCGATTTCTCGCACATCCATACCCAGAACTTCATAAAAGAATTTGATGTGCCAATGGATGTCCTTCACACGCACGGCGACGTGTTCCACATAGGCTTTATTGGTATAAGTCATGCGTTTTCTTTCTTAGATGGAACATGGAACAACCCGCGCTCAATGCCTTTCATACAGGCCACAAGCGCAAGGTTCACGGGTGTAGGCACACCCAGCTTTGCCCCCCAACGCACAACAGCGCCGTTGACAAAGTCAATTTCGGTGATGGAGCCTTTTTCCAAGCTTTGCAACATGGAAGCTTTGAATTCATAAGGCAAACCTGCCGCAGCCTTGATCCAAGGTTGCTTAGGGTCGGTCACGCTCAGCGTGATGCCTTTGGCCTTGGCCACGGCCATGGCTTCAGCCACAGCGGCAATGGCGCAAGCTTCGACTTCTGGCAGTTGGTACAGCTCGCCATAGGTCAAACGGGTGATACCACTCAACGCGCCCGTGGCGACATTGACCAACAATTTGTCCCACATGGTGCCCATGATGTTTTCGCTGACATGGGTCAACAAACCCGCTTGGTTGAACACCTCGGCAATGCGCCTCACCCGGTCGGTCACTTGACCGTTGAGCTCGCCGATGTGGGTGTCTTTGCCTTGCGTGCCCGCAATGATGTGACCTGTGCCAATCATCACGCCGCCGGCGTAGGTCTTACCGGCCAACACACGCGCTTGGCCCACAACATCAGCCAAGATGTCTTCGTGACCCAAACCGTTTTGCAACGACAACACCACGGTGTCTTTGCTCAACACAGGCTTCACCGATGCCATCGCTTCGCGGGTGTGAAACGACTTCACCAACACAATGATCAAATCCACAGGACCTGTAGCAAGGTCTACCTCAGCGCAAGTGGTGGCAGCGTGCACTTTGACAAAACGGTCGGCCCCGTGCTCACGGACATGCAAGCCGTGCTGGTTCATTGCATTGACATGCGCCTGTCCGCGGTTGATCAACCACACCTCATGCCCACCTTCGGTGAGCGCACTGCCCAATGCGCAACCCAATGCGCCAGCCCCTAGTACAACAATTTTCATGAGGGCAAATGCTAGGCAACCCAAGACCTTTTGACCATGCAATGGCTGCAATAATTCACATTGCATATTTCAATAATACAAACCTTCACCATGACCCCGCCTCGCAATCAACCCGTCGAAAACACACTCGTGTCATCCGATCTATTTGATGCCAAGCTGTTGCAGCTGTTTGACTTGCTCTATCACACACGCAGTGTCACGCGAGCGGCAGAAGAGCTGGGATTGAGTCAACCCACCATCAGCATTTGGTTGGCCAAATTGCGCACACAGTTCAACGATCCTTTGTTTGTTCGCACCGCGCAAGGCATGCAACCGACGCCGCGCGCCGACACGCTGATTGGCACGGTGCGCACCGCGCTTGAATCGTTTCGTTTGCTCTCAGCATCTGAACCCGTGTTCAACCCTGCCACAGCCGCACGTAGCTTTCGGATTTGCATGACCGATGCGAGCCACATCACACTGTTGCCACAGTTGCTCTCGCGTGTGCGCGCGTTGGCCCCGCATGTCAGGCTGGATGCAGCACGCATTGATGACAACATGCCACTGGCGCTGCAATCAGGCGATGCTGACATCGCCATTGGTTTGGTTCCACAGCTAGAAGCTGGGTTTTACCAACAAACTTTGTTCACGCAAGACTGGGTGTGTTTGGCCAACCGCACACACCCCCGCATTGGCAAAACATTGACCCTGAAGCAATACAAAGAAGAAGCCCATATCTTGATTGCGGCTGGCACAGGCGCCGTGCTGCAAAGCGAAGCCCTCAAACGTCAGCGCATCAATCGCCATGTGCTTTTAGAGCTGCCCGGGTTTTTAGGGTTGCCCGCGATTTTGGCAACCACAGACCTGATCGTGACGCTGCCTCGTCAAATTGGTGAATCACTGGCACGGCTCGGTGGACTCCAAGTGTTGAACTGCCCCGTGGCGATTCCCTCCTTCACGGTCAAGCAGCATTGGCATGCGCGTTACCACAATGACCCCGCCAATCGGTGGTTGCGCAGCGTGTGCGCCGATTTGTTCTTAAACTCGAAGACACGCACACGCAAAACCACACATGCCATTTGATTCTTACTTCGTCTTAGCAGGTCTCGCCTCACTCTTGGTGGGTTTGTCCAAAGGCGGCCTGCCCACCGTTGGTATGTTGGCCGTTCCCCTGCTCTCACTGTTCATGTCCCCCGTGAAAGCCGCGGTGTTGTTGCTGCCGATTTATGTGATCTCGGATGTGGTGAGTGTGTGGCTCTATCGCAAAGATTTCAGCGCACCCAATTTGAAAATTCTCATGCCTGCCGGTGTGCTGGGTGTGTTCATGGGGTGGCTCACCGCGTCATTCACGTCCGACAGCGCGGTCAAGCTGATGATTGGCTGCATGGGGGTGGGGTTTTGCCTCAACACCTGGCTGCGCAAAACACCGCAAGACAAGCAACCTATCAATGTCAAGAAAGGTTGGTTCTGGGGCACGGTAGCGGGCTTTACCAGCTTCATTTCGCACGCGGGAGGCCCTCCGTTTCAAATTTATGTGCTGCCACAGCGCTTGCCCAAGATTGAGTTCGCAGGCACTGCGACACTGCTGTTTGCCGTCATCAACGCGGCCAAAATTTGGCCTTACCAACTGTTGCAGCCCTACTCATATGAGGATTTGATGCGCGCCGCAGACCTGATACCGTTTGCCTTGGTGGGCACGGTGCTCGGCGCGTACATCACCAAGAAGATTGCCGATGTTTGGTTCTACCGCTTGGTACAAGCGGGTTTGTTTGTCGTCTCCCTCAAACTGATTTCAGACGTGGTTCTATGAGCCTCACCGATCAGGCCTCTTGACGCCATGACATAAAAAAAACACTGGCATGCCATGCATGCCGGTGTTTTTTTGAGAAGGCTTGAACGCTTACACCGTCGCCGCGGCAGACGTTGTGTGAGCCCCGCCCAAGAACAAACGCTCCATTTGGGGATCCGCCAAAATTTCAGCGGCTGATTTGTACAACACCAAACGGCCTGACTCCAACGCAATGGCGTTGTCGGAGTACTTGAGCGCACTCTTCACGTTTTGCTCCACCATCAGCACGGTGGTGCCTTGGTCAGCCAATTTGCGCAAGAGCTTGAACACGTCTTGCACCACCATCGGTGACAAGCCAATCGAGGGTTCGTCGATCAGCAAGACCTTGGGGCGTAGCAGCAAAGCGCGGCCAATTTCGAGTTGCTTTTGTTCACCCCCTGACAGTGAAGATGCCAACGAGTTCATGCGCTCTTTCACGCGTGGGAAAAACTCCAGCACTTCAGGAATGCGCTCGTGCGTGGTCTTCATGCCCAGTGTGATGCCGCCCAGCTCTAGGTTTTCGTACACCGAGAGTTGGCCAAACAAATTGCGACCTTGCGGCACAAAGGCAATGCCGCGTGCGAGCAAGTCTTTTTGGGTGGCACCCGTGATGTCGTCGCCATTCAAACGGATCTTGCCTTGGCGCGGGTTGAGCAAACCGAACAAGGTTTTGAGCACGGTCGATTTACCTGCGCCATTGGGGCCAATCAGCAAAGTGATGGAGCCCTTGGGGACGGTGAATGACAGGTTGTTCAAGATCATGAAATCTTTGTAACCTGCCACGACATCGTCAAACTCGATGCACGGTGTTGTGTTGTTGTGTGTTGTCATGATCAGCTTCCCAAGTAAGCGTCGAGCACTTGTTTGTTGGCACGAATTTCTTCGGGTGTGCCAATGGCCATCACCTTGCCTTCGACCATCACCATGATGCGGTGGCACAGGTCCATCACAAAGTCCATGTTGTGTTCGATCACCACAAAACTGCCCTTGCGGGTTTTGTTCAAGTCTTTCAGCAAGGTGCTGATGCCGCCCACCAAAGAAGGGTTCACACCCGCGCAAGGTTCGTCGAGCAACACCAAGTCAGGCTCACTCATGAAGGCCATGGCAATGTCCACCAGCTTTTGTTGGCCGTAGCTCAACTCACCGGCCTTTTTGTCGGCCACATGCTTGATGTGGAACTGGTCAATCAAGGCATCGGCCTTGGCTCCCAGATCCGAATCGCTGGGTGCGAACATGCGGCTGAACATCGTGCCTTGGTGTTCTTGCGCAGCCACGATCAAGTTGTCGCGCACGGTCATCTTGCCAAACACCTGCAGGGTTTGGAAGGTGCGGCCCACGCCCAAGCGGTTGAGCGCCAAAGGGCCCAACTGCGTCACGTCTTGGCCGTTGAGTTCGATCTTGCCGGTGTCGGGAGTGATTTGGCCCAACATGCTGTTGAACAAGGTGGTCTTGCCTGAACCGTTGGGGCCAATGACACCAAAGATTTCGCCAGGGCGCACTTCAAACGACACGCCACCCACCGCCTGAATGGCGCCATAGGCCTTCTTCAAATCGGTGACTTTGAGAACAGGTTGATTTGCAGCCATCGTCATGCTTTCACTCCCTCAGCAGAACGCTGATTCGCATTGGCAGCGCGTGCAGCAGAGGCCTCACGCGACTGACGTTTCGCACGGATGCGGTCGGGGATGCTCAGCAAACCATCGGGCAGCCAAATCATCAACATCACCACGGCCGTGCCGAACACAAACAAATACCAAGCCTGCGCAAAGCGCAGCCACTCGGGCAAGATCACACCGACCGCTGCGCCCAGCAAGGGGCCCAAGAAGTAACCAGGACCACCCACCACCACCATGAGGTACATCATGATGGACGCTTCCACCGTGAACGGCGCGGGGTCAATGAACTGAACCAAAGAGCCAAACAAGCCACCAGCAATACCGGCGTACGCTGCGCCAATGGCAAAGCTCAACAAGGTGTAGCCACGGATGTCCACGCCCAAGCTCTCCGCGCGGATGGGGTTGTCGCGCAAAGCGGTGAACGCTTTGCCCCATGGTGAATGGAGCAAGCCCCACAGGAGCAAACCCAACACCACGGCAAACGCCAACACAAAGTAGTAGTACGCCAAGTTGCCATCCAAGCTGACGCCAAAGGCTTCAGGACGTGCAATGTTGTTGATGCCAAACGTGCCGCCTGTGAGCCATTCTTCGTTGCGCATAACCAACCACACCGCGGTGTTGAAACCGAGGGTGGCAAACGCCAAGTAAATGGTTTGCACGCGCAGCGCAGGAAAGCCCAAGACCAAGCCCACCACAAAGCAGCCGAGTGCTGCGAGTGGCATGCCCAACCAAAAGCTGTAGCCCGCTTGCATCATCACCGCCACGGTGTAGGCACCGATGCCAAAAAACGCGGCATGGCCGAGTGACTTTTGACCGGCATAACCGATGGTGAGGTTCAAGCCCATGGTGGCGATGACGTAAATTAGCCAATAGGTGAACAAATAAATGCCGTGGTTTTTGAGCAGCGTGGGCACAAAAATACAGGCCAGCAGCCCCAAGAGGCCAGCCAAGAATGCGAGCTTCTTCATACTTTGCGCTCCACTTTTTTACCGAGCAAGCCTTGTGGCTTGAACAAAATCACGACCATGAAAATGATCAATGCCACGGCGTCTTTGTAGGCAGGCGAAATGTAGGCTGCCGCCAAGTTTTCGCACACCCCCACAATGAGACCGCCCAACAACGCACCGCGTGAGTTGTTGAAGCCACCGATGATGGCGGCGAAGAAGGCCTTGTTGCCCAATGACGCGCCCATGTCGAACTTGGCCAAGTACGTGGGCGTCACCAAAATCGCAGCAGCTGCAGCCAGCACAGCATTGATCGCGAAGGTGTAAAAAATCATGCGCGGCACGTTGATGCCCAACACCGATGCGCTCTCGGTGTTTTGTGCCACCGCTTGCATGGCGCGACCTGTGACCGTCTTGGCCAAGAACGCTTGCGTGGCCAGCACGAGTGCAATGGCAAACACAAAGGTACCAATATCAGTGGCCGAAATGGTCACACCCGCAATGTTGTACACCTCATCGGGAAACAGATTGGGGAAAGGTTGTGGCTCTGCGCTGTAGCCTGCACGCACAGCGTTGCGCATGGCGATGGACAAACCAATGGTTGCCACCACGATGGGCATCATGCCGAACTTGAACAAGGGGTCGACCACCCCGCGCTTGAACAACCAGCCCAACACAAAGACCGACAACACACAGCTCGCAGCGAAGCTCAACACCAAAGGAAACCCTGCGGCCATGAAGCCCAGCATCATGAAGGCAGGCAACATCACGAACTCGCCTTGCGCGAAGTTGATGGTGCCCGAAGCTTGCCAAAGCAAGGTAAAGCCCAAGGCCGCCAGCGCATAAATGCTGCCGGTGGCGAGGCCACTGAAAAAGAGTTGTAGGAAGTCGGTCATGTGGATTCGTTTAAAAAATCTGGATTACTTCTTCGCGTTCAAAGCGGGCAAAGTGGCGTTCACCACTTGGCGACCGTTTTTCACTTCGATCAAATAGCTTTCGCGGTCGAGGTCGCCGTTGGCATCAAAGCTCACATCCATGATGACACCTGGGTATTTTTTGGCGCTGATGTTGATGCCGTGCAGTGCTTGTGCCACGGCCTTGCGATCAAATTTGCCCACTTTCTCGATCGCGGCTTTGAGCACATACATGCCGGTGTAGCCCTTGATGCCGTTGTGGTCAGAAATACTGCCGTAGGCTTGGTAGTACTTGGCCTTGAATTTCAACATTTCGGGGTTGGGTGCGTCCACGGTCAAGCCGACGTGGGCAATCGCGCCGTTGGCTGCGTCGCCAGCGAGTTCAATCACTTTTTGGCCGACCAAGGTGGTCTCACCAATCACAGGTTTGTTCCAACCTTGCTTCTTCAACTCGCGCAACAAACGGGCCGACTCTTCTTCGTTGGTGTACGCAAAAATCGCGTCGGCATTGCTTTGCTTGGCTTTCAACACAGCGGCTGAAAAGTCCACTTGACCGGCATCGGTTGAGATGTCGGCCACCACTTTGGTGGCAGAGCCATCCAACAATTTCGCCAAGGTGTCACGACCGCCTTTGCCGAAGTCGTTGTTCACATAAATCACCGCCAAGGTTTTGGCTTTGGTGTTGATGAATTTGGCAAGCTTGGGGAAAGACACGCTTTGGCCAAATGCGGTGCGGAACACATAAGGGTTGCCTTGGGCGGTGATGGAAGCGGCTTCGCCACCCGTGAAGTTAGGCACTTCGCCACGTTTGGATTCGGCCATGGACACCATGATGGAGCCCGAGTAGACAGGGCCAAAAATGGCAAACACACCATCGTCCACGGCTTTTTGAGTCAAGCCCTTGGCCACGCCTGGGTTGGTTTGTGTGTCCACCGAGTAGTTCTCGATTTTTTTACCCAAGATACCGCCGTTGTCATTGATCTCTTTCACGGCCAATTCCACGCCGTTCTTAAACACCGTACCGGCTGTGGTGCCAGGACCCGACAACTCAACAATGTTGGCGATCTTGATGGTTTGCTGGGCCTGAGCCATGCCTGCCAACGCAAAAATTGCAGCAGCGGCAACCGCTTTCAAGGTGGAACGTTTATTCATGGATGTCTCCTCTTTGGGGTTGAAATTGAGCCTTTGTCTGGTGGCTCGGGGTAATGAAATCAGTGGCGCACCATCCATTGGATTTGGATGTGTGCAATTTAATTGGAAACGCCGGATGTGTCGGGGGATTCGCCCTAGATTGCGCGATTAACGAACGATTTTGTGCGATCATCGAACGCATCACGGGTTTCCCCCTGCACACGTTATGAACACACTTTTGACGCATCCCATGGGCATCGACAAGAAGGATTGGATCGCCGGTCTGGACAAAGGCCTCGCCATCTTGCAAACCTTTGACGAACACAACCCGCGCTTGACGGCGACGCAAGCGGGTCAGCGCTGCGGCCTCACGCGCACAGCGGCGCGTCGCTACTTGCTCACCCTCGCCCATTTGGGTTTTGTGACCACCGACGGCAAACTGTTTTGGCTCACACCCAAGGTCATGCGACTGGGACAGTCGTACTTGGAGTCGGCGCGCTTGCCGCGCATCGTGCAACCCTCGTTGCAACGTTTGGCGATGGGCACACAAGAAATTTCGTTTGTGGCTGTGCTCGATGGCTACGACTTGGTCTACATCGCACGCAACGGACAAAACCGCAGCATGAACACCAGCTTCGCGCTGGGCGCGCGCGTACCGTGCCACCTCACCAGTGCAGGGGTACTGTTGCTTGCCCTCTTGGGAGAAGAAGAAGTCGATGCGTGGTTGGCCAAGCATGAACTCAAAGCCTTCACCTCGCACACCATCACCGACCCCAAGCGCATGCGCACCGAGCTGGCCCGCATCCGTGCACAAGACTGGGCCTTGTCCGAACAGCAGCTCGACTTGGCGTATCGCGGCGTGGCCGTGCCCTTGCGCGACCACAAGGGGAATGTGCAAGGCGCTTTGACGGTGAGCATGCCCATTCAACATGAGACCTCCAAAGAGGCTGTCAACCGCGTGTTGCCTGTTTTGCGTGAAGTGGCGCAGAGTCTGCGACCGTTGATTTGACATTGCGGTTTGGGTGGTGACCAAGTTGGACTGCCTGCGCGCACAGCAACTCCTCTTCGCTTTGCTCAGAATGTCGCTTGCTGCGCGCACAGGCAGCCCAACTTGGCGACTGTTGTGAACGTCGCAGGTTGATTTAGGCATCGCCTAAAACCTTCTTGGTGGCGTTAAGACACAGCTCAGCCCATGCTTTGTCACCGATCGGTTTGGAACGTTCGAGGTTCACAATTTCCACACTCACGGGCAGGTCTTGCGGCAAGGTGGCAAACAAACCGTTGACGTCAATGTTGCCTTCACCCGGCAACAAGCGTTCTTGTCGTGCGGTGTGAATCAATTCTTCCGTGGTGAAGTTCAGACCGGCTTGTGCATCGCACATCTGTGCGTAGTGCAACAGCGCGCGGGGGATGGCGGCAATGTCTTGCAAGGTCGTGGTTGATCGACCAAAGTGCAAGGCATCGACCAAGATACCGGCGTTGCTGGGGCGCCCTGCTAAGTCAATCACACGCATGGCGGACTTGGCGTCTTTCACCGCGGTCCACGGCATGAATTCCAAATCAGCGGTCAGCCCGTAGGGGCGCATGGCATCGCACAAGGCCGCATAGTGATCGGCCAAGCGGGACTCATGGGTGTCATCTGCAGCAACCAACACCGCTTTGGCGCCCAAGGTTTGGCCGATGTCCATCAACGCGGCATGGTCAGCCAGTTTGAATTGCTCACCAATGCGGATGATTTCTAGGTCATACACGCCCACACCGGTGTCACGCATCACTGCTTGGGTTTCGCGCAACACAGCGGCATCGCCAATCAGCGTTTGGTAGGGTGCGCCAGGGCCGTTGGGTTGCACACGCAAGCCCACGTAGGCATAGCCCAACTCTGCCGCAATGCGAACAGCTTGTGGCACGGTCGACGCATTGGCGGTGAGGTACGCGAGCGAATAGGTACGCATGGGGTGCTGCCTTGGTGGTTTATTTCAATGGCGACACCGCGGTGGGCAACGCGATGGTGGACACCATGTGGGTGGTCAAGTTCGCTGGGCCGCCTTTGGGTGGCCAAATGCCTTGGGCCACAGCATCGGCACGGGCTTTGCTGCGGGCATCAATCGTTGGGTAAGCCCAAATATTGGTGAAGCGCAGCGGGCCATCCAACGCGACCATCGCCACCACGCAAGGTGAAATTTTGTCGCGTGCGGGAATGGCTTGCTCCCACAGGTCAATCGTGGGTTGCACGCCACCGGGTTTGATGCCGTAGGTGCGAATTTCATACACGGGGCCATTGATGCCGCTCTCGGCGCTGGGGCGCACAGGTTTCATCCAAGGAAAGCCTTGGTAGCTGTGTTGCTCCAAGCTTTGGAAGATGTCGCCACAACCAAAGGGGCTGGCGTTGTGTTGCGTGCGGTTGCGCTCGGCTTGCAAAGTGGCCAAATCGTCAAAGCCACGCAACACAATCATTTGATTGAGCACACCAATGTCGGTGAACCAGCAGCCCAGCAATTCACCTTGGCCTTGGGCGCAAAAAGTTTGCACGTTGGCCGCAGCTTGGGCGGCAGTGCCAAAAGGCAATGTCATGGTGGCGAGTTCGTAATACATGGGGGTGGTCCTTTTCAAAAATGGATGTTCAGAAGAAGCGAAATCAGGCGATAAGCGGGCCGCATGGTGCGCCGCGAGATAGCCAAATGTCATGGCGGGGCCGAGGGTGATACCGCCACTGGGGTAGTTGCCGCCCATCATGCTGGAGAGGTCGTTGCCACCGGCGTACAAACCGTCGATGGGCTGGCCTTGGGCGTTGAGCACTTGGGCGTGTTCGTTGCAACGCAAACCCGCAAACGTGCCCAAACTACCAGCCACGATGCGCACCGCGTAAAACGGGCCCTCTTGAATGGGCGCCATGTTCGGGTTGCGGCCACCGTGCGTGGCATCACCTTGCACACGGTTGTAAGCGGTTTGGCCTTTGGCAAATTCACCGTCGTAGCCAATGTCGGCTTGGGTGTTGTAGCGCGCCACCGTGTTTTGCAACGCCACGGCGTCAATGCCGCAGGCATCAGCCAACGCGGCCAAGGTGTTGCCACGCTTCAAATAGCCATTGGCCAGCATGCCGTGCATGGGCACAGGTGCAGGCTTGACAGCACCCAACCCCCAACGGCGAATGAAGCGGTGGTCCACCACCAACCAGGCTTGTACGGGCTCACCCTTATCTTCTTCAGAATGCAAGGCTTGAATCAAACCTTGCATGAAGTCGTGGTACGAGTCGGCTTCGTTGACAAAGCGTTTGCCAAAGCGGGTGACCGCAATCAGGCCCGGCTTGCCGCGTTCAATCAAATGCGGAAAGTGCGCCACGGTTCCATCACTGCGCGGCACCAAAGACACAGGCGCCATCGCTGCTGCGTGCTTCAAATCGGTGGCGACCACAGCGCCCACCGATTCGCCCAAACGCAAACCATCGCCGGTGTTGCCACGCGATGCCGCAGAAAAATGTTGTTGCCCTGTCGGGTCGTGGGGCAGCAGTTGGCTCTTGCGTTGTGGGTCGTGCGGGAAACCGCCAGTGGCGAGCATCACGCCGCACTTAGCGCGCAGGGTTTGTTCAACACCGTGGTGCATCACCACAACGCCTCTGACTTTTTGCGCACCATCCGCCCCTGCTTCGGTGACCAAACGCACGGCGGGGCTGTTGACGCGAATCTCCACCCCCGCATCCAACGCCGACTTGGCCAACGCAGCCACCAAGGCATTGCCATTGACGAGTTGCATGCCTCGACCGTGCATGGCCAAGTCCAGCAAATGACGTGTGACGCGCTTGGCCACATGCAAGAACGAGCCCCATGAACGCAAGGCATTGAAGAAGTGGCGAATGTCAGCACCCGACGCAATGCCCATGCCGAGAAAGGTCATCTCGTACAACGGTGTTTTGAGCTGCTCCACATGCTTGCCCAGCAAACGGCCATTGAATGGCGCCGCGCAGACCGAGCGACCACCCAATGCCGCGTCTTCGGTCTTGCCATGGAAGTCGGGAATCAAGTTGCCATCGATGAACTGCAAGGCGGTGTGCTCTTGAAAGAAGCGCACCATGCGTGGGCCGTGCGTGAGGAAAGCACGCGCACGGGGTGCGTCAAACTGTTCGCCCAACTCGTGGCTTAAATACGAGAGCGGTTTTTCAATCGGTTCGGTGATGCCCGCTTGAATGGCGAGCGGGTTGCGCGGAATCCACATCCAACCACCCGACCAAGCGGTGGTGCCACCGTAGTGCGCGTCTTTCTCCACCACGATGACTTTGAGGCCAAGGTGCGCAGCTGTCACCGCGGTGGACAACGCACCGGCCCCCGAACCCACCACGAGCAAATCACAATTCCACGGTGTCGACATAGGATGACTCATGACGCTTAAGCTGCGTAAATAGGTTGCAAACGGACATGGCTGGTGCCGCGCGCCAACATGGGTGAAGCGCCACTGGCCGCGGCCAGCTGCGCCGCGCACGACAACAAATCAGGAGCGATGGCCAACATGCGCTCACGCGTCAAGCGTGCAGAAGGCCCCGCCACGCTGATGGTGCCCATGGGCAACTGCCCTGCCAAACCCACAGGCGCGGCAATCGCGTTCAGGCCTGCGGTGTAGGTTTCTTCGGTCAGGCTAAAGCCTTGTTTGCGGGTGTCATGCAAGACCTTGAGGAAGGCTTTCAAACTCTTGGGGGCGTTGGGGCCAAAGTCTTGCGGCAAACCCAAACCTTGCTGAGACACCAAGGCCAAAGCATCGTCATCTTTCATGGTGGACAACCAAGCCAAGCCCGAAGACGAGCAGCTCAAGCGGGCAATGCTGCCCATGTCGGGGTCGTAGCGCAGGCCTTGGCGTGCGCCTTGGGCGCGGGCCACCCACGTCAGGCGATCGCCATCGACCACCGACAAACGCACCAGCTCGCCCGTTTGTTCAGCCAAGCGATCAAGCAGCGGCTGCGCCACATCAATGACGCCTGTTTTGCTGAGGTAACTCAAGCCCAGCGACACCAGTTTGGTGGTCAACACATATTCGCCCATGTCGCGGGTTTGGCGCACATAACCAAAGCGCGCCAAGTCGGCCAACAGACGGTGTGCGGCGCTCTTGGGCATGTTGAGCTTGTCGGCCAACACGGCCAGCTCGACGCCCTGCCCTTGTTCAGACAAGAGCTCCAAGATGCCCAAAGTTCTTTCAAGTACGCCGCTCATGGTGGTGTGTGGAAATGGATATTGGCTTGAACTTTATCACGAAAAATGAATTTGATTCAAAAGTTGAACGCAATTCCATTTTTGGATAAACTGCACCACATTCATCCACTCCACTTTGAATCACCATGCTTGAAAACTTCAGCGGCGCCACACGTGTTCACCTCATTGTTGGCGACCCCATTGCCCAAGTGAAATCGCCTTTTGGCGTCACCCAAGCCTTTGAACAACATGGCCGTGATGCGATTTGCGTCCCCGCCCATGTGGCCCCCGCTGACTTGACCGACTGGTGGGATGGCACCAAGCGTGCACAAAACATCGATGGTTTGATCGTCACCGTCCCACACAAATTTGCCTGTACTGCGTTTTGCGATACCTTGTCAGAACGCGCTGCGTTTTTGGGTACGGTGAACACCGTGCGTCGCGACGCACAAGGCCAATGGCATGGCGACATGTTTGACGGCTTGGGCTATGTGCGCGCGATGGAGAAAAACGGTTGCGTGTTGAAAAACAAACGCGCCTTGCTGGTAGGCGCAGGCGGCGCAGGCTCGGCCATTGCACACAGCTTGGTGCTGGCTGGCGTGAGCGAGTTGGCCATTCATGACCCCGATGACCAACGCCGTCAGTCCTTGATCGACCGCCTCAACAGTTTGAAATTAGGCAAGGTCACCCAAGGCAGCCCCGACCCCACTGGCTTTGATGTGGCTGTGAACGCCACGCCCATCGGCATGAAAGAAGCAGACCCCACCCCGATTGACACCTCCAAGATTCATGGCGACATGTTTGTGGGCTGCGTCATCACGGCCCCCGCCATCACACCTTTGATTGCAGCAGCACGCGCCAAAGGTTGCCAAACCGTCACAGGTGCCGACATGTTTGCGCAAGTGCGTGAACTGATGGTCAATTTCTTGTTGGAGGTGTGAGCCATGAGCGACGCTTTACATCCCCTTCATCAGCGCATCAACACCGACCTCTCGCAACTCCAAGACCACGACACTGTGGACTTGGTGGTGATTGGCTCTGGCGGTGCAGGTTTTTCAGCCGCACTCAACGCTGCGATTGACGGCGCACGCGTGCTGCTGGTTGAGCGCATGGCCCATGTGGGTGGCACCACCGCCTTGTCCGCCGCGACCACCTGGGTGCCCGGTACAAAGCGTGGCTTGGAAGTCAACCCAGACGACACGCCCGAGCGCGTGGCCACGTTCTTGAACCTCGCGGTGGGCGAACGCTCGGACGCCAAGTTGCGTCAATCGTTCATCGACAACGGCCCACACGCGATTGCCAAACTCGAAGCCCACAGCGCGCTGCAATTCCAAGTGCGCCTATTGCACCCCGACTATTTGTCTGAACTCGAAGGTTCCGTGCTACGTGGTCGTGCGATTGAGCCACAACCCTTTGATGGCAAATTGCTTGGCCCCAATCTGCCGCTGGTGCGCAACCCCATCCCCGAGTTCACCGTGCTCGGCGGCATGATGGTGGACCGTGATGACATCTTCCATTTGCTGCGTTTGACCGAGACGTGGAAGTCGTTCAGCTACAGCGTTCGCATCATCGTGCGCCACTTCCTCGACAAATTGCTGCACCCACGCAGCACACGCTTGGTCATGGGCAACGCCATGATTGCGCGCATGCTCTACAGCTACATCCAACGCCAAGGTCTGTTGGTGACCAACACCGAAGCCACGCAACTGCTGCAAGAAGGCAACACCATTCAAGGCGTAGCGCTGCAACAAACCTTGCCCGATGGCAGTGTGGTCAAACGCACGGTGCACAGCAAAGGCGGCGTGGTCATGGCCAGCGGTGGTTTCAACCGCCACCCCACACGCCGCGCAGACATGCTGCCCGGCGCCATAGAGGCATGGTGCCCTGCCGGCCCTGGCCACACAGGCAAGGCCCAAGACCTGGCCCTACAAGCTGGGGGCCAACTGGGCAGCGGTGGTTTGAGCCACGCGTTTTGGGCACCGGTGTCTACGCGCCAACGCGCCGATGGCAGCACTGCCGTCTTCCCACACTTTGTGATGGACCGCGGCAAACCCGGCATGCTGACTGTGGATAGCCAAGGCCAACGCTATGTGAACGAATCCACCTCGTACCACTTGTTTGGCATTGCCATGCAAGCGCACCACGCCACCACGCCCAGCGTGCCATCGTGGTTGGTGTGTGATGCAGGCGCCTTGAAGCGCTATGGCATTGGCATGGTTCGCCCCGGCGGTAAAGGCTTGGCCCCTTTCTTGGCCGATGGTTATTTGAAACAAGGCAACACCTTGGCCGAGTTGGCGCAACAACTGAATGTGCCCGCAGACAAACTCAAAGCCACCGTCGAACGCTTCAATGCGTTTGCCGACAAAGGCGTGGACGACGATTTCCAACGCGGCACCACCGACTACCAACGCGCCAACGGCGATGCCACATGGCACGGGCCCAACCCCTGCTTAGGCGCTTTGCGCGAAGGCCCGTTCTACGCGATTGCGCTCTACCCCGGTGACATTGGTGCCGCCACTGGCTTGGTCACCGATGGCGATGCGCGTGTGCTTAACGCCCAAAGCGTCGCGATTGATGGCTTGTACGCAGCGGGCAACGACATGCACTCCATCATGGGTGGCATTTATCCAGCACCGGGTATCACCATTGGGCCCGGTGTGACCTTTGGTTACTTGGCGGCCAAGCATGCGGTGACGCGTGCCGGCCTTCATGCGACGTAAACAGAAACTGAGTCAAACAAAAAAGGGAGCTGAACAGCTCCCTTTTTCAATGACAAGCACCTCATCACAAGGTGCATGACTCAACGCATCAAGCGTTGAGTTGCAACTCCAAGTCGTGCAGCACTTTGTAGCATGGCAGCACTTGAGCCACGCTGGAATTGGGTTCACGGCCTTCTTTGATGGCTGCGAAAAACTCGCGGTCTTGCAACTCGATGCCGTTCATGGACACCGCCACTTTGGACACGTCGATTTGCTCTTCTTTGCCGGTGTACAGGTCGTCGTAACGTGCAAGGTAAGTGCCGGTGTCGCCGATGTAGCGGAAATACGTGCCCAAGGGGCCGTCGTTGTTGAACGACAAGCTCAGGGTACAAATTGCACCGTTGGCCGCTTGCAGTTGGATGCTCATGTCCATCGCAATGCCCAGTGTGGGATGGATGGGGCCTTGCACGGCATTGGCTTTGACGATGGGGCTGCCAGCTTGGTAAGCAAACAAGTCCACGGTGTGCGCAGCATGGTGCCACAGCAAATGGTCGGTCCAGCTGCGGGCTTGGCCCAACGCGTTCATGTTGGTGCGGCGGAAGAAGTAGGTTTGCACATCCATTTGTTGGATGTTGAATTCGCCTGCTTTGATTTTGTTGTGCACCCATTGGTGGCTGGGGTTGAAGCGACGGGTGTGACCGCACATCGCGACCAAGCCTTTTTCTTGGGCCACGCGCACCACTTCGTCCGCGTCTTTCCAGCTGTCGGCCAAAGGAATTTCCACTTGCACATGCTTACCCGCTTTCAAGCAAGCCAAGCTTTGTGCGGCGTGCATTTGGGTCGGTGTGCACAAAATCACGGCATCGACTTCAGGCAAGGCCAAGCTGTCAGCCAAATCAGTGGTGACGTGCTTGATGCCGTATTTGTCAGCGACTTCTTTGGTTTTTTCCAAATCACGGCTGATCAACGAAACGACTTCCACGCCGTCGATGTTTTTGATGCCGTCCAAGTGTTTGATGCCGAAGGCACCTGCGCCAGCCAGGGCGACTTTGATGGTTTTGCTCATGTTGTTTTACTCCAGTTTAGGACAGAGCTGAAGGTCTGTCCCGCAAAGTTATTAAATGACGTTTTCAAGAATAGCGTGACCCACTGCCGTGTTCGATGCGGGCACGTGGTAGAAGCGATGGGCCAGCTTAGGTGCTGGCCCCGTAGCTTTGCCGTTTTGAATGTCAGACATCGCGCCACGTGCGATGAGCCACATCACCAACTCAATGCCTTCGCTACCGGCTTCGCGCACGTAGTCGATGTGCGGAACAGCAGCGCAAGCCACTGGGTCGTTGATCATCAGGTCGAGCCAGTTGTTGTCCCACTCACGGTTGATCAAGCCTGCACGCGCGCCTTGCAACTGGTGGCTCATGCCGCCTGTGCCCCAAATGTGCACATTGATGTCTTCGTCGTAGCTTTCAATCGCTTTGCGAATCGCTTGGCCTAGGTTGAAGCAACGTTGACCGCTGGGCACGGGGTACTGCACCACGTTCACAGCAAACGGAATCACGGGGCAAGGCCAAGCGCCCTTCACGGGGTCTTGCTCGCCGCACATCAAGGACAGCGGCACGGTCAAGCCGTGGTCCACATCCATCTTGTTGACGATGGTGAGGTCGAAGTCTTGTTGAATCACCGACTGCGCGATGTGCGAGGCCAACTCTGGATGGCCTTTGACTTTGGGCACAGGACGTGCACCATAGCCTTCGTCAGCGGGCGTGTATTCAGCTGCTGTACCGATGGCAAAGGTGGGAATCATGTCCAAGCTGAATGCGGTGGCGTGGTCGTTGTAGACCAAGAAGATCACGTCAGGCTTGTTGTCCTTCATCCATTGTTTGGAGAAGTCGTAGCCCGCGAAGACGGGTTTCCAGTAATCCTCTTGCGTTTTGCCGAGGTCCAAGGCAGCGCCGATGGCGGGCACATGGGAGGTGTAAACGGATGCGGTGATTTTTGCCATGGTTATTTCTTTCCTGCTGCGTGGGCTTGTTGACCGGCTGCGCCTTGGGGCTGGTTTTGCGCTTGGGCATCGCCGTTTTCGCCAATCACGCGGTTGCCTTCGGCAGAGCGACCGCCCTTCAACATCATGTTGCGGTATTCCTCTTCGGTCATGCCGGTCATCGAGCCAGCCATTTGTTGGAAGCTCAAACCATCGGTCGCGCCGATTTTGGCGAGGAAGTAAATATTGCCGCCGGTGCGCATGCACCAGTTCAAATCACGGGCCAAGACGGCCTGCTTTTGCTCTTCGGTCATGGCCCACTCGTCGAGGTAGGCGCGCTCGTTGGCTTTGAAACGCGTGCGGTTCTCAGCCTTCATGAGCGACATGCAGAACTGGTTGAGCCAATAGCCTTTGCGCGATTGCTCGGCATCAAAAATGATGGTACCGGGAACGTCTGTGTAGGGTTTGTCGAGTGCCATTAAAAAGTCTCCTCAGGCCAGTACAAGCGCATCGGGTTGTCCACCAAGAGTTTCTTTTGCAGCTCAGGTGTGGTCGCGATGTGCGGGATGAAGTCCACCAACAAGCCGTCATCGGGCATGTGGTCTTTGAGGTTGGGATGCGGCCAATCGGTGCCCCAGATCACGCGGTCGGGGAACTCGTCCACGATGCGCTTGGCAAAAGGAATCACGTCTTGGTAGGCATTTTGTTCGCCGTTCAACGCCTTGGGGCCAGAGACCGACAAACGCTCAGGACAAGTGACTTTGCTCCAGACGTTTTTGTGTTCGCGCATGAATTTCACAAACAACTCAAACTCAGGACCATCCACAGGCTTGGTCACATCGGGGCGGCCCATGTGGTCCACCACCACATTGGTGGGCAAGGCGGTGAAGAAGTCCCACAACTCGGGCAAATCTACCGCTTCAAAATAAATCACCACATGCCAACCGTAGAGCTGAATGCGTTTGGCAATTTCAAGCAATTCGTCTTTGGGCGTGAAGTCCACCAAACGCTTCACAAAGTTAAAGCGCACGCCGCGCACGCCTGCATCGTGCATGGCTTGCAATTCTTCATCGGTCACGCTGCGTTTGACGGTGGCCACACCACGCGCTTTGCCGCCAGAGCTGACCAAGGCATCCACCATGGCGCGGTTGTCGGCACCGTGGCAAGTGGCTTGCACCACCACGTTGCGTGCAAAACCGAGGTGGTCACGCAAGGCATAAAGCTGCGCTTTGGACGCATCGCACGGGGTGTACTTGCGCTCAGGGGCGTAAGGGAACTCGTGGCCAGGGCCAAACACGTGGCAGTGGGCATCCACAGCACCTGCCGGCAATTTGAATGTGGGTTTGCTGGGGCCTGTGTACCAGTCCATCCAGCCAGGGGTCTTTTGAAATTCCATGTTGCTCCTCTTTGTCTTCAATCAGGTTGAATATTGGCTTCGCGCACCAGCTTGGCATAACGTTGGCGCTCGGAACGAATCAGGTTCGTGAACATCTCGGCACTGCCGGGCACCACCTCACCGCCCACCGCGTTCATGCGCTCGCGCACGTCTTTGGTTTGCAAGGCTTTTTGCACTTCGGCATGCAGCTTGTTCACAATCGGTTTGGGCGTGGCGGCAGGAGCCACCAAGCCGTACCACACCGAGGCTTCAAAACCGGGAAAGCCCGATTCCGCAATCGTGGGCACATCCGGAAAAATAGCACTGCGGTTCGGGCTGAGCACGGCCAACACTTTGAGCTTGCCGCTCTTGACGTGTGGCAACACCTCAAGCGCATTCACCGCCACCAAGGGCAGTTGCCCCCCGATCACATCGGTGATGGCCGGTGTACCGCCACGGTAGGGAATGTGTTGCAAGTCGATGCCCGCAGCACGTGCAAACAACTCAATCGCCATATGCGGCGTCGAGCCGTTGCCAGGGGTACCAAACGCAATGCTGTTGGGCTTGCCTTTGGCGGCATCAATCAACTGTTTGATGTTGGTGTAAGGCGCATTGGGGTTGGCCGCAATCACCACCGGCACACGGCCGATGAGTGACACCGCCACCAAGTCACGTTCCGCATCGAACGGCGCGGGCTGGTAGAGCGACATGTTGGCAGCCAAGGCATTGGCGGCCATCATCAAGGTGTAGCCATCGGGCTCGGCGGTGACCACCGACTTCACCGCGATGTTGGTGCCAGCACCCGGTTTGTTCTCCACCACCACAGGTTGACCCATGCTGGTGGAGATGCTTTGGCCAATGGTGCGCGCCACCACGTCCACCGCGCCGCCTGCGGCATAACCCACGACCAACTTGACCGGCTTGGTGGGATAGGCTTGCGCGATCGCCTGACCGCTCAACAACCCTACGAACAACACCCAACATACGCGTATTGCAAAGTTCATCATCATTCCTTAAGTTGTGATTCAGATTCAGCCATGCCACGCAAACCTGCGAGATCGGCCATGCGTTGTAGATGACCTTGACGTTTGAGTGTTTGAGAAAAATCGCGCAAATAAGGCAGGCCAGCCTCACGCCCTTTAGGGATGGCAATGGCCAAGTTCTCAAGGCCCCAACGGTCTTTCAACACTTGGGAACCGGGTACTTTTTCAGCCAGCTCAAACAAAATACCTTTGTTGGTGGCAAACGCATCAAGTTCACCACGCTGCAACATTTGCTCTGCCACAGGGAGCGAAGGCACGGGGACCAACGTCGTTTGTTTCAATCGCGCACTCAGCACACCTTGCGACGAACTCCCCTGACTCACGCCCAAACGAACACCCGAACGTGCCACATCAGCAAATGTGTGGATATGGCTATTCGCGGGCACCAAGAGCCCCAGTTCCAACTGGATCAGAGGAGGTGTGAAATCAACTTCTTTGGCACGGACCGCCGTGGCATTCGTGAAGGTCATGTCAACCTCAGCGCTTTTAAGCGCGGCGATCACTTCAGCCACACGTGGATATTCCATCACTTGCACGGGCACACCAAGTTGTTGACCCAAGGCATGCCCCAAGTCGAATGCCACCCCATGTGACTGCCCTGTCACAGCGTCACGCACCCAAGAGGTGGGACTGCCCAAATACACCCCCACACGCAAGACACCCGTGGGTGCCAAGACGTGTTGCACTTCGGGCGCAACAGGCGACACCGCTTGTTTGGAGGAAGGGGATGGGGTTTCCCACGTGCTCACGCACGCCGTCAAGCTCAAAAGCCCGACGACTACCAACGACCACAGAAAGCGGCGATGCATGTGCATGAAACTGAATCTGCGTCAGTCGATGTACTTCAAGCCCGCAGCCGCCAAGGGCTCGCGCATTTTGTACATATCAAGGCCCAAGACACCTGAAGCCAATTTGTCGCGCTTTTCGCCTTCAAAGCTTTCACGTTTTTGGGCAGCGGCCAAGGTTTCGACGGCACGTGCAGCAGGCACACACACCACGCCGTCGTCGTCGGCAACGATCACGTCACCAGGGGTGACCAACATGCCCGCACATACCACGGGGATGTTGACAGAACCAATGGTCGCCTTGATGGTGCCTTTGCTGCTGATGGCCTTGCTCCACACTGGGAAGTTCATCTTGTGCAGCTCTTTCACATCGCGCACACCAGCGTCAATGATGAGCGCGCGTGCGCCACGTGCTTGGAAAGACGTGGCCAACAAATCACCAAAGTAACCGTCGGTGCACTCTGCGGTGATGGCTGCCACCACGATGTCGCCGGGCTGAATTTGTTCAGCCGCCACGTGCATCATCCAGTTGTCGCCGGGGTGCAAAAGCACGGTCACTGCGGTGCCCGACACTTGTGCGCCTGGGAAGATGGGACGCATATATGGCTTGAGCAAGCCCACGCGACCCATGGCTTCATGCACAGTGGCCGAGCCCAAAGCGGCCAAACCGTCTGCGGCTGCGCGGTCTGCGCGATGGATGTTGCGATACACAACGCCGAGTTCGTACATAAGAAATCTCCTGAGAATTGAATTAACGGCCTTGCGACTTCAGCTTGGTGTCCAAGCGTGAGAACACGCGGCGTGCGTTGCCTTCGTACACCTGGTGGCGTTCGTCGGCATTGAGGTTGAGCGTGGACTCGATGTAGCGTTTGGTGTCGTCGTAGTAGTGACCCGTTTCTGGGTCAATGCCGCGCACCGCGCCAATCATCTCGGACGCGAACATGATGTTCTTGACGGGAATCACTTTGGTCAACAAGTCGATGCCAGGCTGGTGGTACACGCAGGTGTCAAAGTAAATGTTGTTCATCAAGTGCTCCGTGAGCAAGGGCTTTTTCAGCTCTTGCGCCAAGCCACGGAAACGGCCCCAGTGGTAAGGCACCGCACCGCCGCCATGAGGAATCAAGAACTTCAAGGTGGGGAAGTCTTTGAACAAGTCAGACGTCAAGCATTGCATGAAGGCTGTGGTGTCGGCGTTCAAGTAATGCGCACCCGTGGTGTGGAAGCAGCCGTTGCAGCTGGTGGACACGTGAATCATGGCGGGGATGTCGTACTCGACCATCTTTTCATAGATGGGGTACCAAGACTTATCGCTCAAAGGAGGCGATGTCCAGTGGCCACCCGATGGATCGGGGTTCAAGTTGATACCGACATTGCCGTATTGCTCCACGCACTTGACCAATTCAGGAATGCACGTGGCGGGGTCCACACCGGGGGACTGGGGCAACATGGCTGCAGGCACGAAGTTGTTGGGGAACAGCTCTGCCACGCGGAAGCACAGCTCGTTACAGATGGCGGCCCAAGTGGATGACACTTGGAAATCACCAATGTGGTGGGCCATGAAGCTCGCACGTGGGCTGAAGATGGTGATGTCAGAGCCGCGCTCTTTCATCTTGGCGAGTTGGTTGGTCTCGATGGTTTCGCGCAACTCGTCGTCGCTGATTTTCAAATCAGACACTTTGGGCATAGACGCGGGGTCTTTGATGCCAGCAATTTGTTTGTTGCGCCATTCTTCCAAGGCCTTAGGCGCTGTGGTGTAGTGACCGTGAACGTCGATGATGAGAGACATGAATACCCCTTACAGAATGAAATTTAAAAATTAAAGCCAGTCCATGCCTTGCTTGCGTTTGACGTCTTCCACGCCCGCCGAAGCCAAGAACTGTAAAAACGATTGCACTGCCGCCACGCGTGCCGCGTCGTTGGCAATGACGACAGGAATGCCGGATGAGAACGTGGTGATGAACGCCACATCTGCAGGCAAAGTGCCCAGCACATCAATGCCGGGCAAAGAAATCAGTTCACTCAATTGCTGAAAGCCCAACGCCGCTTGGCCACTGGCCACGAGTGCGCCCACGGGCGTGCCAGGAGGCGGCACCACGATGCGGGCTTTCACCTCATCGGCAATGCCCCAACGTTCAAACAATTTTTCAAGGTACACGCCGCTTGGGCCGGTCGAGTAGCTGAGTGTGGGGCTGGCCAACACAGCGGCCTTGACAGCGGCTTCGTGGCTCAAGTCAGGGCGCACGGCACCGGCTTGCACCGCCACCGCCACGGGTGAACGTACCCAGTCGCAGCGTGAGCCGGTTTGCACATGACCCGAAGCGATCAAACGCTCAATCGCGTCCGAAGCCAACAGCACCATGTCAAATGCCTCGCCCGCTTGCACACGCTTGGCCGCATCCACACCACCGACAGATTCGATCTGTACCGAGACGCCCGTTTGTGCCAAGTAAGCTTGTGTCAAATCAGCCAACAAGGCCTTGGTGGCCATGGATGAAATACCGCGCAGCACAAGAGATGAAGAAGATGTTTGCATGCGAACGATTCTAGAGATTTACCCCAGAAATAGGCCATAAATGACGGACTAGCTGCTATAACAGTTTTAAATAACGGACAATTGGTTATTCAAAATCGAGAATCCCATGGAACTCAAACAAATCGAATCATTTGTACGCGTGGCTGAGCTTGGCAGTTTCACCAAAGCGGCACAAGCCTTGGACATTCCTCAACCTTTGCTGAGCCGCCATGTGCGCCAGCTGGAAGTGGAGTTGCACCAAAACTTGCTGATGCGCAATGGCCGCGGCGTGACGGTGACCGAGGCTGGCTTGGTCATGCTGGAGCATGGGCGAGGCATCTTGCACCAAGTGGCGGTGGCTCAAGAAGAGCTGGGCTCGGTGCGTGGCGCACTGGCGGGACGTGTGTCGATAGGCTTACCACCCAGCCTATCGAAACTGGTGACCGTGCCCTTGACCATGGCGTTTCGCCAAGCCCTGCCACACGCCCAGCTCTCGTTGACCGAAGGCTTTTCGGTATTGATGGTCGAAAGCTTGCGCGCAGGTCGCCTGGACATGGCGGTGCTCTACAACCCCGCCCCCTCCCCCGACTTGGAAATGTCCGTGCTGCATGAAGACACACTGGTGTTGATTGCAGGCAAAAAAAGCCAACCCCTGTCAGGCGACGCCCATCTGAAAAACGTGGTGCAACTGGCGGACTTGGCCAAGTTGCCACTCATTGCCCCCAGTCGCCCCAATGCGTTTCGATTGCTGATTGACACCGAAATGCTGCGCCTCAACTGCAAACCCAACATCGTGCTGGAGATTGATGGCTTGAACGCCATTTTGGAATTGGTCAAAGAAGGCATGGGCTACGCCGTGCTGCCCGCCTACACCTTGAGCAACTTTGCCAAGCCCGAAGACTTCACCACGCACCGCGTGGAAAAACCCAAACTGATGAGCCAGCTCATGCTGGTGTGGTCAGCGCGCCGCCCGATGACGGCGACGCACAAAGCGGCCATGCAGCTCACGCAAGACGTGGTATCGCAAGCGCTGCAGGCCAACAGCTAACGATTTACCAGCTGTCGTCGCTGCCACCGCCTGAATCGGCGCTGTCCCAATCGCTGCCTGAACCGGCATCAAATGCCCCCAAATCGGGCTGAGCTGGTGCGTCAAACGGCACATAACCGCCACCGTGGTCAACCACGGGCGATCCGCCTGTCGAGGCCGATTCAGACACATGGTGGTCACCCTCTAAAGCTTTCGACAAAGCGTAACCAGCGGCCACACCCGCCAAGCCCCCCACCACAGCGCCCGTGATGGTGGAGCCACCGCTGGTGGGTTGTGCGTAACCTTGAGGTCCATAACCGGGTTGTGGCACGTTGGGGGTGAACTGTGCGCCAAAGCCGCGTTGCACAGGTGGCGTGCCCATGGGCGTTGCGGTTGGGGCATAGGCCGTGGCATTGTTGTTCGCTGAGCGGCGCAGCCACAGGCCCAACACCACCAAACCCGCAATGGCCAGCCACACATACGTCAAGGGTGAGCCACCGCTGCTGGCAGCAGGCTCTGGTGCCGTCTTAGCTGCGGCGTGGGTGTTGGGGGCCGCCGAAGGCGCCATCACCACCGACGAGGTGGGTGCCGCAGCCAACTCGTTCACCTTGGCCAACACAGTGTTGAACTTTTCAGGGCTGGTGGCGAACTTCAAAGATGGGTCAATGTCCTTGGCTTTTTGCAACTCGGTTTGCGCCTCTTTGTAGCGACGCTCGTGCGCCAAGACTTGGCCCAGTTCGTAATGCGCTTTGGCACTTTGGGGTTTGTCTTGCAGCACCTCTCGCAGCATGCTTTCGGCTTGCGTGTAGTGCTCAGCCGCCACCGCAGCTTCAATGTCTTTGGGGGTGGGCAATGCCAAAGCGAGTGTGGCACTCAGAACCAACACACCTGCCACAACAGATTTCAAAAAACGAGACAACATGGCTTAAAACCTTTCCATCCAAACTGAACCATTCAGCGGCGTTGCATTGTGCAGCACCTGAGTGACGGCGTGCGTAACGACTTGGTAAAGCACGCGCACATGACACCTAGATGGGCGTGCTCCGCAGAAATACAAGAAGGGGGGGTGAGAAACGTGAAGCAGAAACGAAAAAGGCTCCTTGCGGAACCTTTGACTTTTGCTTTTGCAGCCAGCAATGATGCTTGGTAAAAATGGTGGGCGATGCAAGTTTCGAACTTGCGACCCCCACAGTGTGAATGTGGTGCTCTACCCCTGAGCTAATCGCCCATCTTTACCGTCTTTTCCATCTCTGGAAAGACCATGATTATGCCACAGAATTTTGCAGATTTCGCCAAACTGTTTTTCCGCCGCTCGATTTATCCAACTGAGCCAGCACATCGTCGTGTTGCGTGAGTTCTTGCTCAGAGGCGGCAATCACTGGCAGCTGGTAGCGACTGAGGTCCACGCGTTCGGTGGTGCGGGTTTGGTCATCGTTGCTCTCCACCTCCATGAGCAAGGCATCTTGGCCGCGTGTCATGTTGATGTAGACATCGGCCAGCAGCTCGGCATCGAGCAAGGCACCGTGCAACGTGCGGCCTGAGTTGTCGACTTCTAAGCGGTCACACAAGGAATCGAGCGAGTTGCGTTTGCCCGGGAACATTTCTTTGGCCATCACCAAGGTGTCGATGACACCCTCGATGTAGGTGGCCAAAGGTTGGCGGCCTTGCAGCTCTAACTCTTTGTTCAAAAAACCAATGTCAAACGGTGCGTTGTGGATGATGACTTCTGCACCTTCGATGTATTCCAAAAACTGGTCCACCACCTCACCGAACTTGGGCTTGTCTTTCAAGAACTCATTCGTGATGCCGTGAACGCGCAAGGCATCTTCGTGGCTGTCACGCTCGGGGTTCAGATAGAAGTGCAGGTTGTTGCCCGTGAGCTTGCGGTGCAGCAGCTCGACGCAACCAATCTCAATGACGCGGTCACCGTTCTCCGCCGAGAGGCCTGTGGTTTCGGTGTCTAAAAAAATCTGGCGCATGGTCAGTGGTTTTCTTTGGCGTGGTTGATGGTGTACTTGGGAATCTCCACCACCAAGTTTTGCTGCGCCACGATGGCTTGGCAGCTCAAGCGTGAATTGGGCTCCAAACCCCAAGCACGGTCGAGCAAGTCGTCTTCGTTTTCATCCGCCTCGTTGAGCGACTTGAACCCCTCGCGCACGATGACGTGGCAGGTGGTGCACGCACAGCTCATGTCGCAGGCGTGCTCGATGTTGATGTGGTTTTCCAACAGCACTTCACAGATGGTGCTGCCAGCGGCAGCTTGCAGCTCGGCGCCCTGTGGGCAGAGTTCGGCATGGGGCAAGATTTGGATGACTGGCATTTAAATGTTCTCGATGTTTTGTCCGGCCAAGGCGTGTTGAATGCCTCGGTTCATGCGTTGGGCGGCAAAGGCTTCGGTGCCTTTGGCCAGCGCTTCGGTAATGGCTTCAATGGCGGCTGCGTCCTCGAGCCTTTTGGCGTCGAGTGCGGCAGCCATCAGTGCGTCGATGTGCGCGCGGTCTTCGGCCGACAGCAAATCGCCATCGGCTTGCAAGGCGCTGTGTGTGGCCAACCACATGCGATCGGCGTCCACACGGGCCTCCACCAAAGCACGGGCTTTGATGTCTTGCTCTGCGGTCTTGAAACTGTCTTGCAGCATGGTCGCAATTTGGTCATCCGACAAACCATACGAGGGCTTGACCGTGATGTTGGCAGTGACCCCGCTGAGCTGCTCCACCGCGCTCACGCTCACCATGCCATCGGCGTCCACCGTGAAGGTCACACGAATGCGCGCAGCGCCTGCAGCCATAGGAGGAATACCACGCAACTCAAAGCGTGCCAAGCTGCGGCAGTCGGCCACCATGTCACGCTCACCTTGCACCACGTGCAAAGCCAAGGCGGTTTGACCGTCTTGGTAGGTGGTGAAGTCTTGTGCCATCGCCGTGGGAATGGTTTGGTTGCGCGGCACAATGCGCTCCACCAAACCGCCCATGGTTTCAATGCCCAGCGACAAAGGAATCACATCCAGCAAGAGCAATTCGCCATCGGGGTTGTTGCCTGCCAATTGGTTGGCTTGAATGGCAGCGCCGAGGGCCACCACTTCGTCTGGGTTGAGGTTGTTCAAGGGCGCGCAGCCCAACAAATCAACCACGGCTTGCTGCACTTGCGGCATGCGGGTCGAGCCGCCCACCATGACCACGCCTTGGATGTCGTCCTTGCTGAGCTTGGCATCGCGCAAAGCTTTGCGCACGGCAGACAAGGTGCGTTGGGTCAAAGCGGCAGTGGCTGCTTCAAACGCGGCACGTGTGACGGTGTGGCGCAATGCGCCGCTCGACAAGGTCACTTCAAATGTGGCACTGTCAGCCGCAGACAACGCCTCTTTGCAAGCACGCGCTGCCACCAACACATTGGATTTATCAGCGGGTGTCGCAATGACGCAGCCGGTTTGGGTTTGCACCCAATCGACCAAAGCGCGGTCGTAATCGTCGCCGCCCAAAGCAGAATCGCCGCCGGTGGCCAACACCTCAAACACGCCGCGCGTCAAACGCAAAATAGAAATGTCAAAGGTGCCACCACCGAGGTCGTACACAGCGTACACACCTTCACTGGCTTGGTCTAAGCCGTAGGCAATGGCCGCCGCCGTGGGCTCGTTGATGAGGCGCAACACGTTGATGCCCGCGAGTTGCGCGGCATCTTTGGTGGCTTGGCGTTGGGCGTCGTCAAAGTACGCGGGCACGGTGATGACCGCGCCATACAAATCGTCGTTGAAGGTGTCTTCGGCGCGAAAGCGCAAAGTGGCCAAAATTTCGGCGCTCACCTCGACGGGTGATTTCTCGCCCACACGGGTTTGAATGGTCAACATGCCGGGCTTGTCGACCAGCACATAGGGCAGCTGGTCGCGGTTGGCAATGTCAGCCACGCCGCGCCCCATGAAGCGCTTCACAGACACCAGGGTGTTTTGTGGGTCTTCGGCTTGTGCCGCCAACGCAGCGCGGCCAATTTGACGGCCATCATTCTCAAGGTAACGCACGGCCGACGGCAAGATGACATGCCCCTCGGCATCGGGCAGGCACTCGGCCACGCCATTGCGCATGGCGGCCACCAACGAGTGGGTGGTGCCCAAGTCAATGCCCACCGCGATGCGTCGCTGGTGTGGGTCTGGCGCTTGGCCAGGTTCGGAAATTTGTAACAACGCCATAGGTGTGTATTGTCTCAGTCGATTCGGGCTTCGATGTCGCGCAAAAACTTCTCGATGAACATCAACCCCCTCACCTGCTGCGCGGCTGCGGGCAGGTCGTGTGCCATGTCGATGAGCTGGGCGCATTGCTGCAACGCGGCGGTGTGGGCTTGTTGCACATCGTCGTGCAAAGCCTCAAGTGCGGCCACATCGGTGGCGTCGTCCATGGCCTCGCGCCATTCCATGTGCTGCATCAAAAATGCAGCGGGCATGGCGGTGTTGTTTTCGGCTTGGATGGGGGCACCACCGAGCTCGCACAAGTAGGCGGCGCGGCGCATCGGGTCTTTCAGGCGTTGGTAGGCCTCGTTGATGCGCACCGACCATTGCATGGCCACGCGTTGTGCGGCTGTGCCTTGAGAGGCAAATTTGTCGGGGTGGGCTTCGCGTTGCAGATCTTTCCAACGCGCATCGAGCTGGGCGCGGTCTTGTGCAAACTGCACAGGCACACCAAAAAGTTCAAAGTCGCTGACCGCGAGCTGCGCCGACAACGGCAAGGCCGGTTCGCTCACGTCGCGCCTCGCTTTAAATACGGAACGATTCGCCGCAACCGCAACGGTCACGTTCGTTCGGGTTTAAAAATTTGAAGCCTTCGTTCAGGCCTTCGCGCACGAAGTCCAGCTGCGTGCCGTCGATGTAGGCCAAGCTCTTGGGGTCAATCAACACCTTCACGCCATGGTCTTCAAACACCACGTCTTCCGGTTCTTGCTCGTCCACGTACTCCAGCTTGTAGGCTAGACCTGAGCAGCCCGTGGTTTTGACGCCCAAACGCACGCCCACACCCTTGCCGCGTTTGGCAAGGTAGCGGGTCACGTGTCGTGCCGCGGCTTCAGTCAGTGTGACAGCCATGGTTATGCCGTGTGTTTCTTTTTGTAGTCATCCACGGCAGCCTTGATGGCGTCTTCAGCCAAGATGGAGCAGTGAATTTTCACAGGAGGCAAGGCCAGCTCTTCAGCGATTTCGCTGTTCTTCAAAGCCGCCGCTTCGTCCAAGGTTTTGCCCTTGACCCACTCGGTCACGAGCGATGAAGAGGCAATGGCCGAGCCGCAACCGTAGGTTTTGAAACGTGCATCTTCAATCACGCCCGTGGTGGGGTTGACCTTGATTTGCAGCTTCATCACGTCACCGCAAGCGGGCGCGCCCACCATGCCGGTGCCCACAGAGTCGTCGCCCTTGTCAAAGGAGCCCACGTTGCGAGGGTTTTCGTAGTGGTCAACCACTTTTTCAGAATAAGCCATGATGAATCTCCTTAGTTAGTGCGCAGCCCACTGGATGGTGCTGATGTCGATGCCTTCTTTGTACATGTCCCACAAGGGGCTGAGTTCACGCAGCTTGGCCACGTTGAGGCGGATGGTGTCAATCGCGTAGTCGATCTCTTCTTCGGTGGTGAAGCGGCCAATCGTCATGCGCAAGCTGCTGTGCGCCAACTCATCGCTGCGACCCAAGGCGCGCAACACATAGCTGGGCTCCAAGCTGGCCGAGGTGCAGGCGGAACCCGACGACACCGCCAGGCCCTTGATGCCCATGATGAGCGACTCGCCTTCCACATAGTTGAAGCTGATGTTCAGGTTGTGGGGCACGCGGTGTTCTAGGTTGCCGTTGATGAAGACTTGCTCCATGTCGGTCAAGCCATCGAGCAAACGCTTTTGCAACTTTTGGGCTTTGGCCAAGTCTTGCGCCATTTCGAGTTTGGCCAAGCGGAACGCCTCACCCATGCCCACGCATTGGTGCGTTGGCAAAGTGCCGCTGCGCATGCCGCGCTCGTGGCCGCCACCGTGCATTTGCGCTTCTAAGCGCACACGGGGTTTGCGGCGCACATACAAAGCGCCAATGCCTTTGGGGCCGTAGGTTTTGTGTGACGCCAAGCTCATCAAATCGACGGGCAAGGTGGTCAAGTCAATCTCAACTTTGCCTGTGGACTGCGCGGCATCCACGTGGAAGATGATGCCTTTTTCACGACACATGGCACCAATGCCAGCGATGTCTTGGATCACACCAATTTCGTTGTTCACGTGCATGACGCTGATGAGGATGGTGTCTGGACGAACCGCTGCTTTGAGCGCATCCATGCTCAGCATGCCGTCTTCTTGCACGTCGAGGTAAGTCACTTCAAAACCTTGACGCTCCAATTCACGCATGGTGTCGAGCACGGCTTTGTGCTCGGTCTTCACGGTGATGAGGTGTTTGCCTTTGGACTTGTAAAAATGAGCCGCGCCTTTGATGGCGAGGTTGTTGGACTCAGTCGCGCCCGAGGTCCACACGATTTCACGGGGGTCGGCGCCAATCAGGGCGGCCACCTCTTCACGGGCTTTTTCAACCGCGGCTTCGGCTTCCCAGCCCCATGCGTGGCTGCGTGATGCGGGATTGCCAAAGTGCTCGCGCAGCCAAGGAATCATGGCGTCCACCACACGTGGGTCACACGGTGTGGTCGCGCCGTAGTCGAGGTAAATGGGGAAATGAGGTGTCATGTCCATGGTGGGTTCAATCAAGATTTAGCAAGGGTGTTGCCAAGGGCGAACACGGAATTGGGCGCATTCACGCGGATGGGTTTGACCACGGGCATGGGCTGGATCGCGCGCTTGAGGGTGGGCTTGTTTTCGATTTCCACGCCTTTGGCGATTTGGTCATCCACCAGCTTTTGCAAGGTGACCGAGTCCAAGAACTCGACCATGCGTTGGTTGAGCGAAGCCCACAGCTCGTGCGTCATGCAACGGCCGGTTTCGCCCAAACAGTTTTCTTTGCCGCCGCAGTGGGTGGCGTCGATGGGCTCATCCACCGACAAAATGATGTCGGCCACGGTGATGTCCGCAGCTTTGCGACCCAGCGAATAACCACCGCCAGGGCCACGGGTGGACTCCACCAAGTCGTGGCGGCGCAGCTTACCGAACAGTTGCTCAAGGTAAGACAACGAGATTTGCTGGCGTTGGCTGATGGCCGCCAAGGTGACGGGACCACTGTTTTGACGCAGGGCCAAATCAATCATGGCAGTGACCGCAAAACGGCCTTTGGTGGTGAGACGCATGGCAAGCTCCTTCAGGTTTGGGCTTTGTCGACTAATTAGGTCAAGTATACCTCAATCCCCACGAATTTGCTCGGGTACTCTGTCGCCGAGGCGATTTGTCGACGACACCAACGGCTCCCCAACCCTCGCCATCAGGGCTTTTGCGTCAAGACTGCCACGTTGTCATGCCCTGCCCCGCCAAACGCTTGTTCGCGCAAAGTGGCCAATTGGTCGCGCACACGGGCGGCGTTTTCAAACTCGAGGTTGCGGGCGTGTTCCATCATCAGTTTTTCTAGGCGTTTGATTTCTTTGGCCACGTCGCGTTCGCTCATGTCTTCGATGGCAGCGCGTTGGATCTCGCGCTCTTGCGCTTGCTTGCCCGCTTTCTCGCCGTAAACCCCATCGATCAAATCACGTACCTGCTTGAACACACCGCGTGGCGTGATGCCATGCGCTTCGTTGTGGGCGATTTGCTTGGCGCGGCGACGTTCGGTTTCGCCAATCGCCTTCTTCATCGACTCGGTCATGCGGTCGGCGTACAAAATGGCTTTGCCACTCAGGTTACGGGCCGCGCGGCCAATGGTTTGAATCAAGCTGCGCTCTGAGCGCAAGAAGCCTTCTTTGTCGGCATCCAAAATCGCCACCAACGACACCTCGGGCAAGTCGATGCCTTCGCGCAGCAAGTTGATGCCCACCAACACGTCAAACGCGCCCAAGCGCAAGTCGCGCAAAATTTCCACGCGCTCCACCGTGTCCACATCGCTGTGCACATAGCGCACTTTCACGCCGTTGTCGGTGAGGTAATCGGTCAGTTGCTCAGCCATGCGCTTGGTCAGCGTGGTGATGAGCACGCGCTCGTTCAAGTCGACACGGATGCGGATTTCTTGCAGCACATCGTCCACTTGGTGCGTGGCGGGGCGCACTTCCACCAGCGGATCGACCAAGCCGGTGGGCCGCACCACTTGCTCCACCACTTTGCTGGCGTGGGTCTTTTCATACTCGGCGGGCGTGGCAGACACAAACACCACTTGGCGCATGCGTTTTTCAAACTCATCAAGCTTCAAGGGCCGGTTGTCCAAGGCGCTGGGTAAACGAAAACCGTACTCCACCAACGTGGTTTTGCGCGCACGGTCACCGTTGTACATGCCGCCGAGCTGGCCAATCATGACGTGGCTTTCGTCCAAAAACATCACTGCGTCTTTGGGCATGTAGTCAGTCAAGGTACTGGGAGGCGCACCGGGCGGCGCGCCCGACAAATGGCGGGTGTAGTTCTCAATGCCTTTGCAGTGACCCACTTCGCTGAGCATCTCCAAATCAAACCGTGTGCGCTGCTCTAGGCGCTGGGCTTCGACCAGCTTGTTCATACCGACCAGTTCTTTCAAACGGTCGGCCAACTCCACCTTGATGGTTTCCACCGCTGCCAACACGCGGTCACGCGGCGTGACGTAGTGGCTGGACGGGTAGATGGTGAAGCGTGGAATCTTTTGGCGAATGCGCCCCGTGAGTGGGTCAAACAGCTGGAGGCTTTCAATCTCGTCATCGAACAACTCAATGCGGATGGCCAGCTCGGAGTGCTCGGCAGGAAACACATCGATCGTGTCGCCGCGCACGCGAAATTTGCCGCGTGAAAAATCTTGGTCGTTGCGCTCGTACTGCATGCGCACCAGTTGGGCAATGGCGTCACGCTGGCCCACTTTGTCACCGGCACGCAGCGTCATGATCATCTGGTGGTAGCTCTCGGGCTCACCGATACCGTAGATGGCCGACACCGTGGCCACCACGATCACATCGCGGCGTTCCAAGATGCTCTTGGTGCAGCTCAAGCGCATTTGCTCAATGTGCTCGTTGATGGCGCTGTCTTTCTCAATGAACAAATCACGCTGAGGCACATAGGCCTCGGGCTGGTAGTAGTCGTAGTAGCTGACGAAATACTCCACCGCATTGTTCGGAAAAAACTCGCGAAACTCGCTGTACAGCTGCGCCGCCAAAGTTTTGTTGGGCGCAAAGATGATGGTCGGCCGCCCCAGTTGGGCAATCACATTGGCCATGGTGAAGGTTTTGCCCGAGCCCGTCACGCCCAACAGGGTTTGAAACACCTCGCCGTCGTTCACGCCTTCGACCAACTGGGCAATGGCCGCCGGCTGGTCGCCCGCTGGCGGGTAAGGCTGAAACAGCTCAAACGGCGAGCCAGGGTAGCTGACCATCGTGCCTTTTGGCTGTTCTGGCGCTTCCGTAGCTTCAGGCGAAGTTGGCGCAAGTATTTCTGTGGTGTCAGACATCGTGTGTGAAAACTGTATGGCTCGAAAAAAACGTACGGTTCTAAAAACCATGCGGGTTGACCCTTAAAATCAGGCCGAACACGTAAGCCTACCGCAGACTGTGCGTGTTTACCTAACCCCCCTCTCTTTATCCGTGATCAAGGACTGACGATGTCAATGTTTACCGCTGTCGAAATGGCACCCCGCGACCCCATCATGGGTCTCAACGAGCAATACAACGCCGACACCAACCCCAACAAGGTCAACCTCGGCGTGGGTGTGTACTTCGACGACAACGGCAAACTGCCCCTGTTGCAATGCGTGCAAGCCGCAGAAAAAACCATGATGGCCACGCCATCGGCCCGCGGTTACTTGCCCATCGACGGTATTGCCGCCTATGACGCGGCAGTCAAAGGCTTGGTCTTTGGTGCGGACTCTGAGCCCGTCACCTCTGGCCGCGTGGCCACGGTGCAAGGCATTGGCGGCACCGGCGGTTTGAAAATCGGCGCAGACTTTCTGAAGCGCTTGAGCCCCAACGCCACCGTGTTGATCTCGGACCCCAGCTGGGAAAACCACCGCGCCTTGTTCACCAACGCCGGTTTCAAGGTCGACACCTATGCTTACTACGACGCTGAAAAACGCGGCGTGAACTTTGAAGGCATGCTCGCGTCGTTGAACGCCGCGGCCGCAGGCACCATCGTGGTGTTGCACGCGTGCTGCCACAACCCCACCGGTTACGACATCACCGCCGCCCAATGGGACCAAGTGGTGTCCGTGGTCAAGGCCAAAAACCTCACGGCTTTCTTGGACATGGCCTACCAAGGCTTTGGCCACGGCATTGCCGAAGACGGCGCGGTGATTCAAAAATTCGTCGACGCAGGTTTGTGCTTCTTCGTGTCCACCTCGTTCTCCAAGAGCTTCAGCTTGTACGGCGAGCGCGTGGGGGCCTTGAGCGTGTTGTGCGCGGACAAAGAAGAGTGCGGTCGTGTGTTGTCACAACTCAAAATCGTGATTCGCACCAACTACTCCAACCCACCCATCCACGGCGGTGCGGTGGTAGCTGCAGTGTTGGGCAACCCCGAGCTGCGCGCTTTGTGGGAAAAAGAACTGGGCGACATGCGCGTGCGCATCAAAGCCATGCGTCAAAAGCTGGTGGACGGCCTCAAGGCCGCTGGCGTGAAGCAAGACATGAGCTTCATCACCACCCAAATCGGCATGTTCAGCTACTCAGGTTTGAACAAAGACCAAATGGTGCGTTTGCGTTCTGAGTTTGGCGTGTACGGCACCGATACCGGCCGCATGTGCGTGGCTGCGTTGAACAGCAAGAACATCGACTACGTCTGTCAAGCGATTGCCAAAGTGATGTAACTGCAATTGGGGAGCAGACTCCATTTTCTTACGGTGGAGTGCTGCTATATTGCACTGCAACATTTATTAAGTCAAAACCATGCTTTACCAAATCTTCGAAACTCAACGTAGCCTGATGGAGCCGTTCGCAGACTTTGCGCAGGCAGCTTCTAAACTTTACGGCCAAACCAACTCACCCATGGCGCAAAACCCCATGGCGCAGCGTGTGTCGGCGGGTTACGACTTGCTGTATCGCTTGGGCAAAGACTACGAAAAACCGGCATTCGGCATCAAGTCGGTGGAAGTCGAAGGCAGTGAGGTCGCCATCCACGAACGCATCGAGATGGACAAGCCATTTTGTGAGCTGCGTCGTTTCAAGCGCTTCACGGACGATGCAAACACCCTGACCAAGCTCAAAGCACAACCTGTGGTGTTGATCGTGGCCCCGTTGTCTGGCCACTACGCGACGCTGTTGCGCGACACCGTGCGCACCATGCTCAAAGACCACAAGGTCTACATCACCGATTGGAAGAATGCACGCTTGGTTCCGTTGAGCGAAGGTGAATTCCACCTTGATGACTACGTGAACTACGTGCAAGAGTTCATCCGTGATTTGCAAAGCAAATACGGCAACTGCCACGTCATGAGCGTGTGTCAACCCACCGTGCCCGTGCTGGCGGCGGTGTCACTCATGGCCAGCCGCGGTGAGAAAACACCGATCACCATGACCATGATGGGTGGCCCGATCGATGCCACCAAGTCCCCCACCGCCGTGAACAACTTGGCCATGAACAAGAGTCACAGCTGGTTTGAAAACAACGTGATCTACCGCGTGCCCGACAGCTTCCCAGGGGCTGGTCGTCGCGTCTACCCTGGCTTCTTGCAGCACACTGGCTTCGTAGCCATGAACCCTGATCGTCACTTGAAGAGCCATTACGACTACTTCAAAGATTTGATCAAAGGCGACAACTCCAGCGTGGACTCACACCGTGATTTTTATGACGAGTACAACGCAGTGCTCGACATGGATGCCGATTACTACCTCGAGACCATCAACACGGTGTTCCAAGAGTTCAAGTTGGTGCGCGGCACATGGGAAATCAAAAACCCACAAGGCAAGCTCGAACTGGTGCGCCCACAAGACATCCACGCCACCTCCTTGCTCACGGTGGAAGGTGAGCTCGACGACATCTCTGGCTCGGGTCAAACCGAAGCCGCCCACAAGCTGTGCAGCGGCATCGTGCGCAAAGAGCAACACCACTTGGAAGTCAAAGGCGCAGGCCACTACGGCATCTTCAGCGGTCGACGCTGGCGTGAAGTGGTGTACCCACACGTCAAGAGCTTCATCTTGGAACACAACAAGGGCCAAGGCAAATCAATCGCCAAGCCCAAAACAAAAGTTGCGGCCAAGAAAGCGGCACCGTTGAAATCAGCGGCCAAGCCTGTGGTCAAAAAAGTCGCCACATCTAAAAAGTGAGTCTGGTCGAACAGATCAACAACGCCCTGCCACAAACGCAATGCACGCGCTGTGGCTACCCTGACTGTCAGCGCTACGCCGAGGCGATCGTCCAAGGCGAGGCTGACATCAACCAGTGCCCACCAGGCGGCATCGAAGGCGTTGAACGGCTCGCAGCCCTCACCGGCAAGCGCGCTCTCCCACTGAACCCAGACAACGGTCTAGAAGGCCCGCGCACCATCGCCCTCATTGACGAGGATTGGTGCATCGGCTGCACACTGTGTATCGCGGCATGCCCGACCGATGCCATCGTGGGGGCCAACAAGCGCATGCACACGGTTGTGGAACGTTATTGCACGGGCTGCGAGCTCTGCATCCCCGCGTGCCCTGTCGATTGCATCTCACTCGAACCGATTGACCTCAACCTGAGCGGTTGGGCCTCATGGCCCCAAGCGCTAGCTGACCTCGCGCGCCAGCGCTATGACGCGCGCACGGCACGCCTCAAACGCGAAGCCGTGGAACACGATGAACGCTTGCAAGCCAAAGCTGTGAAGAAGCTCGCAGACCTGCCTGCCCACACCAAAGGCACTGAGCACGCGCCCGAGGTGGACCGCAAACGTGCGATCATTGAGGCCGCACTCGCGAAAGCCAAAGCCCGACAAGCCACAAAGGCTTAACAGGCGAGCCGCATCAAAGCGCACCTCCTGCGCCGTGCGCAATCACTGACATTTCAATGCATACCCAACTCACTGCACGCAAAGAACTTTTGCTTCTTTTGTCGCTCGCCGGCATTCAGTTCACACACATCGTGGACTTCATGATCATGATGCCGCTCGGGCCACAACTCACCCGCTTGTTTGCCATCAGCTTTGCGGAGTTTGGTTTGTTGGTTTCGGCCTACACCGTGGCGGCAGGACTGTCTGGCTTGTTTGCCACCACCTTCATTGACCGCTTTGACCGCAAGCATTTGCTGCTGACGCTGTATGTGATGTTCGCGCTCACCACCGTGGCCTGCGGTGTGGCCCCCACTTATGGTTGGCTGATGGCGGCACGCATCGCCTCAGGCTTTTTTGGCGGCGTGTTGTCCACCATGACGCAAACCATCATTGGTGATGTGGTGCCCTTCGAACGCCGAGGCCGCGCCACCGGCATTGTGATGACCTCGTTCTCGGTCGCCACCGTGGCCGGTGTGCCTGCGGGATTGTTGTTTGCCAACTTGTGGGGCTGGCACACCGCCTTCTTTGCCATTGGCGTGATGTGTGTGGCCGTGGGCGTGTTGGCCAACTACAGCGTGCCCAAGCTGGATGCGCATGTGGCCCACGCCAAAGACAAACATGTGTTGCATGCCATGGGCCAAGTCTTGAGCGAGTCCAACCAACGCATGGCCCTGCTCTTGTCCGCCACCATGATGTTTGCGGCGTTCACCATCATTCCGTACATCACCTTGTATTTGCAGAACAACCAAATCATGGCGTCTGCCGAAATTCCATGGCTGTACTTTTGCGGTGGGGTGATCACGCTGTTCAGTGGCCGTTGGGTGGGAGGGGTCACAGACCGTTTGGGCAAGCGCGAAACCTTTCAACGGGCGGTGTTGTTCTCGATCATTCCGATGTTTGCCATCACGCTGATCGAACCTGTGCCGCTGTATGTTGTGTTGCTGGTGACCAGCTCACTGTTCTTTGCCATGAATGCACGCATGATTCCTGGCATGGCCTTGCTCACCTCGGCCGCCAATCCTAAATTCCGTGGCACGTTCATGTCGCTCAACGGTGCGGTGCAGTCGTTTGCGATGGGCATCGCCTCATGGGTGGGTGGCATGTTGCTGCAAAGCGAACCCAGCGGGCAAGTGACGCACTATTGGCTATGCGCGGTGGTTGCCAGCTGTGCATCTCTGTTGGCATACGCACTGGCCAAACGGGTGTCTATGCACGAGTGAACCCGCGAATGCGCATCTAAAAAAAGCCGCTCAACTGAGCGGCTTTTTCATTGCGAATCAGGCATGCGAAGCCGCCAAGGCCGCAAAGGCGTTCACCACCTCAGGCGGTGCTTGCACCAACTCAATCAACACGCCTTCACCACCGATGGGAAACTCGTCGTTCGCCTTGGGGTGCATGAAGGTGATGTCAAAGCCAGCAGCGCCCTTGCGGATGCCGCCAGGTGCAAAGCGCACACCTTGTGCGGTGAGCCATTCCACAGCCACAGGCAGGTCATCGATCCACAAGCCAATGTGGTTCAACGGCGTGGCGTGAACCGCAGGCTTTTTCTCAATGTCCATGGGCTGCATCAAATCGACTTCAACCTTGAAGGGGCCAACGCCGATGGCGCAAATGTCTTCGTCCACGTTCTCACGTTCGCTTTGGAACGTGCCCGTCACTTCGAGACCAAACATGTCAACCCACAGCGTTTTCAAACGGCCCTTGTCAGGGCCGCCGATCGCGATTTGTTGAATGCCGAGAACTTTGAATGGGCGGCTTGCGGCGCTCATTTATTCAAACTCCACAATCATCTGGTCCACCGTGAGTGATTCGCCCTTAGCGGCCACCACTTTCTTGACCACCCCATCTTGGGCTGCGAACAAGACGTTTTCCATCTTCATCGCTTCGATGACGGCCACACGCTCACCCGCTTGCACCTTTTGGCCTGGTGTCACAGACACTTCGACCAATAGACCGGGCATGGGCGAAATCACGTACTTGCTCAAGTCTGGGGGTGCTTTGAACGGCATGAGCTTGTGCAACTCGGCCATGCGGGGTGACATCACCAAGGCTTCGATGCGGGTGCCATTGTGTTGCACTTGCAAAGCCAAGGGGTTCTTCAAAGTGCCACGCTCGACTTGTGCCGTGAAAGGCTTGCCGTTGCAAGTGCCTTCGATGCGGATGTCGTTCAAGCGTGATTTGCTTTCAATTGCATACGTCTTGCCAGCGATGGTGATTTGTGCCACGCCAGGCTTGCCTGCGAACTCGTCCACATGCACTGGCACGTAACGGTTATCACCTTTTTGACCCAGCTCGACCACGGCGTAGTCTTGGCCGATTTGCACGTCATAACCGGGCAACTGACCGCTGAGGTTGGCCGCGCGTTGGCGTGACTTGCGGCGCACGAAGGCTGCCAACGCAGCGAGGAAGTCGTGGTCGTCATGCGGCACGTCTTCGGCACGGAAACCGTGGGCGTAGTGCTCGGCGATGAAGCCGGTGTTGAACTGGCCTGTCACAAACTTGGGGTGCGCCAGCAACGCCGCTTGGAAGGGGATGTTGGAGCTGATGCCACGAATCACAAAGCCGTTCAAGGCTTCGCGCATTTTGGCGATGGCTTCATTGCGGTCTTTGCCGTGCACGATGAGCTTGGCGATCATCGAGTCGTAGAACATCGGAATCTCGCCACCGTCTTGCACACCCGTGTCCACACGCACGCCGTGCAGGTCTTGGGTGTTGCCTTGGAACATGCTTTGTTTGGGCGTTTGGAAACGCACCAAGCGGCCTGTGGACGGCAAGAAGTTGCGGAAGGGGTCTTCGGCGTTGATGCGGCACTCGATGGCCCAACCGTCGCGCTTGACATCGGCTTGGCCAAACGCCAGCTTCTCGCCTGCGGCCACGCGAATCATTTGCTCCACCAAGTCGAGGCCGGTGATGGCTTCGGTCACAGGGTGTTCCACCTGCAAACGGGTGTTCATCTCCAAGAAGTAAAAGTCTTGGTCTTTGCCGACCACGAATTCCACCGTCCCTGCGGATTGGTACTTCACCGCTTTGGCCAACGCCACAGCTTGCTCACCCATCGCTTTGCGTGTGGCGTCGCTGATGAACGGTGATGGGGCTTCTTCGATCACTTTTTGGTGACGACGTTGAATCGAGCACTCACGCTCATTCAAATACACCACGTTGCCATGGCTGTCACCCAACACTTGAATTTCAATGTGGCGAGGTTCGAGCACGTATTTCTCGATGAACACGCGGTCATCGCCAAAGCTGTTGCGCGCTTCGTTGCGGCAAGAGGTGAAACCTTCGAGGGCTTCTTTGTCGTTGAAGGCCACACGCAAGCCTTTGCCACCGCCGCCCGCCGACGCCTTGATCATGACAGGGTAGCCAATGCCTTTGGCGATCTCCACGGCTTGTTCAGCCGTGTCGATGGCATCGTTGTAGCCCGGAATGGTGTTGACCTTGGCTTCAAGCGCCAATTTCTTAGACGCGATCTTGTCGCCCATCGCCGCAATGGAGTGGGCCTTGGGTCCGATGAAGGCAATGCCCTCGTCTTCGCAACGCTTGGCAAACTCGGTGTTCTCGCTCAAGAAGCCGTAGCCAGGGTGAATGGCTTGGGCGCCCGTCGCCTTTGCAGCCGCGATGATTTTGTCTGCCACAAGGTAAGACTCGCGTGAAGGTGCGGGGCCCAACAAAATGGCTTCGTCGGCCAACTGCACGTGACGTGCTTCTTTGTCGGCTTCAGAGTAAACCGCCACGGTTTTGATGCCCATCTTGTGAGCAGTGGCGATGACGCGGCAAGCGATTTCGCCGCGGTTTGCAATCAGTATCTTTTTAAACATGGACGATCTCCATCAAACAATTCTTTGCGGGAAACACCGTGGCGCAGGCAATGCCGAAGCCACAGGTGTTGCCCCTTGAGGGGGAAGCGCCACAGGCGCTTCGAGGGTGGGTCATAAAGGAATGTTGCCGTGCTTGCGCCATGGGTTGTCGATCTTCTTTTCCTTCAACATCACCAGCGAGCGGCAGATGCGCTTGCGTGTTTCGTGCGGTTGAATGACGTCGTCGATGAAGCCGCGTGCGCCCGCCACGAAGGGGTTGGCAAAACGGGCTTTGTATTCGGCTTCTTTGGCGGCCAGTTTTTCGGGATCGCCTTTGTCTTCGCGGAAGATGATTTCCACCGCACCCTTGGCACCCATCACCGCGATTTCGGCGTTAGGCCAAGCAAAGTTCACGTCGCCGCGCAAGTGCTTGGAGGCCATCACGTCATATGCACCGCCATAGGCTTTGCGTGTGATGACGGTGATTTTTGGCACCGTGCACTCGGCGTACGCATACAGCAACTTGGCGCCATGCTTGATGATGCCGCCGTATTCTTGTGAGGTACCGGGCATGAAGCCGGGCACGTCCACAAACGTGACCACAGGGATATTGAACGCATCGCAGAAGCGCACAAAACGTGCAGCCTTGATGGAGCTCTTGATGTCCAAGCAGCCCGCCAACACCAAGGGTTGGTTGGCCACGATGCCGACCGTTTGGCCTTCCATGCGGGCAAAGCCGATCAGGATGTTTTTGGCATAGTCGGGTTGCAGTTCAAAGAAATCGCCATCGTCCACGGTTTTGACGATGAGTTCTTTCATGTCATAGGCTTTGTTGGGATTGTCTGGCACCAAGGTGTCCAAGCTGATGTCCATGCGATCGGATGGATCACCGCTGGGGCGCACAGGTGCTTTTTCTTTGTTGTTCAGTGGCAAGTAGTTGTAGAGGCGACGCAGCATGAGCAAGGCTTCCACGTCGTTCTCGAAGGCCATGTCGGCCACACCGCTCTTGGTCGTGTGCGTCAAGGCCCCACCCAACTCTTCCGCTGTGACCTCTTCATGGGTCACTGTCTTCACCACATCAGGGCCGGTCACAAACATGTAAGACGAATCTTTGACCATGAAGATGAAGTCGGTCAACGCTGGCGAGTACACCGCGCCACCCGCGGATGGGCCCATGATCATGCTGATCTGTGGCACCACGCCACTGGCCATGACGTTGCGTTGGAACACATCGGCGTAACCGCCCAAGGCAGCGACCCCCTCTTGAATACGGGCTCCGCCCGAATCATTCAGGCCAATCACAGGTGCACCGACCTTCATGGCTTGGTCCATGATCTTGCAGATTTTTTCGGCGTGCGTTTCAGACAGAGAGCCGCCCAACACGGTGAAATCTTGGCTGAACACAAACACCAAACGGCCGTTGATCATGCCGTAGCCCGTGACCACCCCATCTCCAGGAATTTTGTCGCCGTCCATGCCGAAGTCGGTGCAACGGTGCTCCACGAACATGTCCCACTCTTCGAAGGTGCCTTCGTCCAGCAACACCTCAATGCGCTCACGGGCAGTGAGTTTGCCTTTGGCATGCTGCGCATCAATGCGCTTTTGGCCGCCACCCAAGCGGGCCGCAGCGCGCTTTTGTTCCAGTTGTTCGATGATGTCTTGCATGGTTGCTCTTTCTTTACTCCAGGAAGATTTTCAAATTAACCCTGCGCCTGATAAGCGCTGAGCAGTTGACGGGAAGCTGTCGAAGCGGCCAATTGGCCCGCAGCGACTTGCTGACTGAGTTGAGGCAGCAGCGTTTGCACACGCGGCTGCGCACGAAAGTTTTGTTTGAGGCCGGCATCGATGCGTTCCCACATCCACGACAGCGCTTGGTTTTGGCGGCGCTCCGCAAAGCGGCCATTTTGCTTTTGAATGGTTTGAAACTCACCCACAGCGTTCCAAAACGCATCCACGCCCTGACCGAGCAAGGCGCTGAGCTGAACCACTTTGGGATGCCACACCTCGGTGTTGCGGTGCGCGTGGCCCGAGCCACCGTGCATGCCCAACAATTGCAAGGCACTGGTGATTTGCAACTGCGCACGCGTGGCAGCAGTGGCATCGATGTCGGCTTTGTTGATGACCACCAAATCGGCAATCTCCATCACGCCTTTTTTGATGGCTTGCAAATCGTCACCCGCATTGGGCAATTGGAGCAGCACAAACATGTCGGTCATGTTGGCCACGGCGGTTTCGCTTTGGCCCACACCCACGGTTTCGACAATCACCACGTCATAGCCTGCAGCGTCGCAGACCAGCATGGACTCACGGGTTTTTTCAGCCACCCCACCCAAGGTGCCGCTCGATGGGCTGGGGCGAATGTAGGCTTGGTCGTGCACGCTCAAAAATTCCATGCGGGTTTTGTCACCCAAGATAGAGCCGCCTGAGACCGTGCTGGAAGGGTCGATGGTGAGCACCGCCACGCGGTGACCCTGCGCAATCAAATACAAACCCAGGGCTTCGATGAAGGTGGACTTGCCCACGCCCGGCACACCACTGATGCCCAGTCGAAACGACTTGCCGGTGTGCGGCAACAAGGCGGTGAGTAACTCATCCGCAGACGCGCGATGGTCCGTGCGCGTGGACTCTGGCAAGGTGAT
>Ga0228700_1000262_pt1 | contig 51153 bp, 44 predicted proteins | sample McNCre317_Aug_MG_FD_178019 | JGI IMG/M metagenome (GOLD analysis project Ga0228700, IMG submission 178019) | Freshwater microbial communities from McNutts Creek, Athens, Georgia, United States - 3-17_Aug_MG | ecosystem: Environmental > Aquatic > Freshwater > Creek | place: USA: Georgia...
TCGATCGACGACGCGTTGTCGCGCAGTGCGCCGCGCACGTCGCTGGCCAGATGCCAAAGGTTAGGCAGGGCCAGGCTAAACGGCTCGGCGTCGGCCTCGATGGCCGTGCAATATGGCGTCAATGACCTAACCAACGAGTCCACGGCGAACGCGTGCTCGTTGCGGTTCTTGGCAGAACCGGCGAGGGCCTGGCTGATAGCGACGTCGATGCTTGGGTCGGTGCCGCGACCGGCCGTGCCGGCCAGCACTCGTGCCGAAACCTCGCCGTTGGCAACCCGCACCAGCAGTTCTGGCGACGCACCAAACAGTCCGTCGACCGAGTACGTCCAGCAGGTGCCAAACCGCTTGGCAAGCCGCGCAAGGTTTGCGCGCAGGTCGGCGTCGACTGGCATTGCGGCCTCGATGTCGCGAGCCAAAACGACCTTCTCGATTTCATGATCGCGGATGTGCTCAACGGCCCGAGCAACGGCCGCGGTAAAGCCCTCGCGGTCGAGGTCGCCATCGGTGAAGACCACCTTTTGCGCTGGCGCATACTCAATGGATTGGGTTGCGAAATCGGGCAGTTTGTCGCTGTATTCGAAGCCCTCGCCAGCAACCACGATTTCGGTGATCCAGGTGCGGTCTTCGCGCTTGCCAATCACAATGTGTGGCACAACCAAAACGCTCGACATGTCGCTCTGGTCGGCAAATGCGAAGCTGCCAAAGGCAATCAGGCCCGAACCGCTGGTCTGCAGCTCGTCATCGACAAACGCGTGCGTGCAGAGTTCCCGCCATTGTTCGGCTAGCGATTCGATGCGGTGTTCGCCGCTGGCCGACAGGCGCGCGGCCTCGCCGTAGCCAACCAGGCCATCGCCTTGGCGGCTAAAAACCAGGGGATTAGCTGGCAGGTGGTCTAGCAGCTGCCAGTCGGCAGATGCATCAAACTCGCGCGAGCGCACCTCGAGTCGTTGCATGGCCTGTGTCCCTTGTTTTGTCTGAGTCTTTGCTGAGAAAGCAGCAAAGCCAGTTTGGTCATTGCCAGGCCCAAGATAGCCTGAAATGGCACCTGAAAATCCTACGCCCGAGAGGTCGAACCCAATGCGCAAGTTAGTTGCTCTTGGTCTTGTGACCATGGCGCTTGTGCTGCCGATCTCGACCGTGGCGGCCTCGGCCGAAGAGAGCGATAACGAGTCCACCTCGACCCCAAGTGCCGAGCCGACGACCCGTCCAACCGCGCGCCCGGGCGAAAGGCACCTTCCCGTTATCAAACCGACCGATGCCGCGCGCCTCGGCTCTGGAGTCGGCAGCGGCAGCGACGACAACGAGGGCGACGACGCCGTAACTCTGTTTGACCCGGTTGCCGAAGACCGCGCACATCACGAACTCGAGAAGCTCTATGGCAAAGAGGGTTCGTTCCAGATGCCAGCGCTCGTGGTCAAGCCTCAGGGCAAGCTGACCTTCGGCAGCAACGGGGCCACTCAGCTCACCACGACGCATCCGGCCGGCCAATCGGCAACGGCCACCAACACGAGCGGTTCCGGCGTCTCCGGCAGCGCCGGCAGTGCGCCCATTGCCAACACGATCGCAGCCAAACCAATCGACTTTGACGTCGTGCTGCTCAACCAGCAGACCCCAGCCGACATCTTCTTTCAGAGCACAACCATCGCAATCACCGTGATGGCCATCGGCGCCGCGGCATTCGGCGGCGTATTTGCCGTGCGCAATGTGCGTGCGGTGCGCGGCCATGGCAATCAGGCTGGCGCGTCTGATGACCAGTGGGCCTAACACGCTTTTAGCCTGTGATCGCGAGAAATCTGCCAGATTTCGCGCCCTGCACCGCGGATAGACTTGACCGGTGAGCAAAGCAGATTTGGACAAAAAACCAGCCGAGGTCGCGGCCATGTTTGACGCCGTGGCGCCAACCTACGACCTCACCAATGGGCTCCTCTCCTTCGGTCAGGATCGTGCCTGGCGCAAGGTGGTCGCAAAGGCCGTCGATCCAAAACGCGGTCAGCGAATCCTCGACCTAGCCGCAGGCACCGGAACCTCGTCAATGGCCTTCCTGCGCGATGGCGTAGAGGTAATCGCGAGCGACTTTTCAGAGGGCATGCTCGCCGAGGGTCGAAAGCGTCATCCCGAACTCGAATTTGTTTTTGCAGACGCCACCAACCTGCCTTTCAAGGACGCCGAATTTGACGCCGTGACAATCTCGTTTGGCCTTCGCAATGTTGTCGATGTCGACAAGGCGCTCGCCGAAATGTATCGCGTCACCAAGCCGGGTGGTCGCATCGTGATCTGCGAATTCAGCCACGTGCAAATTCCAGTTTTGAACTCCATGTACTGCGGCTACCTCAAGTCAGTGCTGCCTGTGTTCTCGCGTTTGGCCACCCGCGCACCAGAGGCATACGGCTATCTGGCAGATTCGATTCTGGCCTGGCCAGATCAGAAGGCGCTGGCAAAGTTGATTGCCAAGGCGGGCTTTGAGCGCGTCGAATTCCGCAACCTCACCATGGGTGTCGTTGCCGTGCACCGCGGCTTTAAGGCTGCCAATTGAGCAAGCTGCCGAGCCAATTCAAAAAGGTTCAAGACCGAGCGTTGCTGAACGCCATCGAAGCCGGCCTTGATCTGGTCGAGCTCGAACTAGCCGATGCGGTTGCCAACACCAACGAAATCGTCGACGCCGCATCGCGCCATTTGCTCGCCGCCGGAGGCAAGCGCATCCGCCCAGTTTTGACGCTGCTCACGGCCCAGCTCGGCGACGCCAAGAAGCCCGAGATCATTCGCGCCGCCGTCGTTAGCGAGCTGACCCACCTTGCCACGCTGTATCACGACGATGTCATGGATGACGCCCCGACCAGACGCGGTGTGCCAACGGCGCAGCACGTTTGGGGCAACTCGGTGGCGATTCTTGCCGGCGACCTTTTGCTAGCCCGCGCATCGTTGCTCGGCACTTCACTCGGCGCCGAGTCGCTTGCGCTGCAGGCGCGCACCTTTGAGCGCCTGTGCGTCGGTCAGCTGAACGAGACCATCGGTCCAAAGCCGGGCGACGACCAGCTCGCGCACTACATTCAGGTGATGGCCGACAAGACGGGTTCGTTGCTTGCCTCGAGCGCACTGCTTGGCGTGATGCACTCTGGCGCGAACCCGGCGTTCCGTGAGCCAATTTCACAGTTTGCCGAGCGCATCGGAATCGCGTTTCAGCTGATCGACGACGTGATTGACATCAGCGAAGCCGGCCCCTCGGGCAAGACCCCCGGCACCGACCTACGAGCCGGTGTGCCGACGCTACCGACCATCCTGTTGGCGCGCGCAGCGGCCGATGGCGATCAGGCAGCCATCGATTTGCAGGCATTCCTGGCCGAGGGCCTCGAAGACGACGAGCGGTTGGCCGAGGCACTCAAGCGCCTTCGCGAGCACCCAGTCGCTGCAGAGGCCGAAGCCGAGGCTCGTCGCTGGGCCAGTTCGGCGCTAGAGGCGATTGCCCCGCTGCCAGACGGCTCTGTAAAACGCGCCCTCGAGCAGTTTGCCGATGCGGTTGTAAACCGCGACAATTAAGCACTTCAGCTCAACTCGCGAGAGGAAGCCCCACATGGGTCAGACCGTTCACCTCAAGTCCGATGGCGTTTCGCTAATCATCGACACCTCGGCGGCAACGCCCGTCATCGTGCACTGGGGGCGTGCCGTCACCGACTCAGACGTCGATGTGCTTGCCATCACCGAGCCGAGCCCGCACTGCGACTTCGACGCGCCTGAGCTAATCGGCATTTGGCGCGAAAACGCGCGCGGCTTCATTGGTGAACCGGCGCTTCGCGGGTCTCGCGTTGCCCGCGATTGGTCGCACAAGTTTGAACTGCGCAACACCTCGGTCGACGGCAACGTCGCGACCTTTACCTCGGTCGACGTCGAGGCCGAGCTCGAGGTGTCGGCTCGGTTCGAGTTGACCGCCCAGGGCGTGCTGAAGGTGTCGCAAAAGGTCACCAACCTCGGCTTCACCGAATTCAACGTCGAGGCGCTGAGCGCATACCTGCCGATTCCCGACTACACCACCGATGTGCTCGATTTTCACGGACGATGGATGCGCGAGCGTCAGCCGCAGCGTCAACCGATCCACGTCGGTCAGTGGGTTCGCGAGGGTCGCGAGGGCCGCACCGGCCACGACTTCACTTTGATCCAGCTCGCCTTGACCGCTGGCACGACCTTCGAGGAGGGCGAGGCTTGGGGTGTGAGCCTGGCTTGGTCGGGCAACAACCGTCACCTGGTCGAGCGCACCGCGATCGGTCGCACGTTCATGGCAGCCAACGAGTTGCTTTTGCCTGGCGAGGTGGTTCTGGCCAGCGGCGAAACCTACGAGGCGCCAACCGTGGTTGCCACCTATTCGTCGGCGGGCATCGATGGCGTTAGCGATCGCCTGCACCGAATGGTTCGCGCTCGCGCCAACCACCCAACCAATATTCGACCGCGACCAATCACTCTCAATGTTTGGGAGGCCGTCTATTTCGACCACGACTATGCCAAGCTCGCGGCCCTAGCCGAGGCGGCGTCGAAGATTGGCGTCGAACGCTTCGTGCTCGATGATGGCTGGTTTGGATCGCGTCGCGACGACCACGCCGGGCTCGGTGACTGGGTGGTTAGTGCCGATGTTTGGCCAGAGGGCCTGGGCAAGTTGATCGACAAGGTCAAGGCCGAGGGCATGGAATTCGGGCTCTGGTTCGAGGGCGAAATGATCAACGCCGACAGCGACCTGTACCGCGCGCACCCGGAGTGGATCCTGCATTCTGGTGGTCGCGTTCCACCAGAGTTCCGCACCCAGCAGGTGCTCGACCTGGCGCACCCAGGCGCATACTCGCACGTTTTCGAACAGGTCGATGCGATCCTGAGCGAATACGACATCGCATACATCAAGTGGGATCACAACCGTGTGCTGACCGAGGCATCGCACCTTGGTCAGGCCGCGGTGCGCAAGCAGGTGCAGGCGATCTATCGCATGTTCGACGAGCTCAAGGCGGCACATCCCGGCCTCGAGATCGAGAGCTGCGCATCGGGTGGCGGTCGCATCGATCTTGGAATGATCGACCACGCCGATCGCTTCTGGACCAGCGACAACAATGATTCTCTCGAGCGCCAGAGCATCAACCGTTACACCTCGATCGTGATTCCGCCCGAAATGCTCGGCACCCACATCGGCCCGACCAAGGCCCACTCGACCGGTCGCACGCACACGCATACCTTCAGAGCAGTCACCGCACTCTGGGGTCACGCGGGTCTCGAATGGGATCTGACCGAGGCCAGCGACGACGAGATGGCCCTGCTTCGCGGCTGGGTCGACTACTACAAGGCCAAGCGTGGTTTGCTGCACGCCGGTCGCACCGTTCGCGGCGACCAGAGCGAAACCAACTCGCAGACCCACGGTGTCGTGGCTCACGACGCCAGCGAGGCAGTGTTCATGTATGCGGCGCTGCGCCCGAGCGACTACAGCCGCCCGGCTAACATTCGCCTGACCGGCCTCGACGCCGATGCCACCTATGAGGTCAAGCTCGTCGAGCCAGCCGGTGCGGCCACGGTAATGCAGCTGTTGCCACCAAAGTGGTATTCGGGCGTTCGCATGAGCGGCGCGCTTCTTGCCAGCATGGGCCTGCGCGCACCGGTGTTGCGCCCAGAGCAGGCAATCCTGATTGAGGCCAAGCGCGTCTAATGATCTCGGTCGCGCGCAGTAAGGTGGTGCAGAACGCCCTGTTTGTGGTGTTCTTCACCCAGGGTTTTTTGTTCACCTCAATCATTCCGCGCATTCCCGAGTTCATCGATCGCATCCACGTCGACTTCGTCACCTGGGGCCTGATCACGGGCTTCGCCGGCCTCGGCTCGCTGTTTGGTCTGACCCAAACCACTCGCCTAATCGCGCGCTTCGGCACCCGCAACCTCAACCGCGTGGCCGCAATGCTTTTGGCGGCGGTCACCATGACCTTCCCCTACATTCACTCGGGCTGGGTTTGGTTCGCGGCTAACTTTTTGTATGGCCTCATCGGTTCAGTGTTCAACATCACATTGAACGCCCAGGCCGTCGCGGCGCAAAAGATTGCCAACCGTGTGTTGCTCGGCAGGTATCACGCCGCCTGGGCGATTGGGGCCACCAGTTCGGCGGCACTCAGCGGCCTTCTCGCGGGCTTCTTGCCGCTCGAGTTGCACTACTTGTTCTTGCCGCTGCTGGTCGCCGCAGCGTTCTTTCTTGCCGGGCGCTTTCTGCTGCACCCCACCGAGGAGGCCGCGGCCGAATCGCGCGTATCCACCAAGCGCGTGCCATTCTTCAAGACTCCAAAGTATGTCTGGCTGCTGACCGCCGGGCTGTTCGCCGGCATGTTCCCCGAGTTGGTGATGATGGACTGGAGCTCGGTTTTCGCCAAGAACACCCTGCACGTCGACGCGACTCTTGGCGCATTGCCATACACAATCTTCACCGGCGCAATGATTGTTGGGCGCCTCAGCATCGGCCGCCTAACCAAGGCCTTTCACTTCAGTGAGCTATCGAAGTGGGGCGGCGTGGTGGGTTCGATCGCCATGCTGCTTGGCCTGCTGATTGGCCCGCCGATCGCCGCGCAACAACCGCTGCTTGGGCTCATCGTCACCGCTTCGTTCTGGGCCGTGGCCGGCCTAGGCATCGCGCCGATGGTGCCTTCGTTCATGAGCGCCGGTGGGCACGTCAAGGGCATGGCAACCGCGACCGTGCTCTCGCGCATGAGCCTGGCCAATTCAGTCATCGTGATGTTGGCGAAGTATGTGATGGGCGCGTTGGCTCAAGGAATCGGCCTGGTTTGGGCGCTCGGGTTTCCGATTGCCTCGTTCTTTATAGCTGGGCTACTGGCTGGCGAGGTGGCCAAGCGGGCCAAACGCAAAGACGCGGTTGCGAACGCATTCCCACCGACCGGGCCGTTGGCGATCATCGAATAACAAAAAAGGGACGCCATCGGCATCCCTTTTAGTTTCGCTAGCGACTAGCGGTAGTTGGTGAACTGAAGGTCGATCTCGAGGTCTTTGCCCTTCAGCAGGGCGATGATGTCTTGCAGGTCGTCGCGGCTCTTTGAGCTCACGCGCAATTCGTCGCCCTGAATCTGCGCCTTCACGCTCTTTGGGCCTTCGTCGCGAATGATCTTCGAAATCTTCTTGGCCTGGTCTTGTTCGATGCCCTGCTTGAGCGTGGCTTCGATCTTGTATTCCTTGCCCGATGCGTATGGCTTTCCTGCGTCGAGGCTCTTAAGTGAGATGCCGCGCTTGACTAGCTTCGACTGAAAAACGTCGAGCACCGCGCGCACGCGCTCGTCGGCATTCGCGGTCATGAGAATTTTTTCGCCAGACCACTCGATGGTTGCGCCAACACCCTTGAAGTCGTAGCGCGACTCGATCTCTTTTTGGGCCTGGGTGAGGGCGTTAGACGCCTCCATCTTGTCCACTTTGCTCACGATGTCGAATGATGAATCAGCCATGCCAGAAATTCTAACGTGCGCCCGGTGCGGGGCGGGCCGTGCTTGACCTGATGCGCAGGTGCACGGGCCATTCCACCTCATCGGTTACGTTGACAGTGTGCTCGAGCTTTGGGTCGCCCAAGACACCGAGAAGGTGCTCAATCGCGGCCTTGCCTTGCTCGCGCACTCGCTGATCGATCGTGCTGAGGCCAAAGAATTCCGACATGTCGTGGTTGTCGATTCCGATCACCGAGATGTCTTCAGGAACCCGGAGTCCCATGTCTTTCGCAGCCATGATGGCGCCAAAGCCCATCTCGTCTGATGCACAAAAGATGGCGGTTGGTGCGTCGCGCGGGTCGCCCAGCAGCTGCTTGGCCTGGTAGTAACCGCTCTGAATCGTGTAGTCGGCGAACGTGAGCCAGCTGGTCTTCGAGCTGAGCCCTGCAGCCTGCAGAGCCGAGATGTAGCCGTCCTTGCGCATGTCTTGCTGGCGGAATTCCTTGTCGCTGCCCTCGACGCCACCAATGAATGCAATCTTGCGGTGACCCAGCGAGATCAGGTGTTCGGTTGCCAGGCGCGCTGCCTTTGTGTCATCCATCACCAGAGTGCGAGCACCCTCGATTCGGCCGCCAATACCTACGATGGGCTTGCGCATGCGGGTGAGCTGTTCGAGTTCATCGCGAGACGGCGCGACCGCAGCGGTGAAGACGGCATCGACTCGCTTGCGCAACAGCAGGTCGTTGAAAATACGATCGCGCTGCGCCTTGCCGCCGCTCAGGTTATAAAGAGTCAGGTCGTAGCCGTTTTCAATCAAAACCGTCTCGACGCTTTCAAGAATTGCAGAAAAGAACCAGCGGTCTACGTAAGGCATTACAACGCCGATGTTCTTGGTGCGGCCGGTGGCCAGTGTGTATGCGGTGTGCGAGGCGACGTAGCCCAGCTCTGCCGCAGCGGCCTCGACCTTGGCGCGAGCCTTTACTGAAACGTGGTCCTTGCCACTGAGCGCGCGCGACACAGTTGCGGTCGAAACTCCTGCAAGTTTCGCTACATCTTCAATGCCAGCCATGGTTTTCCTGTAATTTCTGCAAAAAACTGTAAGGACTTTACAACCTACCCTGCTTTCAGCAACGCCTCAATCGGCGGTTATCAAAGGGTTACCAGCGCTCAAGAATTCGACTAAACTATTGCGAGTGCCAAAAGCGCAAGCTTTGACACAATGGCTAGTTACCCAAGCGGCCAAAGGGATCTGACTGTAAATCAGCCGGCTCAGCCTTCGGGGGTTCGAATCCCTCACTAGCCACGAAAACCCACCTCTCCACAGGTGGGTTTTTGCTTTTTGCAATGCATAACGAACTAATGCTTTATCTTCTCGAAAGTCGCTGATAACTGAGCGTTCAACGTCCGCCTCTACGTTGTTGTTCAAGGAGTCGAAATGAAGCAGAGAGTTATCGTCGTTGGCGGTGGAGTCATCGGAACCATGCACGCCTGGCGGTGCATCAAAAGGGGCTATGAAGTTGTCCATCTCGAACGAGACGCGCAACCGCAGATGGCTTCGGTCCGCAATTTCGGACTCGTATGGGTGGGTGGTCGCAAGTCTGGCGTAGAACTCGAAGTTGCTCTTCAAGCTCGCCAGCTTTGGTCTGAACTCGCACTGGATGCTGAAAACCTGGACTTCAGGGCGAATGGATCGCTAACCATTGCTCGCAGCGCCGCGGAACTCCGCGTAGTCGAAGAAAGTATGCGCCTAGCGGATTCGGCTACCCGCGGATGGGAGTTACTAAGTCCATCGGAAGCAAGAAAGCTTAATCCTGCACTTCAGGGAGATTTTTTGGGTGCGCTGTATTGCAGTCAAGATGCAGTCGTCGAACCTGCCACGGTTTTGAGCAGCATACGCGCCTACTTGGAGAGGTCAGATTCGTATACGTGGGTGCCCAACGCCGATGTTGTTGGCGTTGTTGAAATTGGTTTAGGTGTTTCCGCAGAGACCGCTGACGGCAGGGCATTCCCAGGCGATTGGGCCATAGTTTGCCCGGGTGCTGATCACAAAAGCATATTCGCCGGCGCTTTTTCACAGGCCCCGCTTCGTCGTGTAAGGCTGCAAATGTTCAGCACCGAACCGTTCGACGTCGAAGTCACCACCTCAGTCGCAGATGGCGATTCACTAAGGTACTACCCGGCGTATGACGTTCCGTCGCTGAAGGCGCTTCCTGATCAACACCCAATAGCCGATGCGTCAAAAATGCAATTGCTCCTTGTGCAAAGAAAAGATGGTTCTCTAACCATCGGCGACACCCACGAATATGAGGAACCGTTTGATTTTGCGCTGAGCGAGCCCGAGTATGACTACCTCATTGAGGTAGCGGAAGATATTCTTGGTTCGCGACTTCCTCGTGTTTCCAGGCGATGGGCCGGCATCTATTCACAGCGCACGGATGGTGCCGTTTGTGATCGACAATATGCGAGCGACAGAATAGTCCTTGTTACTGGGCTCGGTGGGCGTGGCAACTCTCTATCGCCAGCAATCGCTGAAAATACTCTCGATCAATGGGGAATGTAATGGTGCGTTTGGTTGCGTTCGACGTCGCAGGCACTACCGTTGGGGATTCCGGATTGGTTTTGAAGGCCTTCGAAAATGCATTTTCAAAAGTCGTGCCAGAACTATGGGCGACCAAAGAGGGCTCGTTGACTAGGTATGCGATTGACACCATGGGGCAATCCAAGATAGAGGTTTTCACCTATCTTTTGCGAGACGCCGAATTAGCTCACGAGGCAAACTTTGAGTTTGAAGAAGCGTACAAGAACATCATCGTTCGCGAGGGGATTGAGGAAATCCCAGGCGCTCGAACTTTATTTGAGCTACTTCGTTCAAGGGGAATTAAAGTTGCTCTGACCACTGGCTTCAGTCGAAGCACAATCGACTTGATAATCCACACTCTGGGTTGGCGCGAACTAATAGATGCGTCTGCAGTACCCAGTGAGGTTGGCCAAGGGCGCCCCAACCCAGCGATGTTGCAGGCCGTAGCACGGAAACTGCAGTTGCGTCCAAACGATGTGGTCGTAGTGGGCGACACTGCAAGCGACATGCAAGCCGGAACTGCATTTGGCGCGCTCAAATCGGTGGGAGTGCTCACTGGAGCACACGACGTGCAACAACTCCTCGACGCGGGTGCCTCGGAAGTTATTCCGTCCATTAGTTCGCTTCCGAACTATTTGTTCAACCTCAGTTAGCAATTCCTTTTTGAATAGGTTCAAAGTAGTTCTTAACCTCGTGACCTCCTGTTTGCTTTTAGCGCTTTGAATGTGGCTGAGCCGAGATAAATCGGCCCACCTCAAAACAAGGAGATCAGATGAACTTCAAGCGCGTAATCGCCGTCGCAGCTGCCTCGGCATTCGCACTTAGTGTTGCAGTAACCGCTAGCGCACCTTCTCAGGCTGCTGTCAACTTCTGCAAGGTGACCGACCTCAAGTCGGCCGGCGGCATGGATGCCCTCGTTGCTGCAGCCAAAAAAGAAGGCAAACTAAACGTCATTACCCTTCCGCGTGACTGGGCAAATTACGGCGAGGCAATGGACCTTTTCAGCAAGGCCTTTGGAATCAAGATCACCGATGACAACCCAGACGGTTCATCGGCATACGAAATTCAGACCATCAAAACTGCACCAGCTGCCAAGCAGCCAGATGTAGTTGACATCGGTGTTTCGGCTCTCAATGGGGTCATTGGCGCGGGCCAGGCTAAGTTGTTTGCAAACTACAAGGTCGCAAACTTTGCTGCTATTCCGAGCAAGTGGAAGTCCGAGACTGGCAACTGGTACGGCGACTATAACGGCATCATCGGAATCTCATATGATGCCAGCGTCGCGCCAGCCCCGACCAAAATTGCTGACCTGGCTAACCCTGCCTACAAGGGAATGGTTGCCTTGACCGGCGACCCAACTGCAGGTCAGGAGCCGTTCATGGCTGTCTACGCAGCTTCGGTTGCAAATGGTGGTTCGGTTACCAACATCAAGCCCGGACTCGACTTTTTCAAAAAGATGAAGGACAGCGGCAACTTTATTGCCACCAAGGCAACTCCTGAGAACTACATTGCCGGTGCATACAAAATCGCACTGACCTGGAACTTCAACGCACCAGGAATGATTGCGGGCGCAAAGGCAGCTGGCAAGAACCTCAAGTTCGTCATCCCATCCGATGCCGTCTTGGCCGGAACTCCATATATTCAGGCGATCAACGCTAAGGCACCACACTGTGCCGCAGCACGCCTGTGGGAGGAATTCCTCTACTCCGAAAACAAGGGTAAGACCAGCACTCAGCTAACCAAGGCAGACCTTAAGGTCTCGGGATCGAAGTTGTTCAACCTCATCCGTGGTGGACAGAACATCTTCGTTTCGGGTGGAGCTACCCCGATTCTGCAGGCCGACATGGTCGCCAAGAAGACCCTCATCAGCGGTCCAACTGGCTTCAACGTGCCATCAGGGGCCAAGGTTTACCAGCCGACCCCGGACCAACAGGTAGACGGAAAGACTGTCGTTTCGTCAGTCTGGCCGACCCTCTAATAAATGCCGAAAACTAGTTCCAGCCTTTCTCGTGGCAGCGCCCCTCTATGGAGCGCTGCCACGAGAAAGGCCCTAGTGGCTTTGATTGCACTCGCTCCCCTGCTGATTTTTATCGGCATCTTCTTCTTGGCTCCAATCGGTGCCGTTGTCATCGATTCCTTTCGGAACAATGATGGCGATTTTTCGCTGGTAAATTTCAGCGACATTTTCAAGGAGCCAATTAGAACCGCGATGGTCACTAGCCTGTCACTGGCGAGTGTTTCAGCCTTGACCGCGGCAATTCCAGGTGGAATCCTTGCCTACCTCATCGAAAGTCGCGGATCCCAAAAACTTAGGCGCATTGTCGCGTCGATTTCAGGAGTATTGGCAAATACTGGCGGTGTACCTCTTGCCTTTATGTTCATCGCTGCGATGGGTGCAGAAGGATCAGCGACTGGGCTGTTGAAGTTAGCCGGTATCGATATTTACGGATCCGGGTTTTCGCTATACAGCTTTTGGGGTCTGGTAGTCGTTTATTCCTACTTCCAGATCCCGATGATGGTGATTGTTTTTTCACCTGCTGTGCATGGACTACGGCGCGAATGGGCTGAGGCTGCAATGACTTTGGGCGCCTCCAAAAGGCAATTTTGGACCCGCGTTGGCTTTCCTCTTCTGTTCCCAAGTTTTTTATCAGCAACTCTGCTTCTCTTCGCTAGTGCATTTAGCGCCTATGCGACAGCAAGGGCAATGACAAACGGAACGATTCCGCTGGTTCCAACCATGATTGGCAACCTACTAGACGGCAATGTGATTTTTGACGAAGTCAATCTTGCGAAGGCGCTTGCTGTCTCCATGGTTGTAGTGACGCTGGTGGCGATGGTGCCGTATTTGATCATTCAGAGAAAGTCCGAACGGTGGCAAAAGTGAAATTTCCGCGTCGGAGCCAACTTGTACTGGGGCTGACACTCGTTGTTGCCTCAACATACGTGGTGTTGCCGCTTGCGTCGGCGACGGAGTTTTCACTGCGTCAGCCCGCCAAAAAGAACTACGGTCTAGACAATTTCTCCTGGTTCATGGGCGACCCAGACTTCGTGAAATATCTCCTCATTTCGCTTGGCCTGGCGGCGTACTCGGCACTAATTTTGCTTGTCGTTTTGGTTCCCACCACTGTTTGGTTAAACCTCAGCGGGTCACGATTCAGGAGGATGGTCGAGTTCCTTTCACTTCTGCCACTAGTCGTTCCAGTCGTCGCATTAGCTATCGGCGCGCAGACTTCGCTACCCGAATTTGCGCAAACAGACGAAACAGTTCTTGCGTACATGTTTGCAGTTTTAGCCTTGCCGTACGCCTATAGAACTCTCGACACTGGCTTGCGTTCGATTCCACTAGGTACCTTGATCGAGGCTGCTCGCAGCCTAGGGGCGGGTTGGGTTCGCGCGATTCTTCGGGCTGTGATTCCGGCTATTCGCGGGACAGTTCTCAATGCACTTTTCATGACTCTGGCGCTTTCGTTGGGTGAATTTACGCTCACCTCCCTTTTGCATTGGGACACTTTCACAACGTGGGTAACAACCATGTCACAGTCCAACATTCTCGGTGCTATCGCTCTGTCCATGTTCTCGCTGTACGCCGTATTTGCGCTCCTTTTGGCCATTGGGTTCGCCGTGAGGCAACCGAAATTTCACGAAAACTCCGAGGAGGAATAATGACTAGCTCGACACTGACTTTGCGCGGAGTGACTCGTCGCTTCAAAGACACGGTTGCGCTCGACTCGATTGACCTTGACGTTAGTCAGGGTGAATTAGTGGCGCTTCTGGGTCCATCTGGTTGTGGAAAGACTACAGCGCTACGCATCATCGCAGGTTTGGACCGACCCGATTCGGGGTTTGTTTCGGTAGGTGGCAAAGATGTTTCACGGATGTCTGCGAGCAAACGCAACATGGGAATGGTCTTCCAGTCCTATTCGCTATTTCCAAACATGACAGCCGCAGAAAATGTGGGATTCGGCCTCGAGATGCGCTTCGTGAAAAGGCGCACACGAAACATGCGTGCTGCAGAGCTTCTCGAAATGGTCGGATTGCCAGATCATGCGAAGCGCTTTCCACATCAGTTATCTGGAGGTCAGCAGCAGCGAGTCGCGCTGGCGCGCGCGCTAGCGTTTGAACCCGATGTTCTATTGCTCGATGAGCCCTTGAGTGCACTAGACGCGCAGGTTCGTGCGAACCTTCGTGACGAGATTCGAAGGCTGCAACTCGAAACGCACACAACGACAATTTTTGTTACGCATGACCAAGAAGAAGCGATGGCGATTAGCGACCGAGTTGCAGTCATGAACCAGGGCAAGATTGCACAGATAGCTCCACCTGCTGAGATTTACAATTCCCCAAGCGATGAATTTGTGGCCGGCTTTGTCGGGCAAATGAATCGGATCCCTGCGGAAGTCGTCGGCGACAAACTTCGTGTCCTAGAGACGCTTGTTGACCGTCGAATGCACGCGCCAGCAACAGGTGCGGTGATTGCACTAGTACGCCCAGAAAATTTGGTAGTCGAACGAGCAGATCGAACATCAAATCCACTTAACGCCGTAGTTGAAGCCTCTGTGTTTCTCGGGCCTTTGACCAAGTTGACGTTACGCGTTGGTGACAATCTTAGGCTCACGGCAGTCATGCCCGGCGGTGCAGCCGTGGGATTGCATGCAGGTGCCAGTGCGCGAGTTTACGTCCAAAACGGAACCTATTTGGCGGTAGAAAAGTAGAAAAATGAAAATTCAGAGCAATCGAATTAGCTTCAAGCGAACGACAGCTGCGAACGGATTCACCCGCACATCCTTAGTTTTGGAAAATCCGGAGGAGATGCTTGGTGAAACACCTGCCGATGCAAAACCCCTAGCCACTTTTATTCATCTGAGCGATCTTCACGTCTGTGACGCCAAGTCGCCTGCACGAATTGAATTTCTAGACCGGTACGCGGATCCAGATTATGAAACCAGGCAACAAATCGATTACGTGGGCACCTATCGTCCGCAAGAGTTCTTGACTCTTCAGGTGGTCGAAGCAATGGTGAGAGCCGCAAACGCGATTAAAACTGGCCCGTTGCTTGGCGGCACCGTTGATGGTGTTCTTATCACGGGGGACGTCATTGACAACGGCCAAGCGAATGAATTGGAGTGGTATCGCAACCTCATGGAAGGTGGTTGGGTATCGTCCGCGAGTGGTGACCTGAGCGTCGTTGAAGCTGCGCACGGCACTCACGACTCATTCTTGGATGACCATTACTACAAGCCGGACTCGACGGGGGCTCAACGCACGGTCGAGAAATGGGGCATGGTTCCGCTTCCGGGCCTGGCCGAAGCGGCACATTCCAAATTCACTGCGACGGGGTTGAAGCATCCTTGGTACGCAATTCACGGGAACCATGACGCCATGCTTCAGGGCATGGTCCCTCCAACCGAGGCGTTGAACGAACTGGTTACAGGTCCTGAGAAACTCTCAGCTGTTGCTTCCAATGTTGACCCTCGAGAAGTCTTCGCCGAATTTAGTGAAGTTGGACCTGCTAACTACCCCGACCATTCTTTACTCGAAACGGTCTCGGTCACAGCGGATAGCCGGCGTCGATTTGTTCAAATGTCTGACTGGGTGGAAGCGCATACGACGTGCGCGCATGATCATGGTCTGACAAAAGACGCTGAAGTGGCGTACTGGGTGCGTGATTTCGGCGATGTGCGTGTAATCGCCCTCGACACTGTCAACGAATGGGGCGGCTGGCAGGGCTGCATCGATGAACGGCAGTTTTCTTGGCTGAAGCAACAACTTGATCAAAGCCTTGACAAGTATGTAGTGCTTACTTCGCATCACCCACTGCAGGATCTTTTCAACGGGTACGTGCCTGAAGGTGTAAAGAGAGCACATCTTAAGGACGAGGTGGCCAACCTGCTCAGCGAGTACCCCAGTGTTATCGCATGGGTTGCGGGTCACGTGCACGATCACAACATCTCATTCACAAAGTCTAAGAATGGCGACTGGGGCTTTTGGCAGATCCGGACGGCCAGTCACATGGATTGGCCGCAACAGTCGAGAGTTATCGAGATTGCTAAAACGATGGATGGCCGGATTGCCATTGGTACCCAAGTCTTTGATCATGCAGGCACAGCGATACTCTCGCTGACAGATCTTGCAGGTATTAATTCAGGCGCCCTTGGGGATGTGAATCGTCTCGCTGGAATTTCTAGAGTTCTTGCGGCCAATGACTGGCAACGTTTTGCTGGATCAAATTCGCTAGAGGTCTTGGAAGGTCAGCCGGCGGATAGAAACGCATGGCTTTGGCTTTCAGACCCCTTGCTCTAGAGTTTAGGCCCTAGCTTTGCACAGGACCCCGTGTTGCAGAACCAATGGTGAGCTTGGTTGCCGTCCTTCCTCGACGAACAATGGTGAGTGAACTGTGGGACGTTACCTTAGGGTTTTTGGTTTGCATGAGAGGCCAAATCGAAGGCTCGGGGTGGAGCCTGAATTCAGAGACTAGGCTGAACTGGTTAGTTTCACAGCCTCAGAGCGGAGATGACTCGTCGTGAACGATTCGACCATTTTTTACACCTACACCGATGAAGCACCTGCACTTGCAACCGCTTCGCTGCTGCCGATTGTTAAGGCCTACGCCCACGCAGCCAACGTAAACATCGAGACCCGCGACATCTCGCTTGCCGGTCGCATCCTCGCGGTTTTTGCCGATGTTTTGCCAGCGGAACAGCGCGTTGAAGACGCCCTGACCGAGTTGGGCGAACTGGCCAAGACCCCAGAGGCAAACATCATCAAGCTGCCTAACGTGTCGGCCTCGATTCCGCAGCTCAAGGCGGCCATCGCCGAACTTCAGGCGCTAGGTTTCGCCGTTCCTGACTACGCCGACGAGCCAACCACCGACGCCGAGCGCGACGCCCGAAAGCGTTACGACAAGGTAAAGGGCAGTGCCGTCAACCCTGTGCTTCGCGAAGGCAACAGCGATCGCCGCGCGCCGCTTTCGGTCAAGGCTTACGCCAAGAAGCACCCACACGTGAACAAGGCATTCCCGGCTGGTTCGAAGACCACCGTGGCAACCATGGGTCACGACGACTTCTTCAGCAACGAAAAGTCGGTAGTCCTGGGTCAAGACGATGTCCTGACCATTCGTCACACCTCGACCGATGGCGTAGCCACCGACCTGAAGGCCGGCCTCAAGGTTCTCGCCGGCGAGATCGTTGACGCGACCTTCATGAACGTGGCCGAGCTCGACAAGTTCCTAGCCGAGACCCTCCAGCAGGCTAAGCGCGACGATGTTCTGTATTCGTTGCACCTCAAGGCCACCATGATGAAGGTCAGCGACCCGATTCTGTTCGGTCACGTGGTCAAGGCCTTCTTCGCCGATGTATTCGCCAAATACGGCAACGACCTTGCCGCCGCGGGCCTCAGTGCCAACGACGGTCTAGGTTCGATCCTTGCCGGTCTGGCAAACATCGCCAACGGCACCGAGATCGCCTCGGCATTCGACGCCGCGCTGGCTGCCGGCCCGCGTCTGAGCTACGTGAACAGCGACAAGGGCATCACCAATCTGCACGTTCCATCGGACGTAATCGTCGACGCCTCGATTCCTGCCCTGATTCGCAACGGTGGCAAGCTCTGGGGCAAGGATGGCGCTGAAGACGACACCCTTGCGGTCATTCCAGACTCGTCGTATGCGGGTGTTTACCAGGCCACCTTCGAAGACGTAATCGCTAACGGTCCACTCGACCCAGCAACCATCGGCACCGTTCCTAACGTTGGCCTGATGGCACAGGCAGCCGAGGAATACGGCAGCCACGACAAGACTTTCGAGATCAAGTCGGCCGGCCGCGTCGAGGTAATCAACGCCGCTGGCGAGGTTCTGCTGTCGCACGCGGTGGGTGCTGGCGACATCTGGCGAGCCACCCAGACCAAGGATGTAGCCGTGCGCGACTGGGTAAAGCTAGCCGTGACCCGCGCTCGCGCCACCAACGTTCCGGCCGTGTTCTGGCTCGACGAGAACCGTGCGCACGACGCCGAGCTCATCGCCAAGGTCAAGACCTATCTGGGCGAGCACGACACCACCGGATTGACCATCGAGATCATGGAGCCTTCGGTCGCAACCAAGTTCTCGCTCGGTCGCATCCGTCAGGGGCTCGACACCATTTCGGTCACCGGTAACGTTCTGCGCGACTACCTGACCGACCTGTTCCCGATCCTCGAGGTTGGCACCAGCGCCAAGATGCTCTCGATCGTTCCGCTGCTAAACGGTGGTGGCCTGTTCGAAACCGGCGCCGGCGGTTCGGCGCCAAAGCACGTTCAGCAGTTCCTTGAAGAGAACTACCTGCGTTGGGACTCGCTCGGCGAGTTCTTCGCGATTGCCGCCTCGTTCGAGCACCTTTCGACCGTGACCGGCAACAAGAAGGCTCAGATTCTGGCCGACACCCTCGACCGCGCTACAGGCACCTTCCTCGAGAACGACCGTTCGCCAGGCCGCAAGATTGGCACCATCGACAATCGTGGCAGCCACTTCTACCTTGGTCTTTACTGGGCTCAGGAGCTCGCTGGTCAGACCGTCGATGCCGAGCTGGCAGCCAAGTTTGCTCCGCTCGCGGCAGCGCTGACCTCGGCCGAGGCCAAGATCGTCGAAGAGCTCGTTGCAGTTCAGGGTGCCCCGGTTGAGATTGGCGGTTACTACCGTCCTGATGCCGCACTCGTCGAAAAGGCGATGCGTCCATCGGCAACCCTCAACGCTGCGCTCGCAACGTTGGCATAGCCAAAACAGCTTCACAAAGACGAAACCCCCGACCAGCCGGTCGGGGGTTTCGTCGTTATTGCCGTTAGTTGTTGCCGGTCAGCACGGGCACAATCGCACCCGAAAAAACCTGCCACGCCAACAGTGACTTGGCCGCCAGGCTGAGCGTGATGTAGGTGCGCTCGCCCTGAAGATAGCTGGCCCACTTGCCAACCTTGCGATACTGCAGAACCTGGTTCACCGCGAAGGTGTTGAAGAGGATGAACAGCGAGATGATGATGCCAATCACGAATCCAGGCACCTCGACCTTGTGGCTGCCGCCCGGCTGGAACGTATAGATGAAAATGATGATCCATGGCACAACGCCGGTCATGCAGCCCATGATGAATGGCAAGCCCTTGCCATTGCCCGGCGTCTCATACTTTTCTTGCAGCGCACCAAACAGAATCATCGCGGCATTTACGCCGAAAATTGCAAAAAGTGCACCGATATCGCTGAGGCCACAAAGCTGGGCAATCAGCCAAATCATCGTCGATGAGCTGAGCGCGTACTCAACCCATCGAAAATAGTTGTGGTTTTGCTTGAGGCCGTTGCCGTAACGACCAAAGAACCACGGCGTCGAGATCAGGTAGTGAAAGAAGCTCGACATCGCAAGGAATGCCACAACGCCGAAGCCGAGGTTGATGTCGAATACGGTGACGCGCTCGGTGAGACCAGAGCCGGGCGGGCCCGCCATGTAGTCGGCGGTCACCGGGAATGTGACCTGGTTGTCGAGTTGGCTAAGGAACCAACCGAATGCGATGGCTTGCAAAAGATGCAGCGTGCCCGCAACCAAGTTGTAACTGCGCAAACGTGTGATTTGCTCGTCGACCGAGAAGGTCTTTCGCGCCATGTGAACCCCGCTCAATTGGCCCGTGAGCCACATCGCTCACCATCGGGCGACGCCTTTCGGCGCTGCTGGGTATAACTAGTGCGCGGTCCTGGCTATTCCCTCGGCTAAACCCGAACCCAAACGGTTTCGTGCGCGCGAATCGCGTCGGCACCAGCCTCGTCGGCCACCGAGCGCAACAGCACCTCGCCGGCAGGCAAAGCGATCGCGTCGTCGCCAAAGTTGTGCACCACGAGCACGTCGCCGTTGCGATAGCCGAGTGCGCGGTCAGACACATACTCGGGCAGCCAGTCGAATGAGCCTTCGCCAAGCTTCAGTTCGCGACGGATGCGCAGCGCGGCCTTGTATAGCTCGAGGGTCGAGCCGGCAATGCCGTCCTGTTGGTCGCGCGAATATTCGCGATAAACATCCGGTTGTGGCAGCCAGGCGGCGCCGGTCGAATTGAAGCCGTTTGCCGCGCCAACGCCGGCCTCCCATGGCAGCGGCACGCGGCAGCCGTCGCGACCGACGCGCTTGCCCTCGGTGCGGGCAAAGGTCGGGTCCTGGCGAAACTCGGGTGCCAACGTGGTGTGCTCTGGCAGGCCGAGTTCTTCGCCCTGGTAGAGGTAAGAGGCGCCGGCCAGGCCCAACATAAACATGGTGGCGCCGCGCGCGGCGCGCAAGCCAAGCAGTCGATCCGGTTGCGGGTCGTTAGGGCCAACGCCGTCGGATGCGGTCGGGCGCCCCTTGAGGCCGCCCATGCGCGAGGCGTGGCGAATAACGTCGTGGTTGCTGAGCACCCAGGTCGACGGAGCACCGACGCCATCGAATGCGACGAACGATTCGTTGATGCTGTTGAACAGGTTCTCTGGCTCCCAGAGCGAGTCCAAGAAACGGAAATTGAAGGTCTGGTGGAACTCGTCCGAGCGCACCCAGAGCGCCATGAAATCGAGCGGCAGAACATAGGCCTCGCCGCACATCGCGCGGTCGCCAGGGTATGAATCCAAAATCGCGCGCCAACGACGGAAGATCGGGTGCACCTCATCCTGGAACCACATCGGCGGGTTTTCGCGCCCCTCGATAAAGCCGGCTCCAGCCTCTTCGACATAAGGGTGATCTGGCAGGCCGGCAGCCTTGGCCATGGCGTGTGGCTGGTCAACGCGGAAACCGTCGACTCCGCGGTCGAGCCAGAATCGCAGGATGCGCTCGAACTCATCCTGAACCACCGGGTTGGCCCAGTTGAGGTCTGGCTGCGACGAGTCGAACAGGTGGCAGTACCACTGGCCGAGCGAGCCGTCGGCCTCGGTCACTCGGGTCCAGGCTGGGCCGCCAAACATCGACGCCCAGTTGTTTGGTGGCAGTTCGCCGTTTTCGCCCTTGCCGTCCATGAAGTGGTAATACTCGCGTTCGGCCGAGCCAGGTGCAGCTGCAATCGCACGCTTGAACCAGTCGTGATCCCAGGATGTGTGGTTCGGCACCAGGTCGATCAGAACCTTGAGGCCAAGGCGGTGAGCCTCGGTCACCATCGCGTCAAAGTCGGCCAGGGAGCCAAACAGGGGGTCAACGTCGCAGTAGTCGGCAACGTCGTAGCCCGCATCTTTCTGCGGCGACTTATAGAACGGCGACAGCCAGACGGCATCGACGCCCAGCGTGGCCAGTGCACCGAGTCGCGAGGTGATGCCTGGCAAGTCGCCCATGCCATCACCATTGGCGTCGGCAAAGCTGCGCGGATAGATCTGATAGATGGTTCCCGAACGCCACCATTCGCCGCCGATGCGGGCTTGGTGGTGTGCTCCGGTGGTCACGTCGATCGTCATGTCTGGTCCTTAGCGAGATGCGTACTAGGCGAGTTTAGACGCGATTGTAAGCGGTTACAGTTTTGGCTCGATTTCGGTGCTTTTTCGTTAAAGAGTTGAGGCGCGAACCCTGCCGGATTCGCGCCTCAACTGGCTCAAATATCGCGATATTTAGAGCTTGATCCAAACGGTTTGGTCGTGCTCCAACTCGCCCTCAACCATGAGGTCATGCTGGGTGGTGACCAGCACCTCGCCGGCCGGAACAACCACGGCGTCAGGGCCAAAGTTGCTAAGCACCAGGATGCCGTTGTTGACATAGGCGAGCGTGTTCTTGTCTTGGAACTCTGGAGCCCAACGGAAGTTACCGGCACCCATCGAAAGCTCCTTGCGCTCCTTTAGCAGGCGCTTGTAAAGCTCGAGGGTCGAACCGGCCACGCCTTCCTGCTTGTCGCGCGCATAGATCGCATAGCTCGCAGGCTGTGGCAGCCACGACTTTCCGGTGCTCGAGAAGCCATTCGACTCGTTGACGCCTCCCTCCCAAGGAAGGGTAACTCGGCAGCCATCGCGGCCAACGCGCTCGCCGTTAGTACGGAAGTAGGTAGGGTCTTCGCGGTACTTGCCCTCGAGCGTGGTGTGCTCTGGCAAGCCGAGCTCCTCGCCCTGATAGATGTAGGCGCCGCCAGGCAGACCAAGCATGAACGCGCTCGCCGCACGGGCAATGCGCTGGCCCATGGCCTCGTCTGGCTGCGGGTTATTCGGGCCGATGCCATCGCCCTGCTTTGGCAACTTGTCGAGTGGGTATGCCATGCGCGTCGCGTGACGAATCACGTCGTGGTTGCTCAGCACCCAGGTCGACGGAGCACCGACCTTGCCAAACTCGACCAGCGAGTCGGTAACGACCTTCTCGAGCTTGTCGCGATCCCACGGGGTCTCGAGGTAGCCAAAGTTGAAGGTCTGGTGGTACTCGTCGGCGCGCACGTAGTTCGCCATGCGTCCGAGCGGCATCACCCATGCCTCGGCGCACATCGCGCGGTCGTCATACTCGTTCAAAATGTTGCGCCAGCGACGAATGATTTCGTGGCCTTCAGGCTGACCCCAGTATGGGTTTGCGGCCTCGAGCTCGGCGATCGTCATCTCTGACTCAGGCTTCGCACCGCCCATGGTGGTGTCGCCATTTTCGATGTCTGGCATGCCGGCGCGCTTGACCAGGCCGTGGGCAACGTCGACACGGAATCCGGCGCAACCGCGGTCAAGCCAGAATCGCAGCACGTCGTCAAAGAAGTCGAGAACCTTTGGGTTTTCCCAGTTGAGGTCAGGCTGCGACGAGTCGAAGATGTGCAGGTACCACTGGCCCGGCTTGCCGTCGGCCTCGTCGATGCGAGTCCAGGCGTTGCCACCAAAGACCGAAGGCCAGTTGTTTGGCGGCAGTTCACCGTTCTCGCCCTTGCCGTCGCGGAACACATACATTTCGCGCTCTGGCGAGCCAGGTGCCGCGGCCAATGCGGCCTTGAACAGCTTGTGCTCTGACGAAGTGTGGTTCGGCACGAGGTCGACGATGATCTTGATGCCCTGGTTCTTGGCCTCGGCAACGAGCACGTCGAAGTCGTCGATGGTGCCGAACAGTGGGTCAATGTCGCAGTAGTCAGAGACGTCGTAGCCGGCGTCCTTCTGCGGTGAACGCATAAATGGCGAGAACCAGATGGCGTCGATGCCGAGCTCGGCCAGTTTCGTCAGGCGAGCGGTGACTCCCTGCAGGTCGCCCATGCCGTCGCCGTTGCCGTCGGCAAAGCTACGCGGATAGATCTGATAAATGACGGATGAGCGCCACCACTCAGGGTTTTCTGGGGTCTGAAAAAGCAGTTCGGTGTTCGACATGCCGACTAACTTACACGCAAGAATCTGGCCAATTTTCAGTAAGCGTTTCCAGTTTTTATGTCAGTTTTATGAACCTTTCGCGCCGCCTGATTTTGTTGCTAAACAAGACAAAATCTTGGTGAACACGAGCCAACCTTTTCGTTGCCAGAAAGTTATCTAAAAAAGATGATCCCGATTTGTCTGCAAGCGCTTACAGGGGGTTTATTTATCGGGACTTGATTGCAAGTCCTTCATCTACTACGTAGTTCGAAAGGTTACAAATGAAGATCCGCAAGAGCAGCGTCGCAGCTGCAGTTGCGACCGTAGCCGCAGGTGCAATGCTCGCAATGAGCACCCCTGCATACGCCGCAACCACCCTCACCGTTTGGGCAGACGACATGGTCGCCAAGTCGCTGACCACCGTCGTTAAGTCGTACGAGAAGGCAAACAACGTAAAGGTCAACGTAGTCGTCAAGGACTTCGGCAAGCTCCGTGACCTTTTCATCACCGCTTCGGGTGCAGGCAACGCGCCTGACATCATGGCCGGCGCACACGACTGGACCGGCAAGCTCGTTGCTTCGGGCTCGGTTGCTCCAATCAGCCTCGGCACCGCAAAGGCACAGCTCACCGCTCCTGCCGTTGCAGCATTCCTCTTCCAGGGCAAGAACTACGGTGTGCCAATGGCAACCGAGAACATCGCTGTCCTGCGCAACGTAAAGGCTGCTCCTACCGCACCTAAGACTTGGGCTGAAATGGTCAAGAACGGTGTTGAGATCGGCTTCGACGCAACTGGCGGCGACCCTTACCACTTCTACCCACTGCAGTCGTCGTTCGGCGCTCCAGTATTCACCTGGAACAACGGTTGGACCACCACCCTGGGCATGGGCGGCGCAAACGGCGCTAACTACGCTTCGTGGCTAGCTGACCAGAAGAGCAACCTGAAGGCCGGCATCGGCTGGGACGACCTGATCTGTAACCTCGCCACTGGCAAGAAGGCTTACTGGATCACCGGCCCATGGGCAACCAACTCGATCCGCGACGGCGTCAAGGGCAAGTGTGACGGTCTCGGCACCGACGGCTACTCGATTGACTCGTTCCCATCAGCTGGTGGCTACCAGGCCAAGCAGTTCCTTGGTGCACGTGGTTTCTACCTGAGCGCCAAGTCGAAGAACAAGGTTGCTGCAACTAAGTTCCTCACCACCTTCCTGACCTCGAAGTCAGTCCAGACCCAGATCTACAAGGACGGTGGACGTATCCCAGCTAACAAGGCTTCGATCGCCGCTGCTGGTTCAGACAAGAACATCAAGGGCTTTGCTGCTGCAGGTCTGACCGCTGTTCCAATGCCAAACATCGTGGCAATGGACTCGGTCTGGGACAAGTGGGGCAAGACTGAGGCTGCCATCGTAACTGGCAAGTCGAAGGACCCTGAGGGTGACTGGGCCTCGATGGTCGCAGCTATCCAGAAGATCGTTGACGCTGGTTAATAGCTAGCAAAACAACTAGGACCGGGACCCTGGATTACCGGGGTCCCGGTTCTTTTTTCCCAGAAGATTTACCTCTGGTCGATGCCTTAGAGTGGCTGTTGACTCAGAGTCACAAGCTTTCAGACGAAGGGTGCAACACGTGAAAGCAGAGAAGCAAAGCGTCGAGATGAAACAGCTCGACAAAATCAAGCGCAAGAGCATTAAGCGCCTCTACGACGGCGGAACACCAAGCCTTCGCGGAACCCTGATCAAGATCGCCGCTCTCGGTCTTGTCGACGCCCTCGCGGTATTCACCGCGTTCCTACTTCTTCCTAAGCACCAGTACCTCGGTGCTGCAGGTGTCTTGCTAACCGCTCTGGTTGTCTCGTTCCTCTACCTTCGTCGTGGTGGACTGCCAGCCAAATACCTGACTCCTGGTGTGCTGTTCCTGCTCATCTTCCAGGTCTACGTCGTGGTCTTCTCGGGCTACATCTCGTTCACCAACTACGGTTCGATGCACAACTCAGACCGCGCTTCTGCGGTCAACGCAATCCGACTGGCTTCGTACTACCAGATCGACTCAGACTTCGACGGCTATGCCGACTCGAACACCGACAACAACCAGGACGGCGTTGCCGACTACGTTGACGCCTCGGGCAAGATGATCGTCGATGCCTCGGGCGCACCGATTGGCCCAGACGCCAACGGCGCCGCTCCTGCCGGTGCCGTCAAGGTGCCGTACTTCACCGTCTCGGTCGTCAAGGACGCATCGGGTGTGCTTGGCTTCATCGCTACCCAAACCACCATGGATGCCGACGGCAACGCCAGCTACGGCGATGTCTACATCGGCACCCAAGACAGCCCACTGGTCAAGACCACCAAGGCAACCGACGAAAACGGCGACGGCGTTGCCGATCACCTTGCCGGTTACACCACTCTCGACGACAACGCGATCAGCAAGATTCAGGAGCGCGTCTTCGACACCAAGGTCATGCTCGACGAGTCGAAGGGCATCTTCATTCGCACCGAAGACGGCATCTCGGCCTTCGAGAGCAAGTTCTCGATGCTTTGGAACGGCAGCAAGGAGACCTTCACTCGCGTCTCTGACGGTGCCGTATTCAAGCCTGGCAAGGATGGCTTCTTCCACATCAACGGCGATGTAAAGGCCGAGAAGATCGACATCGGTTGGGTCGAGACCATCGGCACCGACAACTACGCCAAGATCTTCAGCGACACCCGCCTGCGTGGCCCACTGCTCAAGATCATTTCGTGGACCTTCATCTTTGCTATTAGCTCGGTTGTCTCGACCTTCGTGGTCGGTCTCGCGCTGGCACTGCTCTTCAACCGCGAAGACATGCGCGGCAAGAAGTTCTACCGTGCGTTGATGATCCTGCCTTACGCGTTCCCTGCGTTCCTTTCGGCATACGTCTGGAAGGGCATGTTCAACACCGACAACGGCTTCATCAACAACGTCATTCTCGGTGGCACGCACATTCCATGGTTGACCGAGGAAGGCCCGGCGCGCATCGCCGTGCTGCTGGCCAACCTATGGCTTGGCTTCCCTTACATGTTCCTGATCTCGACCGGTGCACTGCAGGCAATCCCTGCCGAGCTAACCGAGTCGGCAACCATCGACGGCGCCACTCCTTGGCAGCAGATGCGTTTGATCAAGTTCCCGCTGTTGATGATCACCCTCGCGCCGCTGCTCGTTGCATCGTTCGCGTTCAACTTCAACAACTTCACGCTGATCTATCTGCTCACCCAGGGTGGCCCAACCGACATCTCGGCGGGCGACCTCGATGCCGGCGGCACCGACATCCTGATCACCTTCGTTTACAAGATTGCGTTCTCGACCGGTCACGGCCGCGACTACGGTCTTGCTAGCGCATTCTCGGTTCTGATCTTCCTGTTCGTTGGAACGATCTCGTACCTCAGCTTCCGTCGCACTCGCACCCTGGAGGACATCGCATAATGAGCGCAACTATCGAAACTCAGGCGGCAATGATCCTGCCAAAGAAGCGCATGACCCCAGTTCAGTGGTTGCTGGCCCTCGGCTGGCGACACCTGATCGGAATCATGGTCATCGTCTATTCGATCTTCCCGATCCTGTACATCCTCTCGGTGTCGTTCGTGAAGAACTCGTCTGTAGAGGGTCAGACCGGTCTGTTCCAGTCGTTCGCAATCGACAACTACATTCAGTTGTTCAACGACCCGAACCGTCCGTTCGGCCTGTGGTACATCAACACCATGGTCATCGGTTTCACCACCGCACTCGGCTCGGTGTTCCTATCGACCATCGCCGCATACGCCTTCTCGCGCTTCCGCTTCCGTGGTCGTCGCGGTGGCCTGATGTCGCTGATCCTGATCCAGATGTTCCCATCGGTTCTTGGTCTGGTGGCAATCTTCACCATCCTCAGCGAGGTTGGCAAGGTGTTCCCAGTGCTTGGTCTGTCGAGCTCGCTCGGTCTGATCATGGCCTACATGGGTGGCTCACTCGGCACCGGAACCTATCTGATGTATGGCTTCTTCAACACGGTTCCTAAGGAGCTCGACGAGGCGGCCAAGATCGACGGTGCAACCCACACCCAGATCTTCTACACGATCATCTTGCCGTTGGTTACTCCGATCCTGGCCGTCAACGTTCTGTTGTCGTTCATCGGTATCACCAGCGACTTCGTGTTGGCGTCGGTCGTGCTCAGCACTCCTGAATCGCTCACTCTTGCGGTCGGCCTGCAGCAGTTCGTCTCAGACCCGTTTGCAAAAGACTGGGCAGTCTTCTGTGCCGGCGCAATCCTCTCGGCGATCCCTGTCGTGGCTCTGTTCCTTTACCTGCAGAAGTACATCGTCAGCGGTCTTACCGGTGGTGCTGTAAAGGGTTAGTAACGCAAGCGCTTACATAATTTCGAGGGACATACACTTGCTGTATGTCCCTCGATTTTTCTTTGCAGCCACACCACGACGGCTCGGCACTTTACATCGCAAACCAGAAGCCAAAGCTGCTTGAAAAGGTCAAGGTGCGCGTGCGCGTGCACCCTAAGTTCGAGGCCAAGATTGGCAAGCTCGCCAAGGTGATCATTCGCCAGAGCGAGAACGGCGAGGCGTTTTTGCAGGCGCCGGCAAAGATCGTAAAGAGCAACGACGGCTGGATCTGGTTCGAGGCGACCCTCACCATGTACAACCCATCGATCTATTACCGCTGGTGCTTCGTCACCGAGAACGACGATGTCTATTGGTTGAACACGCTCGGCTTCAGCGACATGGAGCAGCCTGACATCAACGACTTCAGGATCAACGTTTGGAACTCGGGCGCGACCTGGGGGCCGGGCACCATCATGTACCAAATTTTCCCCGACCGCTTTGCGCGTTCGGCGCAGGCGGCTAAGCACAAATTGCCAGAGTGGGCGGTTGCCAAGGGCTGGGGCGAAGAGGTCACCGGTACCGGTTACCCAACCAGCGAACAGTTCTTTGGTGGCGACCTCTGGGGCGTGATCGAGCACCTCGATCACCTCAAGAAGCTCGGCGTCACCATGATCTATCTGACCCCGTTTTTTCCGGCAGGCTCGAACCACCGCTACGACGCATCGTCGTTCACCAAGGTCGACCCGCTGCTCGGTGGCGACAAGGCGCTGATCGCGCTCGTCGAGGCCGCACACAAGATGGGTTTTAAAGTCATCGGCGACCTGACCTCGAACCACTCGGGCGACAAGCACGAATGGTTCCAGGCCGCATACAACAAGCCGGGTGCTCCCGAGAGCGACTTCTATTACTTCAGCGAGAAGAACAGCAAATACGAATCGTGGTGGGGCGTGCCGAGCCTGCCAAAGTTCAACTGGAACTCAGCTGAGCTGCGCAAGCGCTTTATTCAAGGCAAGACCTCGGTGGTTGCCAAGTGGCTCAAGGCGCCATACAACCTCGACGGCTGGCGCATCGACGTGGCCAACATGACCGGTCGCATCTGGGATCAAGACATGTCAAAGGATGTGGCTCGCGTCGTTCGCTCAACCATGCAAGAGGTAAAGCCGAACACGATCCTCCTGGGCGAATACACCGGCGACCCGGGCTTCGAGGTGCAGGGCGACGGCTGGCAGGGCGCAATGACATATGCCAACTTCACCAAGCCGCTTTGGCGCTGGATGGCCAACCCAGAAAACAAGGGTTTTCTGACCTACATGGGCATTGGCGCAAGAGTCCTCGACGGCAAGCAGTTTGTCGAGACCCACAAGCGCTTCATCGCGAGTTTTCCTTGGCACGTGCGTCAGCACAACATGAATGCGCTCGACACCCACGACATTCCGCGTTTCAAGACCTTCACTCGCAAGGGTGCACAGCGCGTCGGTGCCGGCCTGCAGTTCACATTCCCTGGCATTCCTGTGGTTTGGGCTGGCGACGAGTTTGGCCTCGACGGCTTCAACGGCGAAAACTCTCGCACGCCGCTTCCTTGGAACAACGAGCGCCCGCACGACACCTCGATGATCGAGACCTATGCGCAGCTGGCCGCAATCCGCAAGCAGAACCCGGCGCTGGTCGACGGCGCAATGCGATTCCTGTATGCGTCGAAAGAGGCGATTGTGTTTGTGCGCGAGCACAAGAAGCAGTCGGTTTTGGTTGTTGCCACTCGCGGCAAAGACGACAACATCAAGTTCGATGCGTCGTCGGTGTTTGGCCTCGACCAGGCGGTAAACCTGTTCGGCGGCGGCAAGCTAAAGGTTGGCAAGAAGAACGCGCACCTGCCTGGCGACAAGATGTCAATCAACATTTGGAGTTTGCCAGCGGCGCGCTAAACGTGCTAATCTTCTCAGGTTGCTTTTTTCGTTTATGAAAAAAGCTTCGCCCTGATAGCTCAGTGGTAGAGCACTTCCATGGTAAGGAAGGGGTCGCGAGTTCAATCCTCGCTCGGGGCTCGAAGTGGGCCTAGTGCCCACTTTTTTGTATCGCGGCTGGGTAGCTCAGTTGGTTAGAGCACACGACTCATAATCGTGGGGTCGCGGGTTCAAGTCCCGCTCCAGCTACTCAGATTCAAGCAGCACTTCGGTGCTGCTTTTTCTGCTTTTTGGGGCCTCGCTCGTGCTTAACTAGAGCCGTGGTTAATCCAAACGTTCAGGGCAAGACTTATCCCGCCACCGAGCCATACCTGGTCGGTCGCGAGAAGATCCGCGAATTCGCCCACGCGGTCAAATCGACCTCCACGGTGAACCTCGATGTGTTTGCGGCGCAGGCCGCGGGCTATGCCGATGTCATCGCGCCGCCAACCTTTGCGGTGGTGATCCAGGAGCGCTCGCTGGCGACTGTGCTGGCCGACCCAGAGGCCGAAATCGACTTCAGTCGCGTGGTGCACGGCGATCAGCGCTTTGTGCACGCCCGCCCAATCGTGGCCGGCGACGAGCTCACGAGCGAACTGACCGTGGCCTCGGTCAAGACGCTGGGTGCCCACTCGATGGTCACCTTCGAGACCCGAATCTTTGACGTCGAGAAGCAACTGGTTTGCACCGCGATCTCGACCCTCGTCGTACGAGGTGACGAATAATGACCCACATCAACATCAACTCGCTCGAGGTCGGCCAGCAGATTGGCTCATCCGAATTTCTGCTCACGCGTGATTCACTCGTGCGCTATGCCGGCGCCTCAGGCGACTTCAACCCGATTCACTACCGCGACGACTTTGCCAAGTCGGTTGGCCTCGAGGGCGTGCTCGCCCACGGCATGCTCACCATGGGTGCGGCCGTGCAGGTTGCCGTCGACTGGGTCGGCGACGCAGGGCGCATCGTTGATTACGGCGTGCGCTTTACGAAGCCGGTCTGGGTCGACGCCGCCGATGGCGCGGTGCTCGTAGTGACCGGCAAGGTTGGCGAAATCGACGTCGATGGCGCGCGAGTTCGTATCGACCTGACCGCAACCTTTAACGACGCCGGCGTCCTCGGCAAGGCTCAGGCATGGGTGCGTCTCTAGCCGAACTCACGACCATTGGCGTTGGCGGTGTGCCGGCCGAGTTGGTCGATTGCCGCTCGCGCGATGACCTGATCGAACACACTCTGGCGGTCTGGCGCACGGGCGATCCCTGGTTGATCCTTGGTGGCGGCAGCAACCTTGTGGTTGCCGACGAAGTGCCCGAACTCCGTGTGATTCGCGTGGGCAATAAGGGCGTCGAGAAACTTGGCGATGGTCACGTGCGCGTGCAGGCCGGCGAAAATTGGGACGACCTGGTTCGCCTCGCTGTCGACAAAGGCTGGGCGGGCATCGAGTCGCTCAGCGGGATTCCCGGCACGGTTGGTGCCGCGCCAGTGCAGAACATTGGCGCCTATGGTCAAGACGTCGCGGGGGTAATCACGCGCGTCGAATTCGTCGACTACCGAACTCGTCAGACCGTGATCCTCGGTCGAGACGAACTCAAGTTCGGTTATCGCGACAGCATCTTTAAGCGCGGTCGCCTCGGGCTAATCACCTGGGTCGAGTTTCAGTTCGCCACCGACCTGCCTGCCGGCAGTGCGGCCCTGCTTCAGCAACGTCGTGCCGAGGTGCTCGAACAGCGCGCCGCTAAGGGCATGGTGTTGAATCCTGACGACGCAGACACCCGCAGTTGTGGCAGTTTCTTCATGAACCCAGTTGTGCCGGCACGAGTCGCGCGCACCCTGCCGTTCGAGGCTCCTCGCTGGGAGACCGAGGCCGACGACGGCGAAACGGTCAAGCTTTCGGCCGCCTGGCTAATCGAAAACGCCGGCGTGCCAAAGGGGTTCCGCATCGCTGGTTCGGGCGCAGGCCTCTCGACCAAACACTGTCTTGCCATCACTAATCGTGGCGGTGCAACGGCTGCCGAAATTCTGCAGCTCAAGACCTTCGTGCAGGAGCGCGTTGCGGCGCGATGGGCGATTCAGCTGCACCCCGAACCCAACCTCATCGGGTTCGAACACGAACTCGACTAGGCAAAAAAGTGGTGCCTCGCAATCGCGAGACACCACTTCTAGTTTGGGTCGGTTGGCTATTCGGTGAATAGCTTCTGCAGGCGCTGAATGCCCTCGAGCAACTGGGCGTCGCCAAGCGCATACGACAGGCGCACGTAGCCCGACGGACCAAAGGCCTCGCCAGGAACCAGCGCGACCTCGGCCTCATCCAGAATGAAGTCGCACAGCTCGAGCGAGGTGTTGATCTGCTTGCCTCGCCATTCGCGACCGAGCAGCGCGGTTACGTCTGAATAGACATAGAACGCACCCTGTGGGGTCGGCGCCAACCAACCAGGAATCCTGTTGAGCTCGGCAACGGCAAGCTTGCGACGGCGGTCGAATGCCTCGCGCATGGCTAGCACTTCGTCCTGTGGGCCGGTGAGTGCCGCGATTGCCGCGCGCTGCGAAATGTTCGAAACGTTCGACGACAGGTGCGACTGCAGGTTGCCCGCGGCCTTCATGGCGTCGAGAGGGCCTGCCATCCAGCCCAAACGCCATCCGGTCATTGCGTATGACTTTGCGACACCGTTCACCATGATGGTGCGGTCGATCATCTCGGGCACTGCCTCGGTGATCGAAACGGCACGGTTGCCGTCGTAAACGAGGTTCTGATAGATCTCATCGGTGATGATCCACATGCCGTTTTCGTAGGCCCAACGGCCAATCGCCTCGACCTGCTCGCGCGAATAAACCGAACCGGTTGGGTTCGAAGGCGAGCAAAACAGCAAGACCTTGGTGCGTGAGGTTCGAGCGGTCTCGAGCTGGTCAACGGTCACCATGTAGTTCTGGTCTGAACCGGCGAATACCGGCACGGTCACGCCGCCGGCGAGGGCGATTGCCTCGGGGTAGGTGGTCCAGTATGGCGCTGGCAGCAGAACCTCGTCGCCCGGGTCGAGCAGGGTCGCGAAGGCCTGATACACGGCCTGCTTGCCGCCGTTGGTCACAACCACCTGAGCAGCGGTGATCTCGGTGCCTGAATCCTTGCGAGTCTTTTCGACAATCGCCTCGCGCATTTCGGGCAGACCGATGGCCGGCGTGTAGCGGTGATTCTTAGGGTCGCGAACTGCGGCGACCGCTGCCTCGACGATGTGGGCTGGAGTAGCGAAGTCTGGCTCGCCGGCCGCGTAGCTAATCACTGGACGACCAGCTGCCTGCAGTGCCTTGGCCTTGCCGTCAACCTTTAGGGTTGCCGACTCGGCGATCGAACCAATTCGCTTTGAAATACGTGGGAAGTCAGTCACGCCTTCAAGGATACCGAACCGCAGCCGCCGTCGGCCTGACCGGATGCGCCGCTCGCGCAAACTCGCCTTTGCATTTCGGCGGGTTGATAGGTAAACTCCTAGGAGGTAGTTTGACAACTTCCGGAGCCTAATCTGGCAAAACAATCAATCTAGAAATTCAATCTAGAAGTGTGTCTTGCGGGTGAGGGCAAAAGAGTCAAATTTCCGCCGAAGGGCAGTGGCGCAATTGGTAGCGCAACGGTCTCCAACACCGTCGGTTGCAGGTTCGAGTCCTGTCTGCCCTGCAAAGAGATTTGCACCTTTGTTGCTAAAGAAAAGGAACCATCGTGTCAGAAGAACTTGAGCAAGCCTCAGAGGATCTGGTCGAGCAGGCCAAGGCCGACAAGGCCGCCAAGCGTGGTCTCGTTGGTCGCACCAGCCTTTTCTTCAAGCAGGTTGTGCTTGAGCTCAAGAAGGTCACCCGCCCAACCTGGGCTGAACTTCGCAACTACACCGGTGTCGTAATGGCATTCGTGGCAGTAGTCATGGTTCTGATTTACGGACTCGACTGGCTGTTCTACCAGGGCGTGAGCTTCGCGTTCACCCCGAGCAAGTAACAGCGCCCGAACGCTTACCGAACGAATAGGAACATCAAGTGAGTGAAAACGAACTCGAACTAGAGGCAGTAGCCGAGGTTCAGGACGTCGAGACCGAGCAGGTCATCGCCGAGGCCGACGCCGACCTGGCCGACCTGGCACTCGACGCCGCTGAGGTCGCTCGCGAAGACCACGAGGTTGCCGAGGCAATCGACGAGGCCGTCGAGGTCGAGGCTGCAGTTGCAGACGAGATCGAAGAGGGCGCTCCGGTCGACCCATACCGTGAATTCAAGGCCGAGCTTCGTCGTCAGCCTGGCAAGTGGTACGTAATCCACAGCTACGCCGGCTACGAGAAGCGCGTCAAGCAGAACATTGAGAACCGTCAGCTCACCATCGAAGGTGGCGACTCGATCTTCCAGATCGAGGTTCCAATGGAAGACACCATCGAGATCAAGAACGGTCAGCGCAAGCTGGTCACCAAGGTGCGCATCCCTGGTTACGTTCTGGTTCGCATGGACATGAACGAAGACTCATGGTCGCTCGTTCGTCACACCCCTGCGGTTACCGGCTTCGTTGGCAACTCGCAGAGCCCAACCCCGCTTCGCCCAGACGAGGCCTTCAACATGCTCAAGAGCATCTTCGAGCTTCCTGAAGAGGCCGAGGCAAAGGCAGCCGTCAAGGGCGTTGCCGTCAAGGGCAAGTCGAAGAACGTTCCAGTTGTCGTCAACTACAAGCTTGGCGAGAGCATCATGATCAAGGACGGCTCGTTCGCCGGCCTTCCAGGCACCATCAGCGAGATCAAGCCAGAGAGCGGCAAGCTCACCGTGCTCGTTTCGTTGTTCGAGCGCGAGACCCCTGTCGAACTTGGTTTCGAGCAGGTCGGCGCGCTGGTCTAACCAGAGTTTTTATAGAGTTCCATAACCAACCAAAGGAATAAACAAATGGCACCGAAATCGAAGAAAAAGATCACTGGCATGATCAAGCTTCAGATCAAAGCAGGCGCTGCTAACCCAGCTCCTCCTATTGGTCCGGCTCTTGGTCAGCACGGTGTGAACATCATGGAGTTCTGCACCGCGTACAACAACGCGACCGCAGACCAGAAGGGCAACGTAGTCCCGGTTGAGATCACCGTCTACGAAGACCGTTCGTTCACTTTCGTTCTGAAGACCCCACCTGCAGCTGAGCTCATCAAGAAGGCAGCTGGCGTTCAGAAGGGCTCGTCGACTCCTCACACCGTGAAGGTCGCACAGCTTTCGAAGAGCGCTCTTTACCAGATCGCAGAGCAGAAGATGGCCGACCTCAACGCAAACGACGTTGACGCAGCCGCAAAGATCATCGCCGGAACCGCCCGCAGCATGGGCATCACCGTCGAGGCATAACAAAAACCAAACAAGTAGTAGTGGGAGTGCCGCGCGCGGCACGTTGACCACAACTGTGACCAAAGAAAAGGAATAACAGCATGGCTAAGCGCTCAAAGGCATACAACGCCGCAGCCGCTCTCATCCAGGAGGGCAAGCTCTACACCCCAGCCGAGGCAGTAACTCTGATCAAAGAGACTGGTTCGAAGAAGTTCGACTCAACCGTTGAGGTTGCTCTCAAGCTCGGTGTAGACCCTCGTAAGGCCGACCAGATGATCCGTGGCACCGTAAAGCTGCCAAACGGAACCGGTAAGACCGCCCGAGTTATCGTCTTTGCAACCGGTGCCGCAGCTGACGCTGCAGTTGCAGCAGGCGCTGACGAGGTCGGTGGCGACGAGCTGATCGAGAAGGTTGCAGCTGGCTGGACCGACTTTGACTCGGCAGTATCGACCCCAGAACTCATGGGCAAGGTCGGTCGCCTAGGTAAGGTTCTTGGTCCTCGTAACCTCATGCCAAACCCTAAGACCGGAACCGTAACCCCAGACGTGGCCAAGGCCGTGACTGACATCAAGGGTGGAAAGATTGAGTTCCGCGTCGACAAGCAGGCCAACCTGCACTTCATCATCGGCAAGGCATCGTTCACCAAGGAGCAGCTCGGCGAGAACCTCGCAGCAGCTCTCGACGAGGTCATGCGTTTGAAGCCTTCGAGCTCGAAGGGTCGCTACATGATCAAGGGCGCCGTCTCGACCACTTTCGGTCCTGGCATCCCTCTGGACACCAACGTGACCAAGGTCGAGTTCTAAGAATTCAATAAACCTTCATTGACGAGGGATCGGGTCGGATTGACCCGGTCCCTTTGTCATCTCTAGAATTTTCTTCGCTCGGCATTGCCGAGACCAAACGAAAGGCGGGATATTGCCACAGCACGCGTTCGGCGCAGCCACACTACTTGACACTAAAGATCCAATGGGATTGCGCTCCTCGGCGCCCCTGCTGGACGCCTGGATTCGCGACATGGAGACCGACAGGTCACCGTTCCAGATTCCGGGTCATAAGGGCCGCACCGACCTGACGGGCGCAATCGTAGATGGCGACATTCCCGTTCTGCCTGGCAACCATCCACATCGCATCTCGCCGAGCCTCATTCTCGAGGCCGAGCGCATTGCCGCCGACCTCTGGGGTGCCGACCTGTGCCGTTTCGGCGTAAACGGCTCTTCGGGTTCGAATCACGCCGCCGTGATGGCCGTTGCTGGCCCAGGCGACAAGGTCATAGTCTCGCGCACGCTGCACAAGTCGGTTCTAGTGGGCATGGTCTATTCGGGTGTGATTCCGATCTGGATTCGCCCCGAGATCAACCCAGCGACTGGCCTGCCCGAGTATCTGCCGTCGAGCCGCCTAGCCGAGACGCTTGCGGCGCACCCAGACGCGAAGGCCGTGCTCATCGGCGAGCCGTCATACGTTGGCACCATGTCAAACATTCCGCGTTTGGCAAAGGTCACGCACGAATATGGAATTCCACTGGTTGTTGATGCCGCCTGGGCCGCGCACTACGGATTCCACCCTGAGTTGCCAGACCACCCGATGGCCGAAGGGGCCGACATCGTTGTGACCTCGGCTCACAAGACTCTGCCGAGCTATTCGCAGGCGTCGTTCGTGCTCGTGAAGGGCGAGTACGTAGACCTGGCGCGCTTCAACAAGATGTTTGATTCGACTCAGACCACGTCGATGTCGGGGCGAATCCTCGCGTCAATCGATGCCGCACGTGCCCTGCTTGAGCGCCACGGTGCCGAGTTGATTGGCCCGGTGATCGAGGCCACCGCTCGAGGCCGCAACGCGCTTCGCGAGGCGGGAATCGATGTTATCGATGGTGAATACATCGACCCACTAAAGATGGTGATTCTGCTTAGCTCGATTGGCGCCGACGGAAACGCCGTCGAGGCAGATCTATTGGCCGCCAATATCGATGTCGAAATGGCCAACCGCGACATGATCATTCCAATGATCACGTTTGCCGACACCCCAAATCGCATCGACGACCTGATTCGTCGCATCATCGATTCGGTCAATTCGCACCGCGGCGAGCTGCGCCCGATTGCCACATCGGCATCGTTCTCAATCGACCCCGAGGTGGTCGTTTCGCCGCGCGAGGCGTTCTTCTCGGCCTATGAGGTTGTCGAGGCGAAAGACGCGGTCGGCCGCGTGTGCGCCGAGATGATTTGCCCATACCCACCGGGTGTTCCGGTGCTTAGCCCAGGGGAGCGCATCACCCAGGCGGCATTGGACGCGCTGTTCCAGGCTCGCGACAGCGGGGTTCGAATCGCATTCGTTGCTGATCCGAGTTTGGCTACGCTGAAAGTTTTGCCAGACTAGTCACATGTTCCGCAGACAAATCGTCGTGGTCGAAAATGAGTCGCTGCTGCGCGACCTCTTGGCCAAAGCATTAGAGGCAGCCGGCTTTGCCGTAACCACGGCAGCCAACGCCTCAGACGCCCGCCGTGCCATTGCCGCCGTAGACCCAGACGCCATGGTGGTCGACATTGAGCTCGGGCCAGGTCCATCCGGTTTCGACCTGGTCGAGTCGCTGCAGAACGAGGACTACGACCTTGGCATTGTGTTTCTAACGAATCTGCCTGACCCGCGCTTTGCTGGTCGCGATGCTTTGTCGGTTCGAAAGAACATCGGCTATTTGCGCAAGTCGCAACTCATCGAGTCGGGTGAATTGGCCGATGCACTCGAGGCCGTGCTCAAAGAGCGAGCCGGAGCCGAACACCGGCACGACCTGGCCGCTGACCGACCACTTGGCAACTTGTCGCGCAAGCAAATCGGCGTGCTCAAGATGTTGTCTGACGGCATGACCAACTCGCAGATCGCCGATGTGCGTGGCACGACCGTGCGCGCTGTTGAGGGCATCATCAGTCGAATTTTCGACGCACTCGGCATTGACCCATCGGCCGAAGGAAACGCCCGAGTCGAGGCGAGCCGGCGCTACCTTCAGGCCACCGCTCAAGACCAATTCTCGATCGAATAATCTGTGGCAGCCCCAGACGCATCAGCAGAACGTAGTGGCGCCTTTGCGACCTATAGCGAAACTGACGGTCGATTTGACCAAGGGGTTCGACGCCTCGTCGCTAGCCTAGGCGGGCCGCAGTCGTTCAATGCTTTGGCCATCGTGCTCTATGCGATACCGGGCCTGCTATCGACCCTGCTGTTCGACCGAATTCGCTTTGGCGGCGATCTAGGCAAGTGGACGCTGGTGGCGCTCAGCGGCTATTTTGTGGTCGTCGTGCTGTATCTGGCTGGTGGCCGGGTCTATCGCCGCTTGCTTCCCAAGATTGGCGCGCGGCCCTATCTGGTGCTTTTCTATTTCGCGCTGCTCGGGCTAGCTCGAAGCTTCGTGATTTTTTGGCTCGGTACCGAATGGAAACTGATTCCCGCCACTGACTGGCTATTCCGGTTGCTGGGTGGCCCGGTCTTCACGGGCGCCACGCTGGGCATTGGCGTGGTCGTGGGCATCATCTTTGCCAACTCGGCGGCAGAAGGCGTTCGGCTGCGCGGTGAGCGTCGCCGCTTGAGCGAGCTAAGCCAAACAATGCAGCAGCGCATCGAGACTCAGCGAGCCGAATTGGCCGGACGCGTTCAGGGAATCCTTGCGCCTGCTCTTGAGGATGTGCGCCGGCACCTTGCCAACGCCAACGAATCGCGCCAAATCATTGGCACCCTTAGCCACACAATCGATGAGGTGGTGCGCCCGTTAAGTCACAACATCGCGAACGCCGATGACACATTGATCACTGACAGCTCTGCTGGTCGCCCGGGGCGTCGTTCTGCAATCGGCCCATTTCACCCAATTTCGGTTGGTGGAATCTTTTTGCCTGGTGTTAGCGCCCTCCTAATCACGGTCTCGGCTTTGCCAGCTGCGGTTGCCCTGCGCCCCGGTCTGGGCGGTGCGGCGATGGCAGTGGTCGAGGGTCTGGTGATTCTTCTTTCGTTGAGCGCGATGCGTCAACTTGTTGGTCGGCTGCGCCTGCCGATTTTGTTTGCGACCATTTTTGTTGCGCTCACCTTCACGGGCTCACAGTGGTTTGTTATTTGGGTTATTGGCGAGTTGGGCATGCATCTGACCGCGCAACAAACCATAAACGTGTATGCCTTTGGCTATGTCTTCGGCTCTTTCGTAGCCGCCGGCCAGGCACTCCAGCTGGCGCGAGGCATGGCGGTGGGGCAGCTGCGCGAGGTTACCTCGAAGCTCGCGCTTCTGGTTTCGCGACTAAGGCAAGAGGTCTGGTTGAACAACCGACGCATGGCATCGGTTTTGCATGGACCCGTTCAGGCGGCGCTCTATGCGGCGGGCATGAAGCTAAGTCAGGCCAAAGAGATCGGCCCCGAGCTGGTTTCAGAGGTTGAGGGCGATATCGCCCACGCGTTGGAACGCCTAGATTCAGTGAACGACTTACAGCAGCGCGATTTCGCCGAGGTCATCAACGAAATTGTGTCTCTGTGGCGAGGCAGCTGCGAGATATCGGTGTTCACCACCGAGGAATGTTCACTGGCCTTGCGACGCGACATGAATGCGGCGGCATGCGTGGTCGAGGTGGTTCAAGAGTCGATCAGCAACGCGATTAAGCATGGCAAGGCCAGCAATGCATCGGTCATGATTTCGCTGCTCGGTCGCTCGCTCGTAGAGGTGCGCGTGCGAAACGATGGCAAGCCGCTCGCGATCGGTGCGACCGGCCTAGGTAGTCAAATTCTCGACGAGATTTGCCACAACTGGAGCATCGAAGATCGCTCTAAAGGCGTGCTGCTGATTGCAACGATTGCGCTGGCGACCTAGTTCGCTAGAACGGCCTCAAGCTCGGCAACGGTAGGTGGCTCGCAGCCTGCTCGCTCGCAGGTGATCGAGGCAGCCACTCCGGCAACTCGAACAAAGGTGGCGAGGTCGTCGTCGGTTAGGTTGCTGAGGCGATCGAATGGATCGGTGCCAAGAGCGCCAAAATCGCTGAGCTGGCCGAGTAGGTTCGCGCAGAAGGTGTCGCCAGCGCCCACGGTGTCAACAACGTTGATTTTGCGCGATGCCACGTCGAAGCGCTTGACCGAGCCGTCGCCGCCGAGGCGGTAAACCGAGACACCGTCGCCGCCGCGAGTCACGAATACCTGCCGGCTGGTGTCGCCAATCCAAGCGGCGACGATGCCGTCAAGGTCGGCACCGGCATCTAGGCCATAGAGCCATTCGATGTCTTCATCCGAAGCCTTGATCAGGTGACTGAATTCGTTGACGCGTTCGACGCGCAGGCGCTCGTGTTCGCGCTCGAAACCAAGGGCAGGGCGCATGTTGATGTCGTGGCTGATGGTGACCGACTTCTGTTCAAAGTGCGCTTTTGCCCAGGCCTCGATCACCTTGTTGCCTGGCTCCATGGCCATGGTCAGGCAACCGAACTGGATGGCGGTCGCGTGCATGTTCTCGAGGTCTACGTCGGTTGGCAACTCGGCCGGGGTCCAGCCCCAGTCGGCCGTGCCGTTGACATAGAAGCTGTAGCTAGGAACGCCCTGCGAATCGATGCTGACCACTGCAAGGGTGGTTAATTCGGTCGCATCGATGCTGTGTTCGAGCGCAACGCCGTTGCTCTCGAGGCGATCGCGGATGATCTTGCCGAATCGGTCGCTGCTCAAGCGGCCCAGAAACTGGTGCTTGGTACCGCGGCGCGCGAGGGCGAGCGCCACGTTCGCGTTGGCGCCACCGACGACGGCGGTAAAGCTGCCTGGCTGGTAGCGGTTTTCGATTAGGTCGATTAGGGCTTCGCCGATTACGAGGATCATGGCTTCCTTTTTTCCGGGTCCAGTTCAGGACGCAGTTTTAGATTAGCCACCGATTCGCGGGCCAGTAGCTCGGTTGGCAAGACTATCTTCTCTTTTGCCGTGGTCGGGTCGTCAATTTCGGCTAGCAGGTGCTCGACCGCGAGTCGCCCGACGTCTTCGACGGGGCGTGCCACGACAGTGATGCCGGGCACCATCGCCGCTGCCCATTCGCTGTCGTCGACGCTCAGAACCGAGATGTCGGTGCCGATTGCGAGTCGACGATTTCCGGCGACCTTTAGCACCGCAAGCAGCATGTCGTTGTTCGAGGTGAAGATCACTGTCGGTGGTTTGGGTTGGTCTAGCAGTGCGGCGACCGCAGCCTGCGATGCGACCGGGTGGTCTTCGCAGTAATACCAGCTCTGCTGGCGGGGCTTTACGCCGACCTCGATGGCGCCGTTGGCAAAACCGTTCACGCGGTCTTCAATCGGTGAAATCAAGACTGCCGGGCGATCGCTGGTGAAGCCCTTGATGCCTGGAACGGCAATCAAGAAACCGAAGCGCGTGTGACCAAGTGAGTATGCGTGTCGGATCGCCTCGTCGGTGCCCGAAAAGTCGTCGGTCGTGACCGAGGTCAGGCGCACCGAATCGAGGCGTCGGTCGATCAGCACAACGGGGGTGTTGGCGAGCGACTTGGGCGATAGGTGGTCGTGCACGGCGGCGGTCGAGGGGGTAACGATCAGGCCATCCACCTGCTTTTCGAGCAGGTTCTCGATGGCCTGGCGTTCGACCTCGATGTCTTCGTCGGTGTTTGAAATCAGCACCTGGTAGCCCGCTTGTTTCGCGGCGTCGACCACCGACTTGGTGACACGATCGAAAAACGCATTCGTGAAGTCGGCGAGAACGACTAGACCGATGGTCTTAGTGCGGCCGGCGCGCATGGCCTGGGCGACCTGATTGGTTCGATAGCCGAGTCGCTCGGCGGCGGCGCGCACACGCTCGACCGTGTCGGGCGCGATGCGGCCATAGTTGCTCAACGCGCGCGATGCGGTTGCGCGACTGACCCCGGCCTCGGCGGCGACATCGTTGATCGTGGGCATTCCCCTTGACGCCATCCGGGCCTCCCTGTGTGTTCGAAATCAAACGTGACTCAACTGTTATCGCGAAAAGTTGTCATGCGCTTTTAGCAACTGGTTTGATTATATCAAGATTTGCGAGAACGTTCTCGCATTTCTCACAAAAACACTAAGGAGACATAAATGAAGCGTTCGGTACGCGCATTCGCAGCATTCGGTGCTGTAGCAGCTGTGTCGCTACTTGCAACCGGTTGCTCGTCGTCGAGCAGCACCACCACCCCAACCGACAAGAAGCTCAGCATTGCATTCGTAATGGGAGCAGAGTCGGACCCGTTCTTCCAGGCAATGAAGGTTGGCGCCGAGGCAGAAGCAGCAGCTGAGGGCGTTGACCTCATCTGGCAGGGTGACCCAAAGAACTACTCGCCAGAGACCCAGATTCCAATCGTCGACACCGTTCTGGCTCAGAAGCCTGACGGCCTCGTGCTGATCCCAACCGACCCAACCGCACTCCAGGCATCGGCCGACAAGGCAATCGCTCAGGGCATCGCAGTTGCAAACGTTGACACCCACGTCAACGACCTGTCGAAGGTTGTTACCTTCATCACCGGTGACAACGCTGACGGTGGCGCAAAGGCTGCTGACGCACTTGCAACCAAGATCGGTTACACCGCAGGCAAGAAGTACCAGGTCGTTATCGGTCTGACCTCGGCAACCGCAACCACCAACGTTGCTCGCCTCGAGGGCTTCAAGGCTCAGGTCGCTGCCAAGTACCCAGGCATCGAGATCAAGGATGTCGCTTACTCGGAGTCGAACCCAGAGAAGGCTGCTTCGAACGTCAACAACTGGCTGACCAAGTACCCAAACCTGAACGGTATCTTCGCAATCGATGGCACCAACGCATCGGGCGCTGCTTCGGCACTTGAGGCCAAGAAGCTCACCGGCAAGATCGCTCTGGTTGGCTACGACGCCTACCCAGACAACGTTGCCAAGGTTAAGTCGGGCATCTTCACCGCTCTGATCGCTCAGGTTCCTGCCGAAGAGGCACGCCAGGCAATCAAGGCTCTGGTTGAGTACATCAAGACCGGCAAGACCAGCGTTGCACACGAGGTTGTTATTCCTAACTTCGCAATCGACGCCAACACCAGCGACGCAGACCTCGCTAAGTACACCTACGTAGCAAGCAAGTAATCCCTGCGGATTTCGCTACAAAGCAGCACTAGTAACAAAGGAAACAAATGACCGACAGCAATCAGCTGGTCGCCAAGGTGCGAGGCCTGGTTTCAAACCAGGCCTCAATCCTGGTCGGCGTCCTAGCGGTGTTGACAATCGTCTTCACCGTCATCGAACCAAAGTTCTTCAGCGTCGCGACAGCGAACAACATCCTCACTGACTGGGGTTCGGTTGTGCTGATTGCTGTCGGTCAAACCTTCGTCGTGATCAGCGGCGGCATCGACCTCTCGGTCGGTGCGATCATCGGCCTCAGTGGCGTGGTCTCGGCCTACGTCATGGCCAATGTCATGGGCTACACGAGTGGCACTCCAGCGCAAGACGCATACTGGCCACTGCTGGTCGGCACCATTGTGTCGGTAGCGGTAGGCGCCGTTGTTGGCCTGGTCAACGCGGTCTTGATCAACAAGACCCGCATCGTTCCGTTCATTGCGACCCTGGCCACCATGGGTGCCTGCCTCGGCCTCTCGGTGATTTTCTCGTCGGGCATGCCAATCGGTGGCCCTAACGACTTCAACCTGATTGCCGCCATGGACTACAACACCAACCCGTTCTCGGTCGTCGTGATTCTGGTCGCAGTTGTGGTTGCGATCGCCGGACTCTTCTTGCACAAGGCCCGCTTCGGTCTCTACACCTACGCAATCGGCTCGAACTCGTTCGCCGCTCGCGCAGCCGGCATCAACGTCGAGAAGCACATCACCAAGATTTATGCACTTTCTGGTGCACTCTCTGGACTCGCTGGCATGTATGTCTACATCCGCCTCGGTGCGGGCTCGCCTTCGTCGGGCACCGGTCGTGAGCTCGACGCAATCGCGGCCGTGGTCATTGGTGGCGCAAGCCTCATGGGTGGCGTGGGTCGAATCTGGGGCACCGTTCTGGGCACCCTGATCCTGTTCACCGTTCAGTCGGGCCTCATCATGATTGGTGTCGCGCCAGACTGGAAGAAGGTAGTCGTAGCAGTTCTGATTGCAGCCGCAGTAGCCGCTCAGACCCTGCAGAAGAAGAACGGACAACGCTAATGGCTGGCGAAGTTATCTACGAAGTCAAGAACGTCTCAAAGCGCTACGGCTCGGTCGTTGCACTCGATGGAGCAAGCCTCAAGCTGCACGCCGGTGAGGTAATCGGCCTCGTTGGCGACAACGGCGCCGGCAAGTCGACATTGGTCAAGGTGCTCTCGGGAGCCCACAAACCAGACGGTGGCCAGATCTTTTTGGATGGCCAGGAGCGCAGCTGGGATTCACCTCGCACCGCTCTCGAGGCCGGCATCGAGACCCTGTACCAAGACTCGGGCCTAGCCCCACACCTGACCGTGTCGCAGAACGTGTTCCTCGGTCGTGAGCGTTTCGTCAAGGGCATCCTCGGTTTCTTTGGCTTCCTCGCGAAGAAAGAGATGGAGCACGAGGCGCACCGCAACCTCGAAGAGGTCGGCATCGCCGTGCCAGCTTCGAACCGTTCGGTCTCGCAGCTGTCGGGTGGTCAGCGTCAGGCTGTGGCGATCGGTCGCTCGGTGGCCTGGGCTCGCAAGGTGATCATTCTCGACGAACCAACTAACCACCTAGGCGCACGCCAGGCTGGCGAAGTTCTGCAGATCATCAAGGCCGCAAAGAAGAAGGGCCTCGGCGTCATCTTTATTTCGCACACACTGCCACACGTGCTTGAGGTCACCGACCGCATCGTCGTGTTGCGCCTTGGTCGCATCGTCAAGGATGCACCAACCTCAGAATTCGACGGAGACACCCTGGTTGGAACCATCACCGGAACCATTCAGACCATCAAAGTTGAAGGCGACTAACATCCTCCTGTTAGAAGGGCCCCGCGACCACAAGTTGCGGGGTCTTCGCATTTAACGCCACAGATTTAACGCGACATTTCGCGGGGTGAGGCATAGCCTTTAGCCATGAAGAAGTTGTCTGCACCAAAGATTGCACTCATCGTTCCACTCGGTTCGCTTTTGACCGCGTGGCTGCTCTTCACGGGGGCTCTAATCCAGGCGCTCTATGAGCGCGACACCTATGGCTATGCGCAGACCGTCGACGGCAGCTACACGCAGCCGACGCAAACGTTTGTGAACTGGAGCACATACCTGTTCTTGGCGGCCATCGTTGCGATCGCGGTCGGTTCGCTATGGGGTCAGCAGATTGCGCTGCGGGCAAGAGTGGCTCTGGGGCAAGAAAATGGTTTGGCCCGCGCCGCGCATCGATTCACCAACCTGATGGTCTGGATTGGTCTGGCACTCGGCGTGATCTTTGTGTTTGGCAACTTCATGTCGGCGTTCAACGACTATTCGAGCCGCAACGCGGCGCTCTATGTGCGAATCCTCGGGGTGTATGTGCCAATCGTGTTGGCTACCGCGATGGTGGTTTATGTGATTCTGCGTGGCTTTGTTTTTCGTGCCGACGGCGAAAACCACGATCACGAAGACGAGCTGGCCAAGGCGGCCGCGCGTGCTCGTCGTCGCAACCTTGGCCTCGGTTATGCCGTGCCAATTTTGACCACTGCGTTTGCCATCGTTCTTGGCCTGCTGATTTATGACGCCACCAAGACCGCGCTGCAAACCTGGGTATGGGTATTGATTCAGGCCATCGTCATTGGCGGCATCGTCGCCGGCACGCGTTTTGCTAACCGCGCGAAGGTTGGCGAGACCGTTTTGGCCAAGCCGCGCGCCATGTTCGCGTCGCTCGCCGCCGGCGCCTCGAACTTGAACTTTGTGTTGAGCATCGCGTTTGCTGGCGTAGTCAGCATCATCTCGGTTAGCAGCACCGCTCAGGCCGTCGACAAGCTCTATAACTACGGAGCCTTCGACGTCAACGGCAAGCCGACCACCCAAGCAGGCGTCATGGCAATCACGGGGCAGTGGCTGTGGGAGGAGCTCACTCCGGCTTTCGCGCTCGTGCTGCTCGTGATCGTTGGCACGTACCTGACCATCACGCTGCGCAATCGCTCGACCGCCGCCACCGAGGCTGGGGCTGGGGCCGAGCCTGAGGCTGCCGCGGCGCAAAACTAAACTGGTCGCGTGAAGTTTTATGCCAGCGCCCTGTTGTTTGACAACGACGGCGTCTTAGTCGACTCGCACCAGGCGGCGTTGGACGCGTGGGGTCAGTGGGCGGCCGAATTCGCTCCGCAGTTTGTGTGGGATGTGCCCGAGAACGCGGGGCGGCGGGCCGAAGACAAGGTGCGCGAGCAGGTTGCACCCGAACTGTTCGAGGCCGCCAACGACCGCATCAACGAGCTCGAGCAGCTAACGGCTGGGGCGACGGTAGCGTTGCCTGGCGCCGTGGAGCTGGTGCACTCGTTGCGCGAGGGCACCTGGACCGTCTGCACGTCGGCAAACCCAAACCTCGGCCGCGCAAGACTGCTGGCGGCTGGCCTGTTGGTGCCGCCGACTCTGGTTACGGCCGCAGACGTCGCCAACGGCAAGCCGCACCCAGACCCATACCTGTTGGGTGCGCAGCGCCTAGGTTTTGCGGTCGAAGACTGCGTGGTGTTCGAGGATGCCCCTGCGGGCGCAATCGCCGCGCTAGAGGCCGGCGTTGGGCTCGTGGTTGGCGTTAGCGAAAAGGCTCTCGACACCGAGGCCGATATCGTGGTTCGCGACCTTACGGGAATCACTTTTGACGGCGAAGTGTTGGTCATTCCAGACAAAAATCGACTGCGTTAGGAGCAGATCATGGCAGAAGTTACTTATTACGGCGCTGACTGGTGCGGCGATTGCCGCCGCGCGAAGGCAGTGTTCGCTGCCGAGGGTGTTGAGTTCGACGAGCGCAACGTCGAGCAGAGCGCCGAGTTCACGGCCGAGGCCGAGGCCATTTCGGGCCGCAAGAACATTCCGGTGATCAAGTTTGCCGATGGCGCGTTTTTGGTCGAGCCGACCGACGAGGCCCTGCGCACCGCACTGCGCGAGCGCAACCTGATCGGCTAATAAACCCGTAACGATTACCCCTAGCCAAGGCTGCCTTTTTGCGGTAGCCTTGGCTTCGTTACATTTCTGTGACAGTAGTCGTTTGCAATGCATCGAATGAAACACGTGGCCACCGAAGCGCCACCGCTGTGATGCATGAGTCTTTTCCTTTAGATAAGAACCGCCTTGGTTAGCGGATTTTTCTTGTGTGTGGGTTTAGCGCTGTTCGACTAGCCCATCGGCGCCAGCAGCTACTCCCTGCAAACGCCACACAACTAAAAAGGAAAAGCACAACTATGCCTAATTTCGGCAAGTCTTCGTCGCGCGCGCCTAAGGGCGGATCGCGTGGCGGCAATTTCAAGCCTCGTGAAGATGGTCGTGGCGGCCGCGCGCCTCACCGCGACAACCGCGACGACGCCCCGCGCGCCAAGCGCACCCCTTTCTTTGAGCAGGGCCCTGCTCGCACCAACAACGACGGTGGTTCGCGCGGTTTCGACCGTGACCGCAACGACCGTAACGATCGCCCAGAGCGTGGCGACCGCCCGGGCTTTAACCGCGGCAACGACCGTCCCGGTTTCAACCGTGGTGGTGACCGCGACCGTCAGGGTGGCGGCTACAACCGCGACGAGCGTCCGGCTCGTGGCTTTGGCGCTGGTCGCCCAGGCGACCGCGAGATGCGCGATGGCCGCGAAGACCGCGGTCGTGACTGGCAGCCAGGTGGTCGTCCAGGTTTCGATGGTGGCCGCAAGCCTCGTCACACCGCCGACGACCGCGCTCGCCGTGCGGGCGATGACCGCGGCTTCAACCGCGACGACCGTGGCCCACGCGAGGGCGGTTTCAACCGCGACCGTGGCTTCAACCGTGACGACCGTGGCGACCGTGGCTTCAACCGTGGTGGCGACCGCGACCGTCAGGGCGGCGGCTTCAACCGCGACAACCGCGATGACCGTGGCTTTGGCCGCGATCGTTTCAACCGCGATGACCGTCCGGCACGCGCACCACGTGAGGGCGGCTTCAACCGCGACGACCGTTTCAACCGCGATGACCGTCCGGCACGCGCACCACGCGAGGGTGGCTTCAACCGCGACGACCGCGAGCAGCGCAACCCAATCCGCGCCGACCGCATGGAGCGCGACCGTTCGCGCGACAACACCTTTAGCGACGCACGCGGCAAGAACCCAAACAAGAAGGCATTCTTCGAAGACAAGGTTCTTGACCGTCTCGACTCGGTAGAGGCTTCAGACGCAGTAATCGTCGAGAGCTTCGAAGAGATGAACCTGCACCCTCGACTCGTTGAGGCTCTGGTTAGCCTCGGCGCCGAGAAGCCGTTCCCAATCCAGGCCGCAACCATCCCCGCTGCAATCGGTGGCCAGGATGTGCTCGGTCGCGGAAAGACCGGTTCGGGCAAGACCATCGCGTTTAGCGTTCCGCTGATCACCAAGCTGGTCGCAGGTGGCTCGCAGCCACGCGAGGCAGGAAAGCCACGCGCGCTCATCCTGGCTCCAACCCGCGAGTTGGCCGACCAGATTGACCGCACCGTAAAGGCACTTGCCAAGCCGGTTGGTTTCTACAGCGTCTGCATCTATGGCGGTGTTCCACAGCGCAAGCAGGAACAAGCCATGAGTCGCGGCATCGACATAGTCGTTGCGACCCCTGGACGCCTCGAAGACCTCATGGCTCAGGGCATCATCGACCTCAGCGCCGTTGAGACTCTGGTTGTTGACGAGGCCGACCACATGTGCGACCTCGGCTTTATCGAGGGCGTTCGTCGTGTCATGCGCGCCGTGGGCGACAGCCAAAAGCTGCTGTTCTCGGCAACCCTCGACCGCGAGGTTGACTCGCTGGTCAAGGAGTTCCTGCCAAACCCATACGTGTATGAGGTTCCGAACGAGGAGTCAGACACCGCCAACATCACCCACCGCGTTTTCGTGGTTGAGCCTGACGACCGCAGCCAGGTGCTGCTGCGTCTGGTTCAGGGCGAGGGCAAGTCGCTGATCTTCACCCGTACCAAGATGACCGCCGAGCGTTTGGCTGAGAGCCTGACCGAGGCCGGCGTTCCTGCCGCGCGTCTGCACGGTGACCTCAACCAGAACCAGCGCAACCGCAACCTCGAGCGATTCACTCGTGGCCAGGTGCGCGTAATGGTGGCAACCGACGTTGCCGCTCGAGGAATCCACGTCGACGACGTCAAGCTGGTTATTCAGGTTGACCCGCCTGAGGAATACAAGACCTACCTGCACCGCGCTGGTCGCACCGGTCGTGGGCACTCGTCGGGCACCGTTGTCACCCTGATTTACCGTTCGCGTTTCCGTCGTATGGAAGACCTGCTGCGTCGCGCAGACCGCCAGGGCATCTTTACTGAGGTTCGCCCAAGCAGCGAGATCGTCGAAGAGCTCGCTGGCCCAATCGCTCCGCCTCCTGTTCAGGATGTGCTCGACTTCGGCGACAGCCGCGGTGGACGCGGCGGTCGCGATGGTGGTCGCGATGGCGGTCGTGGCGGCTTCGGTGGCCGCGATGGTGGCAAGCGCGGCAACTTTGGTGGCAACGGCCGTGGCCGCTGGTCGGATCGCCCAGAGGGCACTCCGCGTCCGCGCGACAAGAAGAAGTTCGAGCGTCGCGACGGCTAGGCAACTAGCAAAAACGACGGCGTGAGCTAAAACTCACACTTGCAGACCGGCGGTCTAATTGGCTAAACTATGTGAAGCCAAAGACCGCCGGTTTTGCGTTTTCATTTGAAAAAGCACGAAGGTTCACACGAGTGACAACCAGCGCAGGTGACATTAGAACTTCAATTCGTTCGCGAATTTCAAGGCTCTGTGCGCTTGCGCCAGGGCCATTTTTGTTTTCCAGGGGCTGCCGGCAAATAGATATCCAAGGAGTGCCATGGCGAACAAGGTTCAGACCGTTGCCGAGCTTACTGACTCGTTCAAGAGCTCGAATGCCGTCTTTCTGACCGAGTACCGCGGCCTTACTGTGGCTCAGCTCAAGGAGCTGCGCCGTTCAATCAGCAAGGACGCAACTTACGCCGTAGCAAAGAACACGCTTATCAAGATCGCTGCGAAGGAGGCAGGCGTCGACGCATTCGACGGCCAGCTCTTCGGACCAACCGCTCTTGCATTTGTTTCAGGTGACGTTGTCGCCGTTGCAAAGGCTCTGCGTGACTTCGCTAAGGCAAATCCTCTTCTCGTCGTAAAGACCGGTGTCATGGATGGCGTCGCTCTCTCGGCAGATGAGGTTAAGAAGCTTGCTGACCTCGAATCGCGTGAAGTACTGCTGGCCAAGGCCGCAGGCGTCTTCAAGGCCTCGATGTACAAGGCTGCTTACGTCTTCCAGGCTCCGCTTTCACAGGCCGTTCGCACCGTCGACGCGCTTCGTGCAAAGCAGCAGGGCTAAGACACCACCCGCTTTACAAACAAAACCTAAAAATCCAATCAAGGAGAAAATCAAATGGCAAAGCTGACTACTGACCAGCTCATTGACGCTTTCAAGGAGCTTTCGCTCATCGAGCTCAGCGACTTCGTAAAGAAGTTCGAAGAGGTCTTCGAGGTTACCGCTGCTGCTCCTGTTGCAGTTGCTGCGGCTGCAGCTCCTGCTGCTGAGGCTGCTGAAGAGAAGGACTCGTTCGACGTCGTTCTCGAGGCCGCTGGCGACCAGAAGATCCAGGTCATCAAGGAGGTTCGTGCACTCACCAACCTCGGCCTGGGCGAGGCAAAGGCTCTCGTTGACGGTGCACCTGCAACCGTTCTCGAGGGTGCAAACAAGGACGCCGCTGAGAAGGCAAAGGCTGCTCTCGAGGCTGCTGGCGCAAAGGTCACCCTTAAGTAAGTTTTCTTACTCTCTGAAAAACCCGTTCGGCTTTGGCCGGGCGGGTTTTTCGCTTTAAGCCCCGTCCAAATTTGCCTCGCCGCGGCACGGTTTCGATGTTCGGTCTACCCGAACATTTCAACTAGTCCTTGAAGGTTTGAAGAATAAACTAACAAGGCCTTTGGGTGTGTCTTGTCGCACCCAAAAGCCCGAAATGACGCGGAAATTACCGCCGCCGAGCTTCGTGAACGGTCGAATTACGCGAGGAGCGCCGATGGCTATCAAGCAAATGCTTGCCAGCGCGCTTTCGCATACTCGAAATATCGTGCCGCCGGCTAAGACTTGGCGTGGCGCCAAGCTGCGCAAACGCCTCGGCACTGGCCTGGCGATTGCCGCGGCCGGCCTGGCGCTCGTCGCGGCCAACCCGATTGTTCCGGCGGCAACCGCAGGCACTATCCGTTCGGGCAGCTCAACCGGCGCCTGCACGGTTGACGTCGGCAACACGGCTTATGCGACCGTGGTGCAGAACGGCAACTACTGC
>Ga0228700_1000263_pt1 | contig 51134 bp, 75 predicted proteins | sample McNCre317_Aug_MG_FD_178019 | JGI IMG/M metagenome (GOLD analysis project Ga0228700, IMG submission 178019) | Freshwater microbial communities from McNutts Creek, Athens, Georgia, United States - 3-17_Aug_MG | ecosystem: Environmental > Aquatic > Freshwater > Creek | place: USA: Georgia...
GGCGGCAGCCCTGGCTGAAGAAATGGGAATGTCGTACCAAAAGCTGCGGGCAAAAATGATTGATGAAGGTACTTGGCAGAAAAAAGTTAATCGCCCGGCTGAAGCAGATATTAAATAAGGAGCATTTCATGTATATTTTCGATCTAGATGGTACTATTTCATTAAATGAACATCGCCAACACTACTTACCTAAGCAAGGAAAGAAAGATTGGGCGGCATGGACTCGTGCGTGTATTTTCGATGATCCTAATCATAATATTGTTCGCATTATGCGTGAACTGTATTATGGAAATGATATACATATTGTCTCAGGACGTAGTATGTCTGCGCACCAGGACACCTTAAGATGGTTAGATGCTCATGGAGTATGTTATGACACGCTAACTATGCGCCCAATTGGAGATCATCGTGATGACACCATTATTAAATTGGAAATGTTACGTAGGATCGAAGCGGAACATCCCAATGATGTTGTAATTGCTATATTTGATGACAGGCAAAAAGTTGTTGATATGTGGCGCCGAGAAGGCTATACCTGTTTGCAAGTAGCTCCAGGAGACTTTTAATGGACAATGAAGAACTAGATCGTCGCATAGCGATGATGGAAACTGACATGCCGTATACTTTAGACCCTCACCAAAAAGTGGGGGCTAAATTTATCTACACCCATAAGAATATTATTCTGGCAGATAAGATGGGTTTAGGAAAAACTGCTACAGCTATTGTTGGTGCAGAATTAGGTGGACATTTACAGCACAATACATTGATCCCCTGCACTAAAAGTGCCTTGTCAGTCTGGCCCGCACAGTTTGAAACTTGGATGCCTAAATACCTGGATAGATTAGTAGTTATTGAGGGCAGTAAAGCAAAGCGTACCAAGATATGGAATTCTTGTAAAGGTAATGAAATTATAGTTGCCACGCATAATGTTATTTCCCAAGATATAGATATTGTTCCTCCACAGTGGAATCTTATCATAGCAGATGAGGCGCATAAATATATGCGTAGTCATAAAACAATCTCATATAAGCATCTACAGTCTTTAGAACGTAAGCAGGAAATAATTATTACGGGAACTCCTGCATCTAAGGGCGTATTACATATGTTTGGTTATTTGCATGCATTATACCCAAAACGATTTGCTTCATATTGGGCATTCATCAATAGATACCTGCGTATAGATGAAGGTGCATTTGGACAAGAAATTTTAGGTGCACAAAATATGGATGAATTGCGTTCAATCTTGTCTACTATTATGTTGCGCCGCATGATGTCTGCAGGAATGCCTACAAAACACCGTAGGCGTTTTCCGATTCAAATGAATGCGGAAGAACGTAAAGTATATGACACTATAGATAAGACTAACATTTGGAAACGTGGTGATGATTCCTATCTATTATCTCCTTCAGAAATGTCTAATCAGTTAAGATTACGGCAATTATTGGTATGTCCTAAACTCATTGATCCTAACTTAGGCCCCGGTAGCGGCATTGAAGCGGTGATGACACACATAGATGATCAAGAGCTCGGACATGCAGTGATCTTTAGCCCTTTTGCGTCCGCATTTCCTTTTCTGGAAGAATGCATTGTAGGTGTATGGAAAAAGCCTGCATATATTCTTAAAGGAGGTATGGACGCTGCAACTGTAAAGAAAACTATCCAGGCATGGGAGAAAACCGGTGGTATAATGTTGTGCTCTATACAGTTCGCCACTTCTTTTGACTTAACTAAAGCTTCAACAGCATATATGCTTGGTATGGATTGGGACCCAGATAATAATTATCAGGCTGAGGATCGTATTCATAGACGATCTTCTGTGGCCGAAGACGTTATTATTTATTATGTGTTGCATGATACTGTTCTTATAGATAACCAGCTTAACATTATGAACGCCAAAACCGCGATGACTTACCATGATAATAAGGAATTCATTCCAGAATCTACCGACCGCTAAGCGCTGTGTCCAAGGACTTATTAAAATTTAAAGTGGACCTATAAATTCCTCTTGTAAGTTCCAAATAATTCCTATAAAATATTTTATATGGTGATTTGAAATGTTGTGATGCTCATCAGAACATTCTTTTAAAAACAACTCCGGGGAAATAAATGACATCATTACCTATAGTTAATATTCGCACCAGCGATCGCATAGCATTTAAAAGATGTCGCCGTAAATGGGGTTTTAGCAGCCACCTTAGATTAAATCGTACTGAAGATCAAGCTCGTGCACCTTTATGGTCAGGCACAGGTTTTCACTTTGCTATGGAAGATTTTCACGGACATAATCGATTTGGTGATCCGCGTAAAGCTTTTATGGCTTATGTAGCTGCCACACAAGCTACACCATTAAAAAGAGTTCCCGAAGATTTAGCTGAACAAATTGAACTTGTTCATGGAATGATTGATTATTATTTAGACTGGTTAAGCACTCGCGATCATCTCAAAACGTTCGTATATGAAGGTAAGCCACAAGTTGAAGTAAATTTTCAAATACCTATTCCATTAGATCCTGCATACGTTGAAGCTTGTGGTTACAGTCAAGTTATGTATTCAGGAACTATTGATAGGGTAGTAGAAGATGAATATGGCAGATTATGGGTATTAGACTATAAGACCGCCAAATCATTTGTAACATCACATTTAGACACGGATCCGCAAATTGGGGCATATTTATGGGCAGGATCAGTATTATATCCAGGACGTCCGTTTGCAGGTTTCGTATACCAGCAGCATTTAAAGAAACTTGTAGAACCTCCTAAGTATTTAAGCAGTCGTAGAATGTTTTCTACCGCCAAGACGCAAGCGACCACCCACAAAGCATATTCTAAAGCTTTGAAGAACCTGTATGGAGATATTAAAGCGGCAAAACCGGCCGAAATTGAATATTTAAATTTCCTAGCAACCGAAGAATCTCCAGACATGGATGCTATGATTCGTAGAGACTGGGAATTTAGGAATGAAACACAAATATCTGCGGAAGGGGCTAAAATCTTAATGGAAGCTGCAGATATGATAAATCCCGAACTACCTATGTATCCTAATCCAACGCGTGATTGTGCATTTGATTGTTCATTTAAAATGTCGTGCATTATGATGGATGATGGATCTGACTGGGAAGGAGATTTACTAACAAGTACAATTGCTCGGGATGACAAAAATGATAACTGGAGGAAATATTTAATATGGCCGAACAACCCTTAAAACCACCTACTAAAACGACCCCTAAAGTAACAACCTCATCACCTACTCCGGTAGGTGGTACTGTTTTAAAACCAGAAGTAGCACCTGCCTTTAAAATTAAAACCCGTGATGATAGGGTTGCAGCGCGTTACATTAAGGCACTGATATATGCGGATTTTGGTGTAGGTAAAACTTACCTTGCTGGTACCTCAGCTTCAGTACCCTCCATGAATGATGTTATTTCTATTTCAGCTGAATCTGGAGATTTAACTTGGGATACGGATGATTCCGGAGTACATGCTTTTGATAGGATTGATTCTGTGTCGGTGAATAACTATAAAACCGTAGTTAAGGTATATGACTTTCTTAAGACTCATTGTGACTTACGTGATAAAGAAACCCCTGAAGCACGGGAAGCTTTAATTAAATTGCAAGCACGATTTATGGGAGTAGATCCTGCAGAAATTGATGAGCCCCGGCGCTATCGTACGGTTATCGTGGATTCATTAACTGAGGTTGAAGCTTATTGTATGATGCAGCTATTAAACATTACAGACCGGACTAGTTTAGCAGATGAGTCACAGACTGCTGAGTGGGCGGAGTATAAAAAGCAACATACTATGGTACAACGACTTGTACGCGCATTACGCGATCTGCCCATGAACGTTATTTTTGTTTGTGCGCGGACCTACGTACAAGATGAAACTAAACGTTTCTTGTATTCTCCTGCTATGACTGGTAAATTATCCAGCCAAATTCAGGGGTTCATGGATATTGTAGGATATCTAACTTCTACGTTAGGTGATGACGGCAAATTTGTCCGTAAACTTCACGTACAGCCTACGGGTAAATTCGCAGCTAAGTGCAGGCTGTCGAATTTCCGTAAGCCGTTTTGGGAGAATCCTACAATGGAACGCATTCTTAAAGACGTGGGAATGTTAAGAGCACAATAATACGTCTAAATTTACAAACCAAACTAAACCAAACTGAAAGGACTACACTATGAGTAATGAAGGCGCAGAATTTGAAAATGGATCAGCTGCACAGGTTGATCTGTCGGGCGTAGAAGAAGATGCGGGTTTTGAACTTCTTCCTAAAGGTACTTACGACGTTATCGTGGAAAATGCTGAGGCTAAAACTAGCTCAAGCGGCAATCCGATGTTCTCACTGACTTTGGTGGTTACTTCGGGTGACTTCGAAAACCGTAAGTTGTTTACTCACGTTGTCTTCGCTCCTAAGACTATGGGACAAGCAAAACGCACAATCAATCGTTTGGGACTGGCTGAGCTGCTCGAAGGTCCTTTTGCGGTCGATCAAGATACTGCAGATAAATTTGTAGGTATCTATGCGCGCGCAGTTGTCGGTATTCAGAAATATGAAGGTGAAGACCGCAACAATGTGAAAAACTTGCTGCCTGCAATGGGGGAATCTGATGGATTCCTTAACTCAGAAGACTAAGGCAATACAAGAGTTAGCTTCACGAGGATATATTTCACTAAGTAAGTTTGCATTGCTAGCTGGGGTGTCATATCCAACAGCACTTAAGCTAGCAAAAGACGGAAAAGTTGAAACGACGCAAGTCGGGAGCGTATATCGGGTTTATACCGATGAAGTTCATAGATTCCTTCGTGAAGGTAACCGTCAGGAAAATGGGAGCGATCCCATTTTTCTATTACCCAATTCCTTCCCAACCCCTGATATATTTGAGGATTAAATTATGACAAGAGTACTGGTATTACATAGTGGCGGTTTAGATAGTTCCGTTGCTTTAATGGCAGCCGTAGAAGAATATGGAGCTGCAAATGTTGTTTCTTTGGGCATTGATTATGGTCAACGTCATCTTAAAGAATTGGAGTATGCTAAACAGTTGTGCCAAGTACTCGGCGTTGAGCGGGACACTGTTAAGTTACCTAAAATTGAGGGCGTCATGTTAACCGATGCTTCGATTGAAATTCCAAAGATTTCCTATGATGAGATTGAAGGTATTTCGCCAACATATGTTCCATTTCGTAATGGCCTTATGCTCTCAGTTATTGCGTCTAAAGCGCAGAACGAGGGCTTTGATATTATTGTCTATGGTGCGCATGCGGAAGATGCTAAGAATTGGGCATATCCAGATTGTACTCCTGAATTCAATGGTGCTATGGCAAATGCGATCTTTATTGGTACCTACCAAAAGGTTCGTTTGCATACACCTTTCCAATGGGCGGAAAAGCATGAAATTGCTTTAAAAGGTGGTTTACTAGAAGACGATTACCGGCGCAGAAATAAGGTAGGTACCAGTTTGCTTGCGTTAACTTGGTCTTGCTATAAAGGTGATGAACATCATTGTGGTACATGTCCAACATGTCGCGCACGAAAAGAAGCTTTTATTAAAGCCGGCGTCACTGATCCTACAATTTATGCGGAGTAGAATATGAGTGAAAATCATCCAGTAGAACGTACTTTAAAAGTTTCGGAGCGCATTCGCAATAGATTGAAAGAAGCTGAAGCTCCTTTCTTTGCTAATGATTCTATTGCAGCGTTCATCAAAGAAGGTGAAATTGAAGAACTAAAAAAAGAAGCTGCAGGGCATATAGAAGCTTTGTTGGATACTTTGGTTATTGATCGTGAGCATGATCATAATACCAAAGATACTGCCGCCAGAGTAGCTAAGATGTACATAGATGAAGTGATGATGGGAAGGTATTTCCCATCACCAAAAATTACAGCATTTCCAAATGCCAAACATTTAGATGAAATTATTGCTGTAGGACCTATCGAAATCCGCTCTATGTGTTCTCACCACTTAGTGCCGATTATAGGACAAATTTGGATCGGTGTTATTCCCGGTGAAACGGTAATTGGTCTTTCCAAGTTTAATCGTTTAGCACATTGGATAATGTCTCGCCCACAGATTCAGGAAGAAGCCTGTGTACAATTAGTAGATATGCTGGAAAAAGAATTACATACCAGCAATGTTATGCTAGTCATGCGTGCAGAGCATATGTGCATGAAGTGGAGAGGTGTTAAGGATAACTCTGTAATGGGTAATTCGATCGTGCGAGGAGTATTTGGTAAAAATCCTGCCGCAAAAATGGAATTTCTGGAAATCATTAAAGGAATGGGGTATTAAATGAATGAACCGTTTGAAATTATCCGGGAGATCGGAATTGATGCGGGACATAGAGTAACTCACCATGGTTCCAAATGTAAAAACCTTCATGGACATCGATATACGGTTCAAGCGTGTGTAAAAGGCACGCTTTTTCCATCCGGAGAACAAGAAGGTATGGTTCTTGATTTTGGTTTCCTGAAAGAACTAATGATGGAACATATTGATGAACCTTGCGATCATGGTATGACTCTTTGGGTTGATGATCCGCTTGTTGGAACAATGTTCTTAACTCCTGAACAACTTGTAATGGCCAAGTATAGCATTGAAACAAGTGGATATTGGTTAGGATATGGAAATGGTGGAAAGCTTTATTTAGTTCCATTTGTTCCGACTGCCGAAAATCTAGCCAGACATTGGTTTCAAAGATTACAACAGCCCGTTGCAAGCCGTACCCAAGGCCAGGGTGAAATCTCATACGTTAAAGTATGGGAAACACCTAATGGAATTGCAAAATACCCAGCTTAAGGAAATAACATGACTATACATACAATTGCCATCTTTGATACTGAGACTACTGGCTTGCCTGTCGCTAAGGCATCTTATCAATCACCTCAGCAGCCACATATTATGCAATTAGCTACAATGCTTATTGATGATGTAGGTAACTCTTTAAAAAAGTTTAACCGTTTAATTAAACCTGAAGGATACACACGTGTAGATGAAGGGGCTTTTAATGCACACGGAATATCTTTTGAAAAAGCTATGGATGAAGGTATTCCGCGTAAAGAAGTATTTGATGAATGGCGTGAACTAACTCGTGATAGTGTTTTATTAGTAGGACATAACGTATCTTTTGATAGAAGGTTATTGGATATCAATATGTGGCGTACTTATCACCATTTAAACCAGTCCTACAGAAGTAAACCTACCTTCTGTACAATGCATTCATATACCAAGCAAGTAAAATTACCTGCAACGGCTAAGATGAAACAATATGGTTTTGGTCCATATAAAGCACCTACATTGCAAGAGTTACACCAATTTTTATTTGGGGAACCTTTTGATAAGGCACACGATGCTATGGCAGACGTAGAAGCTTGTGCTAAAGCATTTTTAGTACATCCGGATAGGCCAAGTATAAAAAATATTCTGAGCCAACCACAAAAATTGCGTTGATTGTTCTTTAAAATTAGGCTAATATAAATAATAGGAGTTATTTAATGACTGACAAAAAACTGCCACTAATTGAGCTATTTGGTCCAACAATTCAGGGTGAAGGTACAATGTGTGGTAAAGTCACACATTTTTTGCGCCTCGGAATATGTGATTCTAAATGCACTATGTGTGATTCCAAGCATGCAGTAGATCCTGAACAAATTAAGAAATGGGCTAGATATCTTACTATACCTGAAATTCTCGATGAAATTGCATTGTTGCCAAAAGCTCCTTGGATGACCTTAACGGGAGGTAATCCTTGTGTACATAATTTGGCAGACTTAGTTACAGGTATTCAAGCAATGGGTATGAAAGTGGCATTGGAAACTCAAGGTACCTTTTTTCCGTCTTGGGTACATAAGTGTAATCTAGTGACTATATCACCTAAAGGACCTGGTATGGGAGAAATGTTTAATGAGAACCTGTATGAACCTTGGGCAGACTTTCAAAATGAAATGCTGTATATGCGTAAAGAGCAACCTAGCACATGGGCTCCTGAAACTTGCTTAAAGGTAGTAGTATTTAATGAACAAGATTTAGCGTTTGCTAAATATGTATGGGATCTTACACCTGATGTGCCTTTATTCTTGTCTTTAGGCAATAGCTGGTTGCCTGATGAATCTGATGTTACGGGAGATGAGCATGTACTTAAGCTTACCGCTAAATATCGTGAAATGGCTGAACTACTTTATAAAGATCCTGTACTATGTAATGCAAGATTCTTGCCACAGTTGCATACACTAATCTGGTCTAATGATAAAGGTAGATAGGTAATATATTACTATCTGACAGGAAAATTTAAATGAAAGGTATAAGATTTAAAATGACACAATATTCTCCCGTAGCTCCTGTAGAAGTACTGCAGCAAATGAAACTACGTAATATGCTTAGTAATTACCTATTGTTGCTGGCGCACGAAGTAGTTAATAAACCACATGCATATGCACAATTGCTAGACGGTTTTGATGGTACTATTATTTTGGACAATAGTTTAATTGAATTGGGAACGCCAGTTGATATGTCGGTCATGCTTACTGCCGCCGCTATTGTAAAACCCAACTTCGTAGTTATGCCTGATATGCTTGGTGATAGAGTAGCTACTGTTAGTATGACTACTGCAGCTATCCAGCAGTATGGAAGTAAGTTTATTGACGGTACAGGATTTATGGTAGCCGCTCAAGGTAATGATGTGAATGATGCAGTATGGTGTGTGGAGGAAATTGTGAAAAAACATAAATCTGCGCATTTTATGGTGGGTATTCCTCGTGAAGTTACAAATAGGCAAGGTTCGCGTATTCCTTTAACCAGTCAATTAACTGCACGTAAATATCAGGTACACTTATTGGGAATGTCTAACAATTTCAAGGATGATGTATCTAGTGCATTAATTTATGGAGTGCAAGGTATTGATTCAGCGTCTCCGGTACGTGCAGGTTGGGATAATTTAGTGTATACAGGACAGACATCACATTTAAGGCCTCGCGAAGAATACTTTGAACAATGTCGTGGATTTAATATGATGATGGCATACAATGTAGGGATGATTGAAGGCTTGATCGGAGCAAAGAAATGAACAATTCTATAAAAGCAACACCAATTAGAAGCTGGGGAAACCCGGCTTCTAAATTTGTTGTAGTTGGTGAAAGTCCCAGTGCTATTGAAACTTTGCCTGGACGCACATTTTCAGGAGAATCCTGGAAATACGTAATGGATAAACTACCTAAAGATTTAGATATCCTGTATGTTAATGCTATTCCTGAAATAGTCCCACGTAAAGATCCTCAGGTAGTACTTAAATACGTGGAGAAATATAAGCAATCGCTTTGGGACATCTTAACCGAATATCCCCGAGAAACTATTGTTGCTTTGGGTAGTGGTGCTTTATGGGCATTAACCAATAACTATGACCTACGCATCACCGCTGAGCGGGGCCGATTAATAAAGTCAAATTGGTCGCTTAATGGCATTATTCCATGCTTACATCCTGCCTATGTTTTGCGTGGAGGAGGTTCTGCTAAGAAATTTGAAGAAGATATTGCTATGGCAATAGCTTTACATTATAAACAACCTATCAAAGCTTACATAGAACCAACTACCTATTTAATTACACCTAAAAATGTGAATTGGGTTAAAGCAGAAATACGTAAGGTAGGCATAGTTGCTTCGGATATTGAGACGGGAGGTTTAAATCGTCAACAAGATCGCATTCTTACAACGGGATTTTGTTGGAAGCCTTCAGAAGCATGGATTTGTCCTCCTGAACTAATCAGGGAATTTAAAGACATTATGGAAGACACATCCATTAAATGGATTTGGCATAATGGCAAGTTTGATATTGCATTTTTACGACGTGATTGCATCTGGGCGCGTGTAGATGAAGATACCATGCTTTTAAATTACTGCCTAGATGAAACACGCGGTGTACATGATCTGGATACTGTAGCTAAGGATATTTTAGGGGCACCTAATCATAAACATGTACTAGATGATTGGTTTGAATCGCAAGGCATGTCTAGCAAGAACCGTGATTACAGTTTAATTCCGTTTGATATCCTATTCAGCTATCAGGGCAAAGACTTAAGTAAAACTCTACAGATTTGGCAGCAATTAAGGCCTTTAGTTAAACAAGATGCTGCATTAGATAAACTATATACATGCACATTACTACCTGCATCTGAATTGCTGTATTACGTAGAAGCTCGAGGATTTGCATTTAATTGGGAAGCGTGGGAAGCTAATAAAGTACGTTTAACGGAACATGTTAATGCGCTTGCAGAGGAAATTAATTGTATTGTAGGGCGTTCAATAAATCCTGGGAGTTCTAAACAAGTATGCGCGTATGTATATGATGAACTGAAGATTAAATCTAAGGGTAAACGGTCTTCGGGTAAAAAAGCAGTCGCCAGATGGCCTAACATCCCATTCAAAAAGGCTTTAAGTGATTGGAGGGTAGCCAGCAAGGCTTTAAGCACATATATTATAGGCTTAGCTAAGCATGTACACGAAGATAATAGAATTTATCCGACATTCTTACTACACGGTACGCGTACTGGAAGACTTGCATGTAGAGAGCCTAACTTGCAAAATATTCCTCGCGATGCACGTTTGAAAGGAATGTTTAGAGCATCCCCAGGATACATACTATTAGATTTGGATGCATCCCAGGCAGAATTACGTAGTCTAGCTATTCAATCAGGTGATCCGGATCTTTTGGCTATTTATAATTCTACCGACCGTAGCTTGCACAAAGAGACTGCAGTATATAGATATGGACCAGATTACGATGAAGAAGAATATACCCGTGCTAAAGCAGTTAACTTTGGGGTTATTTACGGACGTACGGCTGCATCGCTGGCGGATGAATTTAAAATTCCAGTAGAACAGGCTCAAGCAGAAATTGATTCCTTTTGGGCGCAGTTTCCTGTTGCTAAAGCTTTTCAGGATAGATGTCGTGCAGCACCCCTAAAGAAACAGACTATTGTAACTATTTTTGGGCGAAAATGTCGTCCAGGAATGATTAATGCGGAAAATAAAGACAGTGTTCAAAATGAATTTGCCAATTTTCCACATCAGTCTACTGCTTCAGATATTACTATTCACGTAGCAATATTAATTCGCCCACTGTTAGAAGCTTTGGGTGCATATATTGTTAATCTTGTGCATGACTCTATTGTGGTAGAATGCCCCAATGATCCTGCAATTATTGCCGAAGTAAAACAACTGGGATTATTATACTTTCCGAAAGTAGCTAAGGAATGGGGATTAACTAAAGCACCGTTTATTTCGGAATGCAAAATGTGCTATAGTTGGGGTACAAATGTAAAAGAAATCCAAACGGATTATTAATTAAATAATGGTCATATATAGGAACCCTGTTGAAATGCCTTATAGGATTCCTATATAATAAAGTATATTCACAATTTAACTAGGCATGAAAATGGCACTTACACCTAAAGAACGCAAACAACGGCAAATTAAACTTCGTCAAGCAAGTCTGCATGTACGCACTAACTTATTTTGGCAAATTCATCTGGCTTATAGATGTAATACTGGTCCTATGCAAGGGATTACCACTGAATTTGCAGTTACTTACCTGTATGATTTAATTGAAGCTTCTCCTGAAAAAGTGCTACATGAACGTTTGTGGCAATTACGAGACAATATCGTGGGAGTAAAGACACGTACAGCAAAATCCTGTACAGCGCGACAATATGAAGGTAATGGCGGAGATGATGATGGACCTCGTGCAGCCTAGAATCTTGCATTTACTTAAAGCATGCCGTTACATCCATAAAGATTTCATTCGCGCCACTGCCGGGACGGTATCTCGGTCCAGAGTTGTTAACAATATTAGTTACCTTTTTAACTATTGTGCTTAATGACATATAATATCCCATTGATTTTAAACAAGGAATTCACGGTCAATAGAAAACGCCATTTAGAGGCACTTATATTGCCTACGCATCGCCGTTTAGCGGGCTAACAGATAAAGAAAATCTCCCGGAGCTGAGGACAACCGGGAGATTTCTTTCACAGGAGACTTGTGAATTCTTAACCAGCTTTTCGGGCCAGTTTAACTTTGGCCCTTAAAGCACGGTAATCAGAGACAATCCTATCAATCATAGGACATGAATGTACTTCTATACCTTCAGCCGATTTACTAATGGGGCATTTGGTATTTAATTCCATCTCCAAAGCAGTTAATTCCTCTTTAGAGTACTGTTGCTCGTATAGCACTACGTTAGAAGGTACCATCGTGCATGCTGTTACGATCATCAGTACTAGTAGGCCTAGACTTAGACGCTTCAGCGAGTTGTTCCTTAAGTTGCTTGACATCAGATTTTCCTTGTTCGTTAATTTGTGACTGTTTACCTTGCCTATAGGTGAAGTATATCAGTCCTATAAATCCAAGGCCTCCAATTGCTGCAATACCTGCGGCTACTATCGATGAAGCGTCCATAATTGCCTACGAGTTCAGTTTGGAGTAATCTGCAGGCTGTTTAGAGTCTACGAACTTCTCAGCACAAGCTTTGAAGCCCTTGGTCTCTACACACTTATCGTAACCTTCGTTAACGAGGCCTCCAGCAATCAGAACAGTCATTAAAAATAGAAATGGTGCCATAATATTAATCCTTTCTTACAGTAATAGTTAGGCAGTTTTACGTTTAGTATAGTACGACCATGCAAGCCCAATAGCTGCGGCAATACCACCACTAATAAGTTCCAAAGTGGAATTATCAGTGTACCCTTGGTTAACAAGCACTGCACCGTAACCGGTGATAAGGTGCCTGATAGTACTTGTAATCATTGCTTGATTCATGTATATCTCCTTTATGCAATGGTTAATTTAACGTGCTTAGTTCTGCGAAGCGTGTTTGCATATCAAACATCCTACGCATTAATCCACGTCCATATTTAGCAAACGTACTTTTTGAGGCGTAACGTATTGCTCGGTAGGACATGAAGTTAATAGCTATTTCTTTTATGTTACCTTTAGCCGCTGCCTGCGCAGTCTTAGGTCCAATATTGCCATCTACAGTAATGCCTCCAATAGCTTGTTGCATATACTCACACATTACGTGTCCGGGCTGATTTACGCATGCGTCAAACAGGAGTAAGGCAAGCGGTCGCGGCAATAGATTACAATTATACTGGTTCCAAAAATTCCTTCTGTATATGTGTTTTGCTTCAGTGTATGTAAGGTTACGTACAGCCTCTGCTGTGACCTTCTGATTTCTATACGCTGCCAAGGTTTTTTGCGTAATTCCATATTTTGTAGGTCCTCCAGGATCATCGGGATCATTAGTGTACTCTGCAGTTTCCCATGCTAATACTGATCGCAGGCAATAATCAAAAAATTCTTCTTCGTTCATTGTGTGGGCCCTTTAATAGTGTCAGCTACGAAATGACGTAAATCACTCATAATCTCACTATAACGATTTCCTAAAAAGATTAATGTCGCTGCTGCTATGATTTGTAATGTACGTTTCCATGTACGTCCCACTGTACGTGCTTCGTTTACTTCCTGTTCTAAAGCAATGATACGAGCTTCCAATTTAAGATCCTTTGAAGTAAGTTCTTTAAAAGACTCCAGCAAGACGGTTACACGTTCTTCAGTGCGTGCTAAACGTTCTAATGCTTCGCCATGCTTATCTACTTTAGCTTCTATACGTACTAGTTGTGTTAGTATAAGTTTATCCATCTTACGTTTATCCTCAGCCTGTGGGGGTGTTTCTAATGGTAGTTCGGTTTGCATTATGTACTCCTAGTAAAATGTTCATTCTGGCTAGAATATTAAATTAACTAAGTTTACTCCTTTAGGGGCATAAAGACCTTCTATAGGATCTGTATCAAATTTTATTTTGCCATCGTATAGAGCCTTTATAATATCTTCGCCTTGGTTTTGAAGTACTAATAAATCGCGCAAAGCAGGATCATATAAACCAACCATTAATACTGATTGCCCTTCTTGCACTTCAAATGGATGTGGAATTAATTGCATATCGGCATTCACCATATCTTGGGTAACTTCTTCCAAATGGTTAGTTACAATACGTTCTAATATCTTATCTTGCAATTTACGTGCAATACGTCCCTGCTGACCTTTCCAAGAATCTGCTGATAAAGCATTTTTAGCCCTACGTAATTCTGGAATAACAATTTCTGCATACAAAGCATCATACTGTGTTGCAAAACTTGTTGGAGGGGTGAGAATGCCTGTCTGCCCATGTTGTAAGTATGCGTCTAAGGTATGTATTGCTTGACGTTTATTACGGTATTTCTTGTTAGCAGGCTTATCTACATATACTGGCATAACATCAGTTGGACCATTGTAAATCCAAGATGGTGCATCTGCAAAGTATGTTCCTAAAATATTAAGTTGCTTGTCTACAAGTAGGTAGAGTGCTCCAGCAATTTCTCCATTGCCAATATCATATGGAGGGGATGCATTAACATAACGTTGCGCAGCATATGTAGTGCGATTACCTGAGGCTCCTGAATCACCCCAACAAAATCCTCGTACGCTGGTAGCATAGGTGGCCGCGTTGCGTGAAATAACCCACCCCATAGCTGCACCAGAAATAGTAGCACTAAGTGCTGAGGTAGGGAAAAATCCATATTCACCTCCCGGCAATATTGCTGTTGTAGTCCAAGTAACTCCATTGGCAGCTGTATTACTTACACTTACAGTACCTTGTGAAGTATCTAAATTACCTTGCTTAACAACAATAGTACCACCCGAACCATTGGCAGCGGCAGTTAAACGTCCATCTGAATCAACCGTAATGTTGGCATTAGTGTATGAACCTGCAGTAACTGCCGTAGCCGCGAGTTCAGTGGCACCAATACTACCTGCAGCCACTTTTAATCCCGAAGCACTTTTAGCTAAAGTACTGCCGTCCAATTTAACAGTAACAGCATTTGAAACAATTTCAACACCATCACCCATAGCAGCAGTCGCGGCAGCGGTAAGTGCGGTACCTTGATTATATAGCGTATACACGTGAGTAGTTGGATTTACTGTAGCAATAGTAATCCAGTTCGCTCCATCATAGTATTTAAAAACATGCGGTGTAGAGGTAGTATCTCTCCATACCATACCAGCCACTTTGTAACTTGGTGCTGCATTTCCTGCATGCGCTGAGTTAATTGCTGCCTCAAAATTTTCTAACATGGCAGCTAGATCAAAACCATCAGTAGTTGCCTCATCAATATTACCAAAAGTAAATTGTGCCATTATTGTACCCTTCCGTATCCAATAGTGTGATAATTAATGTGCCGTGTAACGTTCATTCCTGCATTAGTAACCTGTACATGACACCCTGAAGCGGTTTCACTAGTTACTATTACCTGATCTAATGCTTGTCCATCAATTAGTGCATACGTAAATACTGGTGTAGCTTTAAATGCTGGACTATATGTAATATCAATACCTGTACCTGAAACTGTGATATTTAAACCTTTTTCCACGCGATCAGGCATATCGACTAAAACACTTAATTCCTCAATTGAAGGTGTTACGTTAGAACCATTACCTGTTAAAGTAATTCTATATTTTTGCGCCCTAAAAATATAATTTCCAATAGTAATTGGTGCCCAAGCAGTCCATACTGGTGATCCGGTAGGATCATCGTCAGTATGTGCTTCTTCTAATGCAACTGACCATGTAGAAGGATCAGATCCTGCCAGAGATGTAACTTCAGACAAGTTAGGCCATTGATCTAATGTATTCCCAATATTACGTCCATTAGCCACTATATGAGGAATTACGCGGCAAGGATAAACATCAGTCAAGTCTACCATGTCACTGAATATATATGTACCTGTACCTAAAGTTAAATCGTCCAATTCTAATCTATCATCTCCAGTAACCAATGTATTAGAATGTGTACCTGCAAAAGTAGGATCTTCCGTAATAGTTTCTACAGCGTTAACACCTTCGTTAACTACTGACAAACTAACAGTTGTTTCTAATGCAGATGACCGTCCTCCGGTATCAAATGCTTTAATTAAATATGTACCTGTACCTGCTGCGAGTACAGTTTCATTAGTTTGCAGATTATCCTTAACACTAATTGCCGTATACCAAGAAACTCCGGTTAAATTAGGGGTGTAACGTATTTCATAATGATCAAAATCAATTACCGTAACAGCATCCCATGTAAGTAATGCTAGGCCATTAACTAACTGAATTTGTAAGTTAGCTACGTTAGGCGGATTATCTGTAATACCATCAAAATATACCAAGTTAGCAACTGTAGGTGCTGAAAATACGTTAGTATTTATTCCGTAAGAAGATGTGTTACCTACACGGCGATAGATTATGCTAAGGTCATAACGGACATCTTGATCTAAACCATCAATAATTACCTGTGTTGCGTTGGCAAATAATATAGTAGCTGGCGAAAAATCTGTAGCGTCAGCATTTCGAATATTAACTACTGGCACTACATCAAAACCATTTACATTCTCCAAAGTAATGACCATGCGTGAAGACACTGATCCATCAGCATTACGTACTTGAACTTCTGCACCCGTTTGTATTTGTTTAATTATAGGTGATGCCGGACGCTGTAATTCTGCCGGAAGAGTAATAGAAGATACAAACTCTGGAATTGTCCCTTGTGAAGCCTGGAAAATTTCAGGTGCAGCATCCACACAGACAAGTTTGGCTGTAAAATCTTTATCTGGAAATATATCTTTAACTACCAAGTCAATAGACTCAGTACCTGTTTCTCCAAACATAAATAATTCATCTACATGTGCCCCGGTACTCGCTGGAAACGGGGTAACAAAAGTTAAATAGTCGGTATTACCTACTTGCATAAGAACCGATTTGTACAAGCTGGTTAGGTCTACAGAAGAGCGGATGCGCAGGCTATATTGTTTTCCTGCCTGCATAGTAACAGCTCTATCTAAGATTACGCCCACTACGTTAGCAGGAGAACCTCCGTCTGTAAGTACCTCTTTAATGTATCCTTGACCAACTCCTATTAAAGGTACATCATGGGCAAATTTAATCAAACGTCCGCGAGTGGCTACAAGATGTTCGACATCACAATAGAAACTATGCTCTATTGGACGCAATTTCATAGTAGCTAAGTGTTCTCGAACATGTTTCCATACAGCATTAGGATGTGTAATGCCTTTAAGTTCTAAGCCTTCAATTTTACGTGCATTGTCCTTATTGAAGCCATCATTATAGACAAGCATTTCATCATCGTTAAATCCTTTCAGCTCATTGGCGAAAGTAACGCGGATAGCATCAGGTAATTCCGGAAATACTTTTACTGCAGTATATCCCCAAGTATTTGCAGGAGTAAAATACTGTGCATAAGTAGTTTGAACTCTATCAATAATGACTGTCCATTTACCATCGACTAGGCTAGGGGCAGCCCTGCCTGCGGCAGCAATTTCCGTTAGCATGTCCCAGACAGATATTTCAAAGTTAATTACCGCATTATAGGTATAACCTTGATCTTTGCAATAGGTATGAAAATCTTCTAAGTCAGCAATAATTAGACGATCATCCGTCAAAGGGCGTGCGTTAGGTGAATCTACTAATGGATTACCACCACCATCTCTAAATAATGCCGAGTTTTGAGCTACCCATCTAAACAAGGATGCCGGATTATTGGATTCACGTTCAATCCAGGTATCAGTTGCTTCATCATAGTCAGGAATTACACTGTATTGTATTTGCCCAAACTGGTCCACTGCACCGTTTAACTGGTCAGTAGCTAAAATACGCATTTCAGCCAATGATACACCCTTCAAAGCTACCGGGTTTTCGTAAGTAACAGTTTTGATAGATGTTAGCCAGGATTCATTAAAAACCTTATCACTGGTAGCATCAGTCGTTACACGGCGTTGCCGAATATCATAAGTGCCTCCAGCTAATTCTAGGCGCAAAGATTTACGTTGGGCAGCAGTGGTTGATGCGGAAATTTTCACGAAAGAAGATGTGCTCCAAGTATTTGCACCTGCAACACTCCATTGCACCTCAATCGTTACGCTGGTAGTTTGCTTTTTACCATTGTCATCATATTTAGTCATACCTTTAGGATACGTATAATCTAAAATAACTTCATCCGCGGATGGCTGGGATGTTCGTATAACCCAATCAGCAGCATGAGTTAACTGCAAAGATAAATCTTCTTGATACACCGAATTGGTATACAATTGTAGATTAGCATCTTCACCTTCACCTGCAGTATATTGGTTAAGTTCTACCTCATCATATTCAGTAATAGCAGTAGTGCCGATACTAGGATTATATACATTATATTTGCCCATACCCAAGCAGAATAATTGACGTGCGTATTGTTTTTCTCCCGATGTTTCGGTATATGTCAATGCAGCTAATGGGGGTACGTGTAAACATCTACCTAATACTACTGGAACAACCCCGTAGTAGTCCACGGTATTACGTGCGCCCTGAATAAATTGGGTTGCAGGAGAAGTAGTATTACCCGTAGCGCCTGATTTACGTTGGGCTGGTGGTGCTATAGCATTAATTAACAAAGAACCCACAGCATTTACTGCAGCAGATCCTAAAGAAGAAGCTATAGTAAAACCTACAGTACCTGCTTTAAATCCCATGGCTCCCGCTAATGCAGGTCCTGCCCAAGCTGCTACAGCCACTACGGCTACCATAAGTACAATACCTAGTGGGTTCTTTTTACCTTTACCTGGCAATAATTTAACGGTTAAAGTAGTATTTTCTTTTGGGTATATTACATGCCAATATTCTTTCGGAATATACTGTTCATTTAGGTATACATGTCCTACCAGTGCTTCCAATGGAAATCCTGAAATATATTCAAGAATTTCGGCAATATTCATTCCTGCACATGCTATATAAGATTCCATACCAGTAGTAAAAGGGTATGCAGATGCAGCTACATTGATTCCAGTCATTGTAGCGCGACGTGCAGGTACTACTAAAGGGGCATTAGCTGGGATTATTGTTTGCATAATTCTTTGTGCCTATAAAATCCAATTATCTTTCCAGGTAAACTCCATTCACCTTTAGTATAGGGAACTTCGTTTGCATTGGAACCATCAATAATGTGTAACATCCAACCTTTACGCGTTACAATGCCCATATGAACTGGTAATCCCATAATACGCATTATAATAAAGTCAAATTCCTGTTCATTATTTTTAGGAATAGGTTGCCACATCTTTTCTTGAGCGGCAGTATACGTAATATGTTGCTGCAATTTTGCAGTATCTTTAATATCATCATAAACATCCAGTAGGCTAGGCAACTCAATATTTTTCTGTTCCTTCAATACTAATCTGCCTAATCCATAACAATCGCATCCTGAATGATCGCGTCCATGATCTACAAAAGGAATGGTTAAATATTCACCTGCCCACATTATACACCTACCTCAGAAGATCTACCTTTAAATAATCCCGGAAAACGTGAAGGAGTGAATTTCACACTAGGATAAGGTTCATTAAAATATTGTTCCACCGTTAAAGTGCCTGTAATGGTCATGGCATCCCATTCTACAGTAGCTATTCTAAAACCTTGTAAGTCGTATTCAATAACATCAGGTTGACTTGACAATGCTATCTGAATACGTACTTCAGGTGGAGTATTAATATTAGTCAGAACAGAGACTATCTCTCTTGTAGTATTGTCTAAGGATAAAGAAGTAGTTGGAATACTATCTTTTTCCAACGTAGGTAATATGAACTGGAAAGGAATATAAGTAAATTCAATGCCATTCGATACTACACCTAACTGCCCATTAGATAAAGTTTCTTGGGTGTCATTGGTTACATAAATGGGAGTAATTAAATCAGCATGCGTAATAGTGAGCAAAAACAGAAATACTTCCGCAGTACTTCTGGCTGTTATAGCTTCAATTAACTCAGGACTAGGAGTAGTCATGGTAAAATCTCCAAATTACATACTACGCGAACTAAATTACCCAAAAAGGATGGGGTATAATTTTCATCAGTAAACCTTACTACTTGTGTAGTGGAAGTATTTCCAGGTACTTGCTGGTTAAATTCCAAGGTACCAAAATTTAAGGTATCATTAAAAAAAGTTTTGAACGTAGTATATTGTGCATTAGTCATTAAAAATGGCGCGGTAAATTTATATGCAGTATTGCTAAATCTATTGCGCTGTTTAGCTACTGCTGCATCCATAGGTGTACGAATTTTCATGCCTGCAGGAGACTCCTGGAAGCCTTCAATTAACGGTTGTTGTGGCAAACTTGTAGGCCAATCAATTACACTTACAGCCATTATCTACCTGCAATTCTGGTACTTGCATTCCGTACCGCTTTATTCGAACGTGAACCCACTGAGTTAATTGCCTTAGCAATAGTTTCGTCAATAGTGATTTCCATACTTTTACCATCAGAGCTTTGACGCGCACTTACAGTTGCGCTAGTATTATTATAGATATTTACCTGCATAATTGTTGATGCTTGACCTAAAGATGCATCATTAGATAAAATATGTCCCGAAGTATTAGGAATAAATCTTTCAGGGCCTTGTTCACCTACCCAGTATGATTGTCCTGCAAACACATTTCCACCCGATGCTCTTCCACCACCGGTAACTGAAGAACCGTATAATGTATCTAAAGTAGATCCTAGACTACCCGAGACTCCATACGTAGAAGACACGGAATTACTAGTAGATCCAAACAATCCACTAAATGAACTGCCTAAACTTCCCAGTATACTACCTAAGACACCTCCACCACTGGAAGTGCCTAGGAACAGGTCTTTAAGCGGCTGGATAACTTGTTGTTGAAGCGCCCAACGTTGCAGATCTTTAATAATGCTGTTAACCATATCAGTCCAGGCTTCAGCTACTGTTTTGCTTTTAGACTCAATGTCTTCTAAGAATGTTCCAAAACTATCTAAAGCATTACCGCCCAAAGTATCTAATGCTTCGGCTTTGCGACGAATTTGTTCAAAACGTTGTTCGGCAGCATCAGATTCCTGCATAACACGATTAAATTCAGCCACTTTTGCATTGAATACCTCCTGAGATACTCCTGCAAGAATAAGCTTATCTTTAAATTGCTCTAGCTGTTTGCCACGTTCTAGTTTTTTATTGAATGCATCCAAGGAAGCGGTACCACCTAACCAGAAGTCAGGTAGTGAATTAAGTTCTTTAGTGCGGTCAATAGTTACTTGTAAACTGTCGTTAATTTCCGTATATTTATTTAGCTTATTCGTATTTGTATTGCCACCATCGCCATTACCAGTACCTGTGGTGGAATTATCATTAGCCGCAGCTTCTAATTTATCTAATGCTTTTAATTGTTCTTCCGCATGTTTAATAGCATCTTCTTGTTCTTTTTTGGCTTGAGCATTTTTAGCAATGTCTGCCAGATTACGTTGCATACTATCACCCAGCATAAAACGCGCGATAGGATGTACGCTAGCAAAAGACATATTAAACTTTAACATAGACGCCTGAGTGTCTATTTGCTGTTGTAATGCAATTGTCTGGGTCTTGGCAGCCTCAATCATTGCCTTCACATCTTGGATATACGCTTTAACACGATCCTTCGAAGCTGTCGTAGCTTTAGTCTGCGCTTTAATAAATGCATCAGTGTCCGTAGCCACCTGAATATTCCAGGCATTTACAGCTTCTTGACTACTATTAAGTCTCTCCGTTAGAAAATCTAAGGCACTTGTGTACGTAGCTAATCCATGTGCAGCGGTAGCAGATATACTAAAATGTTCATCTAATGCTTTGTTAAATAGCGTTTGTGACGTAGTAGTATTGTTAATAGCTGCCTGCAGTCCTGTCGCAGATCTTATGGCGGCATCACCATAAACTTCTTGCCATCTGTCAGCTAATTTAGGAAGCAAGTCACTTGAAAGGACTTCTCCTTTTTTCATGAGTTCCCCAAGTTTACGTTCAGAGATACCCATAGCCGCTGCAGCGTCTCTAAATGCTCCAGGGATACGGTCACCTAATTGTCCGCGTAATTCTTCTGCTTGTACAGTGCCTTTAGACATCATTTGAGTTAATGCTCTAAAGATACCTTCAGTATCGGCTGCAGACAATTTCAACGCTGAAGCAGCAGTAGCAGTACCTTCAAATACTTTCTTAGCTTTTTCACCTTCTAAGGTAGTTCCTTGTACTGCGGCAGCAAATTGTGAGTAAGCTAGTGCAGTTGAACTTAAATCCAGTCCTAAGCGTTTAGATACTCCTGTAACATAATTAAATTCATTTGCAGTCATAGTAGCTGAACCTGCTGATGCGTATAAGGCAGATTCAATACGTTGGATCTGTAATGAAGTGGTTAAAGCCGCTTCACCTAATTTATATGCAGCTAAACCTGCTGCAGTAGCACCCGTAATAAAACCTGCTATAGCTAAAGTAGAACGATTACTAATAGCAGTGAAAGCACCTATACGAGTACCAATACCTGATAGAGGTCCTACAGCCAATACTGATGTTGATTGTAAATCACGTAATGCTTTGGAAAAAGCATGTACATGCTCTGTAGGAGGTTCAATATTTCTTAAAGCAGCCTTTACCTTATCTGTAGATACTTTAAACCGATCAATTGCCCTATTATAATCGGATGCGTTAAGTACTCCTCGCGACATTGCACGCGTAAGAGCGTTAAAGGAATTGGTTGATTGCGATAGCAGTGATGTTGGTGCACCTGTATTGCGTAATTCTTTTTGCAGCTGTACAGTGGTATTAAGGGCTCTACGCATTGCAGCTTCTTGTCTGGCCATAGCAGCTACTGCAGCATTGGCACCTTGAGCTTGAGAAGACGCCACACGATCAACTTCGCGGCCAAATTGCTGCATAACTGATCGTGCTTTGTCTAAGCCTCGAATATCTGCACCTAACCCAAAGGTTACATCACCTACACTATATTTAGTCATGTACAGTCCTCAGGGTTAGGGTTTAGTTTTCTTATTGCGTTTTTTCGCAAGTTCTTCTTTAATTTTCATGTACGCAATCCAATTATTTAGATCGTCTACCGTACATTGTTGTAGTATTTCTTTAGGAAATTTGCCTAGCAACTCGGCTAATGCGTAGACGGAATAGAGCTTGGAGTTGCTTCTAAGTTTTTTTCACTTTCCTTAGAATTACCTGTGATAAACTCTGTCATAATTTCCGTTAGACGCACCATTTCAGCTCCATACGGCATCTGAATTAGATTATCTTGATCAGTGTCTTCAAAAACACGGATATCCGTACCTGGAACATATGCTAAAGCAATAAGCATATAAATAGCTCTAGCTGTAGTACCTTCAATTTGCCACAATTGATTTACTTGCTCTAAATTAGGCTGTTTCAGCTCTAATTGTGCACCCTTATAGACATAAGGAATACGTTTGTATTCAGCATTCGTGGAACTAAAGATAGTTGCACGAAGTTGATCTCTTATAGATGATTCTGTCATATTATACCTCAGATGTTAGACAGGTTGATGATTAGTAGGTACTATTAACCCGTACCTACCACAGTTTGAGCTCCACTCCCTTGGAAACTGGCTTGAAACTCGTTCATATTGTCCAGGCCGCTAGATAGAGTAACGTCTGTAACAATTGCACTACCTTTAATGCCATTAGTACCGTCATAAAGATACTTGACATTAATTGATGTACTATTTTCCCATGCAGCAAGTGTTTGTTGAATGGATGTGTGTAGAGTCGTAGTAGCGTCATGCATCCATCCATATGGAACATAATCTGATGCAGGAACCTGTAATTCGAAATTAACCGATTCTTCTTCTAAAGCGCCTACATCACCACTTTGATCATCCTTAAGCAGTTTAAAGAATCCTCGTGCAACAGATTTACCCGTACCAGAAGGATCAATCTCAATTAAGAAAGTTCCACGTGCTTGTAATGCGGCACGCAATGCAGAAGAAATATTGTAGAAACCGCCTAATTCCAAACTTACAGTTTTTAAGCCTCCCGTATATGTACGATAACCACCATTAGATTGTGCTACGTCAAAAGCAGTATTTTCTACGGCTTCTGCAGTCTGCGTCAGTGTATATGACATAGTACTACCTAAAGTTACCGTCGGGTAATAAGCTCCAGTAACTGTAACAGGCCCAGTAGGTGTGTAGGAAGCTTTAAAAGTAATCTGCCCAAACAAGTAGTTGATAGAGAGTACGTTTGCAGTCTGGTTAACACCATTATCAAATACAGTAGGTGCTACAGTATTATTCCAAACATTTTTGGCCGTATTAGTAATTTTGTATGTTTTACCTGAGACTAATGTCATAGCCTCGGTAGTCATAACAGTTGATGTACCCTGCTTCTTAATTTTAGCCAAGTAACCGGCATAACCTTTAAAAAATGCAGGAGCTTTTACTCCCCAGTTGATTAAACCGGTTTCACTGGACTTATATGCTTGACCAAAGATAGTATCATCAATTGCTCCAGCTTCATTATTAAGTTCACCAGAGTTTCCAGGCAATGTATTATATGTAATATCGTCGGTAGATACTGCTACTGTTTTTGTTCCCATAGTTTACTCTCCTTAAAGTGGTATGCGGTTAGTATCAGAGTTAGTTGGTGGCTCAATTATACATTGAAAATTGACTGAAAACATCGGACAATCATTTTCATCATTCCCTAAATATAAAACATCCCCTTGCATTGTTATTGCTACCCAGTGTATTCCTTTTACAGTCTGGCTAGTAATTCCTAATAAAATATCCTTTACTCTATATGCAATTTTTTTAGCTTCAGTGTACTTGCCTTTATGGCCTCGGATCAGGCATTGAGCGGCTGGATAATCTAGCAAAAATTTAGGGTTAGCTGTTTGGCCAGCAGTTACGCGTATATTTACAACTGCCATAGGCTCTGCTGCAAGTTTGCCGTAAGTAATTACCCAATCTTTGGTATCTATGGTAGTTGATGCAGGGTATTTACCTACACCTGCATTAACTAGCTTTTCTACCATGCCTTCTTCTAATTCAATCATACTAATCCACTCCGCTGCTTATATGCCTGTACTAGACGTGCCGGAAATTGTGCAATATCTTCATTGATAGCTGCTTCTAACCATTTAGCACGTGTAGGTTCTGCGTGTTTTAGATCAGTTCTTTCATGTACATATACTGCATAGAATGGTTTACCACCCTTACCAAAACCGATTTCTCCATGTATTTGCTTACCGTTCACTTTAGTAAGCAGGTAGCCACTGGCTCTCAGGGCACCTGTTTTATGAGGTGTATAGAGTAGTGCTTTAGCAAAAGTAGGTGTAAGTGCATCGTTTAATACATCAGGAGTAATCTGTTCAAAAGAATTGCACAAATCATTAATAGCGGCTTCAATTGATGCCATCTGTTTACGAATGCTTTGAGTATAGCCGGCTAAACTCGGGTCCATACTACGGGAAATTCGATGACTTCCGATATATGCGCGAAATTTGGTCATTACAATATCGCCTTTCGCGTATTAGTCAAATTACGTAAATCCGGGGTTTTAGTAAACTGGCGGATAGCCTGGGCTTGTGTGAGCGACGGATCGCGAATAGCTGATGCGCCCAATAAAATGTAGTCACCTATTTCAAGGTCACGATCTACTAATACTTCGGCGTTACTGACGGCTTCATCGCCGGTACGATTACGAAATAATTCTTGTTTATCTTCCCATCGGCCTGCAATAACTACGGGGGGATTAAAAATAGCTTCACCCGCAGCATTGATTGCTACGAGTTTCCACCAAGTGATCTGGTGCGTTAGATATCTTCGTGGGGTCGAAAAATTTTTAGACATTTATACCACACGGAATTCAGCTCGTTGTGCATTTCGGTTAATAGTAACTAATGTGCCTGAGGTATCCATATCCATAGCCATTTGACCATAACGAGTACCTGAAAATCCTTGGCCTTTGCCAATCATGTAGTCTTCAGTGGCATCGCCACTCTTCATTCTTGTCAGCCCACCACGTTCCTCCGTTAAGGCCGTGAAATGGGCTGACAGGTATAGTTCAATAGATACGAGACGTTCTGCTGAGAGTCCTTTACCGACTAATTCTTCATTGACAATCAAGTTAGCTTGCTGAATAAAGATAGTAGTATCTCTATTCGTGTCAATAAGCTTCTTTACTTCGGTATCGTTGACTCTTAACATCTATTCGTCTTTATCTTCATTTTTAGCTTTAGCGTCTTGTGCCGGTACAAAAAGTTGTACTTGGTTAGTACGTCCTGCAGCTTCTGCATCAGTTAACATTACGTATTCACCAATGTCATAGCGAACTTCTTCACCCTGAGCATCTCGTACGAAAGTTTTACCTGCAATAACTACGTATTTGCGTTTAGTCGGTCCAGTAGGAGCAGCTGCTTTAGGTGCTGCTGCCGCTGGGGCTGGGGCTGGGGTATTTGCCATTATAAAGTCTCCTTTTTATAGGCTATTAAGTATAGTGTACAATACCGCTTTGCAGTGCAAAGTCAGCCTTAATACGTGGTGCTATAATGGCAAGTACTTTGAAGTTAAGTACCATACCACCATGCGATTCCCAAGAAAGAACCGTAGGCTGGATACCATCAACCATATCAACTACATCAGAGGTAAGTTGTACGAGGATAGCTTCATTGCTAAGTTGCTCAGAAGCGCGTACATCAGAAATACCTTCGATTTCTTTGATACGTTGCAGGATGGATTTATCGCTGTTGGCCTTGAAATCATTACCCAAGTAAGTCATGATGTTCAGAGGGATATACAGTACGAACGGACCATACATATGATCGTCGTAAGCTTTCTGTACCATAGCCAATACGTCCGACAGGATAGAATCACCTACTGGTGTAGAATCCCAAGCACCCGCAGTTAACGATCCGGTGTTACGGTTAGGCGCAGTTTTATAACCATAGATGGTCGAGTTCTGCACTTTAATGGAACTGATACCGTTAAAGAGGATGTTTTCTGCTTTTTCAGCTACCAAACGCGTGGCCAGCTTAATTTGCGTAGTATCCAATGGATTACCACCATTACGCGATGCATGCAATGCACGAATATTGAGGTTGAAATCTTTATGGATAATTGGCAATGGCATACCAACCAGATCATACTCCAGATGATCGCTTTGTCCAGGAGTAACTCCAGACATAGACACTTCAGCTGGATTCATATCCGATTGACGTTGCCATTCGATGCGGGTGACACCCAAAGCATTTGCTACAGGATATCGCAGACCAGCATTAAGCAAGTCGGCAACTCCGCGCAAACGTTGGCGGGCAACTTCGATAACAGCTTCATCCATTTTAATCCATTCATCTTTCAGAAGGACATCGTTGGTACGCAAAGCGTTATGATCGAAACCACTATTAAGAAGACGCATAGCAGTAGCAGAACCACCACCCAGCGAATTCATAAGTGAAGTAGAATTAGTTACAAGAGCAGTCATTATACAATCTCCACGGTAAGACGGGCTGCAGAAGCATTAGCACTGTTGTCAACAGCTTCCAAAGCAATCGCAAGGATCGTTTCAGCAGCCGCGGTGACAGCATTGTTAATTGCGGTCTGGTTGAATGAGGCACCTACATCAGCAGGGGTAGTAGCTTTTTTAAGGCCACCCGCACCATCTGATACAAGTTTATCGCCAATTACGATGGCAGCGGCGTTAGCAGCTACTAGCGCATATACTTCACAACCACGGCCTACGGCTTCTACGAAAACCGTGTCATCAAGAGCATATGCAGTATTAATACCTTTACCAGCAAGTTCGTTTTCACGCGCAAATACTGGAGTGGTGGCTTTACCGGCAGCATTGTGCGCGATATATTTACCGGAGGAATTGAGTGCGACAAGCATACCAGGAGTGATTGCACCACCTGCTACACCTTCTTTAGCAATTCCACGGCCTTTCAAGAGGATAGTTCTTTGAGTTGGCATGTAGATTTCTCCTTATTGTTTAACTGGAAAGGCTACCGGTGCACGTGGAACAGCATCTGCTGCGTTCACGGTAACAGGCGCGCCACCTTGACGACCTTGATAGCTTGGGAGGTCACCCAATTTCGCCAGTTTTTCCAAACGGGAAATTTCCATTGCACGCAGTTCAGTTTCTTCAAAACCGTTACGCGTATTTGCCAGAAGTTCTTTTACCAGAACATCTTTGCGATCTTGTTGCATACGAAGACCTTCAGCAAACATCGAACGCATTTCTTCAGGTACTGTGCGCAGGAATTCTTCTGGAGTAGCTGCATTAACTACTGGTGCAGGCACTTCAATTGTTTGAGAAGTTTCCTCAACCAAGCTATCTACCGAGCTCAGTTTAGTCAGCATATCTTCACTAAGTGCTTCGAGTGAAGCACGATCAGTTTCTGCGAACTTGTTAGCCGTATTGGCAATAAGTCCGTCGATTAGTTCTTTCTTGTTCATCCTGGAGTCCTCCTTGAACGTTACGGGAACAAATGTGGTTTCGGGACGAACCCTTACCTTCTCACTACCCAAGACAACTTCGCCTTTGGATGAGATTTCATAGCTACGTTGTTCTAGCGTTCCTTCCCAAGAACTGCAGTAAACAACATGCGTAGCAAAGACTGCAATAATATCATAATAACGGTCACCATCTTCAGCAGATAATGCGGATTGAATAGCTGCACGTGTATCGGTATCAGACAATTCAGCTCCGGCATTCTTAGCAAAGAAGATCCCAGTAAATTTATTCTTGAGGCCTCGTAAAAAGGTTGTACGCTCAACAGAAGCATTGTCATCAATGATAATACTGTTAGCAGCAGGAATAGTTACGGCAGGTGTAGAAGATTGTTGGCAAGCACAGTTTACCCGCATAAGGTTAACGCGTGCACCACAACCATCTTTTACAGAGCATGCACCTTCAACACCTTTTTGCAGAATAGCCAAATGATCTGGGATAATTTCTCGCCAAACTCCCATAAACGCTTTACCGTTAAAACGTCCTGTAGAAGCTTCCATCATCTGAAAAAGCCCTGTGGATACTTCTACCACATCTGCGGAATCATTAGTTTCTAAACGAGCAACGGTATCTTGGGTAAGTTGGTCTGCTTTAGCTACGGTATCTAGGTTAATCCAGGCCTCAGTTTTAAGTTTATTGTCTTCTACTTTAGTATTGAATAAAAACCCGATAGCTTCTTGCTGAAATACTTCTGGAGATTGAGATGCACTCACATTAACTCCATTAACCATAGGATGATTAATCGTAACTGGACGCCCATTCCAGCTAACTGGTACTTTACCAAATTCACTAGCTAATGCTAATTCTGGGTACATAGCGTTACTGGAGTGTAATACACCTTCAACTAGTGCTACAATAGGTATGACTAAATGTTCTGTGCCTTGGAATTGTTCTCTTCGTACACCTGAAGTATCTGCCGCAGAAGTTGTTAAACTAATTTTGGAAAAATCATGTACAAGCATATCGATTCCTTATTGTTGACCTATTATTATTATATAGGACCAAATTAAGGGAAATCAACAAAAATATTAGGAATATTTAAAAATATTTTGGTAGGTATTATCTATAAGGTATCTTGTGTCAAACTTTTGCGTACAATAAATGCTTGCGCATCCATTTCCGCATCTTTAATTATGGTGTACACATCGCCTGAAGTAGTTTGAATAACTGCTTCATGAAAATAATTACCTACAAGATTAGCCAAATCAGTAGCACTTAAATATATAGCAAATTGTCCCTCAAAAGAATCTGTAAGAACAATTTCATCCAAAGAAAAACGTTTTTCCAGTACAGTTTCAGTACTGTCTAAAGATTCTTTGACAACCCAATATATTTCGGCAATATCCCATGTATCAAAATTTATGTATGTTCCGTTAGCATCCGTCACCTGAAAACGTAATTCAACACTATTACCTTGTACTAGCTTAATATCTAACATTGATTTAATATCCCCTGCAAATAGATTATCTGAGTTATTTGCCCTTTAATACATACTGACTGAAGTGATGTGCCTCCTATGGTACTAGTAGGCATACTTCCAATCGGACCGATATTAATACCATTACCGGACATTTAATTCTCCTAGACTATTAACCGTGTAGCTTTTAATTGGATATTAGTAAAGTTTAACGCTCCAGCTGAAGGTAATGTTCCAATACTACCTGTCACAGAAATGGCATCAGGCGTAGTTGGCGCACTAGAAGTAGTTGTTACAATACCTATAATAGTCCCATGCGAAAATATTTTAGTACCTGTAGTAATAATTTCCGTCTTCAAAGACCGAGATTCAATATCGGCAGCAGTATTATTAGTCCGACGCAACTTTAACGTAACTGTTTGCGCCGCAGCAAAAGTAGCTGCCGCATACTCCATAATATATTCAGCAGTTATCAAATATGTACCAGCTACTTTAAGTGCTAGCGCGTTACTATTAATTACCGTGTTAGATGTGGTAGTAATAGCTGTTGCAGTAGTCATAGAAAAAGTTTGCGTGTTGTTAGCATCCTTATATCCGGGAGCTACGTATGCTTTTAAATCGGCTAAATTACTAGCTCCTAACATAGCATTAGCAGCACCCGGACGAAATATGGGCAATAGATCAATCGCAGTTAAATTTTCTAGACGGTTTTGTACATACAGTTTTTCCAAAACCAAATCATTCATAAGCTTACTCATAATTGCACCTATATGGGGGTTACGTTAGGCCAAGACCAAATTTTAAGTTGACTAACCTGGTATTTAATAGGATACTGAGAAAAATCAACGGGGAAAAATCCGTTAGAATTAAATCCAGTCTTCATACTACCATGCGCCAAGTCAATACCCATATTTGCGCGACGATAATATGCCCACGTAGCTGCACGCGCAATCATAAATTGCCCATCTACGTAAAAATATACTTTATCCTTAGTCCATATCATACCAATGATACGTTCTTTATCACCTAAATTATTGCCATCAATAATATTGTTAGCATTTGTATAGGATTTACTTTCAAGTGTAACCCCTCCCGATGGAGCGTTCATGGTGATTTTGTTGGAATTAAAATTGTTCCAATAGTTGAACGTATCAATCATATCAATTTCAGAGGAACCTAAAAGAGAGTTACTGGTGATAGGATTAGGATCATCCGGACTTGAGAATAACCACCATGCGGGCCAACCAGCAATTTTAGTCACATCTGGAAACTTTGCACGCATTTCCATCGCAATAACTGTATTACTGTCTATACCCGGCATCAGGAAGAATTTAGACCAGAATTGCCCGCTAACGAAAAATGGAGTGAAGATACAAGTCGTCCCAGTCGCAGCGGTAACGGGTGAGCTAAGAGTAACGGTAGTTGCATCAACCGCCGTTACAATGTTCAAATCATTATGATACATACCCGGAGATTGAAAATAGTTATTGTAGATCATCCCGACACGAATGCCTGGAGGAGTAGCTGCGAATGTCAACACCGTTCCAGCGGTTGTAGTTGCTGAAGTAATCCCCTTATAGGAATCGTAGAATGTCATCCAGTTTGCCGGGTTCATATAAACAGTGGCATCAAGGGTAATCGTTTTAGGGTTTGATACGGTATCTATAGCAGTAATGGCCCTAGGGTTATTGTCCTGATAAGAATAATTTCCCCACTGCCCGACGGTCAAACCAGCGGCATCTGGAAGAGAAAAAACAGTCTGTCCGCCAGAAGAATTACATTCGATCATGCGGGTTGGGTTAAATTTAATAACACTAGCGGTTGTCACCGTAATCGGATGAGCCAAAGTTAGTGTATTTCCAGATTTGGAAACTACATAATTCACTCCATAAACTTCTTGAGGTTCATAAATAGTCCCCGTTCCTGTGCGCGACCATGTTCTTGTAAACCAGCGCAACGAGCCTTTTCCGTTATTACCAAAGTCATTAACAGCATCTTGTCCGAGGCGTGGCCAAGTAAGAATGAATCCTCCGGTAACATTCGGCATCTTGATCGCCGTAATTTTGAATTGCGCCAAAATAGCATTGGCATTGATCTTGGTTACAAGATCATTCGCAAGGGCGTCATCATCTCCGCCGGCCGCAGTATATGAGTTGATAGTGATTGTACCATCAAAGCCACCTTGAGCGGCTGTAACAAGGCTTGCAATCGCCATTGTGTATACATCACCAGCAACTGCCCCACGAATGGCGTGTGACCTCATAGAATGGACATTGTTGTATGCTTCATCACCAAGACCAATAACAGTTCCGATCTTTGCCGCACTCGCATCTGCAACAGTAATAACCCGTGCATAAGTATAATTCTGTGTAGGAAGTGTGCTAGGTAAGTTAGGTGCACCACTATGAATATATGTATTCAATTCAACGTTATCAGGATTCCAGAGTAATGTGTTTGGATACGCAGTAAAATCTATAGGATATCTCTGCAATTCCTGATTGATCACTACAGGGTTAGATAGGTATTCTAACGGTTGATATTTTGTAGATAATGCAGTGACATCACCAATTTTAGTAGCACCGCTAGGAGGAGCATTAGTTCCAAATTTATGGTCTAATATTTTTGTCAGTCCCAAACTAGCAACTGCGTCCGTAAAACTTAATGTACGATCAGGAAAATTACCTACAGTCGCTAAACGTCCTGTAGAGGGCACTATTTGATCTAAAATAGCCGCATTAGTAATATCAGTAGATATATCTGTAGCAATATCCGTTGACAAAGATTCAATAGTAGGTGTTACTGCCGTAATTACATGATTGTCTAGGTCTGTGAGCACTTCTTGCATAGATGCTGGTACATCACATACAATTTCTTTAATGCCAGAAGTAAAATTTACCCGCAATCCATCATTAGAGGATGCAATAATAGGAGTATCTTCATCACGTACTAATTCGCCTTCAGGATTAATATACCCGTAACCCTCTTCATAATCACCAGTACCTGTATGTCGCATTGCATAATAGAAGCGGGTAGTTTCATTACTGTCAGGAAATGCAATATCGAAAGAACGATAACCTTTAATAGTAATTAATTTTGCATTGCCTGTACCGATAACTTTTGTCTTTTGAAATACTGCACCAGCTATCTTAGACATAACCACTCCTATGTAATATATGATCAATTTATATTATATAGGACCATAAAATAAAAATCAACTAAAAAATAAGATGTCCCAAGATAGGCCTGGGACATCGCATTTAGCGGCTAGAGATAAATGGGTGCAATTTATGTTGGTCCTGCATTATCCGGTACATTAGGATCATTCGTAGGATCATTTAACGGATTCGATGTATCCTTAGGAGTACTACCTTTTGTTGATGGAGTATCTACTATCATAGCAGGAATTTGCCCTTGTGTAGGTGTTGCAGGCAATTCTAGCAGCATACGAGCTTCTTCAATGGACATTAAAGGCATATTACCTTTATTGTATTGTTTAGCCAGGTTAATCGTTGCACGAGCTTTCTGAGCCATGGATTGTGATTCTTCCAGCGGGGTAAGTTGGAAGTTAGGAGGCCAGACGTAATCTAGCTTGGATAACTTAATAGTAGGTAATGCTCCAGCATTCATTAAAGCTGCAAGTAAAGGTACCAGAACTGAAGGTTCAGCGAAAGTGGTACGCCTTTCTTTAATCCTATCCGCCCAGTTGGCACGATCTTGGTCAGATGCTAACTGCCCAGCTTCCGAACCCGTCAATACTCGTCGAGGAATACTGGTGGTACCGGAAATTAACGAGATTATCATATCAAACGTATTTTTAGGATCAGGAATATCTGCGCCCAGAGTATTTACCTTAACTCCGCGTGTACGCAAGACCCTACGTAATTGATTCTGGTACTCATCAATTTCATCTGACAAATCTTGTGCATCAGCTTCCGTCAGTTGAGCATCTTTATCTACATCAATTTGTAGTCCACGATTACCCGTTAACCAGTAAGTCTCTGCAGTTCCTCCAGCTACTTTCAAAAGATCATCCAGCAAATTGTAAATAGCTTCCAAACGAGGAGTACCCAAAAAGTTACTTTCCAGGCAATTTTCTGCGATATGCACGATACGTGTCCAATGCACACGCACTTTAGCTCCGGCATTAGGAGTTGAAGGTGACGAAGCGGTTGAAGCAATATCTGTAGCCATATTATACGAACTAACCATTTCGATTTCATATATAGCAGGTAAACCGAAGCGTGCTGATAGAACATCATTATCCAGTTCCACAATACGTGCGGCTTGTTGGGTATATGGTTGCATATAAAGCAATTTGTTATCTGCAGCCTTCTTTACAGGACGTTCCAAATTACCTGTATCGCTAAAACCTAACAAGATTACTGAATACTGTCCTACGCCAGCCAATCGATCTGCACGTTCAATCTGGCTCCAGACTGAATGTTCTTGTACAATGGCATCCCATTTATTTCGAAATTCCTGTGAAACAGTTTCTTGCAGTCTAGGCGGGTTTCTCCAAGTTGCTGCAGCAGGGGCATCGATTACCCTTTTGGCAATATCTTGGCGACGATACTTTGCCCAATAGTCTTCGTAGCGCAAAGTTTTTTGCCACCCAAAGATTTTATACATATCACGTGCGCCATTACCTTGCATTCCAAGATACTGTGCGATATTAGCACGCTCAATCAAAGCACCCAAAGTACGTAATATTAAAGAGTTACTCATTTTCTTTTCCTTCCAAATACTGCCCCGGTTAATACTCTATGTGATCTTATAGCCCCTGCCTTAATACGATTTGCATCACCTAAAGAAGCATGTGTATCGTTAGCAGGTTTTCCTCTTCCCCAAACTCCTGCCTGAGCAACCGATTGGAAGAAATAATTGTATCCTTGAGACACTGCATCAACGTCATCATCATTCTTACAATCAGGAAATTCTGTACACTGATCTAGAAATGCATCATTCCAATCACCTTCAATCATATGCACACGACCAAATTCACATGCAGCAAAGAATGGTAATGCACGTACAAACTTATCTCCAGTATGACGTACGTTGTGTGCAGCATATCCTGCTAATACGTGTGTTAGATAATGTTCAACCACCGTTTTACCCGAAGATCCCGGTTCCTGTTCTATAAGGATAGATGTTTCAAAACCATCATCTATTGCAGTAGTCTTTACAAGCTCTTCCACTTTACCGGGTGACCATTGTACGCGTTTTCTACCCAATATCCAAAAGTGGTTTGTAGCTGGATCTAAAGCAACTTCATATCCTGCTGTCCAGTCACCCGCAGCTTCGGTACCGGCCATATCCCAACTACGTAATCGCCTAATGGCTTCATTATCAGGCCGATGACGCTCTTTAATTATCCAATCCCTATTGAAATTTTCAGATGCAGTCTTTTTAGGCGCCTGTTGATATATTGCCGAAAATAAGAAAGTGCCCATCGTAGAACGTAATTCATTTAAACGTTCTGCATCATAAAATTCTGGCCACAGAGGTTCCCCAGGTACTCTGCCTAATGGATCATTCTCATTAGCAAAAGCTGGCAAATTGATCTCAGTCCATTTAGAGCCAGTGAGTCCTAACATTTTTGCAGATAAGTCTTCTGTACCCCAGCGTGTGGCAATAATAATTGCCGAACCATTCTTTTGAATACGAGACAATGCTACAGTAGCAAACCACGTATAGATGGATTCACGTGTGGTCTCAGAAACTGCCTCAGCCAGGTTTTTATAATAGTCATCTAATAACAAAATGTCAGCACCACGACCGTATACAGCACCACCCAAACCAACGGAACGCATACCACCGCCACTTACGGTAATAAAACGATTTACACGGGCAGAATCTTTACGTACATAACATGCAGGATTAAGTAAATGTGCCCCTTCTTCAGGATCTGCATCTTCCATGATAATGTCACGCACACGTTGTCCAAATTCTTCAGCTAAATCTGCGCCATAAGAAAGGGCCATTACTTTCTTAGTTGGCCAACGATCTAGAATCCATACAGGCAGCCATACTGAGCATAACTCAGATTTACCATGTCGTGGAGGCATAGAAATAATTAAACGTGCATTACCTTTTTCAAGTTCTGCAGCAATCTGGGCTGAAATATACAACAGATGTTTTGCAGGTAACCAATCACCACCCGACACCTTAGTTGCTAGGGTAGCAGGAGTTAAGCGCCAGGCATCTTCACTTAGGAAGATTTTCATAGCTTCTAAGTCAATTCCCTCCAAAAGGGCTGCATGGGAGGGATTATCTGCGTAAGTATCTAAAGTAGTGTTATACATTATATTTAGTCCTCAGAATTTTCAATATCCTTTAATGGGCGTATTTGTCCTGCCAATTTGTGTGTGCAATCACTTAAAAATTCCACCATACCATCACGTATAAATATATGACAACGTTTACATGAAGTAGGACATCCTTCCAGCTCGCTATCATTGCAATGACGACAGTTGGGTGGTTGTGGCTGTCCTGATACGTAATGTCCGGTAAAATTTACTACAGATGGCGATACCGTAGGTTTTTCAAGATCACCATTAAATGACCACTTAGTAGCTGTCATAAACGTTGATGGAGGTGCATTTTCAGGAGCAACGTTAATATAATGGGTATGTTCGCATCCTTCGCAATACCATTGAAGCAAGTGTGGATGATGCTTATTGAATTGAACCTTAGGCATAATAATCTAACTTAGCTCCTTTCTGCAGGTTTTCTTTACTTGGAATCATACGCAAATTACTAATTGCCCAACATTTTTGAAATTCCTCATCACCTATTTCGTTAGACTCAAACGAGGAGTGAGGTTGAATGTGGTCCAAATGATAGCCGTCCTTAAAACTTTGGATAAGTGATATACCATACATATCCTGGACTTCGTGCATTAGCTTACGTTTAAGATCGAATAGCTTATAGCCCAAATAAAACTCTAAGTTAGTCTGAATATCTTTAGGAATTTCTTCTTTAGGCCATTCATTCTTAATACGTGTAACAGTATAATGAGTAAGACGCGCTATAGGATCTTTTAGTCGACGCTCTTTAGATAACCCATTTTTACAAGTTTTACAGTATGCTGCAAAACCATCGCTAGAAGTATCATGTTTAGGAAATTCCGTGATAGGCTGTAACTCACCGCATTTGGAACATTTCTTCTGTGTAAGTTTACCTTTACTTGATGGCCTACGCTCCGCCATTGAGCGGCTAGAAACAGAATGTTGTTCTTCATCTTGCGGGTAAATGTCTTTATGCAGCCTTTGCGGACTGATTACAGGCAACACTTTTTGAAATGCCGAATATTCTTTAGGCATCTGCGTCATTAGAGGAGATAAGCGCACATTAAGTAATGGGTCTTTGCTAATCATCTATAATTGTCCGAGACTAGGAGTTGGTGCTTGTGTAGGTTGACTGACGCGGATAATGATTTCTTGTGCCATTTTAGTTAATTCAGGGCTACGCAAGATTTCAGCCATTTTTGACACATTTTGCGCATTTTTAGCGGAAATTTCACTGTTTTCTGCGATTATTCCTACATTATTCTTTTCTGCAATTGTGCGCATAATTACTTCAGCAGATGTACCTGCTTGCATTTCTGCAGCACTTCCAGGACTATTTGGATTCAATCCTACAGAAATACGCTGCAATTGGGCAGCAGTTTTCAGGAATTCAATAAAAGCTTTCGGAGACATTGTTTCTGCAAGTTCTTCTGTGTTTGCAGTCAAATACGCATCGCAAACAGCTAGTAATCGTGCTGACATCGCATAATGTACGTCTTCAGTCTCAAAGCTACGGCGCTCACGCTCTTTGCGGCGATGTGCTGCGAAGAACATATCATATGCACGTGTACGTTGAGCCCAATTATAAATATGAAAAAGCTCTTCTAATTGTTTGACAGTAGGTCTGTAAGGCAGCTCCATCAGCATAGGTGAATGTAATACACCAATAAGTTGACGAGCACCTGCCTGTGCTAAATGTAGATAGCATTCAAACATTAAGAAGGCTTCGGATGGTTCAAATGCGAACTGATGCCAGAAAGGAGTCCCCTCTATCGTGGGATATCCTTCGGCATAATCCAGATTCACATACGCAGCGACTAAATCGCGATCGTACTGAGCCACTTGCTTGCGGTAAGCTTCTTGCTCCTGCTCGGGCGTCGGGTGTATGGAATGAGCAGGTTGGAGTGCGGGTTTGGGAGGGCTTACACTTTCAAGTGAGGACTCAGGGGCGTTATGGAATCCATTGGAGGTCGCAGTAATTGAACCATCCGAATTGTGTTGGTTAGGTTGGTATGTAAGTAGTAGGGTTTGCTGAGTTTTGGAAGCTTGCACAGCATTTTTACCCAAAGTAGTTACTGGAGGAATTGGACGCGCAGGTAACATGTCTGTACGATAAATACCATCAGGAAGACCCAAATGGTTCATAGGTACACGTGCGTTCAACTCCCGCATTTGCTGTGCGAGGGCTGTCGTATTACCAAAAATGTTAGAAGTGCTATCCATACAATATATTATATAGGACTATTTAAAGGAATTCAACAAGATTTTTGGTACATTTGATGGACAGGGTTATGTAGCCCAGGGTTTGTACGGAAAAAATGCTTATAAATTTTTGGGTGCTGGGCGCCAGGACAGAATTATGGAAAATCCGTATCATAAAATTATTAGCCAATAGGCATAAATGCCTATAAAGTGTGGGGTAATTAAATGTTACAGTCAGGCTAAACAAAAAACTTTTATTACGCAGAAATCTGTTTTATTTTTTTAAATTCTGTTATATAATATATTTATAAGATGAGTTAAAAAATCATTTTATATAACTTTTAATTTTACAGAAAGAGAAATATTATGACTACTAACGCAAAAACTAAAACTGCTAAAACTACTAAAACGCCTAAAACTGCAACGACTCAAACGACTCCTAAATACGATCTGGCGACATTACCTACAACATCTGCAAAGATCCGCTACTTAGCAAGTCAGGGCCTTACACGTAGTGAGATTGTAAAGGTAATGAGTGAGCATCTCGGACATAGCATTCGATATCAACACGTACGAAACGTGCTCATTCAACCGCTCAAACGGCCTGCTGTATAACTAAACGATAGATCGAAGACAGACAAAGTCTTCGATCTCTCCCTTAACGATAAGGATATTACATGTTAGAATTTTTCGGTTGGTGCCTTTGTGGTGCGTTAGTGATGTACACAGTGATAAGTATCTTTCAAACTGTCGTACTAAATTAGTTAAAAGCCCTAACATCTCTGTCAGGGCTTTTAATTTACGTCCGGGCTAGTGACCGCCCACCAGGTCCTCCTACAAACCCTACTTGGTCCTTGGCACGCCCATGAAGCGGGGACAGATAAATTAAATATGCGGCCGACATATAAATAATACTTGCGACCTATACGGACTGTATTATATAATAAGGAATAATAAATAATTAATTAGGAGATAAACATGCCGACTATCGATTTAAATAAAGCGCAGGCCTCGGTTCTTTTAGATATAATTTTTATTGCGACCGACGCCGATATCCTTACCGACTCGCAAGTTAACCTGCTGACATACGTCTCGAGCATGTTAGTCGATCCGACAGACATGCCTACAGTTAAAGACGGCTCTACTGACGGAGTTATCGAGGTCAGTGCGGGTGTCTTTAAAAATAGAACATGGTAACGATGAATAGGAGACCTGGATGACTAAACAGATTAATATTACCGAAGAACAACGACAAATGTTGATCAGTGCCATGACAGACGAACTAGACCGTTTAAATGCGGTCAAGATGTCAGCCTACAGCCCAACACAATACGCGGACGCTGTGGCCTCTATTAAAATAGCTGAGTCCATCCTTTATATTTTGGGCGACTAAAATGTCAGTGTTGACTAAAATAATTGGGCCTTCGGGCTCTTTTATTTTCCCTAGCTGGGGCCCTCCCAAGTCCAAAACTCGCGACCGCCCCTAGTCCACCTACCAAGGTAGCCTGGTGTCATGTCAAGGTCCTAGGCTGCGACTAAAAGCGGGCTGGTGATCATGTCAAGCGACACAATACTCCCAGCCCTGCCGTTAGTCTAACGAACTACTCGGTAACAACCGTAGCAGGACGTTTAAGTGGCGTGATCAACACATTACGTACGTGCTGGTACTTAATGTTCATCGCACGCGCAATGTCTCCACGACTGAAGCCTTGCCCAGCAAGAGTCCGAATCTTGGTACTTTTGGACATCTTTGCGTCAGTGGCTTCGAGGGCTGCAAGTGCCTTAGCTGCGTCACTGCGGACATCTTCGCTTGGGACCTCTACTTGTGCGGTTTTGGTTGCTTTGTTGGATACTTTTGATGCATGTGCCATGGTTTGTCTCCTTGTGTTAAACGTTGAACTCATCATCTATATTAAGTATATCTCAGGGTCTTACGTCTAATCAATTGAAATCTCATAGTCCAAACTGAAATTTCAGATGGTTCAAAGTTTTTGGACATACCGAAAAAATATTTTGGGGTTACCAACATTTGACCTCTTGATTTGACCTTATGGATTGCTATATAATGTGTGGATCATGGCGGTCATATGGTTGACCAAGTAGGGCTCGGAGGCGGCCCGACGATGATTGGAGTAGAAAGAGCTTGTGCGACTACGTACGAAGCAAGACCAACTAGTTTCAATAATTTCGTTAGTTTCTTTTGGAAATTTGTTAGTTTCGTTAGTTAGTTAGTTTTTCTATATATTTTTTTTTTTATGTGTATAATTATAAAATTTTCCTAATGTCCTTGATATTTTTTATAAGACTTTATTGCTTTAAGGCACTTTTTAGGAACACTCACAATTTTTTAAACTTTAATAAAATAACTAACTAATTAACTATAGTACTAAATTATTGATTTTAAACAATTGACAATATGCCGACCAATCAAATTAACTACTGTACCTCAAAATTGCACAACAACATCCCAAACACAAAAATTCTCGATGCACTAGCCATGCATTTTTACAAAATTCCGCTGATGTTCCCAAAAAGTAATTAACGAAACTAACAAAATTCCTAGGAATTTTTATGGGTTTTTAGTAGTTACTAGTAGTTACTAATTTTATTACTATAGTGAACTATTATAAAAAGTTCCCAAGTTTAGGGAGTAGCCTGCGACCATTAAAAAATTTGGTGCGACCATCAAATAACTCTTGTGACTTTTATAAATCTATTATATATTAGAAGTATGATTACAGTTTGATCATTTATTACCTTTAACCTTAACCTTAACCGAAAGAACTATTATGCGCAGTCAATATTATCGTACTTGTCAAAAACCTTCTGAAGTCCGTGATGTTACGGAACAATTTAAAGGTGCTCGTGATGCCTTTGAACGTTTGCCCCTTAACGCGCAAATCATTGAACTTGCATCAATTCAACACCAGCCGCTTAATGCGGTGGCCAAGAGATTGCACGTAGATGTTCAACACATCTTGGCAGTCACAAATTAACTAGTTACCTATTGTATGTTACATTAGGGCGTTCACACAACACACACACACACACCTACGTGCAAGCGCTTTAATGTAACCCTAACCTGCAGGAGACATTCATGCATATCACACAATTATGTGTAACCACTTCGGATGGTAACGACACCCTTTATTGCGTCACAGCCACTGGCAGGGTCTACAAGTCAGTTGAAAGTCAGGTAAAGACGGTCTTAGGGCGGTTACAACATAACCAACTACCCTCCAGCGGCATTGATATATGTAAATGGGAAACTACGATGCATTGGATTGAGTTACCTGCACTCGATGCCAACACACCCATTAAGTATTCCGAAATCGACAACACCGATATGATCCAGAAGCTTAGTGACACCCACACCTTTATGCCAGCAGTTTCGAAGCCTGCGCTGAAGGCAGGTGTATAATGGATAAGAAATTTATTCGTAAATATTTTGAATATCCAGAAGGTCGGCGCGAATGGTGTGTCACTGGAGAATTTGGAAGGCTATCTTTTTGGTTCACACCATACCCAGAAGGTTACGAATTTGCGCATGGGGAATGTGGATATGGTGGTGTTGAAACTCACTATAACGAAAAGTCTAAGCCTGATTATTTGGATGAAAATTCAAGCCACAATGATTGTATGTGTAATGCAGGAAAATGCTGGCATGACGGAACAAGCTTATGGGCTTTTGAATACTGGATTCCTTACGTTTTACCTATGGGTGATAAGTATATTTGGCAAACTCTGGAATATAATTACGACTTAAAAAATAAGGAGAAAAAATGACCCAAGAACAACAAAAAGCGTTGGATGCGCCATTAGCCGAAATAAACAAAGAGTTTGGAAAAGTTAGACTTGCTCTTGATGGTAAGCTTGAAAGAGTTGAGGGTATCCACGCTTTAGAAAACATAGCAATTTTTTGCAATACCACAATCCGCGCCGCCCTCACCTCCAAGCAAGCCCCTGTACCAAAGGCGGGGGATAAAATACCACCTCTATGCCACCAAGTCGATTTTGGAACTTATAAAAATTCGGTTGGTTTAATGGCTCCTTGGGGTGATTTAATCACTGTTGATATTTGCATGATACCCGAAATAAAATGGCTATGGAACAAAGGTATTAGGACTATCGAGTGCTGCTGTGGTCATGGGAAAGAACCACCTTACATCGCTGTTACAGATGGTAATCGTCAGATAATGGAGGAACTAGGATATACACCCGACCCACGCTCTCCAAGCTGTTATCTTGCAAAGTCAAAGGGTGACACACCCACCCCGCCGAATGTAAATAAGCAGTTGGTGGAGGCTTTGGATTTTATTGAGGAGCAATTTTTTAAGCCAGAACATAAGCAAAAATCTATAACGGATGAAATCGCTATTGTACGAAAATATGTATCACTCAACCAGCAACTATTGGAGGCGTTGCGAAGCGCAAATTTCACTTACCTTGGCGGTGAATATGTCGCCTGCCTCAATCCCGATATTGTGGAATCTTGCCTCGCCGAAGCAGAGAAAGCTGGGTATGATGTATAACGTGTACGCAATATATTTTGATGGGCGAGAAAAAGAACTAATCGCAGAAAACAAGACGGAAGAAAACGCCGAGGCTATTATTAATCTGTGTGTTTTGGGACGTGGGGTTGAAGAATGTTATTATACAAAGGAACTTGCAAAATGACCAACACTAAAGAAGAACTACAGGAGGCAAGTGATGAATTTGAAACGATGCTTCGATTTATCGCATTAAGTCATGCGTATTGGAAAACATGCGATAAGGATTTTATCTCCGATAAAGCTGTGGACGCAATCCGCACCGTTCTTGACGACGCGCTGGCAGACACCGAGAAATCCTCAGACGTTGACCATGTTACCGACACGAATGTCGGTAAGATACGCGCCGAGCAGCCAGCGGTGGAGCCAATCGAAGGTCTTGAGGATGCGCTAGATGTTGAGTCATCCATGTCACCTGATGAATACGGCGAGAAACTAAGAAACTTCGCCAAGAAGTACGGTAAACAGGATTTCTCCGCGAGAATAAAAGAAGCGGCTCGCAGATACTACACCCTAACCAAGCGGGAGGGCGCGTGATGAAAGCACTATCAATCAACCAGCCTTGGGCTTGGCTAATTGTAAATGGTCACAAAACTGTAGAAAATCGCGATTGGGACACAAAATATCGCGGTGAGTTTCTTATTCATGCGGGCAAGAAATTTGATGAGGATGCTTACTGGTATATTGAAGATAAATTCCCAGAAATAGAACTTCCGCCACAAGAACAGTTTTCTAAAATGATGGGTGGGATTGTCGGAAAAGCGAGGTTGATAAATACTATACATGACAGAGATAGGCATTTACTGAGCGCAAAAGATAAACCATGGTTTTTCGGCTCTTATGGCTTCATACTTGATGATGCAGAACCTATGGATTTAAAGCCATGCAAAGGGGCATTGGGATTTTTTGAGCCTGATTATAATTCAAAATATGTTGAGAAGCAGAAGAAACCTAAAAAACAAAAACCTATAAGCACTCAAGGAGAATTGATATGACCATACCACCTGAACAACTTGAAGCTATTAAGCGGGAAACGCAATATGATTTATTTCCTGCAACCGATGGAGAGATTTATATTATTGGAAAGGTAATCGACCACCTCAACACCACAGGACGACCGCTGCCAGATGGTTGCGTGGCTGTGCCGATTGAGCCGACAGAGGATATGTTGTGGGCGGCGTATTCGGTTGATGATTGCGTTTATGAAGACCCAACGAAGAACAGAGCCAATATATACAAAGCCATGCTCGCAGCAGCAAAGGGGGAATGATGACCGATAATATTAAAGGGGTATCCTCAATACTGATAACCAGAATTACTGTTGATAAGGAAGAACTTGTCTGTATCGCGCCGTGGTATTGGGAAGAAATAAATAAAACTATGGAATACTTATCAACTGAAGCCGAACAACTACGCAAGGAGCGGGATGGTTTGCTGGGAGAAGTAGATAGACTCAGACTAATAATAATCAACTTAGAGGATATGATACCAGACAGGAGATAATTGAAAATGGAAATGCCTGAACAAGACCTAACTAAATGCCCCAATTGTGGGGGCGTTGCTGATAACGGACATGATAGATGTATTCCTCCTAATCCATACTATTGCAGTAAGTGTGAAGTGAAGGAAATGGAAATGCCTGATAAATTGGATTTATACCGCGTTGATATAGGTTTTGGTAAACTTATGACTTTTGTTGCTCCAAATGCAAGCGAATTTGAACACGGAAAATATCACCACGACCGAATCCTAAAAGCCAAGGACGCTAGGATTGCCGAATTAGAAACATTCATAGAGAAAAACGGATTGGAGTTGCCGATATAACATGACACCAGCAAAGACACTCCCGCCAAACTATGAGGCGATCAGAGCAAAAATGCGCGAGATGTTCAAAGCATCTGCTAGTCCATGCCAGCGAACCACATTCGAGGACTTCGAGCGGTTCGCCAATGAGACGCGCGGCGGGTTTCGTAACTGGTTCAAACTTTATAAGCAAGCTGAGAGGGCTTTAAAATAATGGCAACAAAAGAAGAACTACAAGCCGCTTTGTGTGCATTAAACGAAGCCGAAGAATGTTACCAGCCGGAAACGCTTGAAGAACTGCGGAGTCATTTCGGGACAATTCGAGTCATCATCGAACAGGCTATCGAACATACTAGAGTCAGATCCCGAGAAGAATGTTTAACTTTTGCCGAAATACACATCCAAAAGCATGCAGATGGTACATTTACGCATTCGCGATCGGGGGCATTACCTGATGAAGACATAGTTAGATTTGCCAACGAAACCTACGGAGCGGCTAATGAGAATACAGGTAGCTTCAAAGGACAATGGGTAACAGACGATAATGGAAATCGCTGTTCCGTCGAAAAGTATGGATCATTTGAGGCCGCAGTAAAAGTACTCGTCACTTTGAAGGATTGTCATAATTGTGTGAATTGTGACCATTGCGAGAATTGTGCTGATTGTATTGGGTGCTCCTGGTGCATTGGATGTAAGTGGTGTATAGATTCTAGTGCATGCAGCAATGGTACAAATCTTACCAGATGTACTGCTTGTGATAATTGTACCAACTGCATACAATGTGATGGATGCCATAACTGCAATTGGTGCACGGTATGTTCAGATTGTTCTAACCATAATAACTTAAGAAAGTGTAAAGTAAATGTCCCATATTAATAAACATGTAGTCATAGAACAACAAGCCGATGAACTTCGATATGAAGTTCAGGTAGCTTTTGAATCCCTGAATAATGTGGTTGATGAAATTATGCATCTAACCGACTGTGAGGAACTAAGTTTTGAAATGGATGCAGAGGTTACCATCATACGTAACTTGTTGAATAAAATTTCCTCTTTCCTCCCGAACACTATGGAAGATTAATATGTCACAAGCCACAAATATTATATTAGGGGCAGTAGCTTGCTTTGATGCTATGGAGCACTTAATAAGTAAATATTCGGTAGATGTTGAGGTCTATCGTATGTCATCTAATGCCGTATATTTACGATTAGTTGGTAAACCTTTTCCATATGGTGACGAATTAGTGCGTACGGAAATTACGTTGGTACAACATCAGGAGAGCAGTCACTACCAGAGTGGATGGCAGGCTATGATACGTCTAATAAACGAACTGCTGAACAAATTAAAGAAAACAAAGGACTAGTATGACAGACACACCTCCCCCTATTATGGCAGCCTTAAAGATATTTAAATTTGTTATGAATGCGCCTGAAACAGATGCACACGTATCATATGCTATGTTAAAGCCTTTCGAACATATTATTGTAAATGCTTTAGTGCAGGCGGCGCAGCAGGAACCCTCAACCTCATTAGAAGGAAATCGTCTGGCAAGTAAAATTGCTAGTTCACGCCAACATAATGCTGATGCAGCTGCTTTGCACGCAGAATTATTTAAATTTGTACAAGAATGTGGGTCAAAGAAAGAAGCCGCGGCAAAACTTAACATTAGTTATGCACACTTGAACAGCGTCCTCAATGGGTATAGAGTAATTTCGGAAGACATTGCGAATATGTTTGGGTATTCTAAATGTTGGGTTAAATTAATTCCATCTACCACCGCTAACAGGCAACACCTAGGCAAGGATTACAAATGACGCAGAACAATAGATACATCATCGTAACTATATTACCTTTTGCACATACAATCGTTGACACCGCAGTATCGGTAGATCATAGTATTGCTCAATGTAGTTCGCTGGAGGCAGCCCAGCTCATTGTGGACAGTTTAAACCAAAGTAGTTCGGTAGATTTTATTGATCTGGGGCATAGTTTTGGTGAAGACGTGTATAGTAAGCTAGTACATGTTCCTACACACCATGATCTTATATTGGAAGTACTTAATTATGTTTTTCGTATGTGCATCCTAACTAAACGACACCCTCTACAGGTATTTTGAAAGGATATAACATGTATTTATTTATTCTAGGCTTAGTCATCGGTATTTGGTTAGGTGTTGCGTTTGTAACCTGGCTATGGGTAGACAGTTTATGTAAATAGTTATACGTACGCATGCATAGACCAATCGGTAGAGTCAATGGACTTAAAATCCATCAAGTGCGGGTTCGAATCCCGCTGCATGCACCACTACCTTTCTTAATAAGTACTGTGTAGGCAGTATTTATTTGGAGTGGGAGAATTACCGGACTTAGGATATCAGTAATGCGTGAGGCCGAAATATGCACACGTTTGGCAAATCCGTGGTACACATCATCTAGGTAATTTCTTCTACTCCGCCTATTAAATGACACCGTGAAAATCAATTAGATTCGTAGTATTATACTGAAGCAATAAAATGCAGTGGAATAAAAAATGACACGTAAAAGTTTTCGATACCCACCACCAACATTCACTTCCTTGACTGAGGCTACTCTTGCACGTACCCAATTACAGCATAAATGGCCTATAGGTACGCGTGTTCAGGTAAATGGTTTAGGACGTTTGTTAAACGTACGAGAACATAAGGGTAAAATAGTACAATATACCGGTTTTGTAAAGGGGTACTTACGTAATCCGATGATCGATGGTTACCTTCTAGTGACCTTTGATGGTCTACGTTATGCACAAAGTTTTCCAGTACAATACTTAGAAAAGATATAGGAGTTATTTGTGAGACTAAAATTAAATGCCGCGACTTTGCCGTTGATTATTAGGTTGTTAGAACAGCATGAGAAACAACTGCAGGATACACAAGTAACCGTACTATTTAAAGACAGTGAATCTGAACTGTATGTAGTACAAACTCTTCTGACTGAATTGAAAGGAGACACGCACGACGATGACCACTAAACCTTTGACGGCGGCTTTCTTCACTAAAAGAACTGTACCCGAACTAGTAACATATTGCCAAAAAGTTTTTAACCTGCAGGAGACCCCTATGACTGATAATACCGATAACCTCTCAGCTGGCTTACTGCCCGCAGAAACTAAATTAAATAAGCCGTATGTAGTACGACTATCTTTGCAACAAAGTACTTTGGGCGAAATTAAAACTTCCCGTAGAGCAGTCATTGTAGATGAAGATGGAAGTGAAGATGAAGATGAAGATGATATCATTACGCCACGTGCAGTAGGTATGTTATATTCTTATCTTACGGATCTAGACCTAGAGATTGGTGATCTGGTAGTTGTAGAAGTACCTAGTAAAAGTTTGGCAGTAGCTCGTGTGGGCGAAATCTGTCAACATGATGCTAGGGCTACTAAATGGGTAGTATCCAAAGTAGACGTAGACAAGTATGTGCAGCGTGTACTTAATATGCGTAAAGCTGCCGAACTTAAAAAAGCACTGGATAAAAAAGTTAAAGCTATGGATGAAGATCTGCGTATGCAAATGTACGCGGATAAAGATGCTAATTTTAAAGTTATGCTGGATGAATACAAGGCTTTACAAGAACAGCTCAAGTAATCATTGTCTTTTAGCTATTACCTAATAGGAGATACCAATTAAATGGTATCTTCTTTTATGCGGGAGATTGTATATGCATGAAAATTTAACTATTTTTACCGACCTATCTATGGACGCTACTTGTAATGCTGCGGGGATAGGTATATGGATGCGTGGTAGTGATTTTAAGCATTCGTACGGAATAACTTTAACTATACCTTTAAGTGGCAGTGCTGAAGGTGAGACTATAGGTGCAGTTATGGGTTTAGCTGCAGCAGTACAAAATGCGGCTATACAAAAATGTACACAGGTAATTTTTGTGTTGGACAATCAGCATGCAGTTGACCTTATTAACGGGGATATAATAGCTACGCGTGATTGGGAGATTGATGCTATAACGACCATTAAAGCAATAGTCGATTATTATGGAGTTGTTTATAGGGCAAATAAAATTAAGGCACATGCAGGCACCTCTACTCCGCGTAATTGGGTTAATGACCACGTAGATCGTATTGCTAAAAAACATATGCGTATAGCACGTAATAATGCCCGCAAATAAAATTCTTCTTGATTGCCTATAGATTTTCATCTATAATAACTTTAACGTAAACATTAGGAGATATTATGCCTTATTCAATATTTTACCTGGTAATTTATTTTGCCATTTTCATGTTAGCTATTGTACTCAATGAACATGCGTCATCCACTGACGCAGATTCTTATTAGGAGGTATGTATGTCTATATTCCGCAAAAAATCATTAGAAGAACAAGATCCGCAATTGATTGCTATCACTAACATGCTCACTGCACGTATGGTACAAGAACTTACCGAAGAAAATCTCCTAATACCAGTTATATTTACACCATCACAACTGGGGTATTTGACAGGATATTTGCAGACAAAGGTATTTCCTCGTGGCAAATAAAGAAGAATTGCTAATTGCCCAACGTGCCTACGCCAAGGCGCTTAAGCGGGCAGGATACAATGCGGATGAGGCCAAAGAACGCCGTAAAACCTTGCGTACCAAGAAATCTTCTTTGGAACTTGAGACACCTGTATATTCGCGGGAACTATACCCATCTTTGACTACTCCTGGCGTAGTGGGCGACAAAGTCGAGGATGTTAAATATAAAGCTCAGGTCTCATCGCAATATGTCTTAGGGCAAGCATACAATAAAGGCAACTTTCAAGTCTTAGGTAGAAAGGAAACTAAAGATGATGCGACAGGTAAGAGACACTAAATATCATCGATATCCAGCACATTGAACCATAAGGAATAATCATGCATATAGATCTTAGAGAAGACCCTACAAAACTTCGTTACCAGGTTAGAATGGATTCTTTAACTGGGCATGCATGTTGCTTTGAAGCAACAGTTATTGATACACATACCGGAGATGACGGTGAATATGACATTGTATGTGAATGTTTAAGTCCCACAATGGCTAATAAGCTATGTGACTTACTGAATGAAGGGGAGAAAAATGCAACTAGAACCAACTAGATAACCCTGTACGCATTCTTACAACCCCTGCTGCATCACTTGCACTGATTGTGGTCCTTATAACCTGGTTAGGAGATGCCCCCACTATGAAATTTTGGTTGGCATTAGCCGTAATAGCGAGTATGATCGATACTTTTTATTATTGGTGCTTACCGTAAAAAACTTCTTGATATTCCTTAAGTATTGATTTAATATATTTATAAGAATTACATCAACAACCTTGGGGAAGACATTATGAAAGCCTTTATCAATCATTTGAAAGTCCATTTGATCCATAGCACACATCGCATCGAGCAACCGTTGCATATTGCATATTTTGGCATGGTTTCTTTTGAAGCGCACCATTTTTATGGAATTGCTGCAGGAGGTTTGTTGCTCGTGACTTTGGTACAACTCTTAATTAAGGAATAGGAATTAAATATGCAATATTCGATAGTCAGTGGTATGGCTCCTTATGCCGTAGATGCAGCACGTATGTGTGCCTCAGAAGTTACTATGGCAATATCTAATGGGTGGAAACCTTTAGGAGGCATATCTATTTGTATGTCTAAATCGGGTAATTTGGCCACCGCTGTACAAGCTTTGATTAAGGAATAAGTTTAGGAGAATATTATGGATAATTGCAGCGTAGTTTTCGAAAATACCGGAACATTAGATGTTCGAGGCATTACAGTTTTTGGTATTTCCGCTAAAGGTGATAATAAATCTCCGATAGGACAGTTTGGTACTGGACTCAAATATGCTATAGCTGTCTTGTTGCGCGAAAAACAGGACATAACCATTTATTCAGGTTATACACGCCATACCTTCGAAATTTATTCGGATACTATGCGGGATAAGAGTTTTCAATTTATCCGCATGACTTCTGTAAATACCCAAACAAATATTCTTGAGAACATTACGGATCTACCTTTTACAACGCACTTAGGGTATAATTGGGAACTTTGGATGGCTTTTAGGGAGCTCTATTCTAACGTTCTGGATGAAAAAGGTAGCGTGTATCCAATTGCCGAGGATACGGCATTAAGCGGCGAGGAAAACAAGACGTACATAGTTGTTACGGGTGATGCATTTATGGATGTATTAATGCAGAGTTCGGATATTTTCCTGGATACAACCGCCATCAAACAGTTTAAAACGTTAGAAGCACATGAAGGGGAATCCAACGCAATTTTCTACCAAGGTATTAAGGTGATGGAAAATACACAACCTACTTTATTCCGGTATAACCTGACATCACATGTACGCCTTACTGAGGATCGCACTTTGAGCTCTTTAGAAGATTTTCGTGGTCCATTAGTTACTGAAGTAACACGTACCGACGATGAGGCGTTCATTGCTAAAGTGGTGTCGGCCCCTAATG
>Ga0228700_1000264_pt1 | contig 51078 bp, 52 predicted proteins | sample McNCre317_Aug_MG_FD_178019 | JGI IMG/M metagenome (GOLD analysis project Ga0228700, IMG submission 178019) | Freshwater microbial communities from McNutts Creek, Athens, Georgia, United States - 3-17_Aug_MG | ecosystem: Environmental > Aquatic > Freshwater > Creek | place: USA: Georgia...
TTCCCACCACCAGCGGCCCGCGCGAAACTCTTCGCCAAGGCTGATGGCGCGGGTGCAAGGGGCGCAGCCAACGCTGGGGAAAAACTGGTCGTGCAGTGGGTTGTAGTCCACGTGGTTGGTGGCGATGTAGTGCCACACATCGCCCCATGTCCATTTGGCCAAGGGGTTGAACTTGCTCAGATTTTTGGTGGCCACTTCGCTGTCGTCTTGCAACGGCACATCGGCGCGGGCGCTTGATTGTTCTTGGCGCAAACCAGTGATCCAAGCGCGCTGGCCTTTGAGGGCACGAGCGAGGGGCTCCATCTTGCGAATCCCGCAGCACTCCTTGCGCAGCTCAATGCTTTTGTACATCGCGTCTTGGCCTTGGTTGCGCACAAATTGGATGATCGATTCATGCACAGGGCGATACACGTTAATAGGTGCGCGTGAGGTAGCTTGGGTGCGCTCCAGCAAGGCCAATGTCTCGGTGTGCAAAGCCCCGGTTTCAAGCACGAACACGGGAATGTCGAGCTTCAAGCTGTTGATGAGGTGGGTGATGACCACATCTTCCGCACCCAGGCTGGAGGCTTGCGTGACGGGCGAAAACTCAGCCGCTGCGCGTTGCAGCAAGGCTTGGGTTTCGGCCAGTTTGGCGGCGAAGTCGTCGCTGGCGCGGGCGTTCAAGGTGGTGGCCTTGGACTGACCGCTGGCAGACAGGAATGAACTGGTGCTCATGTTGTGAACCTACTCAAGCCACGCGGGCAAATTTGGGGTCGGCTGTGACGGCATCGCCTTGGTAGAAGGCTTTGTAGTGCGTCAACAGCTTTTCGCCGTGAGCCGCGTCTTGGTCATCGCGCAGCACGGCGCTTGAAAAACCACTGCGCTGCATCTGCAGCAATTGGTCAATCAACACATCGCCATGGGCGCGGATGTCACCGCCAAAGCCGCGACGACGCAACACAAACGCTTGGCTGAAAGCGCGGCCATCGGTGAACTTGGGAAAGTTCAAATCGATGCGTTCCAGGCCTTCGAGGTCTAGGGTTTGCACGTCCACGTCGTTGGCCAACGCGCGTGCCGAAATTTCTTTATCAGCGCCGTCGGCGTTGTGTTGGGTAATGATTTGCAGGCTCATAGTTCTTCTCTTATTGGGTTCAGGCTTAAGCAGCGCGTGCAGTGGTGTTGCGGGCCGAGTTAGCCGCCGCTTTGAATACGTCAAAGCCCACGCGGTTGAGGGTGCGTGCAAAGGTCTCGTGGCCTTCGCGCTTGTCGCGGTACACGTCCAGCACGGCTTCCACCACATCCACCACTTCGGCGGCTGCGAACGATGGGCCAACCACTTTGCCGGCTTTGGCAGGGCCGCTCAAGAACGAGCCGTCTGAGCCGCCGAGGGTGACTTGGTACCACTCTTGGCCGTCTTTGTCCACGCCCAAGATGCCAATGTGGCCGCTGTGGTGGTGGCCGCAAGAGTTGATGCAACCGCTGATGTGCAGGTCAATCTCGCCCAAGTCAAACAACTCGTCGAGGTCTTGGTAACGCTCAGTGATGGCGGCCGCGATGGGCAAAGAACGGGCATTGGCCAAAGCGCAGTAATCGCCGCCGGGGCAAGCAATCATGTCGGTCAGCAAGTGCACGTTGGCGCGGGCAAAGCCTGCGGCTCGTGCCGCTTGGTACAGGTCTGCCAGTTGGTCAATGCGCACCCAAGGCAGCACCAAGTTTTGGTCGTGGTTCACGCGCACTTCGCCGGAGCTGAACTTGTCGGCCAAGTCAGCTGCCGTGGCGAGTTGGTCGGCTGTGGCATCGCCTGGAGCTTGGCCCAAACGCTTGAACGAGAGGGTGACCACGCGCAGGCCAGGGTTCTGGTGGCTGGTCACGTTTTGTTGCAACCAACGGGTGAACTCTTTGTCAGCTTTGGCTTGTGCCAGCAAGGCTTGTTCGGCTTTTTCTTGGGCGTCGTCAGGCACCACGTCCACGGGTGGCATCACAAAGCAGGCGCTCACGCGGTCGAGCTCCACTTGCGGGATGGTGTGGTGGGCACCGCTTTCCAAGATGCGCTCGTATTCGGCCTCGACTTCGTCAAAGTAGCGTTGGCCTTCGGCCTTCACCAAAATCTTGATACGCGCTTTGTAGATGTTGTCGCGACGGCCCCAACCGTTGTACACACGCACCACGGCTTCGAGGTAGTTGATGATTTGGTTCCAAGGCAAGAACTCGCGAATCACCGTGCCCGTGATGGGCGTGCGGCCCATGCCGCCACCGACCAACACTTGGAAGCCCACCTCGCCTTCGTCGTTGCGCAACACGCGCAAGCCCACGTCGTGCCATGCGATGGCTGCACGGTCTTCGGTCGCGCCCGTGATGGCGATTTTGAATTTACGGGGCAGGTAAGCGAACTCGGGGTGCAAGGTGCTCCATTGGCGCAGCACTTCGGCGTAGGGGCGTGGGTCGACGTCTTCGTCCACCGCAATGCCAGCACGCTCGTCGCTGGTGATGTTGCGAATGCAGTTACCGCTGGTTTGAATGCCGTGCAGGTTGACGCTGGCCAACAGTTCCATCACATCGGCGCTTTTGTCCAAAGGAATCCAGTTGAACTGCACGTTTTGACGGGTGGTGAAGTGGCCGTAGTTGGTGGTCAGCTTCGGGGCATCAATGCCACCAATCTTGTCTTGGGTGCTTTGGGCGCGTGCAATCAGCTCCGCCGAGGGGGTGTCGTAGTCGCGAGCGATTTGGGCCAAGACGCGCAGCTGCGCGCTGTTGAGTTCACCGTAAGGCACGGCCACGCGCAGCATGGGCGCGTAGCGTTGGACGTACCAGCCGTTTTGCAAACGCAAAGGACGGAAGTCATCGTCGGCCAATTTGCCAGCCAAGTTGCGGGTGAGTTGGTCGCGGTACTGCGCAGCGCGTGCTTTGACAAACTCTGAATCGAAGGCGGTGTATTGATACATCTAAGAACTCAAACGAAAAATTAAGCAAAAACCAATTTGCTGCCAGCCCAAGCCAGCAACACAGAAAGAATGGAACGAATCACACGCTCAGGCGTTTTGTGCATCAGGCGAGAGCCCAACCAAATACCGGGCAAAGAGCCAGCGAGCAATAAACTCAACAAAGGCCAATCGACAGAACCTAACGAAGCGTGACCCAAACCCGCCACCATGGTCAGCGGCACGGCATACGCAATGTCAGCTGCCACGATGCGCGCCAGTGGCAGCTGTGGGTACAGAATCATAAGCACCGTCACACCAATGGCGCCTGCGCCCACCGAGGTGAGGGTCACCAAGGTGCCGATGGCCGCGCCAAACAACACGGGCAAGGCCCAGTGGCGGGGTTGTGTGGCTTCGAACAGGTTTTCCTCGGCCAGCACCACAGGGGCTTGTTTGCCGCGAATCACTTTGAACAGCATGGCACTCGCGGTCAGCAGCAGGGCAACACCCAGCGTGAGGGTCATCACCTTTTGCACCGCGGGGTCAGATGGGCCCACGTTGTGGAGTACCCAAAGCGTGATGCCCGCCGCGGGAATACTGCCGGCACACAGGGCCATCACCACGCGCCAAGGCACGATGCGCTGACGTGCAAAGCTGAACGTGCCGCCTGCCTTGGTGAAGGCCGCAAACAGCAGGTCAGTGCCAACAGCCATGTAGGGCTTCACACCGAAGAAGAAAATCAAAATGGGTGTCATCAGCGAGCCGCCACCCACACCGGTCAATCCCACGACCAAGCCCACAAAAAAGCCAGCGAATACGAAACCAAAATCTTGCATGGCGTGAACTGTAGGCGGTCTTTATGCCAAAACAAACGATTTCTTAGTTGTACATATATGTCAAATCGGAATAAGGGCGACGTCTGGGCCGTAAGCAAAGCGCAGGGACAGGTGGGCTAAAGTGCCGTGGATAATGTCGCCTTCTGTGTAGACGGTTAACCACCGCAAAAACACAAGAAGACTGTATTTTTTTCACCCTATCCAAACAAAGAATGAGACCGAGCAATGGCTGCTGAAAAATCCAAAATTGTTTACACCTTGACTGACGAAGCCCCCTTGTTGGCGACTGCTTCGTTCTTGCCAATCATTCGTACATTTGCCGCACCGGCTGGCATTGACGTGGTGTCAAGCGACATCTCTGTGGCAACCCGTATCTTGGGTGAATTTGCTGACCTGTTGCCAGAAGCTCAGCGCGTGCCACATAACTTGTCCGAGCTGGGCAAGCTGACTTTGAAGCCAGAAGCCAACATCATCAAGCTCCCCAACATCAGCGCGTCTGTGGGCCAGTTGACTGCCGCCATCAAAGAGTTGCAAGCCAAGGGCTACGCCTTGCCTGACTACCCTGATGCGCCCACCACCGATGAAGAAAAGGCGATCAAAGCCCGCTACGCCAAGTGCATCGGCAGCGCGGTGAACCCTGTTTTGCGCGAAGGTAACTCTGACCGCCGCGCCCCTCGCGCTGTGAAAGAGTTCGCTCGCAAGAACCCACACAGCATGGCCGAGTGGAGCCAAGCCTCTCGCTCGCACGTGTCACACATGCACCACGGCGACTTCTACCACGGCGAAAAATCTTTGACCTTGGACAAAGCCCGTGACGTGAAGATGGAGCTCATCACCAAGAGCGGCAAAACCATTCTGTTGAAGCCAAAAGTTTCTTTGCTCGACAAAGAAATCATCGACAGCATGTTCATGAGCAAAAAAGCGCTGGTCGAGTTCTATGAAAAAGAAATCGAAGATGCGCATAAAACAGGCGTGATGTTCTCCTTGCACGTGAAAGCCACCATGATGAAGGTGTCTCACCCCATCGTGTTCGGTCACTGCGTGAAGATTTTCTACAAAGAAGCCTTTGCCAAGCATGCCAAGTTGTTTGACGAGTTGGGCGTGAACGTGAACAACGGCATGGCCGATCTGTACAACAAGATCACCGCTTTGCCACAAAGCCAACAAGACGAAATCAAACGAGACCTGCACGCTTGCCACGAGCACCGCCCAGAGTTGGCGATGGTGGACTCGGCCAAAGGCATCACCAACTTCCATTCACCCAACGACATCATCGTGGACGCTTCCATGCCCGCCATGATCCGCAACGGCGGCAAGATGTGGGGCGCCGATGGTCGCTTGAAGGACGCCAAGGCGGTGATGCCTGAGTCAACCTTTGCCCGTATCTACCAAGAGATGATCAATTTCTGCAAGTGGCACGGCAACTTCGATCCCAAGACCATGGGCACTGTGCCTAACGTGGGTTTGATGGCGCAACAAGCCGAAGAATACGGTTCACACGACAAGACGTTTGAAATTCAAGAAGACGGCGTGGCCAACATCACCGACTTGGCCACAGGCGAAGTCTTGTTGAGTCAAAACGTGGAAGAAGGCGACATCTGGCGCATGTGCCAAGTCAAAGACGCTGCCATCCGTGACTGGGTGAAGTTGGCTGTGACCCGCGCACGCAACTCTGGCATGCCTGCCATCTTCTGGTTGGACCCCTATCGTCCTCACGAGAACGAGTTGATCAAAAAGGTCGACCTGTACTTGAAAGACCACGACACCAAAGGCCTGCACATTGAGCACATGTCTCAAGTGCGCGCCATGCGCTACACCTTGGAGCGCGTGAGCCGTGGCTTGGACACCATCTCGGTGACCGGCAACATCTTGCGTGACTACTTGACCGACTTGTTCCCCATCATGGAACTCGGCACCTCGGCCAAGATGCTGTCCATCGTGCCTTTGATGGCTGGTGGCGGCATGTACGAAACAGGCGCGGGTGGTTCAGCACCTAAGCACGTGCAACAGTTGGTGGAAGAAAACCACTTGCGTTGGGATTCATTGGGTGAGTTCTTGGCCTTGGCCGTGTCTTTTGAAGACATGGGCATCAAGAACAACAACGCAGCAGCCAAAGTGTTGGCCAAGACCTTGGACGCCGCGACAGGAAAATTGTTGGACACCAACAAAAACCCATCGCCCAAAACAGGTCAGCTCGACAACCGTGGCAGCCAGTTCTATTTGGCCATGTACTGGGCCCAAGAGTTGGCAGCGCAAACCGAAGACAAGGGCTTGGCTGCCAAGTTCGCACCTTTGGCTAAAACGCTGACAGAGAACGAGAAGAAGATCGTGGATGAGCTCAATGCCGTTCAAGGCAAGCCTGTCGACATCGGCGGTTACTACATGCCTGATGCCAAGAAGCTCGAAGCCGTGATGCGCCCAAGCGCCACGTTCAACGCGGCTTTGGCTAGCGTCTAAGCTTCTGGTCGCTTAGCGATCAAAGCCCTCCAAGCCTTCAAGCTTGGGGGGCTTTTTATTGGGTGCGATGTGTTTGCGCCTGTTTTGCAATCGCCTCGCGTTGCTCAGGCGTGAGTCGGTTGAGGTTCTTCAGCTGCATCAACATCCGCGGGTTCTTGGCCAGCATGTCTGCGTGGCGGCTGAGGTAATCCCAATACAAGGTGGTGAAGGGGCAGGCTGTGTCGCCCGTGGATTCGGCGGGGTTGAAGCGGCAGCCTTTGCAATGGTTGCTCATGCGGTCGATGTATTTGCCACTGGCCACATAGGGCTTGCTGGCCATCAGCCCACCATCGGCAAACTGGCTCATGCCCAAGGTGTTGGGCAGCTCGACCCATTCCACGGCATCCACATACACACCGAGGTACCACTGATGCACTTGCTTGGGTTCCACGCCCAGCAGCAAGGCATAAAGGCCGGTCACCATCAAGCGTTGAATGTGGTGTGCATAGCCGTGTTGCAGGGTTTGCGTGATGGCATCGCGCAAGCAGGCCATGTCGGTGTTGCCAGTCCAGTAAAACTCGGGCAGTGGTTCGTGTGCTTGTTGGGTGTTGCCCTCGGCGTACTCGGGCATGTGCGTCCAGTAAATGCCACGCACGTATTCACGCCAGCCCAAAATTTGCCGCACAAAACCTTCGACGGCCTCTAGTGGTGCATGGCCTTTGTGAAAAGCTGCCTCTGCCGCCGCCAACACCTCGCGTGGATTGAGCAGTTTGAGGTTCAACGCACACGACAGGTGAGAGTGATACAGCCACACTTCGCCTTCCCACATGGCGTCTTGGTACAGCCCAAAGCTGGGCAGTCGATGGGTGATGAATTCATCTAAGGCCACCAGAGCTTGGTCACGCGTGACGGGCCAACCAAACTGTGCGATCGAGCCAGGGTGATGTTCCAGTTTGTCATTCACCAAACGCATCACATCGTGGGTAATGGCATCGGGTGCGACGCGTGTGGGTGGGGGTAACAGACCGGGCCCCTGTTTACCAAAGCTGCCTCGGTTGTCGGCATCAAAGTTCCATTGGCCCCTGATGGGTTTTTTGCCCTCCATCAGAATGCCATGTTTCTGGCGCAGTTCGCGGTAGAAATATTCCAAGCGCAATTGCTTGCGGCCTTCTGCATGCGTCGCGAAGTCGCGCACGGTGCTGAAGAAGTGTGTGTCGTCTTTGATCTCTAGCGGTAAGTCGTGTTGCTTTGCCACCGCGCGAAGGCTTTGCAATACGCGCCAGTCGCCGGGGGCTGTCATCACCAAAAGCTGGGGCTGCACTTGGGCAATGGCTCGGCTCAATTCACCCGCTAGCGTGCCCGTGTTGTGCGCATCGTCGAGCTGGCTGTACACCAGCGGCCAGTCGCGTGCGCGCAGATGTGCAGCAAAGTGCCGCATGGCACTCAAGAAAACCGTGGTGCGTTGTTTAGAAGAGGGGATGTGTGTGGACTCTTCCAACACCTCGGCCATCCAAAGCGTGTCGTGTGCGGGGTCGAAGTCGCTCAACGCGGATGCATCTTCATCCAGTTGGTCACCCAAGATGAGGATGAGGCGTTTGCGTGGGGTGGTCATATGAACTTTTTAGAAATCAAAACCGAGCTGTTGTTTGTCGGCTTGCGTAGAAACTGGTGAGCGACGAGAAGTTGCAGATCGTGTGCTCCAGTTTTTACGCGAGGCGTGCTTGTCGATCACAGCTTTCTTAGCTGCCTTCACCTCGTCTGTTTGATGTCGGCTATGTAACAGTTGTTTGGCCTCGCGTGTGGCTTGGGCTAGATCAACCACAGGTTGAACCAATGCGCTTGGTGTGTCGCTATTGATGTCGCCACCCACAAATACGCCGAGGTGCGCTTGCATCGTGTCGGGCATGAGCCAAGGCTCAAACAGCCATGTGTCAGGTACCTGACGCATGGCGGGCAGCCACTGCCGCACAAAGCGGCCATGCGGGTCGTGGTCTTGCGCTTGCTTGATGGGGTTGTACACGCGCGTGGTGTTGATGCCCGTGGTGCCCGATTGCATTTGCAATTGGCTCCAATGGATGCCTGGCTCGTAGTCTAAAAACTGCGTGGCCAGCCATTCACCCACAGGTCGCCAATGCAGCCACAGCGGATAGGCCGCCACCGACACCAACATGGCGCGCATGCGAAAGTTCAGCCAACCGGTTTCGCGCAGCATGGTCACGCACGCGTCCACCATGGGCCAGCCCGTGCGTGCGGCTTTGAGCGCTTCAAAGTGTTCTTCGTTGAAATCGTGTTCACGCAAACCGTCGTAGCCACGGTGCATGTTTTGCCACTCGATGGCAGGTTCGCTCTCTAACTTTTGAATGAAGTGGCAGTGCCAATACAAACGGCTGATGAACCCCGTCAAGCCAGCGCGGTGGCGGCTGGCTTGGGGCGGCAGTTTGGCGATGTGTGCTCGTGTGTGTTGCACCACTTCACGCATGCTGATGCAGCCCCATGCCAAATAAGCCGACAAACGCGAACATGCATCGGGTGCGGAGAGCGGCGACGAAATGCCGCCGCGATAGCCCAAGCTGCGTGCATGCAAAAAGCTGTGCAAGGTGTCTAGCGCCAAAGGACGGCCACCGCGTTGGCGCAGCGGTGGGTTGTGTTGCAGATGCGAGGGTGCTTGCATGTCCGATGGTGAGCACCAAAAACGGTTCAATGCATGGGGCTGCCAAAACTGCAAATCGCCCACATCTTGCATAGGCTCAGCCATGTGCCGCTCCCAGGCGGGTTGCCACAGGTTGCGGTTTTTCAATCGGCGCACCACACCAAACTGCGGGTACTCATGCCAACCCACGTTGTGGGCTTTGCACCATGCGCCTACTTTGAGGTCGCGTTCATAGGTAAAACCATTGCCGGTTTCTTGGTGTGCATGCAGTTGGCGAAAAGGGGCTTCGTTCCAAATGCGATTCAGCACATCGGGCAGTTCACCCGTGTGCACTTCAACGCAGCCGCCTTGCAAACGCAGCGCATCATCCAAGGCTTGCAGCGATTCGCGCACAAACTCAAAGTGCTGCAAGGCCGCATCAGGTTGCAACCACAGCTCAGGCTCGACCACATAAATGCAGCGCACAGGCCCGCGCAACGCGGCTTGTGCCAAGGCCGCGTGGTCTTGCCAGCGCAGGTCTCGTTTGAACCAAACCAGCTCGTAACTCATGGCGGCGTGGTTGATTTGTGTTTGCGGCAAGCGTCTGAGCAATACAGCACTTGCGCCCAATTTTTAGCCCACGCTTTGCGCCACGTCATGTCACGCCCACAGGTTTTGCAGGGCTTGCTGGGCAAGCTTTGCTTGTTACCTTTGAATGTGTTTTTCTGTGGCATGGGGTGGTTCTTCCATGGGGTAAGCGTCCGCGACGTAAGCGGGGCCTTTCATCAGCATCACAATCACGCAGCCAATCGCGAGCGTCAGCACCAGTGTCCAATGCAACACCACGATGCCCACCATCACATAAAAAAACTGCTCCACCGCACGGGCGCTTTGCGTGGCGGGGTCCAACCCATCCAGCACATATGCCCCCGCGCTGGCCAGCAGTGGCAGCACTGTGCCCACAGCCAAGATGATGTGCAGGCGTTTCCAAATCTGCCACTCAAGACCAGCGGGTGAGCGTTGAAAGCCTTTGAGTTTGTTGAAGTAGTTCATGCAGCAGTGCTAAGTTGGTCGATGGCTTGGGCGAGGGTGAAATCTTTGTGGCTCAAACCCGCGACATCGTGCGTCCAAATACGCACCTGCAGGTGCGTGTAGCTCGACAGCACTTCGGGGTGATGGTCTTGCGCCTTGGCTAGCTGAGCGATTTGGTTGAAGCGTGCCACGGCCGCCTCGAAGCTGGGCAGTGTCCAGCTTTTAGACAGGCAATCTGTGTGGTGCTGGGGGTGGATGTCTAGCGTCCAGCCTGAGAGGGCGGTCATCGCCAGATGCACGTCTGTGGGTTCAAATTTGGGCATGGTGTGTGTTTAAGCGCATGACTGCAGTTGCTCTAGCGTCACAAATTCAAGGGCTTTGATGTGTGTGCATTCCAACACCACAGGTGGTGCAACGCTTGCATCGAACGCCTCTTTCCAGCGTCGTGCGCACAAGCACCAACGGTCGCCGGCTTTGAGTCCTGCAAACCGGTGTTCGGGGCGCGGCGTGATGAGGTCGTTGCCACGTTGCAGCGAAAAATCTAAAAACGCTTGCGTGACTTTGGCGCACACCACATGGCTACCTTGGTCGTGTTCGTCCGTGTTACAACAGCCATCGCGGTAGTAACCGGTGAGTGGGTCATACGAGCAAGGCACCAAGGCTGTGCCCAAGACATTGCGTGCATCGACGTGATTCATTTCGACTCCTCGTGTAAGTCAATGCCTTCGTGTTGTGCAATTTTTTCCAACGCGTTTTCAAACAATGAACGGGCAGAGCCTGAAATCGAACGCAGGTAAGCATGCAGGTGTGCATCTTCTGCGTTGCGGTTCAAGCACTCTTGGCTGTATTGCTCAAAGCTCGCGAGCTGTGCAATCAACTCGGCCACATGGCGCGGGCATTCGCACAGCACATTGGTGGAAATGCCCGCCACACGACTGAGCGTGGCATCTGAATACTTGCGGGCGGCAATGACAGCCCCCGTGGTGCCAAACTCTTCTGCCCGCACGGGGTCGACAAACAACACCGATTGCAGCAACTCGGCCAACTCGATGTCCGAGATGGGTTCGCGTCGCACGATCCAACCTGAAAACTTCATGGCTTGCACCACGGCCTCGGGTGCGAAGTTGTACACCACGATGGTTTGCGCAAATTTGTGTTGGCTCATCAAGGCTTGAATGTCGGCATGTACCGATGTTTGCAAGCTGTTGACCTTGACCAGCAACACCTGCGCCTGTTCGGTCAACTCGGCATGGCTTGCTGCGGCCAAATCGGGCAGCACATCCGTGACTTTGATTTGGTTTTGTTTCAAGCCTGCTGCAAATTTTGGAGACTCAATCCGGTTGGCCATGCTCAGGCCGACCACAGCCAGTGATACCGGTTGTCCTGGCGCTGCCAAGGTTTTCGTGGCGTTGAGCGGTAGGTTGCTCATGTGACGCAGTTGTTCCAGCGCCAAGTTGGCGATGGTGCTGATGCCATGGCCGTTTTGCGACAGCTGTTTGAGCAACAACGCTTTGGACACATCGTGCTCAGCGAACAAGCGCTGTTTGCCCTCGGTCTTGACGGGGGAGAACGCGCCGTAGCGGGTTTCCCAAATGCGCAAGGTGGACACAGGGATGCCCGTGGTTTTAGACACCGCACCTATGCGGTAAAGGGTGGTTGCGGGGGAGGCGTTGGAGGTCAAAGTCGTTTGTTTGAGTAGGTGTTGCGTAGATTATCTGTCGAAAAATCTAAATTAATCAATAAAAATATGCATTGCGTAGATATTTACGTCAGAATTTTACGCAACAGGAGTTACAGACATGATTTCAAAGAAAACCATCAACGCCATCGAACTGTGTGTGTTTCTTGCAGGTCAGCGTCACGCAGGTTATGTGACCACCACGGCGTTGTCGCCACGACTCAATCTCTCGGTCTCTTACCTCGAGAGCCTTCTCAAACCCCTCAAGGCCCACAACATCGTGAGCGCCATGAAAGGCCCAGGGGGCGGTTACATGATGTTGGGTGATACCTCCTTGATTTCGATTTGGGACATTGCTTCGGTGTTTGAGTCCACCTTGGAAGTTGGTGCAACAGACGATGCTGTCGAACACACCATTGCGCCTGCCAGCTATGAAATCGATTTGCAGCGCATCGTCAAAGACACGCTCAGCCACGCCACCTTGGCTGATTTTGTGGATGAATCGCGTGACGAAGAGGCGAACTCGTTTGTGCAAACGCTGGGTCAATTCAAGTTCAAACCTTTGGCGGCGCCGCTCATGCCCAAAGCACCTAACTCGGTGTTTCAGTTGTCCATGATGATGGCCTGACGCGCGCAACACCTCGGTACCATGCAACTCAGTTCCCAGCAACGTCTTGCCAACCTGAGTCCAGGTGATGTGTCTGCGGTGATTCAAATGGCATGGGAAGACCGCACCACGTTTGAAACCATTTACGAACGTGTGGGCTTGCGCGAACCCGAGGTGATTCGCTTGATGCGCGCCGAGCTCAATCCCAGCTCATTTCGCCTGTGGCGCATGCGCATGAAAGGCCGCACCACCAAACATCGCGCGCTCAGAAGCCCCGAGATGAAGTTTGATGACCGAGCGACGGCAGACCATCGCCGCGCCAACTGCTAAGCCTTCAAGACCCTGTATGAGCGAAGACCCAACAGATGCTTGACCTTGCCCTGTTTGCACAAGACGAGGTGTTGGCGCACCAACTGCGCCATGCACTCGAGGGCATGTCTTTGCGGGTTGAGCGTGATGACGTGTTTTCGCACGACTCGGTGCAATGGCATTCGCGAAAATTTGACGTGATGGTGGTTCACCTTGCGCCGTCAGTGATGGACTTGGCCAACCCTTGGGTTCGTGACAAGCTCTGGGCGCAATCTGCCGCAAGCATCGCGCTGGTGCCTGATCACCACATGGCCTTTGCCCCCGACTTGTTAGATGCTGGGTTTGATCGGTGCCTACCTGTGTCTGTGGATCACGCCAGTTTGTGTGCGGTGGTTCGTGCATTGACACGGCGCAAGCAAGGCATGACGGCGTCGGTGTGCCACTACGGTGCGTTGCGTTTCAACCATGTGACGCAACAAGCCCATGTGGGAGATGTCGCCGTCGAGCTGACATGCCGCGAAGCGCAGGTGTTAGACGTGTTGCTCAAACGGGTCGGGCAAATCATCCCCAAGACACGTTTGATTCAAGACATCGCGCCCGACAACATGGACTTGAACACCACAGCGGCTGAGGTCTACATCCACCGCCTTCGCAAGAAAATCGGCCACGCTATTCTTCCCATTCGCAGCATCAAGCGTTGCGGCTATTTTTTACCGCGCTATGTGGATGCGAGCGAACACATGCCTTCAATTCGGTCTAGGTATGAGCTTGTAGGAAGTCATCTTGCCGTTTGAATTCACCTTGGCGAGCACCATGTCACCCGAAGCAACGTTTTCGCCCATGAACTCATAAATGTTCACATGGTGTGTCACCAAAACCAGCGCTTGTTTGCCTTTGGTTTGGAGTTGGCTAGCGATGAATTGCTCTAGCTTTTGGTTTTGAGTTTTGGCTTGTGCCATGTCATCAAAAAAAGAAGCCAAAGCGGGCTCAACGGTCACACGGCCTAAGTTCAACAACTCAGCCGTGTCTTTGCATCGGCACCAGGCACTGGTGTGCACGTTGGCGGTTTGAATGCCTTGTTTCTTCAGCCAGTTGCCCACCGCCACTGCTTGCTTGAGGCCCTCGTCACTGAGGTTGCGTTGGGTTTTGCAATCGTTCAGGGTGTAGTTGGCTGGGTCACCAACGCCGGGGGCGCGGGTGTGGCGCATCAGCAAAACATACTCAGACGATTGCAGCTTGTCTGACAGCTCGCTTGCGTTCGCGGCTGTGCAGGCCAATGCGCAAGCCAAGACAGACACAACACGACAGGCCAATCTTCGCAAGTTCATCGCATCAAACCCTCTTGGTGAATGACAAGGTGACATCACCCAAATGAATGCCGAGCTTGCTCATGCGCGCTTTGTTGAGCATCACGCGCGGGTTCATCAAATACATCCAATCGTCCATTTGCACATTCAGCACCGTGCCATCGACGGGCAGGGCCAATGTGTAGCGCCAGTTGAATGCATTGCCTTTGGTTTGACCCTCTGCTGTGCCCACCACATCGCCAGCGGTGCCCACATAAACGCCGTTACCTTTGTCGGTGAGTTGCCACACGCGTTTTTCTTTTGTGCCGTCCGAGTAGACAAAGTCTTCGTCCAAGATGCCTTGGTCGTTTTGCCATTGGCATTTCATCTCCACGGTGAAACGCTTGACCACCTTGCCGTTGCGGTCGGTGAAGATGCCCCACGCGTCCACCACGCCATTGAAGTAGGTGCGCAAGTCAAGCACGGGTTTTTGGTTGGCATAGTCGTCAACGGTAGGGCTGGCGCAGCCACTCAGGTTGGCGGCCACTGCCGTGCTGGCCATGCCGCTGAGTAAAAGCATTCGACGGTTCATCATGGTTGACCTTTGTGTGGTGTGAAGAGTTGTTGGGCCATATAGACCAAGAAGGGCAGTGTCACCATCCAAGCCAGTGCCAATGCACCGATGCGGATGGGTGAACTTTCAAACGATGCCGCGCCCAGTTGTGCCCCAGCATAGTAGGTCAGCGGCCCAAACACCAGGCCCGCCAAAGCGCTGAGCCACAAGGGCTTGGTTTGCAAAAAGGCCAGTGATGTGTTCAAGGTCATGGCAAATAAGACCCACAACAGCCACAACCAAAACGGGCTTAAAAACGCAAGTGACCAACCGTCAAACTGAATGACAGACGTTACTTGTAACACGGTGTCAATTGCAATGCCCAAGGCAAGCGCGATGGCTGCGAGTTGAACTTCTTGCCAAGGCTTAGGGGCGAAGGCCACGTGAAAGCCCGCGAGCACAAGGCCATAAACCAGAGCCGGTATTTCCAGCCCATTGCCTACGCCTGCAATGCAGGCCCACCAAGCTGTTTGAAACCCAAAGGCGTTGAGAAAAAGGCGCATGCCTCATTCTAAAAATTCAGGGCAACCTTTGGGTCACGGTGGTCATTCAGTGGTGGTGTGCTCGTACCAATTTTTGCTGCGGTTGACCACATGCACCACCAGCAACATCACTGGCACTTCAATCAGCACGCCCACCACCGTGGCCAGCGCTGCGCCTGACTCAAAGCCAAACAGGCTGATGGCCGCAGCCACGGCCAGCTCGAAAAAGTTAGATGCACCAATCAGTGCCGAAGGGCAGGCCACGTTGTGGGCTTCGCCCAAGGCGCGGTTCAGGTAGTAAGCCAAGGCAGAGTTGAACAACACTTGAATGAGGATGGGTACCGCCAATAAAGCAATGACCAAAGGTTGTTTCAAAATCGCTTCGCCTTGAAACGCAAACAACAACACCAGCGTGGCGAGCAGCGCCCCGATAGACCAAGGGCCAATGCGCGCCATGACTGCATCAAACTTGTCTGTACCTTGTGCCAACAGCGCTTTGCGAATCAACTGAGCCAACACCACCGGAATGACGATGTACAACACCACAGAGGTGATGAGCGTGTCCCACGGCACGATGATGGCCGACAGTCCGAGTAAGAACGCCACCAGCGGTGCAAACGCCACCACCATGATGGCGTCATTCAAAGCCACTTGTGACAAGGTGAACAAAGGGTGGCCGTTGGTGAGGCGGCTCCACACAAACACCATGGCCGTGCAGGGCGCGGCAGCCAACAAAATCAGGCCCGCGATGTAGCTGTCAATCTGATCGGCAGGCAACATGGGTGCAAACAAATACCGAATGAAAAACCAGCCCAGCAACGCCATAGAAAACGGCTTGACCAACCAGTTCACAAACAGCGTCACGCCAATGCCCTTGATGTGCTGACGCACTTCATGCAAAGCACCAAAGTCCACCTTCACCAGCATGGGGATGATCATCACCCAAATCAACAAACCCACAGGCAAGTTGACTTGCGCGTATTCCAGGTGGCCAATGGCTTGAAACAGCTCAGGCTGCCACTGCCCTAAAGCAATACCGACCACGATGCACAAAGCCACCCAAGCGGTGAGATAGCGTTCAAAGAAGTTCATGCGTGTTCCTGGCTGAGTTCATTGGCGGTGTGTTGCAACATCGCTTTTTGCAGCTTGTCGGCGGGCAAGTCCACCAACAATTGCAAACGCTTTTGAATCAGGTACATGGTGTTGCGAAATGCTTGCAAGCGGTCTTCGTCTGTGCCTTCTACAGCGGAAGGGTCGGCATAGCCCCAGTGCGCAGTGGCGGGTTGACCGGGCCAGTAGGGGCAGACCTCGCCAGCGGCGTTGTCGCACACGGTGATGACCAAGTCCATGTGCGGTGCATCGGGCTTGGCAAATTCGTCCCAGCTTTTGCTGCTGAGGTAAGAGGTGTCAATGCCGGCGGCCTTGAGCACTTGAAGGCCCAGTGGGTTGGGTTGCTGGTTCTCGCGCGGGCTGCTGCCCGCAGAAAACGCTTGAAAGCGCGTGCCACTGGCACCTGTGGCCATGTGGTTGAGCAAGGCTTCCGACAAGATGCTGCGGGCAGAGTTGTGTGTGCACAAGAAAAGGACGTTTAAGGTGGTCATGGTGGATGTGACAGGGTAAAAGTTTGAAAAATAAAGAAAAAGCTTTTCAAGCGTGTGTCAGGCTCAACAGCAGCCACTGGTGGGCGAGCAACAAGAGCCTGCTTTGACGCGAGGTTTCTCTGCAGTGGTCAGTGGCACAGTTGTCGCAACCGCAGCGGCGGGTGCGCAGCACACATCCATGGCCAAGCATGCGGTGTGCTTGAGCCCCGTGGTCAAGGTCAAGGTGTGGCCATCGCTGCTGCCTGCGGTCACAGGGTATTGCGACACCACGCCTGCTTCGTGCTCAATCTCCACAGGCAAGTCGAGTGAGGGCAGCACATCGCCTGCAATGCGCAAGATGTTGGCGAGCTTGCTGGTTTCTAAGCGGTGGTCCACATCGCTGTGCACCCAGGTTTGCAACAGGCAGCTTTCTTGGCTGCGTTTTGTTCCGCCGCAATCGAGAAAGTTTTTGGTGACGTGGCCCACTTCGGTGATGTGAAAGTGCGGTGCCACCGCTTCGCCATTGGGCAACACAATGCGCAAGGCTTGTTGTGGATGGGCTTCCAAAAGGCCTAAAAATTGTTCAACGTTCATGGCTTTTCCTTTGAAAAATTAACAACAAGTTTTCGATGTCTCAGGCACTACCGCGCACGATTGGCCTTGGCAGCAGTCTTGGGTCAGGTAGGTGAGCAAATCGTTCATGCGCGCAAACTCAGCGCGGTAAATCAGGTTGCGGCCACTGGATTCGGCGCTGACCAAGCCTGCATGGCTGAGTGCTTTGAGGTGAAAAGACAAGGCGCTGGGGGCGAGGTCGAGCAAGGCGCTCAAGGCACTGGGCGTTAGGCCCTCGGCACCTGCCACCACCAAGGCTCTAAAGGCGCGCAAACGCTGGCCCTGAGCCAGTGCTGCCAAGGCTTCAACCACTTGTGTTTCTGGAATTTTTTGCTTTTTCATATTTCAATAATACTTGAAATATTGAATCAATCAAGCGTCATATTTGTCACAGTTTCGTCACAATGGCTAGCTAAAGTCACAGCTGTTCTAACCAATTGAAGGAATTACATGAACACGAAACGCACATTTATCAAATCCGTGGCTGCCGCTGCAATGGCAACTTTGGCCATGGGTTCTGCCTTCGCTGCCGACATCACTGGCGCAGGCGCGACTTTCCCATTTCCTATGTACGCCAAGTGGGCTGAAGCCTACAAAGCCGCAACAGGTAACGGTTTGAACTACCAATCCATTGGTTCTTCTGGTGGCATTCGCCAAATCAAGGCCAAGACCGTGACGTTTGGTGCCACTGACGCGCCTTTGTCTGGTGAAGATCTCGAAAAAGACGGCTTGGTCCAGTTCCCCGCCATCATCGGCGGCACTGTGCCAGTGGTGAACCTCGAAGGTTTCAAGCCAGGCGAATTGCGCATCACGGGAGCCGTGTTGGCCGATATGTTTTTGGGCAAGGTTGCCAACTGGAACGACCCAAAAATCGCTGCTTTGAACCCAGGCAAAAAATTGCCTGACCAAGCCATCACCATCGTGCACCGTGCTGACGGCTCAGGCACCACCTTCAACTTCACCGACTACTTGACCGCCGTGAGCAAAGACTGGTCTGCCACAGTGGGCAAGGGCGCTGCTGTGAAGTGGCCAGCGGCTTCTTCCGTGGGTGGCAAAGGCAACGAAGGCGTGGCTGCCAACGTGAACCGTGTCAAAGGCTCTTTGGGTTATGTGGAATACGCCTACGTCAAAAAGAACAACATGACTTTCATGCAGCTCCAAAACGCTGATGGCAAGTATGTGGCTCCAGATGATTTGACATTTGCAGCAGCTGCCGCAGGTGCTGACTGGATGAGCGTGCCTGGTATGGGTGTGTCGATGGTGAATGCCAAGGGCGCTAACAGCTGGCCCATCAGCACGGCCTCATTCATCTTGATGTACAAGCAACCAGCTGACAAGGCTGCTGCTGCTGAAGCCATCAAGTTCTTTGATTGGTCATTCACACACGGCAAGAAGATGGCACAAGACCTCGATTACGTGGCTTTGCCAGACAGCTTGACGACTCAAATCCGCGCCAAGGTGTGGACACAAATTCAAAAGTGATTTGAATTGAGCTAATAAATTCCGTCGGCCTTTCTTGTAAGTGCCGACGGATTTTTAGTTTTTAAGAAGTAGGGTGTTTTTATGAGTCTAGGGTCTGTCATGAGCTCACAAAATTTACTGAGAGAAGAATCAGGTCAAGCCGTGAGTGCTGACATGGTGTCGATTGCCAAGAAACAACGCACGCAAGACTTCTTCTTTCACCGCATCACGCAAGCGTTTTCATTGCTCGTTTTAGCGGCGCTGTTGGGCATCATCATTTCCTTGTTTGTGAATGCATGGCCCACTTTTCAAAAATTTGGATTTAACTTTTTGTGGCGCATCGAGTGGGACATCATCAACGCTGAATTTGGCGCTGCCATTGCCATCGTTGGCACCATGGCCAGTGCCGGCATTGCGCTGATGTTGGCCGTGCCCTTGGCATTTGGTGTGGCTGTGTTTTTGACAGAAACCTGCCCTGTGTGGCTGCGTCGCCCTTTGGGCACTTCGATTGAATTGCTGGCGGCTGTGCCGTCCATCATCTACGGCATGTTTGGTTTGTTTGTGTTCGCACCTTTGTTTGCCGACTACGTGCAAGTGCCGTTGCAACAAATCTTGGGTGGTATGCCTCTGGTAGGTTGGCTTTTTGGTGGAGCCACCAATGGCATGGGCATCTTGGCTGCTGGCATTGTGTTGGCCTTCATGGTGCTGCCATTTATCGCTGCAGTGATGCGCGATGTGTTTGAAATCACGCCACCTATTTTGCGTGAATCTGCTTATGGTTTGGGCTGCACCACTTGGGAAGTGGTTCGCAAAGTGGTGTTGCCTTACACGCAAAAAGGTGTGATCGGCGGCATCATGTTGGGGCTGGGTCGTGCCTTGGGTGAAACCATGGCGGTGACCTTTGTGATTGGCAACGCCAACCGCATGCCCACGTCTTTGTTCTCTCCCGGTACATCCATTGCGTCCGTGTTGGCCAACGAGTTTGGCGAGGCTGAGGCGCTGCATTTCTCCACTTTGTTTGCGCTGGGCTTCTTGCTGTTTGTCATCACCTTTGTGGTGTTGGCGGCTGCCAAGATGATGATCATCCGTGCTGAAAAAGCCAAAGGCAACTAAGAGGTTTCTATGGAAATGAACAATCAACTTTACACAAAGCGCCGCGTCACCAGCATGCTGGGCTTGGTGTTCTCAATGAGCGCCATGGCTGTGGGTTTAGCCGTGTTGCTCTGGATTCTTTACGTGTTGTTTGCCAACGGTCTGTCGGCTTTGGACAGCAACTTGCTCACCAGCGACACACCCGCACCTGGCACCGAAGGCGGCGGCTTGCGCAATGCGATTGTGGGCAGCTTGATGATTGTGGGCTTGACCGTGTTGGTGTCTACCCCTGTGGGTATCTTGGCTGGCATCTACCTCACCGAATACGGTGACGAAAGCAAAACGGCTGAGCTGACCCGCTTTGTGACCGACATCATGTTGTCTGCACCATCGATTGTGTTGGGCTTGTTTGTGTACGCCATCGCCGTGGCGACTGTGGGTAACTTCTCGGGCTATGCCGGCAGCTTGGCTTTGTCTCTCATCGCGGTGCCTGTGATCATGCGCACCACTGAAAACATGTTGCGCTTGGTCCCCGGCAGTTTGCGCGAAGCTGCGTTTGCCTTAGGTGCGCCACGTTGGAAAGTGTCCACCTTCATCACCTTGCGCGCAGCACGCAGCGGCGTGATGACGGGTTTGTTGTTGGCGGTGGCCCGCATCAGCGGCGAAACAGCACCTTTGCTTTTCACGGCTTTGAATAACCAATTCTTCAGCACCAACATGGGTGCGCCCATGGCTAACTTGCCTGTGGTGATCTTCCAGTTCGCCATGAGCCCTTATGACAACTGGGTGCGTTTGGCTTGGGCCGGTGCTTTGTTGATCACCTTGACTGTGCTCGTGTTGAATATCTTGGCCCGTGTGTTTTTCCGCGACAAAGTCAGCGCCTAATTTCAATCAGGAATTTACAAATGTCTGAAATCAAAACAGCACCTAAAAACGCCATCGAAGTTCGCGACCTGAACTTCTTCTACGGAAAATTCCAAGGCCTGCGCAATGTCACCATGGACATTGCAGAGCGCAAGGTCACCGCGTTCATCGGTCCATCGGGTTGTGGCAAGTCCACCTTGTTGCGCACCTTGAACCGCATGTACAGCCTGTACCCAGGTCAACGTGCCGAAGGTGAAATCAACTTTTACGGACAAAATATTTTGGATCCCAAGCAAGACTTGAACTTGCTGCGCGCTCGCATTGGCATGGTGTTTCAAAAGCCCACGCCGTTCCCCATGACGATTTACGACAACATCGCTTTTGGTGTGCGTTTGTACGAAAACCTCAGTAAAACGGAGATGGACGAACGCGTGGAATGGGCCTTGACCAAAGCTGCGTTGTGGACCGAAGTCAAAGACAAGCTAGGCCAGAACGGCTTGTCACTCTCCGGTGGCCAGCAGCAGCGTTTGTGCATTGCACGCAGCGTGGCAGTGAAGCCTTCTGTGTTGTTGTTGGACGAGCCCACCTCGGCGCTCGACCCCATTTCGACTGGCAAGGTGGAAGAGCTGGTGCACGAGCTCAAGGCCGACTACACCATTGCCATCGTGACCCACAACATGCAACAAGCCGCACGTTGCAGCGACTACACGGCGTACATGTATTTGGGCGAACTGGTGGAGTTCGGTGAGACAGAACAAATCTTCTTCAAGCCCAACAAGACCGCCACAGAAGACTACATCACAGGCCGCTTCGGCTAATAGGAGAAATCACCATGCCAGAAAAACACCTGTCCTCACAATTTGATTCCGACCTGAACAACATCTCCTCACACGTGATGGAGTTGGGGGGGTTGGTGGAGTCACAGATTCGCCAAGCCGTGTATGCGTTGTCGCAGTTCAGCCCTGAAGCGGCTGACGATGTGTTGGTGACTGAGAACAAAGTCAACAGCTTAGAAGTTGAAATCGACCGCGAAATCGCTTCGGTCATTGGCCGTCGCCAACCCACCGCACGCGATTTGCGTTTGCTCATGGCCATGTCCAAAACCACGGCCAACTTAGAGCGTGTGGGCGACGAAGCTGCCAAGATTGCCCGCATGGTTAAGTCCATCATTGAAGGCTCAGCACCACGTTCATTGCCATCAAGCGATTTGCGTGTGTCGGCAGAGTTGGCTTCTGGCTTGTTGCGCAAAGCCTTGGATGCATTTGCTCGCTTGGATGTGCCGATGGCAGTGAGCATCTTGCGCGAAGACAACGAAATCGACAAAGAGTTCGACGGCTTTGTGCGCAAACTCATCACCTACATGATGGAAGATCCACGCACCATCTCGGCCAGCTTAGATTTGTTGTTCGTTGCCAAAGCGATTGAGCGCATTGGTGACCACTCCAAAAACATTGCTGAATTCATCATCTACATCGTCAAGGGTGAAGACGTGCGTCACACCCCCTTGGCTGATGTTGAATCATCGATGAGCTGATTGAAAGTTTTTTCAAGATGAAAGTTGCACGCGTTTTGGTGGTTGAAGATGAGTCAGCCATCGCTGAACTCATTTCAATCAATTTGCGCCACAACGGCATGTTGCCCATGCTGGCTGCCGATGGTGTGGCGGCGCAAAAGCACATTGACGAGGTCTTGCCCGATGTGATTTTGTTGGATTGGATGCTGCCTGGTCAAAGCGGCTTAGAGCTGGCTCGCCGTTGGCGCGCCGACCCGCGTACCAAGACCACGCCCATTTTGATGCTCACCGCTCGTGGCGATGAGCCCGACAAAATTGCAGGTTTGGATGCCGGTGCGGATGACTACATCACCAAACCGTTTTCTACCCAAGAGCTGTTGGCCCGCATCCGTGCCGTGTTGCGTCGTCGTGCGCCTGAGCAAGCCAGCGATGTGGTGCGCATTGGTGGCTTGCAGTTGGATGGTTCCACGCACCGTGTCAGCTTCAACGACCAAGGCATCAAGCTCGGTCCCACGGAGTTCAAGTTGCTCAACTACTTGATGCACCACGCTGAGCGTGTGCACAGCCGTAGTCAACTGCTAGACCGCGTGTGGGGCGACCATGTGTTCATCGAAGAGCGCACGGTGGATGTGCATGTCAAGCGTTTGCGTGAAGCTTTAGGCGACGCGGGCAGTATGGTTGAGACCGTGCGTGGCGTAGGATACAGAATCACCCATCAGATCTAAACCGATGCAAGGTTCCTGTGATTAGTCGCTTTCTCTCGTTTTTTTCCCTCTTGGCGTTTGGCGCCGCGATTGGCTTTTCGTGGGCCGTCATGGGGGATAAGCAACCGCGGTCACTTTATGTGTTGTTTGGCGCGCTGATTGCAGGTTTGGTTTGGATGTTGGTGGATGCGTGGCGCGGCTATCGTGTACGGTCTTGGTTGCGTCATGGCGACTTGGCCATGGCCCCGCAAATGTCAGGTTGGTGGGGTGTCGTCTTAGATCGTGCCCGTAAGCTCTTGCGTGACCGTGAACGCAGCATCAATGCCGGTGAGCAACGGCTCAAAGATTTTTTGTCCGCCATACAAGCCTCACCCAACGGTGTGTTGATGTTGGATGCCAATGCCCAAATCGAATGGTGCAACCAAACGGCAGCCACTCACTTAGGCGTTCATCCTGAGAGAGATGTCATGCAACGCGTGGGTAATTTGCTCCGCGATCCAATATTCACGGCCTATATGGCGGTTGAAAATCCAGTAGACCCTGTGGTGATTGCAGGCCATCGACACCGTGTTGAACGTCCTGTACGTATCTCCGTGCAACGCCATCGGTACGGGGAAGGTAAACAACTGTTACTCACCCGCGATGTCACGATGTTGGAGCAGGCTGAAGCCATGCGGCGTGATTTTGTGGCCAATGTGTCGCATGAAATCCGAACGCCTTTGACAGTGATGTCTGGCTTTGTCGAAACACTGCAAACCTTGCCGCTGAGCGCCGACGAGCAGAAACGCTATCTGGCGTTGATGGCAGTACAAGCCGTTCGCATGCAAGGTTTGGTGGAGGACTTACTCACCCTCTCGCGTTTAGAAGGCAGTCCTATTCCTAATTTTGCCAGCGCCATACCGTTGATGGGGTTGGTGCAAACCTGTGAATCTGAGGCACGTGGTCTTTCGGATGTCATCACGCAGGGCGCGGCGCCTCAAATCATCCAGTTTGAGGTGAACCCATTGGTGGTAGATGCTTCACTGATGGGGGAGGCGCGTGAGCTGCAAAGCGCCTTGTCCAATTTGGTGAGCAATGCAGTGCGTTACACCCCAGCAGGTGGCAATATCCATGTCACCGTGGATCAAGGGATTGACGGCAGCCTGTTAATTTCCGTTCGCGATACAGGTCCAGGCATTGCCGCAGAGCATTTGCCACGATTGACCGAGCGTTTTTACCGCGTGGACCGAAGTCGCTCGCGTGAATCGGGTGGCACAGGCTTGGGCTTGGCGATTGTCAAGCACGTGATGCAACGCCATGGTGGCAGTTTGTCTATCACCAGCGAGGTGGGGCAGGGATCGTGCTTCAAATTGGTGTTCCCATCGACCCGATGGCGTCTGCCCACTTAAGCAGGAACCACGCGGCATTCACCGCAAAAAAAGTGGTTGGCATTTAAGAAACGGCGAAACGAGCCGCTAGATCTTGGCTTGTGTGTGCCGCATTTGATGCAGCTCATCATTTCGCCAGTTCTGCCCGTCCCCTCAAAGGGTGAGCCATTTTTCTTTTTGCTGTAACGCAGGCCATCGTCTTTGATTTCAGACGCATCGTGTTTGTGATAAGTCATGTTGGTGCTTCTCGTTATTTTTTAAGGCGGCGCTTTTCGAAATGCTTGAGCAAGATGTAGGTGATCAAACCTATGAAGGCCGAACCCACCAAAAAACTCCCATAAGCCAGTGGCCAAGGCGTGCCTTCCGTCATCATGGAGAACTCAGACATGCCACCTACGCCAGCCAAAATATTGATGGGCATGAACACCACACTGAACACGGTGAGCTGATTCACGCGCTTGTTTTGGTTGATGTTGATGAAACCAATGGTGGCATCCATCAGGAAGTTGATCTTGTCAAACAAGAAGGCGGTGTGGCTGTTCAACGAATCGATGTTGCGCAAAATTTGTTTGGCATCAGAGATCTGATCAGGCGTGAGCAAACGTCCACGCATCAGAAAACTGAGTGCTCGTTGTGTATCCAAAATATTGCTGCGAATGCGGCCGTTTTGATCTTCTTCTTCTGCGATGTCTGCCAAGATGCCTGCTGCCTCTTGGTCAGTGATGGCTTCGCTGAGCACATGTCGCCCCACCACGCCCAGCTTGGCGTAAATGTTTTCCAAAGAGTCGGCTGACACCTCCACATCAGCACCGTACAGATCTAGTAACAAGTCAATGCAATCGGTGACGTAATTCGGTTGTGTGAGGGCGCGTCGCCGTTGTAGTCGAAACACAGACAGCTCTTCATTGCGTAAAGAAAATAAAATACCACCGTGCAAGATGAAGGCCACGGGTACGCTTTTAGAGCTTCCATCACGGTCCAACAAAAAGTTAGAGTGCAAGTGGATGTCGTCGTTTTCTTCTACATGAAATCGCGCACTTACCTCCAAATCGGTGGCTTCAATGGGATCTGGCAATTCAACGCCAAAGTGCGACCCAACAAATACGCGTTCTGCTTTGGTGGAGTTGATCAAATCAACCCAAATAGGTTTGACACCCTCTAAGTCTTTGCGACCAGACAGAGGAATGCTTTTGAGACGCCCCTCCACAAGTTCATACACATTAATCTTGCTGTCTTCAAAATCGGGTTGTCGATCGCCTGCAAGCGCCATGCGCCGTTCGTCTGAGATTTCCCAAAGCACATCGTTTTCACGGTCTGCTGGGATCTTTTGCCAAAGTTTTTGAGCGTCTTCTAGCGGTAGGGCATCTAGGTAACTCCCGAGTTCCGTCGTGCTTTGCTTGGCAATGAAATTTTGCAGTTCTGCATCATGCTGCTTTTGAAGCAAGGATTCCACAAAATCATGTTTATGCATTTGTTGGCTGTGGACCATGCCATCTACTAATTTTTGTTTGTTCAACATATCGATCAAGTTTTTCAGTGACATGCAGCGTTCTGGCAGTTTTATTTGCTTGATGAATTTATTAAATTTCTGTGACAGGGTGATGACCGTGTGCCTTTGCTATTCAAAAAAGTTTGTCAGGGGTGAGTCGTAATCCGAAAGAAATCCAGCGCGTTTCAACGCCGCCATTGAACTGTCGACCGATGGTGGTGTCGAGTTGAAACAGATTGGGAACGATGGCGTAACGTGCCCCCGCCTGCCAATAGGGGTTGTTCTTGTTGTCGCCAAATGATTCGGCAATGAACAAGACACGAGGCGTGGCTTGCAGCTCTAAGCCTGCCCCCCAGGTGGTGCGGTTTTCACCGGTTGCTTTGTCCTTTAACAAACCCACATTGGTATGAAAAATGACCTTGTCATCGTGGGTTGACACTGACACAGGGACATAGGCGTATGTGTTGCCCAATAAGTTGGGTCCTGGCGAAATGTCAGGGTGGTTTACTTTGCCTATGGCAAGACCCCAGCCCCATCCGTTGGTGGTGAGCTCGCGAAAGAGGGTTTTGCCTTGCAGGATGAAATCGTGCGTGGTCGCTTGCGCAGCGTGGGTGGCACGGCCTGTACCAGCGGTGATTTCAAAATTACCTGTCAAGTTGCAAGCTGGCAGCATCCAAAACTCATGGCTTGTTTTGTATGCGCGTGACCAACTTTCAAGTTGGCAGCTTTCGGCATTGGTCAATCTTGCATCGTCGGTGACGAAGGGCCTGGCTGCAAAACATTGCGCAGAAGCTGTCACGAGCAGGGCCAATAGCAGGGCGGGTAGCAAGCCCTGAATACTGATAAAAACCATGGCGCGTGAGTTTTCTCAAATGTAGTGAGAGAACTTCAAGAAGAGTGCCGTTAGCCAAATGCTCATGCAAAGAAGAATGCTGAGCAGTACAGCAGCGCTTCCCAAATCTTTGCAACGCTTAGAGAGATCGTGCCACTGAGGTCCTACACGATCGATGGCAGACTCTAAGCCTGTGTTTAAAAGTTCGACTGTCAAAACAAAAATCACCGATCCTGAAAGAAGCGAAATTTCAACCCAGTTGTTGCCTACATGAAACGACAACGGGATCAATACAAATGCAAGGTAGGCCTCTTGCTTGAACGCAGGTTCATGCATGGCAGCTTGAAGACCTTGCATGGAATAACCAAATGCATGAATGACACGGTTCAAACCGCGCCTTTGCTTTTGCAGGTTTTCATGAATTTGATTCATGGGTTTTAAATTTACAAATGATTTATGACGTTGTCGTGAATTTTCTAGAATTTAGAAATCAATAAATTTCTGGAACGATCATGTTGTCTGGCACTGGGTGGCGTATGTAGTCTGGATTGCGCACACGTGCAGGTAAGTCAATTTCTGGATGTGCGATTTCGTGATAGTCGAAATGCGAGAGCAAGTGTTGAATGCAATTCAAACGCGCACTCTTTTTGTCCACCGCTTGCACCACCCACCATGGCGACTCGGGTGTGTGTGTGCGCTCAATCATGGTTTCTTTGGCAACGGTGTAGTTCTCCCAGCGACGACGACTTTCGAGGTCCATGGGGCTGAGCTTCCATTGCTTCAATGGGTCGTGGATGCGACCTAAAAAGCGTGCATGTTGCTCATCGTCTGTGATCGAAAACCAATACTTGATGAGCGTGATGCCGCTGCGTGCCAACATCTTTTCAAACTCGGGCACGGTGCGGAAAAACTCTTCGTACTCGTCGTCGTTGCAAAACCCCATCACACGTTCGACGCCTGCACGGTTGTACCAACTGCGGTCAAACAACACAATTTCACCCGCAGCAGGCAGATGCGCCACATAGCGCTGAAAGTACCACTGCGTACGCTCCCGGTCATTGGGGGCGGGTAGGGCCGCCACGCGACACACGCGTGGATTAAGACGTTGCGTGATGCGCTTGATCACGCCGCCTTTGCCTGCCGCGTCGCGACCTTCAAACAAGATCACCACTTTTTGTTTGGTGGCCACCACCCAATCTTGCAGCTTGACCAGTTCGCCTTGTAGACGCAGCAATTCGCGAAAGTATTTCACGCGATCTGTGTTGCTGCCTTCTTCGTCGATGGACATTTCAAGCTCTTCATCCAGCGTGTCCAAGAGGTCATCGCGCAGACGCTGAATTTGTTCTTCATCGAGTTGGTGTTTATCAGACATGACGTTTTCCTTTGTTCGCATCATGACGAGGCACTGTTTCAGTTTGATGACGTCATGTCATCGAATATTCACATGACAGATTTACATTTTTAAATTCTGCTCGTGGCCAACTCTGAAGAGGTGTTCTTATTACTTACCGCCGCTTAATTCCACTCTTGGCTTTGTCGTTCTTGTTTTCAGGCTGTGCCGTTCATCCATTTGTGGTGGATCAAACGGCGCAAGCCTTATCGGCACAACCCATGTCCAGCGAAGATGATTTGCAACTGGCACGTGAAGCCAGTGCTTTTTATCTCAAGTTTTCAGAGTCCATCTTGAAAGAAACGCCGGGACATTTGAAGTTGGCCGAATCGGTATCGGCTGGGTTTACCCAATACGCCTATGCCTTCGTCGCTTTCGATGCCGAAAAAATCGATGCCAAAAATCCCAAAGCGGCTGCCCAGATGCGCGAACGTGCTGCACGTTTGTATGCGCGTGCACATCGCCACGCGATGGTAGCGCTTGAACGTAGTCACCCAGGTTTTTCTGACGCTTTGCGAAAACCCGATGCGAAAAATCCCTTGCAACTGACCAAGGTGCAAGTGCCTTTGGCTTATTGGGCCGCAGCCTCATTGGGGGGCTGGATTTCAATGTCCAAAGATGACCCAGATTTGGTGGCTGATTTACCGCTGTCCATGAGATTGGCCGAGTTGGCTTGGCAAACCGACCCCACGTATGGGCAAGGTGCACTGGCGAGTTTGATGGGTACTTTAGAAGCGGCCAAAGTGGGTGGTTCACGCTCTAAAGCACAAGGTTATTTCGACCAAGCCATTGCTTTGGGGCAAGGCAAAGAAGCGGGGCCACTGGTCGCCAAAGCTGAAGGCGTGGCGCTGCCCGCTGAAGACCGCAAGCAGTTTGAACAGTTGTTGCAACAAGCGCTGGCAATTAGCCAAGCGAGCCGCAGTTTGCAAAACGAAGTGATGCGCGAGCGTGCCCAATGGTTGCTCTCATCTGTCGATGAACTTTTTTGAAAGCCCTGAATGTCTCCATTGATGAAATCGTTTTTACACCTATGTGTTGCCGTCAGTTTGTTGTTCGGCCAAGCTGTGTCATGGGCTGCGCCTGACAAGCAGTTACGTTTAGGAACCTTGGCCCCTAAGAATTCGCTGTACCACCGCCAATTGATGGAAGTGGGTGAGGCCTGGCGCGCTGCGCAAGGTGGCAATGCCAAGTTTGTGGTGTACCCAGATGGCAGCCAAGGCGGTGAGACCGAGTTGGCTCGTCGCATGCGCATTGGTCAGTTGCAAGGTGCCTTGCTGTCAGTGGTTGGGTTGCGTGAAATTGAACCGTCGATTGCGGCTTTGCAGTCCATGCCATTGCTATTCAAGTCGTGGGAAGAGGTGGACTATGTGCGCGAAAAAATGCGCCCTGCGATGGAGAAAAAATTTCTCGACAAAGGTTTCGTGGTGTTAGCTTGGGGTGATGCGGGTTGGGTGCGTTTCTTCTCAAAGGACCCAGCCTTCAAACCTGAGGACTATCAAAAAATGAAGTTCTTCGCATGGGGCGGTGAGGCCGACCAACAAGAAATCATGAAGAGTATGGGGTACACACCGGTGCCACTAGAAACCAGTGACATCTTGCCTTCGGTGCAAACGGGCATGATCAATGTGGTGCCATCCACGCCTTACTTTGCTTTGGCCAGTCAGGTCTACACCATGGCGCCCCATATGTTGGAAATCAACTGGGCGCCGATCGTAGGCGCATTGGTGGTCACGAAGAAATCGTGGGATGACATGACGCCTGAAGCGCAAGCTGCTGTGCGTGCCGCCAGTGACAAAGCAGGCGCACAAATTCGCACCAAAGCACGCCAAGAAGTGGACGAGGCCGTGGATGCCATGAAAAAGCGTGGCTTGGTGGTCAACAAACCCAACGCCGAGCAGATGCGCGCTTGGAACGACTTGGCTGAAAAACTCTACCCACGCATTCGCGGCACCTTGGTGCCTGCCGAGACCTTTGATGAAGTGTTTCGCCACTTGAAGGCTTACCGCGCAGGGAAGATCAAATGATGGCTCGACTTCTCCGTAGCTTGACGCAGGCCGATGCTGGCCTGGCTGCTTTGGCTTTGGCCTTGATGGCGGTGATTCCCTTGGTCGAAATTTTCTCTCGGCCTTTGATGGGCAAGGGCATTGATAACGCACCGGTGGTGGTGCAGCACTTGGGTTTGCTCATGGCCATGTCGGGCGCGATTGCAGCTGAGCGCTTTGGGCATTTGACGAGCTTAGGCGTGATGGTGCCCCGTTGGTATGCGCTCGGGCAGTTTGGCGCTGCCGTTGTGTGTGGCTTGTTGGCATGGGCCAGTGGTGCATTGGTGTTCAGCGAAATGTCGGCTGAACAAATGTTGGCCTACGGCATGCCTGTGTGGTGGTTTCAAGCCACCATGCCTGTGGGCTTTGCGCTCTTAGGTCTGAAGTTGGGGGCGCGTTGCAGCCAGCAGATGGGCGCTAAGTTTTTATTCGCGTTGAGTGCGCCTGTGCTGGGCGCTTGCCTCGCGTACAGCTTGGACGGTGAAGCCTTGCCGCTTTGGCCTTGGGTCATTGGCTTGGTGTTGATGCTGTCATTTGGTGCGCCTATTTTTGCGGTGTTGGGTGGTTTGGCTTTGGCCTTATTTTGGCAAGATGGTTTGCCATTGGCGTCGATCGCTTTGTCCCATTACCAAATCACAGTCAACCCGTCATTGCCAGCGTTGCCGCTGTTCACCTTGGCCGGGTTGATATTTGCAGGCACAGGGGCTGCGCAGCGTTTGGGTGCTGTGTTTGTGGCCCTGTTTGGTGGCGGCAAAACTGGAACGGTCATTGCGGCGACCGTCTTGTGTTCGTGTTTCACGGCGTTCACGGGCGGCAGTGGGGTGACGATCTTGGCCTTGGGTGGTTTGTTGTTGCCTTTGCTGCAAGGTGTGGGCTACCCCGAGCGCAAAGGCATCAGCTTGGTCACCAGCGCCAGTGCACTGGGCGTGTTGTTGGCGCCTTCGGTGCCACTCATCATGTACGCGATCATTGCGCGTGTACCTATCAACATCATGTTTTTGGCGGGCATCGTGCCTGCGGTGGTGATGGTGGTGTGTTTGCTTATTTTTGGCGGCTATCTACGCCGCGATGTCATTCGCCATCCATCCACAGACGGACCTGCATTCAGCATGGCGACCTTGCGCCATGCGGCTTGGGTGGCTAAGTGGGAGTTGTTGGCACCGGTTATGGCAATTGGTTCTTTGGGCACTGGCTTTGCTACGCCCACCGAGAGCGCCGCGCTCACCGCGATTTATGCCGTGCTCACGCAAGCGTGGGCACACCGTGAGTTGGATGTCAAAAAGCTCGGCACATGTTTGTCGCAATGCACCCAAATCATCGGCGGTGTGATGTTGATTTTGGGCATGGCGTTGGGCTTGACCAATTATTTGGTGGATGCTGGCATTCCAGACTTGGCCACCGAATGGGTGCAAAGCGTGACGCAAAACAAGTGGGTGTTCTTGTTGGCGCTCAATGTGTTTTTGTTTGCTGCAGGGGCGTTGATGGAAATCTACGCCGCCATTGTGGTGTTGGTGCCTTTGCTGCTGCCCTTGGCCACCAGCTATGGCATTGACCCTGTTCACTTTGGCATCATCTTTTTGGCCAACATGGAGATGGGCTTTTTGTGTCCACCTGCAGGGATGAACATTTACTTTGCATCGGCGGTGTTCAAGCAGCCCATTCGAACGGTGGCTGCATCAGTGGCACCTGCGCTGGCGGCGATCTTTGTCGGGACCTTGCTGATTTCTTGGCTTCCCTTGTTGGCCACGGGACTGCCCAGTTGGATGGCTTCGTTTATGCGTTGAGCAATTCCAGTTGGCTGCTGACGCTTTTGTGTGACAGATGGGCCAAGGTTCTTCGAGAGTGTCCTTCGGGTGAGAGGGTGTTTCCCACATGCACCTTGGCGCGAATGCCAGAGGAAGTGATGACTTGGTGAAGGGATTGCACAAAACCAATGTCACCGATGAAGGCCGCTTTGAGACACAGGGCACCCGTTTGTGGGTTGGTGTAACGGATGGCCAGCGGTTGCACTCGGATGTTGTGATTGATCGCCGCTTCAAACAAGTTGGCATGGAACAAACTCACAGCACTGCCTTCGCTGCTTGTGCCTTCCGGAAAACCAGCCACGCAATAGCCGTGATGCAGTGCGCTTGACACATCATCCACCATGCGTCGTGCAGAACTGGGAGAACCTCGGTCCACAAAGACAACTCCACAGGCTGTGGCAATGTTGCCCACGATGGGCCAGCTTCTCACTTCGGATTTGGCGACAAAGATGCTTGGCTGAATGGTTTGAATGATCAAGGCATCGACCCACGACACATGGTTGGCCACCAGCAGTCGTGGCATGTTGAGGTTGTCTGCCTGAGGAAAAGTAGCCTCGTGTACCACGTGAATGCCAATGATGTTCAGCGTCTTTTGCGACCAGTCTTTGATCGCTTGAAGCTTTCGTTCCTTGCTGAGTTTTGGGAATTTGATCCACAAAATCCAAAAAGCATGACCAAAGGCGTGAATGAGTCTTAAGTATTTCAGCAGCATAGTTAGCAGATAAGCATAGACATGCTGCGTGACAGATTTGTGAACAACATGACAAAAATTGTCACGAATATTTCACGCAATCTTCTCGGTTAATTCACATGCCCTGATAAGAATCTACGCATTGAATTACCAAGGAGCAACCATGAAAGAACTGCCAAACCCAACCATGCCGCTGTCGTTCATCGATATGCCCCGGGGGTCACTTCATCGAAACGATCTTGACGCTCAAAAAGTTTCTGTCGTTGCCCAAAAAACGGAAAACCGTCCAACCCTGATTGTTGAATGGGCTAAGCACCAAGACGAGGTGCGTGAAGCACAGCGCCTGCGCTATGACGTGTTCGCCACCGAGATGGGTGCACGTTTGAAAGACAGCATTCCTGGTCATGACATTGATTTGTTCGATGACTTTTGCGAGCACCTCATCATCCGTGACGATGTGACCGAGCAAGTGATTGGCACCTACCGCGTGCTAACGCCAGCACAAGCGAAGCGCATCGGCAGCACCTACTCAGATTTGGAATTTGATTTGACTCGCTTGCGTCAATACCGTGAGCGCATGGTTGAGCTGGGTCGCAGCTGCGTGCACCCCGAGCACCGCCATGGGGGTGTCATCATGGCTTTGTGGGGTGCTTTGGCTGAGTTCATGGTGCGCAACAAGTTGGATGTGATGATTGGCTGTGCCAGCATTCCCATGCTTCACCAAGGTGTGGTGAGCGGTGAAGTGGCTGCCAGCATTTGGCACCAACTCAAGAAAACACATTTGGCGGGTGTTGAAAACCAAGTGACACCACGTTTGGCTTTGCCTGTGGATCAGTGGGAAGTGAACCCCGCTTTCGAGCCACCAGCTCTCATCAAAGGTTATTTGCGTTTGGGCGCCAAAGTGTTGGGCGCACCTGCGTGGGACCCAGATTTCAACACGGCCGATTTACCCATGTTGATGAAAATCAACGACATGCCACCGCGCTACCGCAAACACTTCTTGGGTGCTTGATGCATTACAGAGCCATCTTCATCTCTGATTTGCACTTGGGCACACCAGGTTGCCAAGCAGACGCTTTGTTGGACTTCTTGAAAGAAAACACCAGCGACTACTTGTACCTCGTGGGTGACATCATCGATGGTTGGCAATTACGTCGCCGCTGGTATTGGCCGCAAGCACACAACGATGTGATTCAGAAGTTGTTGCGCAAAGCGCGCAAAGGCTGTCGCGTCATTTATGTGCCAGGTAACCATGACGAATTTGCACGCCACTTTTTAGACCATCATTTTGGAGGCATTGAAGTGGTGGAGGAGGCGGTGCATAAAACGGCCGATGGTCGTCAGCTGTGGGTGATTCATGGCGATTACTTTGATGCGGTGGTGCAGCAAGCCAAGTGGCTCGCGTATGTGGGTGACTATTTGTATGAATTCACGCTCAAGCTGAATCGTTACTTGAACAACATGCGCGGTCGATTGGGGTTGCCGTATTGGTCGCTCTCGGCTTACCTGAAGCACAAGGTGAAAAAAGCCTTGAACTACGTCACTGATTTTGAAAATGCTGTGGCGCATGAAGCTGCCAAGCACGGGTATCAGGGCGTGGTGTGTGGACACATCCACCGCGCTGAAATTCGTGATGTGGATGGCGTGTTGTATTGCAACGATGGTGACTGGGTGGAAAGTCGAAGCGCCTTGGTGGAAAACGAACAAGGGGAGCTGTCCTTGCTGTACTGGCAAACAGAACCCGTGGTCATTGCTAAACCTCAGTTGGTCAAAGTCGCATGAAAATAGCCCTCATCACAGACGCTTGGCGCCCTCAAATCAATGGGGTTGTGACGACCTTGGTCGAGCTGGTAGAGCAGCTCAATGCCAAAGGCCATGTGGTGGAGGTGATTCATCCGGACTTATTCAAAACACGTCCATGCCCTGGTTATGCAGGGATTGATTTGGCTGTCAAACCTTATCCACAGTTGGCACGTCAGTTGGATGCATTTGAGCCCGATGTGATTCATGTGGCCACCGAAGGCCCCTTGGGTTGGGCGGCGCGTAAGTATTGTTTGAAACATGATTTGCCATTCACCACCGCATTTCATACCCGATTCCCTGAGGTGTTGAAAGCCGCTTTACGCATACCGCTTTGGATAGGTTATGCCATCTTCCGTCACTTTCATCAACCATCCGCTGGGGTGCTGGTCCCTACGCAAGGTGTGATGCGTTTGTTAGATGGTTGGGGTTTTAAAAACTTGCGAAGTTGGACGCATGGTGTAGATATGCGCTTGTTTGGCTATGCAGACAAGGCGACTGAACATCCAGATTTGAATGGTTTGCCAGGTCCGATTGCCTTGTATGTGGGGCGTGTGTCGTATGAAAAAAATATCGATAGCTTTTTAGCCATGCCTTGGCATGGCAGCAAAGTGGTGTGCGGTGTGGGGCCGCTTGAGAAAGAGTTGAAAGACAAGTTTCACCATGTCCGTTGGTTGGGCGTGCTGCCCCGTGATGAGCTGGCCCGTGTGTACGCCAGTGCCGATGTGTTTACCTTCCCCAGTCGCAATGAAACTTTTGGTTTGGTCATGCTCGAAGCCATGGCTTGCGGCACACCTGTGGCGGCTTACCCTGTGGATGGTCCCTTAGAGGTGTTGCGTGGTAAAGGTGGCGTGTTGCACGAAGACTTGGCTTATGCCAGTCTGGAGGCTTTGAAAGTGCCTCGCTCAGAAGCACGCGCTCAAGCCCTCACTTTCAGTTGGGATGAATCCACACGATTGTTTGAACAGCATCTGGTGCTGATTGACCGCAGCATGCGTTCGGGGGCAGAGGTTCATCCGTGAGTCCTTTGTATTTTTTACCAAATCATCTCAGCGATTCAATCTTTGAAACGTATTTGCGTGACACACATCGCTTGATGGACTATCGCGATGTCAAAGAGCAGTTGTTACCCCAGCTGTTTGAATCATTTCAAGAATTCACGCATCACAGGCACTGTCGATTCACGTGTACCAATCGTTTTGAAGGGCAATTTCCATCCATACGCATTCAATCACCTGTGGGCTTTGTGCCGGATGTGATTCACATTGAATTTCCAAATCGGCACGAATCATTTGTGGTCAAGCAGGCCAAACAAGAGTCCAAATTACAAGGGCTTGAGAATTTGACCAATCACTTACGCGTGATTTTGATGATGGGACTCGCGCATTGGCGAACGACGTGAAGTCAATTTTTCAAAAACTGCACATGACTCGTTGAGTCATTTTTTTTGTCTGTTCGTCATTGAATTGACTTCATTTCTTCTTATTCCTTTCATCTTGTTCTGCAACGATGAACGCATTCAGGAGGATATTTATGCGAGTCACCGTCATTGGTTCAGGTTATGTGGGGTTGGTCACAGGTGCATGTCTGTCTGACTTAGGTTTCAAAGTGGTGTGTCTTGACAAGGACGAAGGCAAGGTCAAGATGCTGCAAGCGGGCGAGGTGCCGATTTATGAACCTGGCTTGAAAGAGTTGCTGTCGCGCAATCACGCAGAGGGACGAATTCGCTTCACCACAGATGCACAGCTGGCCATTGACCATGGCGATATTTTGTTCATCGCGGTGGGTACACCCGCACAAGAGGACGGCTCAGCAGACCTGGCACATGTGTTGTCTGTGGCATCCATGGTGGGGCGCAATCTCAAAGACTTCAAACTGATCGTCAACAAATCTACTGTGCCAGTCGGTACGGCTGATCGTGTGCGTGCGGCGGTGAAGCATGAGCTGACACAGCGCGGCATGTCCAACGAAATGTTTGATGTGGTGTCCAACCCTGAGTTTCTGAAAGAAGGCGCCGCTATTGACGACTTCATGCGCCCTGACCGCATCGTGGTGGGGATTGATGATGGCATTCATCACGAAAAGAGCCAACGCATGATGGGCGATTTGTACGCCAGCTTCAACCGTCACCATTCACGCACGGTGTGGATGGATGTGCGCAGTGCAGAGCTCACCAAGTACGCAGCCAACGCCATGCTGGCGACACGCATATCTTTCATGAATGAAATTGCCAATTTGGCCGATGCATTGGGCGCTGATGTGGACCAAATTCGCCGAGGCATTGGTGCAGACAACCGCATTGGTTACAGCTTCTTGTATGCCGGTTGTGGTTATGGTGGCAGTTGCTTCCCCAAAGACACACAAGCCTTGGTGAACACGGCACTTGCACACGGCCAGCACATGAGTGTGGTGGGCGCTACGGAGCAAGTGAATGAGCGTCAAAAAACATTACTCGTGGATCGCTTGGTCAAACGACTGGGAAATGATTTGACTGGTCGAAAAATTGCCGTGTGGGGCTTGGCCTTCAAACCCAACACCGATGACATGCGTGAAGCACCAAGCCGTGTGGTCATCAAGAGCTTGTTAGAGCGTGGTGCTCACGTCACCGCCTATGACCCTGTCGCTGGTCACGAAGCGATGGTGGCTTTGAAGATTGACTGTGCAGGCCAAGAGGCGTTGTTGAACAACTTCACCTTGGTGGCGCATGACATGGATGCGTTGCACGGCGTGGACGCTTTGATGGTGTTGACCGAATGGAAAAACTTCCATAACCCAGACTTTCAAGCCATGAAGTTGAGCATGCGCACCCCGTACATCTTGGATGGCCGTAATTTGTATAACCCCGATGCTTTAGCCGATTTGGGTATTGCTTACCAAGGTGTGGGGCGTCGCAATGAGTTGATCAACCTCAATGTTGAACCTGTGATGCTGGAGACGCCTGCACTCAATGCCTAAAGGCTTTTACTTTTTAATTGGTGCCCAGTTCGCCTCTGGCCTCGCCGACAACGCACTGCTCATCCTCGGCATTTACTTCTTGAATGAGCAAGGTTACCCGGGGTGGTGGGCACCTTTGCTGAAGTTCTCGCTGACATTGGCGTATGTGCTCTTGGCTTCCGTGGTGGGGCCTTTGGCGGATGCGTTTTCTAAAAGCCGGTTGATGGCCTGCATGAACGCACTCAAAATGGTTGGCGTGTTGCTGCTGTTGGCCGGCTTTCACCCGTTGTTTGCTTTTGCATTGATTGGGCTTGCCGCATCGGTGTACGCACCGGCAAAGTATGGCTTGGCCACCGAGGCTGTGCCTGCACGTTGGTTAGTGCGAGCGAATGCGTGGATAGAAGTGTCGATGGTGCTTTCGGTGATTTTTGGCATTGCCTTAGGTGGCGCATTGACGGGTTTGTCTGAGGTGAGTGCAACGAAGGTGTTTGCGATTGCCACCCAAACAGGGCCTGCCATGGCGGTGGTGATTGGCGTGTATCTGACCGCTGCCATGTTGAATGTCGGCCTCTCACCTATGGATAAGCGTGGGGCCATCACGCCTTTGACATGGCATGCGGTGCGCATCGGTACGTTTTGGAAATCGAATCAAAAGTTATGGCGTGACCCACTCGGTGGTGTGTCGTTGTATGTCACCACCTTGTATTGGGGTGTCGGTGCGGTGATGCAGTTTGCGGTGCTCTTGTGGGCGCAGGGCTCGCTGGGCGTGACACTCAAGGCGGGTGCGTACTTGCAGGCTTTGGTAGCCGTTGGTGTGATTTTGGGTGCCTACATGGCTGGACGGTCCTTCAAGCTGCACTCGGCCAGACAGGCTTTGCCTTGGGGTTTGTGGTTGGCGGTGTTGCTGCCGTTGATGGTCACCATTTCAAATCTGTGGCTGGCCATTGCGTTGTTGTTGTGTGTCGGTGTGGCAGGTGGCATGTTGTTGGTGCCCATGAATGCCTTGTTGCAACACCGAGGTATGCAAGTGCTGAGTTCAGGACGGTCCATTGCGGTTCAAGGCTTCAACGAAAACCTTTGCGTGTTGTTGATGTTGGCTGCCTACAGTGCTTTGCTGGCTTTTGGCATGTCGTTGACTTACATCATGTTGCTGTTGGCCGTCATGTTGGTTGCAGGCATCGCGCCGCTTTGCTTGCTGCTTTGGCGGCAATTCCGTTGATTACGCCATCTCGATGGTGCGCTGGAAGATATCTTCCACTTGTGCCGCAATTTCATCCCAACCCAAATGCGCCACGCTGGCACGTGTGAATTCACGTGCCAAGCCTAATGTGTTGGCATCGCGGGTGATGTCTAAGGCGCGCTGGATGTAGGTCTGTGGCTCGTTGCTGTCAACCAGCCAGCCATTTTTTTGGTCGATGACGAAGTCACTGGCTGCGGCACAGTCAAACGCCAAAACGGGCGTGCCACTGGCTAAGGCTTCTAAGGTGACGTTGCCAAAGGTTTCTGTCAAGCTTGGAAATAGCAGCAAGTCTGCGCTGGCGTACAAGGTACTCAATTGTTCGTGGCTACACATGCCCATGAAGATGGCATCTGGACATTTCGTTTCAGTCAACGCGCGCATCGGGCCGTCGCCTGCAAACACCATCTTCACACGTCGGCCTGCGGCGATGAGGGCTTGGTAGGTTTGAATGGTCAGGTCTAAATTTTTTTCTGCCGCCAATCGACCAACCGACAGCAACACCATCGTCTCAGGTGTGACGCCCCAGCTGGCTCGCATCACGTCGCTGCGCTTGTCAGGGTGGAACAGGTGTGTGTCCACGCCGCGCGCCACCACTTTGAGGTTCTTAAAACCCATGGCATCCAGTTGGTACTTCATCGCCTGCGTGGGCACCATGGTGAAGGCGGTGCGGTTGTGAAACTTGCGCAGGTAGGCCACGATCGGTTTACTTAACCAACCCACGCCGTAGTGTTGGCAGTAGCTGTGAAAGTTGGTTCTGAAATCCGAGGTCACAGGCAAGCGAAGAATGTGTGCCGCTTGCAATGCCGACCAGCTCAGCGGACCTTCGGTGGCAATGTGTACCAAATCGGGGCGCTTGGTGCTCCAAGCTTTGAGCAGGGCTTTTTTGCTAGGCAAGCCGAGTTTGAGCTGTGGGTAGCGAGGAATCGGCAGTCCACGCAACAGCAATTCAGACCAACCTGATTGCACTTGCGCTTCATCATGTTTGTCCTGACGTGGGCGAATCAGCTGAATGGTGTGGTGTCGCAGACCCAAATGATGAACCAGTTTTGCCAGCGTCACGGCCACGCCATTGACTTCCGGGGGCCAGGTTTCGGTCACAACGGCAATGCGCAAGAAGCGTTGTGCGGGTTCAAAGTTTTCAACCGTGATCGGTGTGTTGGGTGAGAGTTCCATACCGACATGTTTGCTGTTGAATTTAACAACTTGATGACATGACGGGTGTTTGATGTTTTTATTTCACGTGTATTTCTTTTCTGTTGTCATGGTTTTTTCACATGACAAGCTCATGATTCGTAAGTCTTGAAATACATGAGGAACATCAGACGTGAAAAACTTTTTAGAAGCCCTACGCATCCAGCGTTGGGATGACCATCGCTATTACCACCACTGCCGCATCAACCAGTCTTTGCATTTGCTCAGTGCGATTTGTTTTTTGATTTCGTATGCTTTGTTGTTCGTGAATCCTGCTTGGGCTGCTTTGTTGGCTTGGTTGGTGTCGATGGTGGCGAGGCAATCAGGCCATTTCTTTTTTGAACCCTTGGGCTATGACCATGTGAACAAAGCCACCAACGAGTTCAAAGAAGAAATCAAAGTAGGTTTTAACCTGCGCCGCAAAGTGGTGTTGCTCAGCATTTGGGTGTTGCTGCCACTGGTGATTTATTACTTCCCTGGCATGTTGGATGTGGTGCCAACGCATGAAACGTGGGTTGAGTTTTCAGAAGCCGTGGGCTACGCGTGGTTGGCTTTGGGTGTAGGTGGTTTGCTGTTTCGCACCATTCATCTTTGCTTCATCAAAGATGTGCAAACAGGTTTGGTGTGGATGACCAAAATTCTCACTGACCCGTTTCACGATGTGTACCTGTATCACAAAGCCCCTTTGCAGTTGTTGCGTGGTCAGCGTTTTGACGAAGAGTTTTTGCACGCCGCTCAGTAAAAATAGTCGATTCAAGATTGAAAGGCGTTCAGGTGTTTCACCTGAACGCCTTTTTTATCGAAGCCACCTTGCTTTAACCAAATAAAGTTTCTTTCAAGATGCTGCGACGGATGCGCTTGTTGGTGAGTTCGGGTGAATGCCACCACCAGCCATCATTTTTCATTTGTGTGGCGGCCATGACAAAGCGTTGCATCACGGTTTCAAAGTCATCGTCGCTGTAGTTCAAGCTGAAAATCAAACGACCTGTACCCACCCAGCTCAATGCCAAACCATGAATGCGTAGGTAGTACTGCAGCATCCAGTGGTAGCGGCTCGGTTGTGTGTAAAACAGGGTCCACACACTCGACATATTTGCGGCTTGCAACGGGATGTCGTTGGCTTGCATGACGCTGTTGAAGCGCTGTGCGCGAGCGTTCCAGCGTTCATCCAGTCCGTCGTACACGGCTTGAATTTCAGGTGTTTCTATTTGGTCTAAAAAGGCAGACATGGCACCCATCACCACCGGATGCTCTTTGAAGGTGCCGCGTGCAAAACAAATGTCAGCAGGGCGGTCTGCATGGAAGCGGTGCATCCACTCTTTTTTGCCACACACCACACCTACGGGGAAGCCACCACCTAATGTTTTGCCGTAAGTCACCATGTCGGCTTTGACGCCGAAATATTCCTGTGCGCCGCCGGGTGCCAAACGAAAGCCTAAGAAAACTTCATCAAATATCAACACCACGCCGTTGTCGGTGCATGCTTGACGCAGCTTATGCAACCATGCGGTGTATGCCTGTCGGTCATAAGCCGCCTTGCGACTGCCGTCCACCAAGGTGCTATCACCCGGTGCATTGGCATTGGGGTGCAAAGCTTGCAGTGGGTTCACTAGGACGCAGGCAATGTCTTTGCGTGTGCGAATCACATCTAAGCTGCGTTCACTCATGTCGCTGAGTGTGTAGGTTTCGCGTGGGGGCATGGGGTTGCCAGGGCCTGGTTGTACGTCTTCCCACCAGCCGTGGTACGCGCCACAAAAGCGCACCAAATTTTTACGCTTGGTGTGGTAGCGCGCCAAACGCACGGCTTGCATCACAGCTTCGGTCCCTGACATGTGAAACGACACCTCGTCCATGCCAGATATTTTTTTGAGACGCTCTGCATTGCTGGCCACGCAGGGGTGATAAGCCCCCAGTGTGGGGCCCAGTGATTGCGTTTTTGCCACGCCATCGGCCATGGTCTTTTTATAAAAATCTGCGCCAAACACATTGACGCCATACGAGCCGGTCAGGTCGTAAAACGATTGACCGTCCAAATCTGTCACGTACACGCCGGTGGCTGATTGCAAGAAGGACCCCACCTTCAAATGCTCTTGCACCAAAGGGCTGAACTGAAAGGGCACGCGGTAAGCCGAAATGAATTGCATGTCCGAGATGGTTTCTCGGGCCGCCGCTGTGGCTTGAATGCTCAATGGGTGGCGTGCTTTGAGAACCTCGGAGATTTTGAAAAATGCTTGGCGGCGAAGATTTTGTATGTCGAAGGGGGCGTTGTCACATTTAAAGAACATTTGCTCATCAAAATGGTAGCCGGGCAACAGGCGGGCCAAACGTTTGGCCATGCGTGAGTGACCTGCCAGCGAGCGATGCTTGGCGCGCGAGAGTTGTAATCGTCGATAGATGGACGGTGCCAAAGTTGCCAACGCGCCCAAGCTAAGCCAAGTGGTGTTCACAGTCAATTTCCTTGTGTAAGAGATTTACCTTTGTATTTAAATTAAGTGACAAGACGATGAAGATTCGACATCAATTGCAAAAATTTCTCTTGCAAGAGGACCTCAACTTTTTATTGACGAACCGTATACCGCGTATCACCTTGACGCGATGCATGGGGTGGTGGAGCCAGTTGCGCCATCCTTGGGTTGTCAAAAGCTCTATCGCCGTGTGGCGCTGGTTCACTGATTTGGATTTGAGTGAGTCCCAGCAACAAACATTTGCCAGCGTGCATGAGTGCTTCACGCGTGAACTGCGACCAGGTTTGCGCCCCATTGATGCGGACCCAGCTGTGATGACCTCACCGTGCGACTGCATCGTGGGGGCGTGTGGCGAAATTCGTGATGGCGCGGTGTTTCAAGCCAAGGGCTTTCCGTACACCTTAGGCAGCTTGTTGAGTTCTCCAGAATTGATGCATCGCTGGTCCAGCGTGTTAGAGGGCGGCACATTTGTCACGATGCGTTTGACCAGCAGCATGTACCACCGCTTCCATGCGCCTAGCGATGCGCATTTAAGCCATGTAACCTACATCTCAGGTGATACATGGAACGTCAACCCTATTGCATTGACGCGTGTGAAAGAGCTGTTTTGCAAGAATGAACGCGCTGTGTTGCAAATGCAAACAGGCGATGGCGTGCCGTTTTTGATCGTGCCTGTGGCCGCGGTGTTGGTGGCGAGTATGCGGTTTCACGCCGTGGATGTGCTGTTGAACCTTCGCTACAAGGGTCCGAACGAGATTCCCTGCGATGCGCGCTATGTCAAAGGGCAGGAGATGGGGTGGTTTGAGCACGGCTCCACCATCTTGGTGTTTGTGCCAAAAGGCTTTGAATTGATCGATGGGATTGAGAGTGGCAAGCGAATTCGCATGGGCGAGCCATTGCTCCAAAGGCTTTGAGTGTTATTCAAGGGCAAGCATGCAGCCCATGGCGGCCATGAGCATCATGCCCAAACCACCGGCCATGCGATGGCCGTAACCTCGGCTACCGTTCACATACGATAAAAATATTTTGGACAGGGCACTTGCCGCCAAGATGGCCATGACACCCCAGCGCGCATAAGCCGATTGAATGGGGCCTTGAAAGCTCAATTGCGCAATGCTGAATGCAGCCGCATGAATTTCGACTAAGCCCACAAGCGCGGATGCTGCCAATGTACCGGAATCACCCATGATGCTTCTCAGCCAAGCAGAACAGAGCGTGACTGCGCTGATGGTGAGCGCAATGACCAACGCGTGCGATGCTTTGAAAGCATGGTGTGTGGATGGGAGTGTGAGGCTTCCTTGGATGTCTGTTTTTTGTATGAAATGAATCGCACAAATTAATAAAGCAAGGCCTCCCGAAATGAGGGGCCACTTGATGGACTGCATCAATACAGGGTTGCTTGTTCCCAGCACCATCGTGAACAAAATGAGTGAGGATAGGGTGGACAGCAATGCGGCGGCGCAGGCCGTTGATTCGAGTTCATGTTTTTCATGCGCTTTTCTTGCATAGGTTGCGACCGCAACAGTAGATGAAATGAAACCACTGAAAAAACCAGCCAATGGCAAACCCCAGCGTACACCCGATGCGCGCATGCAAACGTGGGCCACGATGCCAACGCCCATGATCAGCACCACAATCTTCCACATGGCGTAAGGATTGAGTGCATGCCACGGATCAATCGTCGTGGTTGGCAAAAGAGGCAGAACCACCAGTGCTGAGGCGCACAACATCAGTGCATCCTCCAACTCATGCTCAGTCAATACTTCTTGGCTGAAGCGTCGCATGGGTTTTTTGACAAACAGCAAACACGCCACAACAACGCCGATGGCTGCAGATAACGAGGCATCTTGCATGGCGAGCCCCGACAGAACCAACGTCAAAAGCAAGGCAAATTCACCGGTCATGCCTGGGTCTTGTTGCGCTGATTGACGATAACCAATAGCAACCAACACGCCTGTGATGATCAACGCGGTGACAAAAGTGGAGGGCCCGATGCTGAAGGTGAGCGCCCCTAACAAGCCCACAATTGCATGTGTGCGTACGCCTGCTTTCATGACGCCAGGTTTGTGCAAACGTTCGCGAACCGTGCCAATCAGCATGCCAATGCCTAAGGCGGTCAGTAGACCCATGAGTGATGCATTCCAATCCATTGGCGTATCTTAATGAGTGTGTGCATTCCTCACTTCAAATTCACAAGATGGTCATACAAGAAGTGTCTACTCGGTGCTAATTAAAAACCGAATGGGAGTTGTGAATGGTGTATGTCACAGCAGTTGTTGCCGCAGCATTGGCTTTCATCTTCATCAAGTTGTCGTTCAGCGTGATTGAGCTTAGAAAAATACACAAGGTGTCGATTGGCAGCGGTGGTGTCGATGCATTAGAGAGAGCGATGCGGACACATGCTAATTTTGCGGAATATGTGCCTTTGGGACTGGTGCTGATTGCGAGCTTAGAGGTCAATGGCGCACCATGGATGCTTGTTGTTGTGCTGGGGCTTTTCTTGGTGCTTGGGCGTTACTTTCATGCCAAAGGCATGCATGAAGATGGTTCGAATTTTGAAAATCGCGCGACGGGAATGAAATTCACATTGGTAGGGCTCGCTTTGTCGGCGTTTGCAAATTTGGTTTGGGTGGCTTATTCCTTGATTGTTTCTGCTCGGTTTGCTGTGAACGTGTATGTGAATTAAACGAACCCGTCACAAATGTCACACATTTGTCACGATCAATGGTCACACTCGATACCTGTTAGACAGGTGAAAAAATGACGACAGCCGCCACTGGCAAAGAGCCGCACACACACAAGACTTCAAAGGTTGAATGGTTAGACCGTGATTTGAGCTTGCTCGCCTTCAATGCGCGCGTGCTCGATTGGGCCAAGCGCGCAGAGGTGCCTTTGTTAGAGCGTTTGCGCTACCTGTGCATCGTCTCATCCAACCTCGATGAGTTTTTTGAAGTTCGCGCCGCGTTGCACAGCAGCGTGGCGCATCCCAAGGCACCGTTGGATGCTGCAGATACGCATGCGCAGCATTCACTCAGCCAAGTGGCTCACGCCTTGGTGGAAGAGCAATACACGCTGTACAACGATGTGCTCATGCCAGCGTTTGCCAAAGAGGGCGTGCGTATCTTGTCGCATGGCGATCGCACTTTGGCGCAGCACCAGTGGGTGAAGTCTTTTTTTGAGCGTGAAGTACGCCCCTTGTTGTTGCCTGTGGGTTTAGACCCTGCGCACCCATTTCCACAAGTGGCCAATAAGTCCCTCAACTTCATCGTGCGCCTGTCGGGCAAAGATGCATTTGGCCGTGACAACGAAATTGCGATTGTCAAAGTGCCGCGCAGTTTGCCGCGATTGATTGCCTTGCCTGAGAAGCTCTGTGGCAAGCGCCAGTTGTTTGTGTCCATCTCCAGCGTGATTCGCGCACATTTGAAAGACCTGTTTCCGGGGCGTGATGTGGGGCAGTTTTCGCAGTTTCGTGTCACCCGCCATTCGGATTTGTCCGTGGACGAAGAAGATGTGAAAAACCTGCGCACCGCGCTGCGCAAAGGCTTGGTGCATCGCAATTACGGTCAGGCTGTGCGCTTGGAGGTGTCGTCGGGCTGCTCAGAATATTTGTCTGAATTCTTGTTGCAGCAGTTTGAGTTGCCGCACTCGGCGCTGTACCGCGTGCATGGCCCTGTGAACTTGGTGCGCTTGAACCAATTGATTGATTTGGTGGACAACCCCAAGTGGCTGTTCCCGCGCTACACCGCCAGCTACCCGCAACAGATGGTGACCAATGGGTCTATCTTTGATCGTTTGCAAAGCGGTGATGTGATGATTCACCAGCCCTACGAAAGCTTTGATGGTGTGCTGGCGTTCTTGCGCGAAGCCGTGCGTGACCCCGATGTGTTGGCCATCAAGCAAACCATTTATCGCACGGGTGCTGACTCGGTACTGATGGAGTTGCTGCGCGAGGCGGTGCAACGCGGCAAAGAAGTGACGGTGGTGGTGGAGCTCAAAGCACGCTTTGACGAAGAGGCCAACATCAACTGGGCAGAGAAACTCGAATACATCGGTGCGCAAGTGGTGTACGGCGTGGTGGGGTTAAAGACCCATGCCAAGATGCTGCTGATCACGCGTCGCGAAGGTCGCAGCATTCGCCGCTATGCGCATTTGTCCACGGGCAATTACAACCCTCGCACGGCGAGACTCTATACCGATTTGAGCCACATCACCTGTGACCCCAAGCTCACGCAGGATGTGGAGAGCGTGTTTAACCTGCTGGCTAATCAAAGCAAGATTCCGCGTTTGAACAAGCTGATGATTGCACCATTCCATCTGCAACGCAGCTTGATTGATAAGGTGGAAAAAACAGCCCATGCCGCTGCACAAGGTGTGACCAGTCGCATCATCTTGAAGATGAACACACTCACCGATGAAAAGTTGATGGAAGCATTGGTGCATGCAGGCCAAGCGGGTGTGCAAATTGATTTGATCATTCGCGGTGCGTGTATGTTGCCCGCACAGCGCCCGGGGGTGACCGACAACATCCGTGTGCGCTCCATCATCGGTCGGTTCTTAGAGCATTCGCGTGTGTTTTATTTCCGCACTGGCAATGACGAGTCTTTGTATTTGTCGAGCGCCGACTGGATGAACCGCAACATGCTGCGCCGTGTGGAATTGGCATGGCCTGTGGAAGATGCCGCCTTGCGCCAACGTGTGATTGATGAATGCTTGGTGGCGTACTTGCACGACAACGTGGATGCCTGGAGTTTGAATGCCGATGGCCAATACACACGTGTGCAGCCCGCCAAGCCTAAGCGTGCATCGTCTAAAACAACGCAACCCACAACACCTGCGCCATTGCATGGCGCGCAAGCGGCGCTGATGGCGCTGCATGGCGCTAAGTTGTGAGGCTGTCACCGAAGGGCAAACCATGGACTTGATTTTGTGGCGTCACGCAGAAGCAGAAGTTGCCCCTGAGGGCGGTGACGATTTGTCGCGCTCACTCACCAAAAAGGGTGAGCGACAAGCCATGCGTATGGCTGCTTGGTTGGACCGTCATTTGCCAGAAGGCACCCGGGTGTTGGTCAGTCCTTCACGGCGTACCCAGCAAACGGTGTCGCCGTTGGGGCGTAAATTCAAATTGCGCGATGAGTTGGTGCCCGAAACCTCGGTGGAGGATGTGCTGACGCTGCTGAAGTGGCATCCAGAAACAGGGCCGCAACTCAAAGGGCCTGTGTTGTTGGTGGGGCATCAGCCTTACTTGGGCGAGTTGGTGGCCAAGCTGCTGGGCATGCAAGCGCACATATGCCCTGTGCGCAAGGGCGGCGTGTGGTGGCTGCGCACCCGCGTACGCGACGGTCAACCCCAAACGGTGTTGCTGACCGTCGCCTGTCCAGAACTTACTTCGAGCTCTTGGGACGACCGGTCTTGATGGTCGGTACGTTGCTCAATGCGGCTTTGAACTGAATGTCGCTCATGGCGGCGAGGGCTTTGACGCCAGCACGCAACAATTCGCTTTTCTTCACCGCTTGGCCGAGTTTGCCAGCGCGAACTTTCAGGCTGTCGATGACCACGTATTCATCCTTAGGGATGGTGAAGCTGTCGCGCACCAATTTTGGCTTTTTGACTTTGGCAGGTTTGACCGCTTTGACGGGCTTGACAGGTTGAGGTGTCGCCACTTTGACGGGGGCCTTCTTCACAGCCGTTTTACGCACAGGTTTGGCGGCAGCTTTTTTCAGCACTGGTTTTTTGGTCGCAGGTTTCTTGGCTGTTGGTTTAGTGGCTGCGCGTGATTTGACGGCAGCTTGAACGATGGTTTTTTGAGCGGTGGTACTCACTGTTCATTCCTTGAGAATTAAAAGAATAAACAGTTTATATTGTTTAAATGAAAACACCTAGTGTCATATATGTCACGACTTCGTCACAAACTCAAAAGTCCATGGCGTTTTGGCCCAAGATGTACTTTCTTGTTTGAGCAAATGCACCGACTGTGGAAAGTCTTGTTCCCAAGAGGTGGGCGCAATCAAGGTGATGCGCTGCTTGTGTTCATCGCAGTTCAGTCGCAAAGCTAGGTGTTCTGGGTCTTTGCGGGCGTGACACAGAATCAGACTCACGCGCAAGGCCATCAGCATCTTGGCGAATTCATCTTCTTGCAATTCGTTTTCGAGTTTTTTCAGCTTGCCGCGTTGGCCCAGCACCAGCAAGCCTAGGCGGTGCAGCTCTGGCATGCCAAAGCCCAGCAAATCGGCGTTGTCCAAGATGTAGGCACCATGCCTGTGGTAATCGCTGTGTGAGATGGCCACGCCCACTTCGTGCAGTTGCGCGGCCCAGCTTAGCTTGCGACACAAGCGCTCTAGTGTGTCTGCGTCGCTGTTTTTGGGCTTGACGTGCATTTGCTGCAGCAGGTGCACGGCCACGCGGCCCACGCGTTGGCCTTGTGCTGTGTCCACCGCAAACTTCACGGCTAAACGTTGGATGGATAAATCGCGGGTGTCGGTGTCGTGGTCCTCGCGGTCCACCATGTCAAACAACACGCCGTGTCTCAAGGCGCCTTGTGCCACGTACAAGGTCTTCACTTGTAGCAAGGTCATCAAAGCGCGTAGCACGCTCACGCCGCCACCAATCACCGCGCGACGGTCTTCTTTGAGGCCTTCGAGTTGCACCTTGTGGGCCAGGCCTGCGCGCACCAAGCACTTCACCAACCAGTCCAAGCCCTCTAAGCTGATTTCGCCTTCAGGAAAACCCGCCAGCGCCAAAATGTCTGCCACCGCACCCACCGTGCCCGATGCGCCATAGGCCTTTTGCCATTGGGTGCGGGGGTAGGTGGAGAGGGCTTCTTCCAGCACGGCTTGTGCGGCAATTTCGGCTTTTTTAAATGCTTGCTCGGTGAATTCCCCCGTGGGGAAATACTTCATCGACCACGCCACACTGCCCACGCGAAACGATGCAGTTTCGGTGGCTTCTAGGCCTTGGCCCAACACCAACTCGGTGGAGCGTCCGCCAATGTCGACCACCAAGCGACGCTCGTTGCTGCTGGGCAGCATGTGGGCCACACCTTGGTAAATCAGGCGGGCTTCTTCGGTGCCTGCAATCACCTCGATGGGAAAGCCCAAAATTTCGCAACCTTTTTTTAAGAACGCTTCACGGTTTTTGGCTTCACGCAGGGTTTGGGTGGCGACGGCGCGCACCTGTGATTTTTTGAAGCCAGACAAACGTTCGGCGAACCTAGCCAAACAATCCCAGCCACGCTGCATGGCTTCTTCGGTGAGGTTGCGCTCAGCGTCTAAACCATTGCCTTGTCGCACGGTTTCTTTGAGGTAGGCCACACGTTGAATTTGTCCATGGTCGTAGCGACCGATTTCAAGGCGAAAGCTGTTTGAGCCCAAATCAATCGCTGCGAGGAGTGTGCCGTGTTTCATAAAAACAATATTACCGTTTTTTTGTGACGAAAATATGTCATCGCTTTGTCATCAACGGGGCTTAAAGTTCGCCTCACTTTTTTCACTGAGGCTGCTATGAATACCTTTGACGAAAACGACCAACGCAACCATCCACGTCCGGATGACACAGATTTCAGCCGCATGGCGAACACCCTCTTGAGCCGCCGCCAGCTGCTGGGTGCAGCAGGGGCGGGCATGGGTTTGTTTTTGGGTGGGCAAGGTTTGGCGCAAGCCGCCAACGTCAGCAAGAACGCGGGTCCACGCATTGGCTTCGCGCCGATTGCTGCCAATGGCCTAGACACCATCACCGTGCCCGCAGGCTATCAGTGGCGCGTGTTGGCGTCGTGGGGCGATCCCATCCTGCCTGGTGGCACGGCGTTTGACGCCACTACGCGCGGCACAGCCATCAGCCAAGGTTTGTCCATCGGCGACAACAACGATGGCATGAGCTTTTTCAGCTTGGGTGCAGACCATGGCGTGATTGCGGTCAACAACGAATACGCCAATTACGAATACCTGTTTGTCAACGGCCGCTGCAGCAGCATCGAAGACACGCGCAAAGCGCAAGCCGCTCACGGTGTGAGTGTGTTTGAAGTACGTCGCGTGGGCGGCGTGTGGAAACTCCAACCGCAAGCCCGCTTGAACCGTCGCATCACGGCCAACACCGAAATGCGTTTGAGCGGTCCCGCCGCAGGCAGCGCTTTGTTGAAGACCCAAGCCGACCCCACAGGCACCGTGGCCTTGGGCACGTTCAACAACTGCGCCAATGGCCGCACGCCATGGGGCACGTACTTGACCTGCGAAGAAAACTTCAACGGCTACTTTGGCAGTGCCGAGGCCTTGCCCGACAACACAGCTTTCAAACGCTATGGCATCAGCGCCAAAGGTGCAGGTTTGAACTGGCATCCCTTTGATGGTCGATTCGATTTGGCCAAGAACCCCAACGAACCCAACCGTTTTGGTTGGGTGGTTGAGATTGACCCGATGGACCCCACCAGCACGCCCATCAAACGCACGGCCTTGGGCCGCGTCAAACATGAGAACGCCGAAGTGGTGGTGAACGCCGACGGCCATGTGGTGGTCTACATGGGAGACGATGAAAAGGGTGAGCACATTTACAAATTTGTCTCGGCCAAAAAGTTCGATGCCAAGAACGAATCAGCCAATCGCGATTTGCTGGACGAAGGCACCTTGTACGTGGCGCGCTTCACCACGGTGGATGGCAAAGCGCAAGGCGAGGGCGAATGGCTAGAGTTGACCCACGGTAAAAATGGCTTGACGGCAGAGGCGGGTTTCAAAGACCAAGCCGAGGTGTTGGTCCACACGCGTTTGGCTGCTACCGTGGTGGGTGCCACCACCATGGACCGCCCTGAGTGGATTGCGGCACACCCCACACAAGCGCAGGTGTATGTGACCCTCACCAACAACAGCGACCGTGGTACCAAGCCGAATCAAGCGGTGAACGGCCCCAACCCACGCGCCAAAAACGTGTACGGCCAAATCGTGCGTTGGACACCCAAAGGCAATGACCACACGGTCAACTCATTCACGTGGGATATCTTTGCGTTGGCAGGTAACCCCACGCTGCACAAAGACGCGTATGCAGGCTCGGCCAACATCACGCCCGACAACATGTTCAACAGCCCTGACGGTTTGGCATTTGACCGCGATGGCCGCTTGTGGATTCAAACCGATGGCGACTACAGCAACGCCAAAGACTTCGCAGGCATGGGCAACAACCAAATGTTGTGTGCCAACCCTGTGACGGGTGACATCAAAC